>BNJS01001041.1_pt1 | contig 119309 bp, 204 predicted proteins | sample 8540461 | NCBI WGS metagenome assembly BNJS01 (sample SAMD00202454, study PRJDB9452) | human saliva metagenome | isolation source: human saliva | place: Japan | reverse complement strand
AAACTGCAAACCCTGTCCGAGCGCCTTGAAGAAGTAACCGCGCTACTTGGCTCGCCCGAAGCCGTCGCCGATATGGACAACTACCGCCGTCTCAACCAAGAGCACGCTGAGCTCACCCCTCGTGGTGGAAACCTACCACGCCTACACCCAAGCGCAAAGCGATTTGGCCGACGCGCAGGAAATGTTGTCCGACCCCGAAATGAAAGACTTTGCCGCCGAAGAAATTCGAAGCTGCCAAAGAAGCCATTGAAACGGCTGGATTTTGAATTGCAAAACTGCTGCTGCCCAAAGATGCCGACGACGACAAAAAAACATCTTCATAGAAATCCGCGCCGGTACCGGCGGCGACGAAGCCGCGCTGTTCGCAGGGCGATTTGCTGCGCATGTACAGCCGCTACGCCGAGCGCAACCGCTGGCAGGTGGAAATCGTCTCCGCCAACGAAAGCGATTTGGGCGGCTACAAAGAAGTCATCGTGCGACTGATCGGGCTGGGCGCATACAGCAAACTCAAATTCTGAAAGCGGCGGCCACCGCGTGCAGCGCGTGCCTCGCCACCGAAAGCCAAGGGCGCATCCACACATCCGCCTGCACCGTCGCCGTGATGCCCGAAGCGGACGAATTGGAAGAAATCCAGCTCAACCCCGCCGATTTGCGCATTGACACCTTCCGCGCATCGGGCGCGGGCGGCCAGCACATCAACAAAACCGATTCCGCCGTGCGCATCACCCACCTGCCCACCGGCATGGTGGTCGAATGCCAAGACGGCCGCAGCCAGCACGCCAACAAAGCCCAAAGCGATGAAAGTCTTGGCCGCGCGGCTCAATGACGCGCAAAAACGCGAAGCCCAAGCCAAAGAAGCCGCCGAGCGCAAATCCCTTATCGGCAGCGGCGACCGCAGCGAGCGCATCCGCACCTACAACTACCCGCAAGGCCGCGTTACCGACCACCGCATCAATCTCACCCTGCATAAGCTCGATTTTGTGATGGACGGCGATATGGAAGAGATTACCGCCGCGCTGATTGCCGAGCATCAGGCGGAATTGTTGGCGGCGATGGGGGATTAAGCACAAAGGCAGCCTGAAAGCGGCAAACAGGCTTTCAGACGGTCTGAATAATGACAGGAACCCACCCATGTTCTTCCCCTTCCGCCGCCACAAAAACTGCACAAACAGGCCTACGCCGCCTTCGACGCAGGCGAACTCGCCCAAGCCGCCGGATACTTCGCCAAACTCGTCAAACAATTTCCCGACGACAGCAGCTACCACTACATGCAGGGCTTAACCGCCAAAAACCGCCTTGACTGGCATACCGCCCTCGCCGCCAACCTGCGCGCCATCGAATGCGCCGAAGCATTCGATGAAGCCGCGCACTGGAACGCTGCCATTGCCGCCACCGCCCTGCACGACTGGCACACCGCCCGCCGAATGTGAGCGGCCTGCGGCATCAGTGTCCCCGAAGGCGAGGCGAAATCTGTGCCGACTTCGGCATCGCCGTGATACGCCTCAACCCGTGGGCAAACGGCGAAACCGTGACGCCCGCCGCATCGACCCCGTCCGCGCCCAAATCATCAACGTGCTGCTGCCCGAAAGCGGCTGGCGTTTCGGCGACATCGCCCCGCACGACGGCGCACCAACCGGCACCCGCCCCAGTCCCGACGGGCAAGGTGAAGTCCACGTATTCAACGCCTTCGAGCGCTGGCGGCCGTCTGAAACCCTGACCCATACCGTCCTTCGTCCGCAGCCCCTGTCGCCGCAGACGCGCAGGCACTCGCCGCCCTGCTAAACGAACACGGCTGGCACAGCGAAGACTGGACGCAAAGCCTGCGTTATATCTGCCTGCGTTGCAGCTACGGCATCCCGCACGAACACACGGACGCCGCCCCCAAGCGTAGAGCAGGCTGACACTTGGCAGACCGAGCGCAGCATCGGCATCGCCGCCCCCGCCGCCCAATCTGCCGAACTGGAAACTGCCTTGCAAAACTGGGCAGCCGCCGCCCCCGGCCGCGAAGTTTCCGACATCTGCCGGCAGGACTCACCCGCTGCCCGCGCGGCAGGACGGCAGGGTCTGGTGGATCGGAAGCAGCGAATAAACCGATTCAGGCTGCCTGAAAGTTTTAGCGAAAGTTTCCAAAACATGATCCGCAAGCGTAACAAGATGATAGATTTTCGGCTCGCTCCACCGCAGCAAAATGGCGTTTTTACCTGCTGGTGCTGTTCTGCACGGCGGGAGTATGGTTGCTGTGGGCGCAGGCGGTTTCAAGGGGAAGTGTCGCTGAATTTGGAAAGCGTGCGCCAGTGGGGCTGCTGACCGCGTTTACCGTTTCTTGGGCGGGCTATACCTTTTTCCGCTTCCGCCACATCCGCCGCGTGCGCTTTTGATCCGCAGGCACAAATGCTGCTGCTGGAAGACTTTGCGTGGAAAAAGCTGTCGTGGCAGCCTGTGCACCGCATCGCCCGCAGCCAAATCCATGCCCTTGCCTCACCAATTCGCATTTAGCGGCGAATCGCCGATCCGGCTGCTGCTGGCAAACGGCGAAGACATCCTGATCGAGCGCCAGCGGCGATGCTTCCCGCGCCAAGATTTATGCCCGAACCATCGCCCGCAAAAACCGGCCTGCCGTTTGTCGAGTTGAAAAATAGTTTTCAGGCTGCCTGATTCCCGTCTTTCAGGCAGCCTGAAACCCCGCAACACCCACATTTGAAAGCGACATTTTATGCCCGTGATTATCAAAACCGCCGCCGAAATCGAAAAAAATGCGCGAGCTGGGCCCGGCTGGCCGCCGAAGCGCTGGACTATATCGGCGATTTCGTCAAACCCGGCGTAACTCACCAACGAGATCAACCAGCTGATCCACGATTACCACATCAATGTGCAGGGCGGCTATCCCGCGCCGCTGCATTACGGCAACCCGCCTTTCCCCAAAATCCTGCTGCACTTCGGTGAACCACGTTATCTGCCACGGCATTCCCGACGACAAGCCGCTGAAAAACGGCGACATCATCAATATCGACGTTACCATCAAAAAGACGGCTTTCACGGCGATTCCAGCCGCATGTATGCCGTCGGCCAGATCAGCCCGGTTGCTAAGCGCCTGATCGACACCACCCACGCCGCGATGATGGCCGGTATCGAAGCGGTGCGCCCCGGCGCCACGCTGGGCGACGTCGGCCACGCCTGCCAGCAGGTGGCCGAAAACGCCGGCTATTCGGTGGTGCAGGAATTTTGCGGCCACGGCATCGGCCGCGGTTTTCACGAAGAGCCGCAGGTGCTGCACTACGGCCGCAAAGGCAGCGGCCTGAAATTGCAGCCGGGGATGATTTTTCACCGTCGAGCCGATGATCAACCAGGGTAAACGCCACCTGAAAATCCTGGCCGACGGCTGGACGGTGGTAACCAAAGACCGCAGCCTTTCGGCGCAGTGGGAGCACGAGGTGCTGGTTACCGATACCGGCTACGAAATCCTGACCGTCAGCCCGAAAAACGGGTCGGCCGTAAACTTTCAGGCTGCCTGAAAGCGCAGCGGGATTGCGAAGCCCAAGCCGGTTTTTGCATTTTCAGGCTGCCTTTTGCCCAACAGATGCGGCGGCAGATCCGTGCCGCCTTTGGTTTATCCGCCGCCGGCAGGGTGCGGGGCGCTGCGTTTCAGGCTGCCTGAACACGCGGTTGCCAAGCGCAAACGCCAGCCCGCCCTGCCGCCGGCATTGCAACGGAAATCCGCCATGCTGACCCTACACTCTGCCCGAATCCGGCTGCCCCGCCGGCAGCCGCGAGTATCCGTGGATGCTGCTGCTTTTGGTGTTTGCCTGGCTGTGGCCGGGCGTGTTTTCGCATGATTTGTGGCGGCCGTACGAGCCGGAAACTTTTGCCGCCGTCGAGCATTTTCTGCGCCACGGCTCGGTAGCCGGCACTTCCACGCTGCCGCCGCCTTATGTGTGGCTGGCGGCGCTGTTTGTGCGCCTGTCTCGCCGTGGGCGCTCGATGCCTATTCGGCGGCGCGCTGCCAGCGTGGTGTTTACCGCGCTGGGGCTGGCCGGCTGCGGCATGGCCTGTGCCCGCATGCTCGACCGCCACGCCGCCCGCAGCATGCTGCTGGTGCTGATTGCTTCGGCGGGGCTGACGGCGGCCGGCCATTTTCTCGGGCCGGTGCCGGTGCTGTTTGCCGGTGCCGGACTGTATTGGTGGGGGGATGGCGGCGGCGCAGCGGCAGGTGGTTTTTCCGGCGTGCTCTCGGCGCTGGCGCTGCTGCTGCTGTTTCAGGCCGGTGGGGCGTTGGTAGCGGCCGCCGCGCTGCTGGCGGGGGTGCTGCCCCATGTGTTTGCCGGCTGGCGGCGGCGCCATCTGCTGTGGCTGCTGTGCACGCTGGCGGTGGCGCTGCCGCTGTTGGCCAGCCATTTTCTGCTGTTGGCAAAAACCATCCGGCGGCGTTTGATGTTTATCTGCGCCGGCAGCTGTTTGGCGTGTTTGGCGGGCTGGACGGTTTTCAGGCTGCTTTCAGCCTGCCTTACTATCTGCTGCATCTGGCCTGGCTTTTGCCCTGCCGGCCCGCCGCTGGCGCTGTGGACGGCGGTGAAAACGCCGGCCGCGCAACGTGCGGTTTTTCCTGCCGGCGCTGTGCTGGCTGGCGGTGTTCGGCCTGCTGCTGGCGCTGATGCCGCAGCACAACCGCGATTATCTGGTGCTGCTGCTGCCGCCTTTTGGCGCTGGCCGCTTCGGCGCAGCTGGATAGTTTGAAGCGCGGAGTGGCGGCGTTTTTTTCAACTGGTTCGGCATGATGACTTTCGGGCTGGCGGCGGTGTTTCTGTGGCTGGGCTTTATGGCGATGAACTACGGCTATCCGGCGCGGCTGGCCGCCCGCGCCGCCTATTTCAGTCCGTATTACACGCCGCATATCCGGCCGCTGCCGATTCTGTTTGCCCTGTTGTTCGGTTTGATGTGGCTGGTGGCGGTGCGCCGGCGCCGCATCCGCGGCCGGCAGGCGGTAACCAACTGGGCGGCGGGCATCACGCTGGTGTGGGCGCTGTTGTTTACCCTGTTTCTGCCCTGGCTCGATGCCGCCAAAAGCTACCGGCCGGTGGTCTTGCAGATGGAACAGTCGCTCGATGCTGCCGCGCGCGCCGATTTTGCCGCCGGCGCCTGCTCGCTGATCCGCCGCCCGAACAGCGACGGCTATCTGGCCTGGCAGCAGTACGGCAGCCTGAAAATCGGCGGCGAAAAACGACAACTGCCGCTACGAACTTTTTGGAAACCGACCCGCGCACCGAAGCCGTGCCGGAAAACGCTCTGTGGCAGGGGACGGCGCCCGCGCAGCAAAAACCAGCTTTTGTGCTGGTGCGGCACGACGGCTTTTAGGATTTGCGTATATTTGCTGTTTTCAGGCTGCCTGCTTTCAGGCAGCCTGAAAACCTTTTCGCGCAAAAAGCCCCGCCGCCGATTGGTAAGCGCGGCGCTTTCCCGTACAATCCGCGCCTGTTTTCCCCACCGCATAAGGACTTTGCCATGGCCGCGACTTTCGCCCGCTTTCCGAACAACAACACGCCGCGCACGGCACCGATCAGGCGCTGATCGATACCGTTGCCGCTGTAGTCGCTGCCTGCGGCGCGATCCAGGCCAAAGTGCGGCTGGGCGCGCTCGCCGGCGTGCTGGGTGAGGCCGGCAGCGGCAATGCAGGGCGAGGCAGAAAAACTCGATGTGATTGCCAACGATATTCTGGTGGCCGCGCTCAAAAGCCGAGCCGGCGGTGGCGGGGCTGGCCAGCGAGGAAGAAGACAGTTTCGTTTCCTGCAACGAGGGCGGCCGCTATCTGGTGCTGTTCGACCCTTTGGACGGCTCGTCGAATATTGATGTCAACATTTTCCATCGGCACCATTTTTCGGTGCTCGCCAAGCCCGAAAGGCAGCCTGAAAACCGAAAGTTTCCTGCAGGAAGGCAGCCGCCAGCTGGCCGCCGGCTATGTGCTTTACGGCCCGCAAACCCCGCTGGTGCTCACCTTCGGCAAGGGCGTGGCGGTGTTTACGCTCGATGACAAAGGCGAGTTTGTCCAAACCACCACCAATCCGCAGGTGCCGGCAGCCACCGCCGAATTTGCCATCAATATGTCCAACCGCCGCCATTGGGAAGAACCGGTGCGCCGCTATATCGACGAATTGCTGGCCGGCAGCGAGGGCGTGCGCGGCAAAAACTACAATATGCGCTGGGTGGCCAGCATGGTGGCGGAAGTGCACCGCATCCTGATGCGCGGCGGCGTGTTTATGTACCCCAAAGACAACCGCGACCCGGCCAAGCCCGGCAAGCTGCGGCTGATGTACGAGGCCAACCCGCTGGCGCTGGTGCTGCGCGAAGCCGGCGGCGCCTGCTGCGACGCCCGCCAGGATATGCTCGACATCCGGCCGCAGGCGCTGCACCAGCGCGTGGCGGTGGTGCTCGGCAGCCGCGAGGAAGTCGAATACCTGCGCCGTCTGCATGATTAACAGGCAGCCTGAAAGCGGCTTACACGCTTTCAGGCTGCCTGCAGCGCATCAAACCAGCACCCAAGCAGCCTGAAAACCCCGAAAGCAGCCTGAAAACTTCAGGCGCCATTACCGACAACAACAAACCGCGTCCCGCCCGCACCGGCGGCAGGGGACGCCGGGCAAACCGCCAGACACAAGGAATCCGCACATGACATGGAGTATCGACGCTCGGCGTCCACCTACGGCATCAAACACTGGGGCGACGGCTATTTTTCATCGCCGACAACGGCGAAGTGATGGTGCGCCCCAATCCCGACAGCGAAGCCGCCGTCAGCCTGTACGATCTGGTGCACCAGCTCAACGAGCGCGGCCAGGATCTGCCGATGCTGTTCCGCTTTCCCGATATCCCTGCAGGATCGCGCGCTGCGCCTGTGCCGCGCTTTCAACCGCTCCATCCGCAAAAAACGACTATCAGGGCAGCTACACCGCCATCTACCCGATTAAAGTCAACCAGCAGGGAGAGCGTGGTCGAAAAACCCTGATCGTGCCGAAAAACGACGAAGTGTCCATCGGCTTGGAAGCCGGCTCCAAAACCCGAGCTGATGATTGTGCTGGCCTTTGCCCCAAAGGCGGCACCATCGTCTGCAACGGCTACAAAGACCGCAATTTCATCCGCTTGGCGCTGATGGGGCAGCGGCTCGGCCACCAGGTGTTTATCGTGATCGAAAAAGAGAGCGAAGTGGATATCGTGATTGAAGAGTCCGCCAAGCTCAATGTGCGCCCCATCTCGGCATCCGCGTGCGCTTATCGTCGCTCGCTTCAAGCAAATGGGCGGATACCGGCGGCGAAAAAGGTAAGTTTGGTCTTTCCGCCGCGCAGATTATTTTCCGCCGCCGAGCGCCTGAAAAGCCGCCGGTTTGGGCGAGTGCGTGCGCCTGATGCACTTTCACATGGGCTCGCAGATTTCCAATATCGCCGACTACCGCTTGGGCTTTAAAGAAGCCGTGCGCTATTTCGCCGAACTGCGCGGCTAGGGCCGCTCGATTGATTATGTCGATGTCGGCGGCGGGCTGGGCGTCGATTACGACGGCACCCACTCGCGCAACGCCAGCTCGGTCAATTACGACATCGGCGAATATTCCTACACCATTATCTCGATGCTGCGCGAGTATTGCGACGAATACGGCATCCCGCATCCCAACGTGTTCAGCGAATCCGGCCGCGCGCTCACCGCGCACCATGCAGTGCTGGTTACCAATGTAACCGACGTCGAAAGCCCGCCCGAAAGCGTGGCGGGCATCGGCGACGAGCGCGAAAACTATTCCTTCGCCACCCAAAAAGCTGATCCACCTGATGGAAAAAGGCATCGACAGCGAGATGGTTACCGAAACCTACTACCGCATCGGCCACTATCTGGCGGAAGTAACCGAAAACTACATCGACGGCAAAAATCGGCCTGCCAGAAAAAAAGCGCTGGCCGAACAGGTGTATGCGGTGTTGTGCCGCCGCCTGAAAAAAGGCCTGCAGATCCAGCCACCGCGCCCAGCGCCAGGTGTTCGACGACTTAATCGACAAACTCGCCGACAAATATTTCTGCAACTTCAGCGTGTTCCAAAGCCTTCCTGACACCTGGGCCATCGGCCAGGTGCCGCCGATTATGCCCATCCACCGCCTGGGCGAAAAACCCAACCGCCGCGCCATCCTGCAGGATCTGACCTGCGATTCCGACGGCAAACCCAGCCGCTACGTCGATCAGCAGAGCATCGAATCGAATATGCCGCTGCACGCCCCCAATAAAGCGCCAGCCCTATCTGATCGGCGTGTTTATGGTCGGCGCCTATCAGGAAATTCTCGGCGATATGCACAACCTGTTCGGCGACACCGATTCGGTGAATGTGTATGTGCGCAGCGACGGCAGCGTCGAATACTCCGGCGCTGGAAGAGCACGACACCATCGAAGACATGCTGCGCTACGTCCACCTCCAGCCGCAGGAAGTCATCAACAAATTTGAAGAAAAACTGCGCTGGGCCAAGCTCGAACGCAGCGAGCAGCGCATCTACACCGCCGAATTTTTTTCCACACGCTCAAACAAAGCAGCTATCTGAGTTTGGAAGAAGACTGATTCACGCAAAGGCAGCCTGAAAAGCTTTCAGGCCGCCTGTTTTTCCCCAAATCCCACAGAAAGGAAACGCAATGAGTGCCGATAAAGAACGCTACTGGCAGGCGATGGCCATGCTCGAATCCGCCGAAGAAATCCACTCGCCCGCCGACTGCCAAAAAGCGCTGGAAGAAATGGCGCGCGCCATCACCGCCGATTTGAGCGAAAGCCACCCGCTGGTGCTGGCGGTGATGGGCGGCGCCGTTGTGTTTGCCGGCCGCCTGCTGCCGCTGCTGCGCTTCCCGCTCGATTTCGACTACATCCACGTCAGCCGCTACGGCGACCAACTGCAGGGCAGCGACCTGCACTGGCTCTACCAGCCTGAAAACGTCGCCGGCCGCGACATACTGGTGCTCGACGACATCCTCGACGAAGGCCACACCATGCACGCCGTGCGCGAAAAACTGCTGGCCAGAGGCGCTAAAAGCTGCCGCAGCGCCGTGTTTGCCGACAAAGCCATCACCAAAAGCAAACCCATCCGCGCCGACTACACCGGCCTGAGCGTGCCCGACCGCTACGTTTTCGGCTACGGCATGGACGCCCGCGGCATGTGGCGTAATCTCGACGCCATCTACGCCCTGGGCGAACAGCCCTAATTCCAATCCGCTGCCGTTTTACTTTTCAGGCTGCCTTTTCTTCAGGGGAAAGGCAGCCTGAAAGCAAAACGAAACCGCAGATTCAAACGTACAGCCTAAAGGATGGCAGGACATGACGGATTTGTTTCTCTTGGCGATTGACCTTGTCGCCTTATTGCTTGAATGGACTTTGCGCCTGATTTTCTGGCTGGGGCGCAAACTGGGCTGGATCAAAACAAACCACGCCTCAAAACCCACGCGCAAGCAAACGCTTATCGGCGCAATCGTGCTGCTGGCGATAGCGGTAAGCATCGGGCTGCTGCAGTAAACGCGCCCCGCGCTGCTGCGCCCAAAGCTGCCTGAAAAGCAAAACAAAGCCGCTTATGCCCGCTTTTTATAAGGCTTAGATAGCGACAGGCTTTGTGCGCGGCGGCTTTTCCCGTACAATCCCGCGCTTTTCGCATATTGAATACGGAGCGTTATCCATGTTGAGAAAATTCGCCCTACTGGGCCTGACCTCGCTGGTGCTGGCCGCTTGCGGCGGCGGTGCCGACAGCGGTGCCGCCGCGTCCCAGGCGCAGCCTGAAACCAAAAGTTTCCGGCAGCCTGATCGAGCGCATCAACAACAAAGGGCAAGATTGTGGTCGGCACCGAAGGCACTTTACGCCCCCTTCACCTACCATGACCAAAGCGGCAAACTCACCGGTTACGATGTTGAGTGGCACGCGCCGTCGCCCAAAAAGCTCGGCGTGGAAATCGAATTCAAAAGAAACCCAGTGGACGCCGACGCTCGCCGGCCTGAAAGCCGGCTCGCTTCGATATGGTGGCCAACCAAGTGAGCCTGACCACGCCCGAGCGCCGCGCCACTTTCGACAAATCGGAAAAACTACAGCTGGAGCGGGCCGATGATGCTGGTGCGCGCTGACAATAAAACCATCAAGTCGCTCGATGACATCAAAGGCCTGAAAGCGGCGCAAACCTTTGAGCAGCAACTACGGCGAAATGGCGGTGGCCGCCAAAGGCCGAAGTGGTGCCGGTGGACGGCATGGCGCAGGCGCTGACGCTGGTGCAGCAAAACCGCGCCGATCTCACGCTCAACGATTCGCTGGCGCTGTTGGACCATCTGAAGAAAAATCCCGATTCCGGCCTGAAAACCGCTTGGAAAAGCGGGCGCGGACGACAAACCTCGGTTCCGGCCTGATTTTTGAACAAGGGCAATACCGAAGCGCTGGCAAAAATCAACGCCGCCATCGAAGAGCTGCAGAAAGACGGCACGCTGAAGAAACTCGGAGAAGAGTTTTTCGGTGAAGACGTCAGCGTGAACTAACGATGGTGCACGAATTTTCGACTTCGCTGCTGTTTATGAACGGCACCCGCGCCACGCTGGTGATGGACGCTTTCTGGCCGATGGTCAAAGCCGGCCTGATGGTGTCCGCGCCGCTGGCGCTGGTGTCTTTTGCCATCGGCATGCTGATTGCGGTGGCGGTGGCGCTGATACGGATTATGCCCGCAGGCGGCATCTTTCACCGCCTACTGCTGGCGCTGTGCAAAGTCTATATCTCCGCCATCCGCGGCACGCCGCTCCTGATCCAGCTGTGCGTGGTGTTTTACGGCTTGCCGGCAATGGGGATTTTTATCGACCCGCTGCCGGCCGGCATCATCGGCTTTTCGCTGAACGTCGGCGCCTACGGCTCGGAAACCGTGCGCGCGGCGATTTTGTCGGTGCCCAAAGGCCAGTGGGAAGCCGGCGCCTCCATCGGCATGGGCTATCTGCAAACCTTCCGCCGCATCATCGCGCCGCAGGCCTTCCGCGTGGCGGTACCGCCGCTGAGCAACAGCTTTATCAGCCTGGTTAAAGACACTTCGCTGGCCTCCACGGTAACCGTAACCGAGCTGTTCCGCGTTGCCCAGCAGTACGCCAATTCCTCCTACGACTTTCTGCCGGTGTATCTGGAAGCCGGACTGATTTACTGGTGCTTCTGCTTCGTGCTGTTTGTCATGCAGGCGCATATGGAGCGCTACAACAACCGCTTTGTGGCCAAGTAAATGATAGAAATAAAAACATCCGCAAGTCCTTCGGTAAAAACGACATCCTGCGCGGCATCGACCTGAGCATAGATAAAGGGCAGGTGGTGGTCATTCTCGGCCCATCCGGCTCGGGCAAAACCACCTTTTTGCGCTGCCTGAACGCGCTCGAGCTGCCCGAAGCCGGCGAAATCCGCTTCTCCGAACCCGACGCGCTCAGCATAGACTTCGCCCGCAAGCCCGGTAAAAAGACATTCTCGCCCTGCGCCGCAAATCCGGCATGGTGTTCCAGCAATACAACCTGTTTCCGCACAAAACCGCGTTGGAAAAACGTTATGGAAGGGCCGGTGCAGGTGCAGGGGCGGCGTAGGCCGAAGCCCATCAGCAGGCGCTGGTGCTGCTGGAAAAAGTCGGGCTTTCCGGCAAAGAAAACGCTGTATCCGCACCAATTGTCCGGCGGCCAGCAGCAGCGCGTCGGCATCGCCCGCGCCCTCGCCATCCGCCCGCGGCTGATGCTGTTTGACGAGCCGACCTCCGCGCTCGATCCCGAGCTGGTGCAGGGCATACTCGCCACTATGAAAGAACTCGCCGCAGAAGGCCGCACCATGGTAGTGGTAACCCACGAAATCAAATTCGCCCTCGACGTAGCCGATACCGTGGTGGTGATGGACGAAGGCGTAATCGTCGAGCAGGGCGCGCCGCAAGAGCTGTTTGCTAACCCGCAGCACTGAACGCACCCGCCGTTTTTCTCAGCCGCATCGGCGGCGGCGCAACGGCGGAATAAATCCCGTCCAAACCATAAAAAGCAGCCTGAAAACCGTTTAACGCGGCTTTCAGGCTGCTTTTTGCTGCTTCAGCTTTACTGAAACTTAGCTCACGTTTTTAGCTTCGCAACTTTGCTGCGCGACGCAGGCTGCCTTCTGAAAACCGTTCAACACGGCTTTCAGGCTGCCTCATGTGCTTCAGCTTTGCCGAAACTTACGCCGCTTGCTTTCAGGCTGCCTTTCCAAGCGATCTTAAAAGCAGCCTGGAAACGCCTAGACTCCTCCCTGCGCTCCAGCGCGGGGCTGAAGTGGGGTGGCGTTTCGCGGCATAAGTAACAAATTTACTGCTAAAACCCTCTGCAGGCCTTATGCTGCAAGGCTTTAAGCGGAGTCAAAGGTTTTGAACACAAAAAATGCCTTTTCTGCGGCTCAAAACAGGTCAAAAAGAACGGAAAGCATCAGGGCGTCCAACAGTACAAATGCCAATGCTGCAATAAGTATTTCAACGGCGGTAAACGAATAGACCCACAAGCCCTATGGCAAGCCTACACCGCAGGCAAACAAACTGCCGCACAGCTTGCCGCCACCTACGGATGCAGCCGCTAAACCATCCTGCGCCATCTCAAAAAAGCCGCGCCCAAAGCACGGTTTGCCGAACCCTCAATGCGCCAACGTCGTGATGGATACCACCTACTTCGGGCGCCGTTTCGGTGTCATGGTTTTGTTCGACAGCATCAGCGGCAAAGCGCTCTCGGTAACCGAAGTCAAAAACGAAACCAACGCCCTTTACGCCGAAGCCATCGGCAGTCTGAAAGCCAAAGGCATTGAAATAAAAAGCATCGTTTGCGACGGCCGTAAAGGTCTGCCGCAGTTATTCCCCGATATTCCCGTGCAACTATGCCATTTTCACCAAGTCAAAACCGTCGGCCACTACCTGACGCGCAACCCGCAAACGGCTGCGGGGCAAGGGCTGTGGCACTTGGCACTGACATTAAAAAGCGGCCGCAGAGCCGGCTTTGAAAGCAGCCTGAAAGCATGGTTCGAACGGCATCAGGATTTCTTAAACGAACGCACGAAGAACCCCGAAACGGGTAAATCCTACTACACCCATCCCAGACTGCGCAGCGCCTATTTCAGCCTGAAACGGAACATGGGCAACCTGTTTGTGTTTGAAGAGCATCCCGATCTGAGCATCCCAAACACCACCAATCTGCTTGATAGGGCATTCGCCGGGTTAAAGCGGAACTTGGAGTGTCATCACGGTATGAGTAAGGCTAACAAGATAAAGTTTATTAAGGATTATTTTTCTGAAAAATAAATTTTCGGCAGTAAATTTGTTACTTAGTGCCCCGTTTCTCAGATTGAGCAGTAAATTTGTTACTTATGCCAGATTAGATTGCAAATAGGCAGGCAAGCTGAAACAACGCAGATTTCCTTCGGGGAAACATCGGATTCGAGCATTCGACCTACTCCCAAACCATCCTATCCAATCGGGTATTTTTTCAGGCTGCTTTGTTCCAAGCAGCCTGAAAAGCAAGCGTAGGTTGGGTCGGTTAAACCCAACTTCTCCGATGCCAAAAAGATATGTTGGGGCGCGACCCGCTGTTAACGCAAAGGCAGCCTGAAAACCTTTCAGGCTGCCTTTTTGTTGCCGCCGGATTTGCGTATTCAGCGGCCGCAGCTGCACGACCGCCGTCCACCACCGTCAGCTTGCCGGTGGTCGGGTGGATGACCAGGCCGTGCACCTGCACCGAGGCGGGCATCAGCGGATGGCAGCGGATTTGTTTGACGGTGTGGCGCACGCTGTCTTCCACGTTGTCAAAAACCGGTCAGCCAGGTATCCAGATGGATGCCGGCGTGGCGCAGGGGTGGTAATGCGGTCTTCGGGAATGCCGGCGGCGCGCGCCTGTTCGAGAAAGTCCTGCGGGTTCATGCCGCGCATGCCGCAGTCGTGATGGGCGACGACCATAATCTCTTCAACGTGCAATTCCAGCACCGCCACCAGCAGCGAGCGCATCACCGAACCCCACGGGTGGCTGACCACCGCGCCGGCGTTTTTAATCAGCTTGGCATCGCCGTTTTTCAGGCCGAGGGCGGCCGGCAGCAGCTTGATCATGCGGGTGTCCATGCACGAAAGAATCGCCAGCCGGCGGTCGGGAAATTTATCGGTAAAAATTCGGCGTAGGCGCCGGACTCCACAAATTCTTCGTTGTGGGCGAGGATTTGTTCCAATTGCGACATCTGTGTGTTTCCTTGAGGTTTTGTGCGGCAGCGATTATAGCGAAACGGCAGCCCTTGCGCCGCCCGAAAATACCCGCGTGGCAAACGTCAAAGCAGCCCTGAAAAGCCGGCGGGCGTTTTCAGGCTGCTTGGGGCAGAGACGCGCTTACTGGCTCAGCACGTCCACGCCTTTGGGCGGGTGAATTTGAAATGGCCGCGTGAGAGGCTGGGCTTGGTGTTGATGCTGCCAAAGCGGATGGTGGTTTGGTTGCCGAAGCTGTCTTTCAGTTCCATCGCGCTCAAAACGTCGCCCTTAAAGCCGATGCGGATAAACTGGTAGCCGGCGTTGTTGCGCTTGGGCGTGGCCAGCACATAGTCGATGCCGTTGCTGCTGCCGTCTTCCTTGAGCGTGTAACTGCTCTCGAGCGCGTCTTTGTTCGACAAAATCGCCGCCGGGCTGTCGCCGATGGTCTGGTCTTGGCCGGACTTGGTTACCTGCTTCAATCCCGGTGTCGTAGAGCCAGATGGTTTTGCCGTCGCCCACGATTACCTGCTCATAGGGCTTGTTGTAGGTCCATTTGAACAGGCCGGGGCGCAGGATTTGAAGCCGCCCGAGCTGCTTTTGGCTTTTCTTTTTCGATTTCACGGTTTGGCTGAAGCTGCCGCTGATGCCGTCGGTATCGGCATTGAATTTTTCAGCGCGTCCACCGCACCGGCCTGGGCGGCGGCAGAAGCGGCCAGCACGGCGGCGGCCAGAACGGTTTTCCAGATGGTTTTCATAGCGACTCTCCTGTGTTGCTAAACAGGCAATCGGCTCCTGCCGACTGCAAACGGCGCGCATCTTAACATTTCAGGCAGCCTGCAACACGCCGCCGCGCTGTGTAAAAGGCCGGATATTGCGGCAGTTTACTGTTTTTCCGCCGAAAAATGCGCGGATTTTTAACTAAAATTTAAACCCCAAAGGCAGCCTGAAAACACCTTCGGCGGCCGTTTTCAGCCGTCCAAACCGGTTTCAGGCCGCCGCCGCTTGGGGTATATTGCCCGTTTTTCAGCCATCGGGAAAACGGATATGCAAGAAACAGGCAGCCTGAAAATCGTTTACAGCGTCAGCGAGCGCGACCGCGCGCGCCTGACCAGGCGCATGTGCGCCTATATACCTAAGCGCGACAGGCGCCGCCGGCTTGCCGTTTCCCTGCTGGCACTGGCGCTGCTGCTGGTGCTGTATTACGGTTTTTCCACAACTGGCAGGGCGGCTTTGGACTATCTGGGGAGTGTTGGGGAATACGTTTGCGAAGCGCTGTGCGACGAAAGCGGGCAGACCGCAGAAGATTGGGACGGCCTGATTAGCGGCGCCGCGGCTGCCCGCAGCCATGTGGTCGGCCTGATGTATTGGATGGCGGCGCTGGTGCTGTTTGTCTCTTTCTATATGAACTGGAGCTGGCGCAAACATATTGCATCGCTTTTTGATTCGCTTGAGGGCAAACAGTTTTCGCTGGAAATCGGCGCCGACGGCCTGCTGCATACCGTCGGCAGCGATGTGCGGCTGTTTTACCGCTGGCCGGCGGTGCTGCGGATTATCCGCGACAATGAATGCCTGCTGTTTTATATCAGCCGCCATACCGCCTATTTCGTTCCTGCCGAATGCTTTTCCGATGCCGCAGCGGCCGATGCTTTTTACCAGCAGGCGCAGGCGTTTAAAGAAGCGGCCGCAGCGCAAAAGCAGCCTGAAAACGGCTAAAACCCCCAAATACAAGGCAGCCTGAAAAGTTTTGAACACTTTTCAGGCTGCTTTTTCGCTTTCAGGCTGCCTTTGGCCGTTTAAGCGATCTCCAGCGGGAGCAAAGGATTTGACGGTGTCGTCCACCGCTTTAACGCGGGCGAGAGAAGTCTTCCAACAGGCGCAGCGGCAGGGCGCTGGGGGCCGTCGCAGCGGGCTTGGTCGGGGTTTTCGTGGCTTTCGAGAAACAGCCCGGCCAGGCCGGTGGCGGTGCCGGCCAGGGGCGAGTTCGAGTGCCTGGGCGCGGCGGCCGCCGGATGCGGCGCTGCCGGCATCACGCTGCTGCAGGGCGTGGGTCACGTCGAAAATCAGCGGCGTTCTGGGGCAGCTGCGTTTCATCACGCCGAAGCCGAGCATATCGACCACCAGATTGTCGTAGCCGAACTGGCTGCCGCGCTCGCACAGCATCACTCGACCATTGCCCGCTTCTTTAAATTTTTCAACGATATTGCCCATCTGCTGCGGGCTGAGAAACTGCGGTTTTTTCACGTTGATCACGCGGCCGGTGGCGGCCATCGCCCGCACCAGGTCGGTTTGGCGGGCGAGAAAGGCGGGCAGCTGCAGCACGTCGCACACTTCGGCCACGGGCGCGCATTGGTGGGGCTCGTGTACGTCGGTCAGCACCGGTACGCCAAACTCGCGTTTGACGGCGGCAAAAATCTTCATGCCTTCGTCGAGGCCGACGCCGCGGTAGGAATGCACCGATGAGCGGTTGGCTTTGTCAAACGATGCTTTAAATACAAAAAGGGATGCCGAGTTTTTCGGTAACGCGCACATAGTGGGCACAGGCGCGCAGGGTGGAATCAAGGTCTTCGAGGACGTTGATGCCGCCCAAAAGGGTGAAGGGGCGCTCGTTGGCAACGGTGATGGAGTCGATGGAAATCATGGCGGGTCTTTCTGAGTAAAAGGCAAAAATAAGGCAGCCTGAAAGCCGGAAAAACGCTTTTCAGGGCTGCCTGACGGTCGATTTTACGGATTTGGCGGCGGATGTGCACGCTGCCGGGCAGGCGGCCGACCGGCCAGCGCAAAAATGGCAACGCCGGCGGCTGCGGTGGCGCGGTTTTTGCGGTGGTCGGCTTCCTGGCGCTCGGGCAGCTCGTGGCTGGCGTCGTCGATTTCGATGGCGGCCAGCGGCGTGCCGTCGGTGCGGCAGATGACGAAATCGTAGCTCAGGCGGCTGATGAAGTTGAACCAATAATAGGTTTCTTTGTTTTTCGGCACTTCGAGTACGCGCGAGACCTGAACCCTGCGGGAAAACCATGTAGTCTGGCAGGGCGTCGAGCAGCAGGGGCGTAGGCGTCCATCTCGCTGTCGGTCATCAGCGGCCGGCGGCTGTAGGGGCAGGTTTGCCGCTGCCTTCGAAAGGATTGCGCTTGCGCCGCCGCCAAAACCACCACAAAAGCGCCGCGCAAACGGCGGCGATCACATAGGCGAAAAATCATCGGCGGCTCCGGCGGCTTTTCAGGCTGCCTGCAAAGCGGGGCGGGGTTTAGGGGCATGGCGCGTCCTGCGGGCTGTCGGCAGCGTCGCCGTGGTAATCCTCGGCGGCGCCGCTGTGGAAAAACTTTTCCGTATCGCCTGCGCGGCCGCTTGGTCGAGCACGGCTTTGCGCTTTTGCCGAATACCTGCGCCTGCGAGAGCAGCGCTTCGGCATCGTGACGACGAGAGCCGCTCGTCCGCCCAATACACCGGCAGGGCGAAGCGGTGGTGCGAGGCGGCGGCCCGAATTTGCGTGCCAGTTCGGTCATGCGGTGCTCGCCGCCGTCGGTGTAAACCGGCAGACCGACCAACAGGCAGACCGGCTGCCATTCGGCCACCAACGGCGATGGCGGCGAATTTTTCTTCATTGCTGCGGCCGCTGACGGTGGCCAGCGGGATGGGCGATGGCCAAAGCGCACTCGCCCTGCGCCACGCCGATGCGGCTTTTCGCCGAAAATCAAAGGCCAGGCAGCAGCCTTGCGCGGGCGCCTTATGCATGACCGACGGCTCCGCTGAGCATTTCGCTGCGGATGCCGAGTTTGGAAGCGCGGCATCGTAGCGTTTGTGAGCGGGGAGTTTGAACAGGATGTCTTCGTCGGCGGCGACGGTGAGCCAGAATTTTTGCCAGCTCGCGCTCAAGCTGGCCGCCCGTCCACAAGGAGCAGCCGATGGTCAGCAGCACGTCTTGACGGCGTCGCCGTCCACTACTTTTCGATGATGTCGCGCGAGGTGGTCAGCGCCAGATGGTCGTTTACTTTCAGGCTGCTTTGCCAATGACCGGCCGGCGTGTGCAGCACGAAGCCGCGCTCGGTCTGTACCGGCCCGCCGACCATCACGTATTCGCTGCGAAAACGCGGCGGCGTGGCTTTGCCGGTGGCGGCGACACGACTTCCATATATTGATGGGCGATGGCTTGTTCACAATCACGCCGGTGGCGCCTTCGCTGTTGTGCTCGCAAAGATAGACCAGGCTGCCTTCGAACATCGGGTCGTCGAGCGAGGGCATGGCGATCAGAAAAATGGTTGCTCAGATTCATATCGTGTCGTGTGTTTTTAAAGGTTTTGGCCGCGATAATGGGGCTGGCGGCGCGCTTTTTGCAAGCGTCCGGATGTCAAACGGCGGCCGTACCGCGCCGCGCTTTGGCAGTAAAACCCTATCCGCAAAAAGCAGCCTGAAACGGCATTTCTGCACGGATTAGCAGATTTATGTATAATACCGGACAGCAAATTCGTATGTTCTGATTGTTATCCATATAGGAGTATCCAACCATGGCAAATGTTAAAGCAAACCGTCTGGCCAATTTCGAGCTGCTGATTAAAGAAGCCGGCAGCATTATCGAGCTGTCGCGCCGCGCCGGTTACAACAAACCGGCCTATCTTTACCAGGTTCACGCCCAGCGCGAAAAGGCCAACGGCACCACCATGCAGATCGGCAAACGTGTGGCGCAGCGCTTGGAAGAAGCCATGGGCAAACCCGCCGGCTGGATGGATCAGAACCACAGCGCCGCTGCCGGCGGCCGCCGCAAAACTACGCGCGGCCAAACCGGCGGTCGCCGCGGTAGAATCCGGTGTCGCCGCTTCGCTGGGCGTGGAAACCGTTACCCTGGCCTTTACCGGCGCTTCGGGCATGCCCTACGGCATCCGCCTGCTCGAATGCCTGCTGCAGGCCGGTAAAACCGTGTATCTGGTGTATTCGCAGGCCGCGCAGATGGTGGCGCAGCAGGAAATGGATTTTTGATCTGCCTTCATCGCCGGCGGAAGCGCAAAAACTGCTGTGCAAGCACTTTGATGTTGCGCCCGAGCAGCTGCGGGTATTCGGCAAATACGAGTGGTTCGCCCCGATTGCTTCGGGGCAACAGTGTGGCCGATGCGATGGTGGTCTGCCCGCCAGCATGGGTACCGTTGCCGCCATCGCCTGCGGCACCGCCGACACCCTGCTCGAGCGTGCCGCCGATGTCTGCATCAAAGAAAAACGCCCGCTGGTGCTGGTGCCGCGCGAAGCGCCGTTTTTCCGCGCTGCATCTGGAAAACCTGCTGAAACTCGCCAATTACGGCTGCACCGTGCTGCCGCCGTCCCCGGGTTTCTACGCCAGCCGCAAAGCGTGGAAGACATGGTGGATTTCGTGGTCGGCGCATTCTCGACCAACTGCTGATTCCCCACAATCTACGCCCAAATGGGGCGCATAAAGCCCGTTTTTCCGGAATAAGGCAGCCTGAAAGCGGTTTTCCCGTTTTCAGGCTGCCTTTGCCCTTGCCTTCTTTATTTTTCCGATATGAGCTGCAAACTGATCCTGGCGCCGATGCAGGGGCTGTGCGACCCCGTAATGCGCGATTTGCTGACCCGCATCGGCGGCTACGACGAATGCGTGAGCGAATTCGTGCGCATCACCCACACCGTCCATTCCCGCCCCACCTGGCTGAAGCACGTTCCCGAAATCGCCAGCGGCAACCGCACCGCCGCCGGCACGCCCTGCACCGTGCAGATACTCGGCAGCGACGAAAACATGATGGCCGCCAACGCGCTGGAAGCCGTGCGCTTCGGCGCCGAGCGCATCGACGTCAATTTCGGCTGCCCCGCCCCACCGTCAATAAGCATCAGGGCGGCGCCGTGTATGCTGAAAAACGCCGCAGCAGGTGCACCGCATCGTCCGCACCCTGCGCGAGCGGCTGCCGGCGCACGTCGTGCTCAGCGCCAAAATGCGGCTGGGCTACGACGATACCGCGCTGGCGCTGGAAAACGCCCAGGCCGTAGCCGAAGGCGGCGCCGCGCTGCTGACCGTCCACGCCCGCACCAAAGCGCGGGGTTACAACCCGCCCGCCGATTGGTCGTGGCTCAAACGCATCCGCGAGCACGTTGCCATTCCGTGGCCGCCAACGGCGACGTTTTTCACCCTTGCCGACTATCTGGCCATCCGCGAGCAAAAGCGGCTGCGACATCGTTATGCTCGGCCGCGGTGCCGTCATCCGCCCCGATCTGGCGCGCCAGATCAAGCGCCACGAAACGGCGAAGCCGTCGGTGAAAGCTGGTTTTCGATAGCGAAAATCCGCGGCTGGATCCGCCAGTTTTTCGCCTGTGCGAAGCCAAAGAAGGCGAAGGCCGCTACGCTTCGGCGCGCTTAAAACAATGGCTGGGCATGATGCGCCAGGCCTATCCCGAAGCGGGAAGCGCTGTTTGCCATCGTGCGCCCGCTGAGACCCACGCTGAAGTGCGCGCCGCCATTGCAGCCTGAAAACGGCGCAGCCCGTTTTCAGGCTGCCAAGCTTTTCAGGCTGCCAAGTTTTCAGGCTGCCAAGTTTTCAGGCTGCCAAGTTTTCAGGCTGCCAAGTTTTCAGGCTGCCAAGTTTTCAGGCTGCCAAGTTTTCAGGCTGCCAAGTTTTCAGGCTGCCAAGTTTTCAGGCTGCCAAGTTTTCAGGCTGCCAAGTTTTTCAGGCTGCCAGAGTTTTTCAGGCTGCCAAACGGTTCAGGCAGCCTGAAAAAGGCGGTCTGTTTGATTGAAGGAAAGTTATGTCCCGTCCCTGCGTTTTTGATTATCGGCGGCAGCGGCTTTGTCGGCCGCCGCGCGGCGCCGACCTGGCGGCCGAAAAGTGGCGTGTGATTATCGTCGCCGCAGCCCGAACCGTGCGCGGCAGGCGGCGGGCGGGCAGTTTGAATATGTGTCGTCGCTCCGCCATCTGTACGACAGCATCCGTCCTGAGTTGGTGATCAATCTGGCCGGGGCTTCGGTGGGCGAAGGGCGCTGGAGTACGGCGCGCAAGCGGGAGCTGCTCGAGAGCCGCCTGCAGCCGACGCAGGCGCTGGCCGATTGGCTGCAACGTTGCCCGCAGCCGCCCAAGCTGGTGATTCAGGCTTCGGCGGTCGGTTATTACGGCAACGGCTCGGCGGCAGGGCTGGCCGCCGATGCGATAAAACGCGCCGCCGCAGGATGTTTTCGTTTCCGATTTGTGCCGGCAGTGGGAAGCGCTGTCGCAGCGGATGCACGAAACCAGCGGCGTGCCGGTGGCGGTTTGCCGTTTCGGCGTGGTGCTGGGGCAGGGCGGCGGCATTTTGCCGCAGCTGTTAAAACCGGTGTCTTTCTGCGTCGGCCGCATCGGCAGCGGTCGCCAGCCGCTGCCGTGGATTCATTTTGGACGACCTTTCTTTAGCGCTGCGTTTTCTGGCGGCGCAGAACGGCGGGCTGGCAGGGCGTTTAACCTGACCGCGCCGGCGCTACCACCCAGCTGGATTTTTGCCCGCGCCGCAGCGAGAAATCCTGCACCGCCCGCTGCTGTTTGCCGTGCCGCAAACCCTGATGCGGCTGGCTTTGGGCGAGCAGGCCGATTTGGTGCTCGACGGGCAGTTTGCCGAACCGCAGGCGCTGCGGCGGCTGGGCTTTGTTTTTCGTTTTGCCGATATTCAGGCTGCTTTGGCGGATTTGCTGCGCCGCCCTGCACGCTGACCCAGGCAGCCTGAAAACGGAACCAAGGTTTTCAGGCTGCTTTGGTGTTTTTCAGGCTGCCCGCACTCCAGCGCGCCGGCGAAATCGGGTAAAATGCCGCTCGTTTTTCCCTTACTTTTTGAAAGACAGCCATGAACGCTTCCTGAGCTACCGCGACGCCGGTGTGGACATCGACGCCGGCGACCGTCCGGTCGAAAAACATCAAACCCTTTGCCAAACGCACGCTGCGCCCCGAAGTGCTCGGCGGCCTGGGCGGCTTCGGCGCGCTGGTGGAAATCGGCAAAAACTACCGCAATCCGGTGCTGGTGTCCGGCACCGACGGCGTCGGCACCAAGCTCAAACTCGCTTTCGACTGGGATCTGCACGATACCGTCGGCATCGATCTGGTGGCGATGAGCGTGAACGATATTCTGGTGCAGGGCGCCGAGCCGCTGTTTTTCTTGGATTATTTCGCCTGCGGCAAATTGGATGTCGATCGCGCCACCGCCGTCATCAAAGGTATCGCGCAAGGCTGCGAACAATCCGGCTGCGCCCTGATCGGCGGCGAAACCGCGGAAATGCCGGGCATGTATCCCGAAGGCGAGTATGATTTGGCAGGCTTTGCCGTCGGCGTGGTGGAAAAAGAGCGCATCATCAGCGGCCAAAACATCCGTGCGGGCGACGTGCTGCTCGGGCTGGCTTCCAACGGCGCCCATTCCAACGGCTACTCGCTGATCCGCAAAATCATCGACCGCGCCCAACCCGATCTGGATGCCGAGTTTGACGGCGGCAAAACCCTGCGCCAAACCGTTATCGCGCCCACCCGCCTGTATGCCAAACCGCTGCTGGCGGCGATGAAGGAATTTGAAATCAAGGGAATGGCGCACATTACCGGCGGCGGCATCAGCGAAAACCTGCCGCGCGTGCTGCCGCAAAACTGCACCGCCCATGTCGATGCCAAATCGTGGGAAATGCCTAAAGCTCTTCCAATGGCTGCAGAAAGAAGGCAATATCGCCGCCGCCGAAATGTACCGCACCTTCAACTGCGGCATCGGCATGATTGTCGTCGTCGCCCCCGAAGCGGCCGATGCGCTCGCGGCCTTCCTGAGCGATCAGGGGCGAAACCGTGTACCGCTTGGGCGAAATCCGCGAACGCCAAGGCGACGAGCATCAAACCCAAATCGCGTAAAAGCAGCCTGAAAAGCGCAAGACAAAGTGGCACCGCGGCAGATGGCGGCGGTGCCCTTTGTTTTGCTTTGCGGATAGGGTGGAAATGAGACCTTTGCAAAAATCCCCAAAAATCCCCTAAATTCCCACCAGGACATTTAGGGGATTTCTCATGAGCACCTTCTTCCGGCAAACCGCCCAAGCCATGATTGCCAAACACATCGACCGCTTCCCACTATTGAAGTTGGATCAGGTGATTGATTGGCAACCGATCGAACAGTACCTGAATCGTCAAAGAACCCGTTACCTTAGAGACCACCGCGGCCGCCCCGCCTATCCACTGCTATCCATGTTCAAAAGCCGTCCTGCTCGGACAATGGCACAGCCTCTCCGATCCCGAACTCGAACACAGCCTCATCACCCGCATCGACTTCAACCTGTTTTTGCCGTTTTGACGAGACTGAGCATCCCCGATTACAGCACCTTATGCCGCTACCGCAACTGGCTGGCGCAAGACGACACCCTGTCCGGAGTGCTGGAACTGATTAACCGCCAACTGACCGAAAAAGGCCTAAAAATAGAGAAAGCATCCGCCGCCGTCGTTGACGCCACCATTATCCAAACCGCCGGCAGCAAACAGCGTCAAGCCATGAAGTTGATGAGGAAGGACACGTCAGCGGCCAAACCACCGAGCAAAGATAAAAGATGCCCGTTGGACAAAGAAAACGGTTTATACAGACTCGGTTACAAACAACATACCCGTACCGATGAGGAAGGCTATATCGAGAAACTGCACATCACCCCGCCAATACCCATGAGTGCAACCACCTGTCGCCTTTGCTGGAAGGGATAGCCGAAGGTACGACCGTCTATGCCGACAAAAGGCTATGACAGTAAGGAAAAACCGACAACATCTGGAAGAGCATCGGTTACAGGACGGCATTATGCGCAAAGCCCACCGCAACCGTCCGCTGACGGAGGCGCAGACGAAGCGCAACCGATATCTGTCGAAGACCCGTTATGTAGTCGAACAAAGCTTCGGGACGCTGCACCGTAAATTCCGTTACGCCCGGGCAGCCTATTTTTGGTCTGTGTAAAGTGAGTGCGCAAAGCCATCTGAAGGCGATGTGTTTAAACCTGTTGAAAAGCGGCTAACAGGCTAAGTGTGCCTGTTGCCGCCTAAAAAGCGGTTCGGATGCCTTAGTAGGGGGTGACCGGGGAGAAAAAGGGGATATTTGGGTAAAATCAGGGAGTGATTGGGGCGAAAACAGCCGAAAAACCTGTGTTTGGGTTCCGGCTGTCAGCGAAAAAGGTGAAGGAGGTATTTTTGCAAGGTCTCGGAAATAAAAGCAGCCTGAAAACGGGAAAACCGTTTTCAGGCTGCTTTATTGCAACGGAAGGTTTATTTCTTTTTCTTCCTGTTCGTCTTGGGTAACAAAGCCGATTTTGCTCAGCTTAGCTTCGCGGGCGGCATCGAGCACCTGCAGAACGTTGTCGTAAGCAACGCTTTTATCAGCGGAGATGCCGACGACGACATCAGGGATCGGCCTTGGCCAGCTCGGCGAGCTTGGTTTTGACGGTATCCAAATCAACGCGGTTGGCCGAATCGGCACCGACATAATAGCCGCCGTCTTTATCGACGCTGATAATCACCGGCTTGGTGTCCTGCTTGGGCTTTTCTTCCTTGGCGCGCGAGTGGTGGGCAGCTCGAGCGGGATGGAGTGCGTTAGCACGGGCATGGTGATCATAAACACAATCAGCAGCACCAACATTACGTCAACCAGCGGCGTAACGTTGATTTCCGCCATCGGCGCGCCTTCGTCGCCGTCGCTCATATTGAAAAGCCATAGCCTTACTCCTTGCCGGGTTGGTTGATCAGCTGCACATGCGGGTCGTGGCCGAAGTTGTGCAGTTCGCGGGAGAGTTTTTGTTGCTGCGGGTAAAAGGCGTTGAAAGCGAGTACGGCGGGAATCGCGGCAAACAGGCCGATGGCGGTGGAAACCAGCGCTTCGCCGATGGGGCCCTGCCACGGCGGCAATGCTCATCTGGCCGCTTTCGCCAATGTTGATCAGGGCGTGGTAGATACCCCATACGGTACCCAGCAGGCCGACGAAGGGGGCGGTGGCGCCGATGGAAGCCAGCGCGGTCATGCCGTTGTCGTAGCGGCCCATAATCTGGGTGGTGCTGTGGCGGATTTCACGTTCGAGAAACTCGTTTTTCGGCAGGCTGGCCGAGAGCATGGTGTTTTGCGAGGCGTTGAAGCTGCGGTTGGCGTCGATGGCGGCCAAAAGTAAGCTCGCTGACCGGTGCGGGGTTTTTCTTGGCCTGGGATTCGGCGCTGGCAATGCTGTCGGACGACCAGATGGCTTCGGAAGCGGCGCGGTTGGCTTTTGTTGGTGCTGATGCGTTTGATGACCTGCATCAGGATAACCACCCAGGAGATGATGCTCATCGCGATCATAATCACGAATACGCCGATCAGTACCGGATCGCCGCTTTGGAAAAACAGTGCTAAATTCATAATGTTTGCCTTCTATTGGTAGAGTTGAAAAGGGTTCGTAAAACGCGGCTTCAGCTGATTCTGAAGTCGAAGGAGGTTTTGAACTTGGTACGTACCGGAGAGCCGTCCACCTGTTTGGGGGCGTAGCGGGCTTTTTCGCTGCGTTCAGGGCGGCATTGTCCAAGCGTTTGTGACCGCTGCTTTTGGTTACTCTGGCTGAAGAAAACGCTGCCGTTGGCTTCAACGATCACTTCCAGCTTGACCGTGCCTTCTTCGCCTTCGTCTTGCGACATCGACGGATAAGGCGGGTTGGGCGAGGCCGATGTAGCCGCCATCGACAATGCTGCCGCCGCCTGCGCGGCCGCTTTGTTTGTCGCCGTCTCCTTTGGCGCCTTTGCCGGTGCCGCCGACTTGGCCGCCGGTGCCGTTACCAGGGACTTTGCTGTTCGGGTCGGTTCCGCCGCCGCCACCGGGAACGCCGTTGGCCGAGCGGTGAGGCCGGCTGCGCCGCCAGCGCTTTGCGAAGTGCTGTTGGCGTTGCTGCCGGTAGAGTTGGCCGCAATATTCTGGCTGGGCTTGGGCTGCTCGGCCGGTTTGGGCTGCGGTTTGGGGCTCAGAGCTTGGGTTCGGGTTTCGGCTCGGGTTTGGGTTCAGCTTCGGCTCGGGCTTGGGCTTGGGCTCGGGTTTTTCGGCGGCTCTTTCGGTTTTTCAGGCTGCCTTAAGTCCGCTTTGGCGTGATCCTTTTCACGGCCTTGATTTTTCGGCTTTTCGACCGGCTTGGGTTCGGGCTTGGGTTTGGGCGGCTCGGGCTTGGGTTCTTCGGGCGGAGGTGGGGGAGGGGCGGCGGTTCGCCGGCATCAAAAGGCGCTGGTGCGCCTTCCGCTGCCGGTTTGTCGTCGCCATCGGGCGTGCCCAGATCGACAAAAAGTCATGTTGTCGACGGTTACCGGTTCGGGTTCTTGGTGCAAAAAGTACAGACCAAAAAGCGCTACGTGAACCGACGTAACCACGACAAAAACGACAATGGCCGTGCCGTATTCCGGCTCGGGCTGAGAGTATCTTTTGAGCTTCATGGCAGCCATACTAATAGAAACCATTCCTGTTTGCAATCATAAATTTGCTGTTTTCGCGTTTGCTTCTTTGCAAATCATTACATTTAATTGCAATTATTTTTTGCCGCTGCGGCAGAGCCGGCGGTTTTTGGAGTATCGGCGCGTGGTTTTCAGACTGCCTGAGATTGCCTATTTCCACAGCAGCATCAGAAACAGAATCAGCGCGATCACCGCCAGCCAGAAGTTTTGCCGCTGCTGGCTTTTGATCAGGTGGACATAGGCGTTGCGCATTTTCTTTCTGCCGCGCTTCATCGACCAGCGCGTTGATTTTTGCGCGGCAGCGACGGCAGGATTTCCGCCCAGTCCGGCGCTTCGTTTTCAGGTTGCGCAACAGCGCCCTCAGGCCGACCTGGCGGTTCATCCAGCGCACCAAAAACGGCTTTGCGGTTGCCCACAGATCCAGATCGGGATCGAGCTGGCGCCCCAAACCTTCGATATTGAGCAGGGTTTTTGCAGCAGCACCAGCTGCGGCTGGATTTCCACATGAAAGCGGCGGCTGGTTTCAAACAGGCGCATCAGCACAAACCAAAAGAAATCTGCGACAGCGGTTTGTTGAAAAAGGCTCGCACACAGCGCGCACGGCGGCTTCGAGCTCTTCGGCACGGGTCTGGGGCGGCACCCAGCCCGATTCGATGTGGGCGGTGGCGACGCGGTGGTAGTCGCGGTTGAAAGAAAAGCCAGAAAATTGATGGCCAGATAGCGTTTGTCAAAAATCGGTGAGGCTGCCGACGATGCCGAAATCCAGCGCCACATAGCGGCCGTCGGCTTTGACCAGAATATTGCCCGGATGCATGTCGGCGTGGAAAAAGCCGTCGCGGAAAACCTGGGTGAAGAAAATTTCCACGCCGTAGCGCGCCAGCTTTTTCAAATCCACGCCCTGCGCTTTCAGGCTGCCGATATCGGATACCGGCGTGCCTTCCATCCACTGCATGGTCATCACTTCGCGGCTGCAGTAGTCGAAATACACTTTCGGCACCACCAGCATCTCGCTGCCGGCGAAGTTGCGGCCAAGCTGGCTGGCATTTGCCGCTTCGCGCATCAGGTCGAGTTCGTCGTGCAGGTATTTGTCGAACTCGGCGACCACTTCGCGCGAGGCGCAGGCGTTTGCCGTCGGCAAAAACGCTCGACAAAAGCCGCCGCCAGCCGCATCAGCGCCAAATCCTGCTCGATTACCGGCTTCAGATTCGGCCGCAGCACTTTTTACCGCCACGCTTTGGCCGTCGAACAGCTCGGCGCGGTGCACCTGCGCCACCGAAGCGCTGGCCACCGGCGTGTCGTCGAAGCGGGCATAGATTTCCGCCAGCGGACGTCCCAACGAAGTTTCAATCTGGCGGCGCGACACTTCGGCGGCAAAAGGCGGAACCTTGTCCTGCAAACAGCCCAATTCCTGCGCATGAGGCCGGCGGCGGCGAGGTCCGGGGGCAGGTGGAGAGCACCTGCCCCAGCTGACGAAAATCGGCCCCAGACTCTCCAGCGCCAGCCACAGCCGCACCGGCATCGGCTCGGCGGCAAAAGCGCTTGGACTTGGGCAAAAGCCAGCGGCAGCCGGCGCAGCCAGCCGGCGCGCCCGGAAAACCGGCCACCAGGTCGGAAGGCCGTAGCGGTAGAAAGTCTTACCGATAACGGTAAAGCGGGAAAACCATTTCATAAAAGCACCGTGCCGCAGCAGAAACAAAGGCGCCGATTATATAGCGAAAGCGGCCTGCAGGCAGCCTGAATCGGACAGGGGCGCGGGCGGCGTCGTTTCGCCCGCTAAGCAAGCAATGCCGGATTTTTGCCCGCTGCCGCCGTTTGCGCTGCTGGCTGCCGATACCGCGGGTATTTTTCGCGCTGCCGTTGCGGCGCTTCGCTATATAATGCGCGGCTTTTGCCGCCGGCCGTGCGGCAGCCTGAAAACCCTTTGCCAGCCGATGAGCCACGCCTTTTTGATGCTCTGCCACCGTCCGCCGCGCTGTTGGCTGCGGCTGGCGCAGTCTGCGCCGAGCCGTTTTACCTGCATTACGATGCCAAAGCCGATTGGGCTGAAGCCCGCGGGCTGGCGGCAGGCTGCATGCCAATGTACGTTTTACCGACAGGCGCATCGACGTGCGCTGGGCGGGGTTTCAGCATGGTGGCGGCAACACTGAGCTGCTGCGCTGCGCGCTGGCTGAGCGGCAACGAGTGGTTCCATCTGCTCAGCGGCAACTGCGTGCTGCTGGTGAAACCGCAAAGCTGGCCGCCCGCTGCGCGCGCTTTTGCCGCCTGAAACCCTGCTGCTGGAGGCGCGCCCAGCCGGCGCCTGAACCACCGCGTGCGTTTTGATACGCCGCATGCCGACAGTACATGGCAGCGCAGCCTGTGCGGCAAAAATCCTGACCAAATGCTTTCAGGCTGCCGACGGGCTGCTGCCCTGCCGCGAGCCGGCCGCCGCCGGCAGCCAGTGGTTTTTCCGCCGGCCGTGCCGCCGCGCAACTGCTGCTGGCGGCGGCCGATGATGGGGCGCAGGATTTTCCGCCGCAAAGCTGTGCCCGGATGAGCATTTTTCCAATATCTCGCCGCCGCTCCGGCTTTGCAATCACCAGCTGAACCATATCCGCGACAACCGCCGCTATATCCGTTTTAGCGGCAGCGGCAACCATCCGGCGCTGCTCGATGTGCCGCAGCTGCGGCAGGCGGCGGCAGCGGGCAGCTGGTTTGCCGCAAGGCCGACGACGAAACCGCGCTGGCCTGGCGCGAACAAACGGCTGCACAGGCAGCCTGAGAAAAGCTGCGCGCGCAGCGGGCATTGAGTTTCAGGCTGCCGTGCTTTCCCGTATGGCGGCTTCTTGCCTTTCAGGCTGCCTGAAAGCCTTGCCGCCGTGTGCCGCAAACAGACTGTTTTTCAGGGCTGCCTGAACGCACAGGCAGCCTGAAAAGTGTTTTTATCCCGTTTTTGACTGACTGCTGGTAAGCCATGAAATTTTCCGTTCTGATGTCGATTTACCACCGCGAGCAGCCCGAGTTTCTGCGCCAGTGCCTGCAAAGCCTGTGCGCGCAGACGCTGGCGGCCGACGAAGTGGTGCTGATCTATGACGGCCCGCTGACGCCGCAGCTCGAAGCGGTGGCCGACAGTTTTTCAGGCTGCCTTGCCGCTGAAAATCGTGCGCCTGGCGGAAAACGTCGGACTGGGGCGGGCGCTGAACGAAGGGCTGACGCATTGCTCGCACGACTGGGTGTTCCGCATGGACGGCGACGACATCTGCCTGCCCGAGCGTTTCGCTTTTCAGGGCTGCCTATCTGCAGACCCATCCCGATACCGATATCGTCGGCACGCAGATTGCCGAGTTCGACGCCGATCCCGCCACGCCGCATGCCACCCGCCGCGTGCCTTGCGATAACGAAGCCATCCGCCGCTTTGCCCGCCGGCGCAATCCCTTCAACCACCTGACCGTCGCCTACCGCAAGCAGGCGGTGCTCGCTGCTGGTGGCTACCGCCACCATCTGATATGGAAGACTACAATCTGTGGCTGCGGATGCTGGCGGCAGGCGCCCGTGCCGCCAATCTGCCGGAAATGCTGCTGCTGGCGCGTACCGGTGCGGCGATGCTGCGCCGCCGCCGCGGTCGCGCCCTATCGCGGCGAGCGAATGGCTGCTCTATCGCCTTAAGCGCTCCTGCGTATCCAGCGCCCGCTGCCTGCGCTATACTGCTTCGCCGCGCGTGCTGCCAGCCTGCCGCCGCCTGCCGTGCTTGCCTGCCTTTATTCCCTGACCCGCCGACCATGAAACACGCCCCTTCGGTTTTTTTGCGCTTTGCCAGCGGCCTGATATTGATTGCCGCCACCGCCGCCCTGTATCTGTGGCAGAAAGACATCGACCCGCTCAATCCGAAAGTGATCAACAGCATGGTGCTGGTGGCGCTGGCCTATGCGCTAGCCACGGTGTCGGTAAACAAGCTGATTGCCTTTCCCGGCCGCCAGACCTGGCTGCGCATCCTGCCGACGGTGGGCATCGCCTGACAGCGGCGTGTTTGCGCTGTTTGCGCTGTTTTTCGTTACCTTTTCCAACAGCTTCGTGCTGTTTAACGCCATCATCACCGGCGTGTTTTTCTATCTCGACTTTCTGCTGCGCTCGCGGCGCGAACCGCTGATGGCCTATATCCCGCCGGTCGCGCCGCCGAAGCCGCCGCCATTCCCCATGCGCGCTGGCTGCGGCTGGATAAGCCGGTGCTGCCGCAGCAGGCAGTGCGCGCGGTGGTGGCCGATCTGCACAGCTCGCAGCTGGGCGGCGACTGGCGAAATTCATCGCCACCTGTACACGCTGCAGGGGATTGCGAGTGCTACAACATCCGCCAGGTGGAAGAATCGCTGACCGGCCGGGTGAAAATCCGCCATCTGTATGAAAACGACTTGGGATCGTTGCTGCCCTCGCCGGGCTATATGCTGGTCAAGCGGGTAATCGACATTCTGCTGGTGCTTTTCAGCCTGCCGCTGACGCTGCCGCTGATGGCCGCCACCGCGCTGGCGATCCGGCTGGAGAGCCCCGGCGGCGCGCTGTTTACCGAAAAATCGCGTCGGCCAGGGCGGGCGCGAGTTTAAAATCTACAAATTCCGCAGCATGTGCGCCGATTCGGAAAAGACGGCGCCCGTTTGGCCCAGGGAAGGCGATGCGCGGGTGACCCGCGTCAGCCGCTATCCGCAAAACCCGCCTGGACTGAGCTGCCGCGAGTTTTTCCAATATTCTCAAGGGCGACATGAGGCCTGATCGGCCCGCGCCCGACGAAATACTTTGTCGATGCGTTCGAGCGCAGCATTCCGTTTTACAGCTACCGCCACATCGTCAAACCCAGCCTTTCCGGCTGGGCGCAGGTTACCAGGGGCTACGCCGGCAGCGAAGACGAAACCCAGATTAAAATCGAGCACGATTTTTACTACATCAAACACTTTTCGCTTTTTCGCTGGACGTGCTGATGCTGTTTAAAACCCTGCACACCATCGTTACCGGCTTCGGCGCGCGCTAACCGCCTGCCGCGCAGGTTCCCTTTATTGTGCTGAGTGCTGCCGCCTGTTGCGCCAAGGCAGCCTGAAAGCCCGTTTCCCCCCTTGTTCCCAGGCAAAGGGCCATTATGAGCAGACAGGGACCAACTCAAAGCGCGAAGCCGCCCTTAAGGCGGTGGAGTTCGTGCAGGAAAACGAATACATCGGCATCGGCACCGGCAGCGCCGTCGATTTCTTTATCGAAGCGCTGGGGCAGAGCGGTAGAAAGTGAAGGCGCGGTATCGACTTCCGCGCAGCTCCGAGCTGATGTCGCTGTACGGCATTCCGAAATCCATCTCAACGACGTGATGCGGCTGGCGGTGTGTGTGGACGGCGCCGACGAAGTCAACCACCTGCTGCAGATGATCAAAGGCGGCGGCGGCGCCCATGTGCACGGAGAAAATCGTTGCCAATGCCGCCGACCGCTTTATCTGCATTGCCGACGGAGCAAATACGTCTCCCGCCTGGGGCGTTTCCCGCTGCCGGTGGAAGTGGTGCCGCTGGCGCGTTCGATGGTGTCGCGCCAGCTGGTGAAACTCGGCGGCCGGCCGGAATGCGCATCGGCTTTCGCAGCGCCGGCGGCAATGAGATTGTTGATGTGGAAGGACTGGATCTGTCGCAGCCCTGGGCATGGAAGACACCATCAACCGCATTGCCAGGCGTGATCGACAACGGCCTGTTTGCCCACCGCCCGGCCGATCTTCTGGTGCTGGCGCGCGAGAGCGGCGTCGAAGTGCTCAAAAGCGCAGGTTTAAGCGCCGTTTGTCCTTGTTTTTTACCCGCTGCAGGCAGCCTGAAAGCAGAGAATTCCGTTTTCAGGCTGCTTTCCCATTTCTCCCGACGATTGCGAATTGCCATGCACGCCCAGCCCCTCGATCCGCGCAGCGTTCCACTGCAGGGTACCAATCTGATTGAAGCCTCCGCCGGCACCGGCAAAACCTGGAACATCGCCATGCTGTTTGTGCGGCTGGTGCTGCTGGAGCGGCTGCCGGTCGATCAGATTCTGGTGGTTACCTTCACCAAAGCCGCCACCGCCGAACTCAAAGGCCGCCTGCGCGCGCGTTTGGACGAAGCGCTCTCGCTGTTGGACGCGCCTGCGGCTGACGATAAAGACCCGCTGGAGCAGCTGGTGGCGCAGGCACGGCAAAACGAAAGCGAAGAGCGCCTGCAGCTGCGCTTAAAGGCAGCCTTAAGCGATTTTGACAACGCCGCGATTTACACCATCCACGGCTTCTGCCAGCGCGTGCTGCAGGACTTTGCCTTTTACTGCGGCGCGCCCTTTGAATTGGAGTTGGACGAGGCGGCGATAACGGCGCGCAAACCGCCGCCGAGACTTCTGGCGCCGCCGCGTGGCTGCCGACGGCGAAACCGCGGCGCTGGCCTATGCCGCCGACCTGACGCCGCAGTCGGTTTTGCGACGCGCTCAAGCCCTATCTCGGCCGCTATCTGGCGATCAGGCGGCCTGAAAGCAGCACCGCCGCGCGCGAAGATTACGCCCGGCGCTGGCAGGGAAGTTGCCGCGCAGCTGCCGGCGCTGGACGAAGCTTTTTCAGGCTGCGTCCGGCCTTAAACGGCAATGTTTACCGGCAGGCAACCTACCGCGGCAAATTCGACCGCCTGCTTGGCTGGGCGGCGGCGGACAGCCCGCCCGCGCCATCGCTGCTGGCTAAAGCGCTGGCCAACAGCGCCGGCGGCAATCCTTAGCGCCGAAGCGCTGGAAAAAGGGCTGAAAAAGGCGCCGCCGCACCCGATGGCACCATCGCCGCGCTGGCGCCGCTGGCCCGTATGCTCGATGCCGCCACGGCCGCCGCTGCGGAAACTACCGCCGCGCTGGTCGCTCTGCAACTGAGTCTGCTGCGAGAAGTGCGCCAGGCGCGCGAAGCGGCCAAGGCCGACGACCCCAAGCGCGGTTTCGATGATTTGCTGCTCGACGTTGCCCGCGCCCTGCAGCCTGAAAACCGCTACGCCGGCGATTTGGCGCAGGGCGATGGCGACAAATGGCAGGTGGCGCTGATTGACGAATTTCAAGACACCGACCCGCTGCAGTACGGCATTTTCGAGCGCGCGTTTGCCCAAACCGGCACGCCGCTGTTTCTGGTGGGCGATCCCAAGCAGGCGATCTACAGCTTTCGCGGCGCCGACATCTTTGCCTATCTGCAGGGCTGCCGACGATGCCGGCGCCGCTACACGCTCGGCACCAACCGCCGCAGCCACCGCCGCCTGATCAGGAGTATCGGCCGCCTGTTTGCCCGCGAAGAGCCTTTCAGGCTGCCGAAAAAATCGACTACCAGCCGGTTGATGCCGCCCGCGACGAAAACCGTCTCGAGCCTGCCGACACGCCCGTGCGCCTGCGCTGGCTCAGCGAAGGCGAAGGCGGGAAAACGCCGATACGCTTGACGGGCGCGCCGCCGAGATGGTGCGCCGCCGAAATCGCCGCGCGGCTGCGGCAGGCGCAGCAGGGCAGCCCTGAAAATCGGCGGCCGCCCGCTGGAAGCCGGCCAGATTGCCAGTGCTGGTGCGCGCCCGCCGCCACGGCGAAATGGTGCAGCGCGCCCTTAAACGCGCGGGCGTGCAGAGCGTGCTCGCCAGCCGGGCCGATATTTTTCGACGGCGAAGAAGCCGAAGCGCTGTATGCGCTCTTGGGCTTTCACGCAAAAGCGGCCAAAGCAGCCGGCTGCATTTCGTGCTTTCAGGCTGCCTGTTCGACTATGGCGAAAGCGACATCCGCCGCCTGCAGGAAGACGAACAGGCGCTGCTGCAGTGGATACGAGTCAGCCGGCACAACGCTCGACGAATGGCAGCGCCGGCGCCTATGCCGCGCTGCGCGGTTTTTCAACCGCCACAGTGTCGAAACACGGCTGTTGGCGCAGGGGAGAGCGACGCATGACCAATCTGCACCAGCTGTTGGAGCTGCTGGCCGCTGAAGCCGAAGCCAGCCACACGCCCGCATCGCTGCACCAATGGCTCGGCCGGCGCATTGCCGCCGCGCACGCGGGGCAGGGCGGCGACAGCGAAGCGGTGCTGCGGCTGGAGAGCGACGAAAATCTGGTCAAAATCGTTACCTTCCACGCTTCAAAGGCCTGCGGTATCCGCTGGTGTACTGCCCCTTCGTCTGCGCGCCGGCGCGGCGCGACGAGCAACGGGACTGGCACATCGTCCACGACAACAAGCAGCAAAACCGCGCCGAGCTGCTGCTGCCAGCCAACTTTCCGAAGACGACCAACAGCAAATCGAAGCCGAAGCGCTGTCGGAAGATTTGCGCCTGCTGTATGTGGCGCTGACCCGTGCCGAAGAAGAGCTGACCCTGTATCTGGCCGCCTGCCGCGACGGCGGCCGCAGCGCCTGGCCTATCTGCTTGGCTGCGATGCCGCCACCGCCAAAGACAGTGCCGCCTACCGCGCCCGCTGGCAGGGAATTTGTCGGGCAGAACGACGGCTTTACGCTCACCGGTGCGCCGCCGGCATTTTCAGGCAGCCTGAAAGCCGCCGCCGCGCCAAACGGCCGCTACCGCGCGCTCGACATCGCCCCGCGCCGCTTCCGCTTTGTGCGCCACACCAGCTTTACCGCCTTAAGCCGCAGCCGCGAGCGGCTGCCGCCGGCGAAGACGAACTCTTGCCCGCACTGGATGGTGCCGAGCGCCGGCTGCCGGCGGCAGGGCAGCCTGACAAACGGCGCCGAAGCATCCGGCATCCACGCCTTTCCCGCCGGCCCCGCCGCCGGCATTTGCCTGCATGCGGTGCTGGAAAAATACCGTTTCGACCGCCCCGCCGCCGCCCAGGCCGAACGGGTGGCGGAAACCCTGAACCGCCACGGTTTCGACAGCGAAAGCTGGCTGGTGCCGGTGCTGGCGATGATCGAACAAACCGCCGCGCTGCCCTTGGGCGACGGTCTGACTCTGGCCGCCATCCCGCCGCCGATGCGCGCACCGAAATGGACTTTCTGCTGCACGCGACTCTTTCCGCCTGCGCGACATCCGCGATTTTTCTCGCCGTCGCCGGCCTGCCGCCGCTGATTCAGCAGGCCGCCCGCCGGCTCGATTTTTACGATGTCGAAGGCTATATCAGCGGCTTTATCGACCTGGCGGCGCTCGAGCGGCAGCCGCGCGCTGCTGGTCGATTACAAGTCCAGCCTGCTCGGCGGCGATGCCGCTGCCTACGACCAGAAGCGCTGGAAGCGGCGGTGGCCGAGCACCACTACTACCTGCAGGCGCTGATTTACGCCGTCGCCGCCGCCCGCTACCTGCGCGGGCGCGGCAGCCTGCCGAAAACCATCGCCGTGCGTTATCTCTTTGCGCGGGCTCGACAACCCCGACACCCGCGGCATCTGGCAGTGGGACATCGCCACCGCCGATCTGGCGCCGTGGCTGTAGCCGCGCCGGTTTCGGGCGGCGTTTTGCCGTTTTCAGGCTGCCGATCTGGCGCAGGCAGCCTGAAACGCTGCTCTGCGCTATAATCCGCGCTTTTCCTTTTCAGGCTGCCCTATGAAACCCGACCCGCTCAAAAGCGCCGCCCTGGCCCGCATCCAGCGGCAGATCGGCCACCAGTTTTCCGACGAAGCCCTGCTGCGGCTGGCGCTAACCCACCGCAGCTGCGGCGCGGCCAACAACGAGCGGCTGGAGTTTGTCGGCGACAGCATTTTGAACTACACCGTGGCGCGGATGCTGTACGACGCCTTTCCCAAGCTGCCCGAAGGTAAGCTGTCGCGGCTGCGCGCCAATCTGGTCAATCAGAACACGCTGGCGGCGCTGGCCGGCGAAATGCAGCTAGGGCGAGGCGCTGTATCTGGGCGCAGGGCGAGATGAAAAGCGGCGGCAGCTCGCGACCGTCGATACTGGCCGACGCGGTGGAAGCGCTGTTTGCCGCCGTTTGCCTGGATGCCGGTTTGCCGCCGCCGAAGCGGTGGTGCGCCGGCTGTTTGCCGAGCGCGTGCGCGGCGTCGATCTCGACACCCAGGCCAAAGACGCCAAAAGCCGGCTGCAGGAAGCGCTGCAGGCCAGACGGCTGCCGCTGCCCAAATACCGCATCGAAAAACAAACCGGCGAGGGCAGCGAAGCGTGGTTTGAAGTTTCCTGCGACTTGGGCGAGCTGGGACATATCACCCGCGCCGAAGCCGCCAGCCGCCGCGCCCGCCGAACAGCTGTGCGCCGCCGCCGCGCCTGGAATGGCTGCAGTCGCGCGGCAACGCAGCCTGAAAGGTTTGTCGCGTCCTTGCCGCGTCTGAAAACAGCAACAAAAGGCAGCCTGAAAACGAATTTTCGTTTTTCAGGCTGCTACTCGGGACTGCTTGAGACCTTTGCAAAATCCCAAAGCCGGCCTGAAAAATAAAAATACCGATCATTCCCGCGCGGGGCGGGAATCTTGTTGATATTAAAAATTATTGGAAAAACAATCTATTGATTAAGTTCAGCCAAGATTCCCGCACTGCGCGGGAGCTCGACGATGATTATATTTCTTATTTTATTTTTAGGTTTTGCAAAAGGTCTCTGCTTTTGGGTTTTGTCGTCGGTAGTTCGATGCGTGCCATTTATCCGGCGGCGGCTTATTGCGGCGGTTTACGCCGGTGCAGGCTAGTATTGTTTGACGGCGTACATCAGCGTTGAGAGGGCGCCTACTGCGAGCGAGGGAATACCAGCGGCACCACCAGCGGTTTGGGGAAAAACCACAGCAGCAGGGCGGCGAGCGAGCGGTCAGGCCCAGGCCGAGGTAGGCGCCGGTTTCGCGGCTGCCCTACTTGGTTGGTGCCGTAAAAGTGCCTTCAAAGGCGTGCGAGAGCTGCAGCATCTGCCGCCAAACCGCCAGCGCCCTGCTGGCGGTGGAGAGATCTCGGGTTCAGCAGCTTGCGCCGGCGCTGCTCGGCCACTGCCCGCTGCTCGTCGGCATCGAGGCACGATTTCGGTGGCGTTGTTTAAATCCTGCAAAAACTGCTTTTTCCATCTGCGCGGCGGCGGCATGGTCTTCGGCAACTACGTCCAGCTCGCGGTTGAAATGCCAGCTGGAGAAATTCAGGTTGGTTGAGCCGATGCGCACCAGAAAGCCGTCGGCAACGGCGGTTTCTGGCGTGAATCATGGTGCCGTTCCACTCGAAAATGCGCACGCCGGCGCGCAAAAAGTTCGCGGTGGCGGGTGCGCGAAACGCGGGCGATCCAGCCGATATCGGAAGTTTTCGGCACCAGAATCGCACGTCCACGCCGGCTTCGGCGGCGATTGATCAACGCCTGAGTGTAGAGACGGGTGGGCACGAAATAGGCGTCGGTGAGCCACAGGCGGCGGTTGGTGAGCGCCAGCAGCACCAGAGTCCAGGGCGCATCATATTGTTGTCGGCCGGCGTGGTGGCGACGATGCCGACGCGCGCATCGCCGCCGTTTTCGTTTTTCCAGGCCGCCTGCTCTCCGGGCAGCAGCGCTTCGGGCAGCCTGAAACCCCTGCGACTACGGGCTGTCGGCCAGCGCGCGCACCATCGGCCACCACCGCGCCGCGCAGCATCACGCCGGTGTCGCGCCACGGGGCGATGCCTTTTTCAGGCTGCCCTTCCCATGCCGAAGAAATGCACAGCCCGCTGACAAAAGCGGTTTCGCCGTCCACCACAATCGACTTACGGTGGTTGCGCGAAAGCAAGCCGATGCCGCTGGCAAAACCCATGCGGTTATACGCCACCACCAGCGCCCCGGCCTGCTTGAGCGGGCGGAAAAAGCCTTTGAGATCCTGCCACAGCGAGCCAGCGACCAGTCGTACACCAGCACCACCTGCACGCCCTGCGCGCATTTTGCAGCAGCAGATCGCGCATCCGGCGGCCGAAGGCGTTGTCGGAAAAAATATACATTTCCACCAGCACCGAGCGCTCGGCTGCGCGCACCGCATCGAGCCAGGCCGGGAAGTTTTCGCGGCTGTCGTTCAGGATTTTTCAGGCTGCAGTGCGGATACATCTCGCTGCCGCCGGCGCGCAGGCGCAGCTGTTCGAGAATGGCTGGGGCGGTATCGCTCGGATTGGGATTCATGGTGGGAAAATGCTATGTTGCTTGGGCAGCCTGAAAAATACAAAAACGGCATTATAGCGAAAGAGCCGCATCAGGCAGCCTGAAACGACCGGCGGCGGTTTTCAGGCTGCCTGAATGCCGTTGCGGCGCTGTGCCGATAACCAATCGGCTGCCGCACGCACGGCGGGCAGCGGCGGGCTGTGGGTGGCGCGGCACAGATAATAGGGTCAGCCGGGCGGGATAATATCCGACACGCTTTTGCAGCAGGCCGAGGCGGGAATTCTTCGGCCAGCAGGGCTGCGGCCGAGCAGGGGCGACGCCTTGTCACTGCCAGGGCGGCCTGAATCAGATGGCCGGCGTCCGGAATAGCGGGTGCCGCCCTGCATGGTATGCGGCGGAACGCCTGCCGCCTGCGCCAGGCCGTCCAGTCGGCGGCGCCCTGCGGCTTGTGCCAGTCAGATGCAGCAGCGGCCAGTTTTGCGGTTTGGCGGGCAGCTTGGCGGCCAGCGCGGGGGGCGGCTGCGGCGGTAAACGATTCGTCAAACAGCGGCACCGCTTCGATGCCGGGCGCCGTGCCGCCGCCGTAGCACACCGCCAGATCGGCTTCGCCGGCGGCAAGGTCGGCTGCACGGTAGCCGGCGCGGATGTGCAGGTCGGTATCAGGGCAGGCAGCCTGAAAAACTCGGCCAGGCGCGGCACCAGCCATTGGCGGAGCAAATTCGGGTGTCAGCGCCAGTATCACGCGGCTGCGTTCGGGGCGGCGGATGCGGGCGGCAGCCTCGGCAATGGCGGCGGAAACTGCCGCTTACGGCTTCGGCCAGCAGCCGCCCGTCGGCAGTCAGCACCACGGCGCGGGTACGGCGCTCAAACAACGGTTTGCCCTAACTGCGCTTCCAGCTTGCGGATGCGGTGGCTGACGGCGGTGGGGCTGAGCGCCAGCTCGGTAGCAGCGGCTTTAAAGCTGCCCAGCCGTGCGGCGGCCTCAAAGGCGTGCAGTGCGCCGAGGGAGAAGGGAATACGGTTCATAAGCATAGATATAGTGAGTCAAAATGAAAAAGATACAAGGCAGCAAGCCGCAGACAGTACAGGTAGTACGGCAAGGCGCAGCAACGCCGTAGATTTCCCTTTATTTGGGCTCACTATGGATGATTTCGGCCGTCGGCTGAGAAAACAGCGTTTGCCGGCATCAGGGGCGGGGCGGCGAATCGCGCTTCTGTTTTGTTTCAGGGGAGCCAAAAATGACCACGATTTTACACTTGATTCCAGCGCCCGCAACGGCATTTCCGGCGAAGACGCCTACGGCTCGCACACCCGCCGTTTAAGCGCGCGCTTTGTCCGCCGCTGGCAGCAGGCGCGTCCGACAGCCGCATTGTTTACCGCGACGTCGGCCAGAACCCGCCAGTCCGTAGCGGCCGCTGGATACTACGCTGCCTTTACCGAGCAGAAGCGCGCGAGCCGTGGATGAACGAAGTGCTGCGCGAAAGCGACGCGCTGAGTGGACGAGCTGATCGCCGCCGACATCATCGTGGCCGGCGTACCGATGTATAACTTCGCACCGCCCGCCCAGTTTAAACGCCTATATCGACAATATCGTGCGCGTCAGCCGCGCTTCGGCTTCGACCGCAACCGCAGCGGCAAGCCCTATTGGCCGATGCTTGCAGGCAGCGGCAAACGCCTGCTGATTGTCTCCGCCCGCGGCGACTACGGCTACGACAGCGGCCAGGCCGATTACGCCAACCACGTCGAAGCCTCCGTGCGCACCGCCTTTGCCTATATCGGCATCACCGATGTGCAAAAGCGTGGCGGCGGAGCTACTGACGAGTTCGGCGGCGAACGCTTGCAGCAGTCGCTGGCGGAGGCGGAAAGCGCCGTGGCGCGTGTGGCAGATGATGGCTGGCGCAAACGGCCGGTTAGAATAGTCGGATAAGAAGCAGCCTGAAAAACCGTATCGGGGTTTTTCAGGCTGCTTTCGAGTTGCGGCAGCCTGAAAGCTTTTTCGTGCTTTCAGGCTGCCTGTTTGGGCGCACTCAATCATTACGGCGGCCAAAATCCAAAAGCTCGGCGATGTCGTTTTCGCCCTGCTGCTCTTTGATGGCGCGTTGCGCGGCGGCGTAACTCGCTCATATTCAAACTTCGGCTTTTTCGTCGGCCTGTTTTTTGCTGATGGTGCCGGTGCCTTGCAGCACGTCGCGGTCATTAAACTGTAAAAACTGGTCTAATTTTTCCTGCCAGTCGCACAAGAATACTTGCTTTTTGCGTTTAGACTGGTCTTCGGCGAAGTCTAGCCACATGGTTACGATGCGGTTTGGTTCGCTGATTTCTTCTTGGCGCAGATGAGTTTTGGCGGTTTTGATGTCGGTTTTTGCGCACGCGGCGGTAGCTGTGGGTCAGACCCATCGGGGCTGGCTGGCATCGGCGCGAGCGGTGAAGTGATTTCGGCGGCGGTATGCCCGGTGCAGGCAAAATGCAGCTTGTTTTGGATGGTTTGGACGGGTGGTGTCTTTGAAATCCGGCTGATGGTCCGCCGCCAGCGCGAAAATCTCGCGCACGCGCGGAGTAAACGCGCTTTTTCGCTGGCACGCGGATGTCGCGGATGCGTTCGAGCAGTTCGTCGAAATAATCCGGGCGCGGCGACTGTGCCGACGGGCGGATTTTTCAGGCGCTCGTCGTCGATGGCGAAACCTTTTGCAGGTACTCGCCCAAAGTGCGCGTCGCCCACTGGCGGAACTGCGTGCCGCGTGGAGCGCCGCGGTAGCCGATGGCGATGATCATGGGCAGGGGCGTAAATCTGCGTTTGGTAATGTTTTGCCGTCTGCGGCGGTTTTCAACTGAAAGTTGACAGCTGATTCGGGCAAAAGTTCGCCTTCTGCCAACACGGCGGCAATGTGTTTGCTGATGTTTTTGTCTGCTGGTTTGGTACAGCTCTGCCATTTCAAGCTGCGTCAGCCAAAGCTGCCCGCCAGCTCGCGTAAAACAAATTGGGCTTCGCCGTCTTGGGTGGTGTAAAGAATCAGGGTGTTGTCGGTCATTTTGCTTTTCCGGTTGGAAACAGGCCGTCTGAAATGCTGTTGATGCTTTCAGACGGCCTCTGCCATTCAGCAACTTTAAAGCCTGTTTCACCGCTGCGGCTACTTTGGCGGCGGCTTCATCCAGCGCGATGCTTTGCGCTTGGCTGTCGGTGCGGCAGGGCGTATTCGACTTGGCGCTTCTTTCAGCCCCTGTCGCCAATAACAAGGCGGTAGGGAATGCCTAAGAGTTCGCTGTCGTTGAGCAGTACGCCGGCGCGCTCGTCCCTATCGTCCAGCAATACATCCACGCCTGCGGCTTGCAATTCGGCGTAAAGGCGGTCGGCGGCTTCGCGCACGGCGTCAGTTTTGTAGTTCATCGGCACGATCACGGCTTGGAAGGGTGCCATGGCGTCGGTCCAGATGATGCCGCGCTCGTCGTTGTTTTGCTCGATGGCAGCGGCAACGATGCGGGTGATGCCGATGCCGTAGCAGCCCATTTCCATGATTTGCGCTTTGCCGTTGTTGTCGAGGAAGCTGGCGTTCATGGCGGCGGGTATCTGTCGCGCAATTGGAAAACGTGGCCGACTTCGATGCCGCGCGCGAGTTTCAGGCTGCCTTGCCCGTCGGGGCTTGCGTCGCCCTCAACCACGTTGCGCAAATCGGCAAATTCGGGCTCGGCGGCGTCGCGGCCGAAGTTGAAACCGGTGTAGTGCCAGTCGTTGTCGTTGGCGCCGATCACGCAGTCTGCACCTCGACGGCGAAATCGGCGTAAACCTTGCCCGCAAAGCCGACTGGGCCGAGCGAGCCGCCGTCGGCGCCGAATTGGGCGTGGATAAGCTCGGGCGCGGCCATCGTCAGCGGGGCTTTTACGCCGGCAAGGTTTTTCGGCTTTGATGTCGTTGAACTCATGGTCGCCGCGCAACAGCAGCAACACGAGTTCGCCCTCGTTTTCGCCTTCGACGACGATGGATTTGAGCGTCTGTTCAACCGGAATATTGAAATTCCACCAACGCGGCGATGGGTTTTTCACATCGGGCGTGTGCACTTTTCCAGCGGCTTTTCAGGGCTGCCTACGCTCGTCTTGCAAACGCAGAGTCGGCGCCAGCTCGATATTGGCGGCGTAGTCGGAAGTGTCGCTGTAGGCAATCACGTCTTCGCCGCTGTCGGCCAGCACTTGAAACTCGTGCGAGCCGGTGCCGCCGATGCTGCCGGTGTCGGCGGCGACAGGGGCGGTAGTTCAGACCCCAGACGGTCGAAGATGCGGCAGTAGGCGTCGATACATCGGCTGGTAGCCGTCGCGCACCAGCGATTCGTAGTCGGCGATGGAAGGGTAAGGCGTCTTTCATCACAAATTCGCGCGCGCATCACGCCGAAACGCGGGCGCACTTCGTCGCGGAATTTGGTTTGGATGTGGTAAAGTTTTGCGGCGGCTGCTTGGCAGCTGGTGATTTCTTTGCGCACGATGTCGGTGATGACTTCTTCGCAGGTCGGCCCCATGCAGAAATCGCGCTCATGGCGGTCTTTCAGGCGCAAGAGTTCCTTGCCGTAAAACTCCCAGCGGCCGGATTCCTGCCACAATTCGGCAGGCTGCACCACGGGCATCAGCAATTCGACGCGCTGCCGGCGCGGTTCATCTCTTCGCGCACGATGTGTTCAACCTTGCGCAACACGCGCAGACCCATCGGCATCCAGGTGTACAAACCGGAGGCGTTGGCTTTGATCAAACCGGCGCGGATCATCAGCTTGTGGCTGGCCAGGGCGGCTTCGGCGGGGGCTTCTTTTAAAGTGGAAATGAAAAATTGGCTGGCTTTCATGGCGGCGGTTCCGTTGTCAGATCATGTAAAGACGCGATTAGAGGTTTGGCGGCTTTCAGGCTGCTTTGCTTGTCGGTGGGGCAGCGAAGGCAGGTTTACGCTTTCAGGCTGCCTTCTGCCTTGAGATACCAATGCGAGCAAAAGGCAGCCTGAAAATATACGAGCGCGGAGGTTTTGCCAAGATTCCCGCCTGCGCGGGGGTAGCGTAGCGGACTTGCGAAGCTAATGACGAAAGTGGGGAAAGGCAGCCGCTTGGGTTTCCGGCTTTAATTGTCGGCGGCAAATGCGCTAAGGTCTTCGCGGCGGTCGAACAGGGCTTTTACCGGCGGTTGGTGGCTGATGCCGATAACGAGGGTGTCAGGCAGCTCGTTTTTGAGCACGGACAGCAGGGCGGTGGCGGAGGTATCGTCCGAGCTGGTTGGTGGCTTCGTCGGAAACAGGATGTCGGGGCGGGCGATCAGGGCGCAGGCAGGCTGATGCGCTGCTGTTCGCCGCCGGAGAGGGTTTTGTGCCAGTCTTCTTCGCTGTGCAGGGCACTCTTTCAGACGGTCGAGGCCGACTTTTTCAAGAGCGGCGGCAACGGCGCGTCGTCTTGCCCTGCTGCCCTCGGGCGGGGCTGGAGTAGCGGACGAGGGTTGGCGAGGGTGTCCTGCGGCGGGTAGGGGCGCTGCGGCAGGGAACAGGCTGCGCGCGCCTTGGATGCTGAACCGGCCGGCGTAATACGGCCACAGGCCGCGAAAGGGGTGCGCATCAGGGTGGTTTTGCCGATGCCGCTGCGGCCCGTCGAGCAGCAACCATTCGGGCGCGGCGGCGTTGAGATTAAGCTGGTGCAGCGGGGGCGGCCTTCGGCGGTGTGGAGGTTTAAGGCGCGGATGGTGAGCAGGGTTTTCAGGCTGCTTTGGGTTGGCGGCAGGGAGGTCGTCTGAAAGGTTTTCAGACTGCCTTTGAGCTTTCGGGCTGCTGGTGATGCTGTCTGCAACCTGCTCCCTCCCCTGCGCTTGCGCGGGGAGGGTCAGAGTGGGTGTTGTTTCGGCGAAACAATATTGGCAGATGTGTCGGCGGTTTGCCCCACCTAGCCCTCCCCGCAGGCAGGGGAGGGAACAGCAGTTTCAGGCTGCCTGCTGTCGGCGGGGGACTTGGTCGAGGGCAGCCTGAAAGTGGGCGGGACGCTCGACGACGGCGGCCCATTCGATGATGCGTTTGTAGTAGTCCATCAAACCAGCCGAAGCCGTCTTGGACGTTGGAGAAGGCGCTGCGGGCTCATCGTCGCCGAAGCTCATGCTGTGGGCGAGGTACATGGGCAGGGGTGGCGATGATGGGGATGAACATCGACAGGTGCAGGTAGGCGGCGGAGAAGCTTTCAGATAGAACTCGCGCCGTATCAGGCCGCGCCAGTTGTTTTTTGACGGCGGCAAAGCGGTGCAACAGGCGGCTTTGTTCGGCGTTTTCGCCGTGGTATAGGGCGATTTGTTCGGCGTGGTCGCGCACGCGCAGCAGGGTGGCGCGGTAGTCGGCTTCGCGGTGCTGGCGCTCGATGTTCAGGGGTTGCAGTTTGCGGCCGATCAGGTGGGTGAGCAGGGTGCAGGCGGCGGGTAAGGCGAGCGCAATCAGACGAGATAACCTTTGACGGTGATGCTGTTGGCGCGAACAAGACAAAGGTTTGCACGCCGGAGAGCTGCCACAGGATTTCGATAAAGACGCCGAGTTTGGCGGCGTTCATAATGAAGTATTTGAAAAGGTCGATGCTTTTTTCCGACAGCAGGGCGATGTCTTCGGCGATGCGCTGGTCGGGGTTGTCGGGCTCGCCGGCAAGTTGCGAGGCGGTGAGTGTTTGTGGCCGCCAGCCAGTCGGTTTGGAATTGGCCGGTGAGGGTGTTCGCGCCAGCGAAAAGCGGGACTTTGCGCAGCCGGTTGCCGCAGGCGACGAAGGCAGTTACGAGGGGTGATGTAAACGGGGTATTCGGTATCAGCGCGGGCATGGCACGCGGCCGTCGAAGGCGGCCAGGGCGTCGTAGAGAGGTTTTTGTTCAGTCGGTAATCAGCACGCCGACGCGGACGATGGCCAGCGAGAAGCCGACAACGGCGGCCAAAAGCAGCCGGGATTGTGCCAGGGGTTTTGCCGCAGCCAGAAGGGGCGGCAAGGGGTAAAGGAAGCAGCGGAGGGTTTTCATGGTTCTGCCAAGATGGGAAGGCAGCCTGAAAGGTTTTTCAGGCTGCCTTTGAGATGGGAGATGCCGTCTGAAAGGGATTCAGACGGCTGAGGGTTTAGAACTTATAGTTGACTCCTGAACATCAGGTTGCGCGGTTCGCCGTAGTAGTTGTTGGCGCCTTTGCTGCTGACTTTGTTGTTCTCGTAGTAGTAACGGTTGAACAGGTTGGTCGAAAATCAGCGACAAGTTTCAGGGTTTTTCGCTCGGCTGATAATCAGCATTGGCGTTGAATACGGCATAGCCGCCGCGGCTTCACGCCATAGAGGCTGGCGGTTTTGCTTTGGGCGCTTACGCCGCCGCCGACTGGTCCATTTTCCTGCCGGCAAACGGGCAGGGTTGTAGCTGGTGTAGAGGCGCAGCATGTGTTTTGGCGTGTGGCGGCTGAAAGTTGGTGCCTGCTGGACGTGTGCCTGCGCTTTCCGCTTCAGATATTTTGGACTGTTGTTGAGCGTGATAGCCCTGCAAACAGTTTTCCAATCTGCGCTCAGGTTGCCGGAGATTTCGGCTTCGATGCCGCGGCTGCGTACTTTGCCGACCGGCTCCCAATACCATTTTCTGCTCGGCGGTGTCGTACACCTGCACGGCGCGGTTTGTCTTGTTCGATGTCAAACAGGGCTACCGAGGTGTCAGCTTGCGGTTGAACCATTCGCCTTTCCAGCCGATTTCGTAGTTGGCGCCGACAACGGGATCAAGATACTGCTTGTTGCGGTCTTGATTGCTGTTCGGGTTTGAAAGATCGAGGTGTAGCTGGCGTACAGGCTCTGGTGCGGCGTCAGATCGTAGGTAACGGCGAAAGTAAGGAGTTAAAACGCACGGTTTTGCGGTCGGTAATGCTGTCAGGGTCGTTGTCCACGCGGCCGCCAGTGTAAAAATAGTCGGTTACGTAGTGCGACTTGATGTGGTTCCAGCGCGTGCCGGCCATAATGTGCAGCTTGTCGGTGGGATTGAGGCGGAAGCCCAGCAGCAGCGCGTGGGCGGTCTTTTTCGACTTGGGTTTCCCAGTACATCTGATAAGGCACGGCATCCCAGCTTGCCGGGCTCGGCCATTTCGCTGCCGGTAAAGGTCATCGGATCGAAAGAGCCGCGGTAGTTGTATTGGCGGCGTTTGCCGTTGTTCAGAGTGCGGGTCAGCGTGTATTCGGTAAAGATTTCGTGGGTTTTGCCGAAGAGTTCGAAATTTGCCGTTCAGGTTGTTTTTTAAAGCTGAACTGTTTTTCGTCGTTGTCGTAGCGGGAGAGCCAGCCTGAAGCAAGGGTGCTGCCGGTGGTATAGCCCGGGTAGTTGGTGGCGGTGTTGTAGATGCCGCCTACTTTTTTGGTGTTTTCGTTGTAGGTGTAATCGAGCTTGCCGGTGTAGCGCCAGTTGTCGTTGAAGTAATGTTCGAGTTCGACAAAGGCGTTGGCTTTGTCGTACACGCCTTTGTTCCAGTTGTAGCCGAGGAAGGTGTCGCGCGGCAGACCCAGTGCCACGCCCCAATCGTCGGGTTTGGTGTTTTTGCGCTGGTAGAGGCCGCCCCAAGTCAGGGTAGTGGCTTCGCCAAGCTGGGCGTCCATTACGCCGTAGAGGGTGCCGTTGCCGCCTTTGACACGGTCTTTGAAGTTTTTGTCGCGCTCAAGGGCAACCACGGCGCGGCCGCGCAAGGTGCCGTTTTCGTTGAGTGCGCCGGAGAAGTCGCCGGCGGTGCGCAGTTTGCCGAAGCGGTCAACCTGCACTTCGCCCTGTAGCTGGCGGTTGGAAGTGGGGCGTTTGCGCACGGCGTTTACCGTGCCGCCGGGCTCGCCGTTGGCCTGGGTCAGGCCGGTGGCGCCGCGCACGACTTCGATGTGATCGTAAATGGCGATGTCGCTCATGCTTTGCGCGTCGTACATCGGGTTGGTAATCGCACCGGGGCACGGTGGACGATACGCCGTCTTCTTCAATCTGGTCGATGTAGAAAGCCGCGCGATTGGAAACGGGGATGCCGCCGTCGCGGATGACGTTGACGCCGGTGGTGGTTTTCAGCGCGTCCACCATATTGGTGATGCCCTGCTGCTCGATTTGCGTTTTGGTAATCACGCTTACCGACTGCGGCGTTTCTTTGGGCGATAGCGCCAGGCCGGTGGTGGTGCGCATGGCGGAGGTGGTGTAGGAGTGCGGTTTTTCGGTGCGGGTGGAGCGGTTAACGCCCTGTACGCTCACGGTTTGCAGGCTTTGGCCGTTGTCGGCGGCGGCGGTGTCGTCGGCCGCTGCGGGCAGGGCGATTAGGGCGGACAGGGTAGTCAGAACGATAGGTTTGAGGGTGGGGCGGATGCCGGACATGGGCGGTCACTCTGTGTGTGGTAAAAAGCAGCGCATGATAATCGAATTTTTTACGCTGAAAATGGAAAAATTTTCAGGATGTTGTCAAATGTAATCGCTGGTTTGTGCTTTGGTTTTCGGCGGATGCCCGTGTTTGACGATGTTTCAGGCTGCCTGCTGCGTTCGGCCGTGCAAAAACTTTCAGGCTGCCCATAAAAAGGCAGCCTGAAAAGCAGAAAAATGTTGCGCGCTGAAAGGTAAAGTGATGCTTTTTATACAAACAGTTGCGCCAGATAGCACCACGCCAGCACCAAAATAATCACCAGCGCGGTGCCGATTTTGGCGACCACGCCGAGAATAAAGCCGATAAAGGTGCCGATGCCGACTTTCCCTGCCTGCAAAAGGCAGCGGCGGGCGGCATATTCGCCGACGGCAGCGCCGGCCAGGGCCCCAGCAGCAGGCCGGGGATGCCGAGAAACATGCCGGCGATGCCGCCGATAAAAGGCGCCCCACACCGCTTCTTTACTGGCGCCGGTGTACTTGGCGCCGAGCAGGCTGGCGAAAAAGTCGGTGGCAAAGCCGACGGCGGCCACCACGCCCAGCACCGCCAGCGTCCAGCCGCCGACGATTTGGTAGTCGCTGCTGTAGGCCAAAAGCCAGGCGCCGCCGAACATCAGCGGCAGGCCGGGAACGGCGGGATAAACGGTGCCGGCCAGGCCGGCAAGCAGGCGAGATAAGGGCAGGATGATAAGCAGGGCGGTCATGGTGTTTGCTCGGGTGTTGGGAAAGGCAGCCTGAAAACGTTCAAACCGCTTTCAGGCTGCCTTTGCGGTGTCAGCCGATCAGCTGTTTGAGCACTTCGGCTTTGGCTTTTTCGTAATCTTCGGCGGAGATTAGGTTTTGATCGAGCAGGGTTTTGAGTTTGGCGAGTTTGGCCTGCGGGTCTTCGCCGGCAGCGGGCGTGGCGGCGGGGGCGGTCTGTGCCATATTGGCCATGGCGCCGGCCATTGCCTGGCCGATGCCGGCGCCCACGCCCAGTCCGGCACCGATGCCGGCGAGACCGCCTTTCGTTTTGCGCGGCCAGCGGGATGGCTTCGGCGGTTTGGTACTGGGTGTAGCGGCCAAGGTCGCCGATGATGCCCATCGACATTTTGCTGTCGAGCGCTTTTTGCACGTTTTCGGGCAGGGGTGATGCTCTCAACCGTGAAGTTTTCCAGCGCCAGACCGAGCTTGGCGAACTCCGGGCAGCAGCAGCTCCTGCATTTTTGCGACAGCAAAACCTGGTTGGCGGCCATATCCAAAAACGGCACGCCGGAATTGCCGAAGGCGGCGGCCATCTGGGTCATGGCGATGTTGCGTAATTGGTTGTCGAGTTCGCCGCCGCTGTATTGCTCGGCGACGCCGGCAACTTCGGTGAAAAAGCGGGCGGGGTCGCTGATGCGGTAACTGTACATGCCGAAGGCGCGCAGCTGGATCACGCCGAAATCGGCATCGCGCACGGTAACCGGCTGGGCGGTGCCCCAGCGGCGGCCGAGCTGCTGGCGGGTGCTGAAAAAGTAAACGTCTGATTTAAAAAGGGGATTGGAACAGCTTGTCCCAGTTTTTCAGATTGGTCAGCAGCGGCAGGGTTTGGGTGGTGAGGGTGTAGCGGCCGGGCTGGAAAACGTCGGCGGTTTTGCCTTCGTCCACAAACAGCGCCGCCTGCGCTTCGCGCACGGTGAGGCTGGCGCCGTTTTTGATTTCCTGGTCAGCCACCGGAAAACGCCACATCAGCGTTTCCGGCTCGGGGGTTCGGCCATTCGATAACGTCGATAAACTGCTTGCGGATAAAGCCCAGCATGGGAAGCTCCTTGTGTGAATGATGGGGCAGCCTGAAAAAACGGCATCAGCCGCTCAGGCTGGCGGCATTAAGCAGGCCGATGGCCAGCGACAGTGCGCAAAAACAGCGCGCCGACGGCGGTATTGCCGTTTTTCCAGCTCGACCGATGCCAGCGGAATCAGGCGGGTGGCGGCGAAATACATACCGATCTGCACCAGCGCCGCACCCACGCCCCACAGCATAAAGTCGGGCAGGCTCACGCTGTGCGTCATGCCCGCGGCCAGCGCGATGCAAAAACCCAGCACCGCGCCGCCGAAAGACAGGGCGCAGGCCAGATTGCCGCTGCGGATCAGCGACAACTCGCGCGCGGGCGTGATGCGCAGATAGGCGCCGGCAAACAACACGGTCATCGCCGCGGCTGCCAGCATGTATTGCAGGTAAAGCAGGTATTGGCTGAAGGAAATCGACATGGCTTCGCTCCGGCGTGGTGGACAGGAGCGCCGATTATAGCCCAAAGCGGGTGGCGCGGCGCGGCTGTCGCAACGGTTTTCAGGCTGCCTGCGGTTTTTGTGTGTGCCCGAGATTACCGGCTGCACGGCGCAAGCGGCGGCAAAGCAAAAGCAGCCTGAAACATCAAAACAGCCGCTGCCGGCTGTTTCCATGCGCTTTCGGGCTGCTTTTCAGGCTGCCTGTGCCGCCGCTTTTGAGGCTTTCTGCTTGCACGGCAGGCAGCTTTCGGCTTCGGCCCTGTTGCAGGCGCAGTTTTTGCGCTGCTCGGCGGCTTCAAAGCGGCATTTTTGCGCTTCGCTGGTCAATTCCAGCGGCGGCACCGGCACCGGTTTGCCGTCTTCCACCGCCACCATGGTGAAGTAGCAGGAATTGGTGTGGCGCAGGGTGCGTTCGCGGATATTCTGCGCTTCGACGCGGATACCCACTTCCATCGACGTGCGGCCGACATGGTTGACGCTGGCGAGAAAAGTTACCAGCTCACCGACGTAAATCGGTTCTTTAAAAGGTTACTTTGTCCACGGAAAGGGTAACGCAGTAATGGCCGGAATAACGGCTGGCGCAGGCGTAGGCGACCTGGTCGAGCAGTTTGAGCAGATCGCCGCCGTGGACGTTGCCGCTGAAATTGGCCATATCGGGCGTCATCAGTACGGTCATCTGCAGTTCGTGCTGGGGTTGGACGGGGGTGTTCATGGTGTTTTCCTTATGATGTGGTGTGTGTAAAGGTGGGTTTTGGAAAAGGCAGCCTGAAAAACTGGAGTTGGGGTTTTCAGGCTGCCTGCGATATGCGTGGAGGCAGCCTGAAAAACAAGCTGTTCCCCCTATGGGCGTGATCGGCGGTTTTTGGCGAAAACCGCTGAGTGCCATTGCCGATGCCCTATCGTTTAAACAGCGGCGCGGCTAGATAGTAGAGCAGCTGCGAGGCCAGTGCCGCACCGTAGGGCAGGGCGCAGAACAAAAGCGCGTAGCCGCTGCCGCCGATGGCAGCGGTGCGGGCGGCAAGGATGGTTAGGGGTGTGAGTAGGACGAAAACCAGCAGGCGCAGGGGCGGCGAATGCTTTGCTGCCGCCGGCCAACTCGTCGGCCGTGCCGCCGGCCAGCATCAGCATTGCCCATGCCGAGAGCAGCAGTGCGGGCAGCAGCAGGATTGAACCCTGCGCTTTGTCCGGCAGCTCGGGAAGGGCGAAAGCGGCGAAGGCTGCGCCGCAGGCGGTGCAGATGCCGAAGGAAATGATGCGGGCGGCGGTGCGGGTCATGGAACGGGTGGTTTTCAGGCTGCCTGAACATAAAGGGTCATTGTTTTTCCATTAGGAAGTAAGTCAAATCGTCTTGCGGGAAGTTTTTGTCCCCGCGATAGACGAATCCGTAGTCTGCGAGTTTCATTTCGGGATGCTGCGCCATGATTTCGCCGGCGAAGTCGCGTTTGAACAGGCGTTCGTTGTGTCCGCGATAGTTAACGGTTACGGGGCTTGGGTTGTAGTACTCGACAACGAGCAGGTAGCGTCGGCTGCTGCGGACGAGTTTCTGGTACACGCGCGGCAGTTCGTCGGGGATTGATGTGGATCAGCACGCCTTTGATCAGGGTCAGATCCCATTGTTCCGGGCTGTCCCATTCCAAAATGGATTGGTGGTGGATGCGCTCGGCGGGGATAAGGTGTTGCAGCTCGGCGACGGCTTTTTCGTTGATTTCTATGGCGCTGGCTTCAACTTAGGGAACAGCAGTTGCAGGGGCTTTGAGGTTCATGCCGCGATTGGCACCGAACTCTATCATGTTCTCAATCGGCTGGATGCGGCGCAGGGCTTGGGAGAACAGGGCGAGGTTGGCGGCGAGCATTTGTTCGCCCTGGTTGCGCTCGACGTATTCGTCGCCAAAGCCGCCTGCCCAAAAAGTGCTCTTGTTCGGTTTTGATACATGCTTGGAGTCCTTTTCTTTTCAAAAAGATGGTTGCGGGCAGCCTGAAAACGGATTGGGCTGCAAACGGGGATGATGGTTTTCAGGCTGCCTTTCGCACATTCCAAAGGCAGCCTGAAAACCGAAAACCTAAATCTTGCCGATTTTATGCCGATTGGCTTCCACCCATGCTTTAAGCTCGTCCTGCGACATCCATTGGCTGTTGTTGTCGCTGGCGTAGACAAAGCCTTCGGGCACTTTCATGCCGTCTTTGATGCGCTCGGGGGTTTGGTCCCAGCCGTTGATGGCGGGTAGGATTTTGAAGTGTTCGGGGTATTCGTAGGTGTGCCACGAGTCTTCCGCGCCGATCATCTGCTCGTGCAGTTTTTCGCCGGGGCGGATGCCGATGGTGGTTTGGCGGCATTCGGGGGCGATGGCGGCGGCGAGTTCGCAGATGTTCATCGATGGGATTTTTTTGACGTAAATCTCGCCGCCCACCATGTCGTCAAACGCGTGCCAAACCAGCTCTACGCCTTGTTCCAGCGAAATCATAAAAGCGCGTCATGCGCGGGTCGGTGATGGGCAGTTCGCCCGTGTGGCGCACGGATAGGAAAAAAACGGGATTACCGAGCCGCGCGAACCCATCACGTTGCCGTAGCGCACGACGGCAAAGCGGGTGCCGTGTTCGCCCGAATAGGCGTTGCCTGCCACGAAAAGTTTGTCGGATGCGAGCTTGGTGGCGCCGTAGAGATTGACGGGGCTGCTGGCTTTGTCGGTGGATAGGGGCGACGACTTTTTCACACCTTTGTCGATGCAGGCGTCGATCAGGTTCATCGCGCCGTTGATATTGGTTTTGACGCACTCAAACGGGTTGTATTCGGCGGTGGGGACGATTTTGGTGGCGGCGGCGTGGACAACGTAATCAACGCCGTCCAGCGCGCGGTACAGGCGGTCTTTGTCGCGCACGTCGCCGATGAAAAAGCGCACGCGCTTGTCGCCCTTGGTATTGTTTTGCCATGTCCCACTGCTTCATTTCGTCGCGGGAGAGGATGATGATTTTTTTGGGGTTGTAGCGCGCGAGGGTCATGGGCACGAAGGTGTTGCCGAATGAGCCGGTGCCGCCGGTGATGAGGATGGTGGAGTTGCTGAGCATGGGAATGGGGAAATCTGAAGTTGGTCGGTTTTCAGGCTGCCTTTTGGGTTAAGGCAGCCTGAAAGGAGTGGCAAAGCGAAGCAGTCGGGTTTTCAGGCTGCTTCGGCAAGGATTTGCGGCAGGATGCGTTTGAGGGAGGCCTGCCAGTCGGGCTGGCTGTAGCCCAAGCGGCGGATTTTTTCGCAGTTGAGCACGCTGTAGGGCGGGCGCGGGTGCGCTCGCAGCCGGCGGGAATTTCGTGCAGGCGGGCGTTTACCGGCTGCAAAGGGCGAGTTCTTGCAATACGGTTTGGGCAAACTGAAAGCGGTTGACAGCGGTATCGCCGCAGTAGTGGTAGATGCCGCGCAGGGCGGCGGGCTCTTGTGCCAGATTGATCATCAGGGCGGGCAAGGTCGCCGGCGTAGGTGGGGCAGCCGGTTTTGTCGCTGACCACATCGATGCGCTCTTGGCCGGCTTGGTCGACAATGGCTTTGACGAAGTTGCCGCCGTATTCGGAAAACACCCACGAGCTGCGGACGATAATGCTGTCGGCGTGGTGCGCGAGTGCCAAGAGTTCGCCGGAGAGCTTGGATTTGGCGTAGATGCTCAGGGGTTGGGGTAGTCCGATTCGGTGTAGGGCTCATGCTTGGCGCCGTCGAATACGTAGTCGCTGGAAATGTGGATCAGGCGGATGCCGGCATTGGCGGCGGCACGGGCAAGGTTGCGCACGCCGGTGGCGTTGACGGCAAACACTTCGTCGGGATGGCATTCGGCGGCTTCAAGATTGGTGTAGCCGGCGGCGTTGATGATGACGTCGGGCTCGAAGTTCTGCACCATACCGGTGATGGCGGCCGAATCGGTGATGTCGAGCGTGGCCGAATCGGCGGCGATCATTTCCAGTCTTCGGGTTTTTGGGCGCGCAGGCAGCGGCCGACCCGGCCGTTGGCTCCCTGTCAGTAATATGCGCATCGTGTGTGCTCCTTGCTGTGTGGGTTTCAGGCAGCCTGAAAGGCAGATGGGTTCAGTCTTCCACCGGTTTTTCGGCGGCCACTTGGTCGATCAGTTGCGACAGGCTCATGCCGCGCTCAAAGAGCTGTCGTAAAACGAAATGCAACTCCGGCGTGCGAAACACGCTGATGCGCTTTGGACAGTTCGCTGCGCAAAAAGCCTTTGGCATGTTCCAAGGCTTCGGCGGTGACTTCGCGGGTTTTTCGTCGAGCACGGTGTAATAGACGGTGGCGTGGCTGTAGTCGCGGCTGACTTCGACGTCGTTGATGGTAATAAAGCCGGCGCGGGGGTCTTTCAGGCCGGTGCGCGTCAGTTCGGCCAGCTCGCGGGTAAGCTGCTCTTTGACGCGGTCGATGCGGGCGAAGCCGCGTTGCGGTTTTTCTCATATCGGCAAAACAGTTAAAAATCGGGTAAAAACGGCGGCCATTATAGCAAGGCAGCAGCAGGCGCGGGGCAGGGGTTTGCGATATAATCGCGCCTTTTTCACGGAAGATGCCATGAACACCCTGCCGTATCAAGCCGAAATCGCCCGCCGCATGGAAGCCGCCGGCGAAGGCCGCATCCGCCCCGATGCCGAGTTTTACCATACTGCCAACGGCTATTGATTGCTGGCAGCAGCCGCAGGCGGCGGTGCTGCCGGAAAAACCTGCCGAGGAGAGGCCTGCGACTGGGTGGAAGGCGCCGAAACGCTGGCCGATTTGGTGGAATTCATCGAAAGCGGCGACTACGAAGCGCTGGCCTATTTCGAGGGCAGCGAGGGAAGAATGGCAGGAGCACGAAGGCTGCAGCTGCGGCTGTCAGCACCAATAAAGGGCTTTCAGGCTGCCTGAAGGGCATAATCGGGCTGCCGTCCCGTCAGGCAGCCTGAAAGTTTCAGGCTGCCGCCAATGCCCGAATATCGCCAACACGCGAAACCGGATAGGAAAAACACACACCATGAATCTGCTGGCTTTTGTTTAACGATGCCGCCGCCATTGTGCGGCTGCGCTACCGTTCCGCCGAAGAATACCGCTACGGCGCGGCGGTAACGGCGGCGGTGCTGCTGGCGCTGGGTGCCATCCATTCAGCCGCCGTCGCCCCCTTAATCGGCAGCGGCTACGGCACGGTGGCGCTGTCGGTGCTGATGATCGGCGTGCGCTGGCTGGCGCTGTCGCAATGCATCAGCGCCGTGCTGCATTACTTCGGCGCGCCCAGGCTGCCGCTGCGCGGCTATATCTCGCCAGCGAAGCCCTGGCGCTGCCGACGCTCTTGGTGCTGTATCTGCCGAGCTGGCGCCGCTGTCGCTGTTGTGGGGGCTGTGGACTTTCTGGGCGCAGGCCATCGGCCTGATGCGCCTGGGCGGCCAGCGCGGCAGCCGCGTCCTGCTGGGCTATCTGGCCGGCCTGTTTGTGATGGGCATCGCCTATCTGCTCTTATTCGGCATCTTCGCCGCCGCCGGCTGGATCGATATGGAACAGGCTTTGCGTAATATGCAGCAGATGCAGCAGGCGCCGCCGGGGAATTGATTTATTGATGCCTGAACAGGGTTTCAGGTAGCCTGAAAGCAAAAATAAGGTGCGTTATGCGCACCTTTTTGCTATTTGCCGTCTTTCTAATTGCTCATCTTTTCCCATTTTTCTGCCATACCGAGCGCAGCGAAAAGAGCAGCCATTTTGCCGCCAGCGCCGAAGCAAAGCCGACCAGCAGCGCCCGGCCATATCCAGCGGCCAATGTACGCCCAGATAAATGCGCGACCAGGCCACCGGCAATGATACCGCCAGTCCCAGCAAGCCTGCGGTACGCGTTACCGCAAACAGGCACATGCCTGCCAGCGGCGATACCACCGCGGTGAAATGCTTGCTGGGAAAAAGACGAAGAAGCGCTGTGTTCCAAAAAATTGGTGCCCAGCCCCAACGCAAACGGCCGCGCATGGTGCCAGCCCAGACGAATCAGATAGGCCGCCGCCATACCCAGCAGCAGGCTCAGCAGCACGTTTACATACAACATACGGCGGCGGCGATGGTGTAGCAACAGGGTAAAACCCTACCGCCACCATCACCGCCGCCGTTATGTATTCCGCCACAAACAAAAGCCAGCTCAATCACCGCCGGATGCGCGTCGTCATCGGCATTGATCCAAAGAAACAAACTGTGATTCAGCGCGTGCAGAAAGTCCATAATTTTTAGTGGGCTTACTCGAAACGGCGCACTATAAACACGCAGAATTAGCGATAAATTAGCCGTTTTCATGCTGGTGAAATATTTTTAGGCAGCCTGAAAGTGTTTTGAAGCAGTAAATTTCATAGTTTGATTTGTTGCAACGGTGTGCGGCTTTTGGCACGATAATGATTACCGTAGTTGTTAGCTAAGTTTGGCACATATCGCTGCTGGAAAGCAGAAAGCATAAAAAGGCAGCCTGAAAGCCATTAAACAAGGAAACCCCATGCACAGCCAAGGCACACCCGAATACATCCCGCTCCCCGACGGCCGCCGCCTGTATGCGCAAGTTTTGCCGCCGGCGGCAGACAGCGGCGTCACCGTCGTGTTTGAAGGCGGCGGCGCAAGCACCCGCTCCATTTGGGCGCGGGTGCAGCCGCAGATTGCCGCTTGCGCCCGCGCCATTGTTTACGACCGCGCCGGGCTGGGATTGTCCGACCTCGATCCGCAGGGACGCAGCCTTGGGCGCATGGCTGCCGATCTCAATGCCCTGCTGGATCATTTCGCCGCGCCCCGCTACATCCTGGTCGGCCACAGCGCGGGCGGCGCGATCGTGCGCCTTGCCGCCGCCCAGCGTCCCGAGCGCATCGCCGGACTGGTTTTGGCCGACCCCGCCGACGAAGCCGACGACGCGCTGTTCTCCCCGCCTTCCGCCGCGCCGAGCGCATCGGCAGTGCCGCCCACCGCATTTTGGCGCAACTGCGGCTGCTGCCGCTGTTCTACCGCCGCCTGCTGGCCGCGCTGCCCGCCGATGCCGCCGCCGACCTGCGCCGCGACGGCATGAGCGCCGCCGTGTTCCGCACCTGCGCCGCACAGTCGCGCACCTTTCTGGACGAACTGCACATCTGGCGCAGCAATCCGCCCGACACCGGCAGCATTCCCGTCAGCATCGTTTCCGGCGCACTGCCCGGCAGTGGCATCAGCCGCAACACCCGCGCCCGCCTGAACGCACTGCACGCACAGCGCGCCGCCCAATCGCCGCACGGACGGCATACCGTCGCCCCACGCTCAGGGCATTACGTCCCGCTTGACGGCGCGGCAGAACTCGCCGACGAAATCCTGCGGCTGATACGGCGCGAAACCGCAAAGAGCCGTCTGAAACGCTGTTTTCCCGTTTTCAGGCTGCCTTTTCCAAACGCCGGCCAAGGCAGCCTGAAAGCGGAAAACGCCGCCCGCGCAAGGCAGCGGCGTTACCAAGCCAGCCCCTTTCAGGCTGCATCCGATGCCGTCTGAAAGCGAAGCTTCGGCGAAGTGAAAATCCGTTTGCCCTTTCAGGCTGCCTTAAATTTCTGTTTTTCTTTGTACAGGAGACTACTATGACAACCACCATCATCTGTAGAAAACCCTAGCGTTGTTTACAGTATTCCAAGGACAATACTGTCATCAACATGCACAAAAACACCCGCCTTACCCCGCATCACCGCCAAGCCATCTGGACGGCCTACACACAGGGAAAAGAGGCGTTACTTCCCTTGCGCGCCGTTACGTGGTCAGCCGCCCGCCATCTACCGCATACTCAAAGCCGCGCGCGCAGGCTGCTCGTGCCGCAAAACAGTACCAACAACCGCTTCAAGCAGGCGTATTACGTGTAAACAACGCTGTTGATTTCTACAATTACCCGTCCTGCCCGTCCGCAGACTAACGGCAAAGCCGAAAAGGGTAATACGGACGATTATGGAGATGTGGCATGAAAAGCAAGAGTTTGAGCAGCCCTGAACATCGGCAAAAGGAACTGTGCCGCTTTGTGAATTTCTACAATACCGTCAAGCCCCACAGCAGCCTGAAAGGGGATACGCCCTTTAAAGTGCTGCAGGCATCCTTTCTCAACCTGTGGTGTAAATAACGCGGTTAATTTCTACACACCATGAATCTGCTGGCTTTGTTTAACGATGCAGCCGCCATTGTGCGGCTGCGCTACCGTTCCGCCGAAGAATACCGCTACGGCGCGCCGGTGGTTGCTGCGGTGCTGCTGGCGCTGGGCGCCATCCATTCGGCCGCCGTCGCCCCTTTAATCGGCAGCGGCTACGGCACGGTGGCGCTGTCGGTGCTGATGATCGGCGTGCGCTGGCTGGCGCTGTCGCACTGCATAGCCGCCGTGCTGCATTACTCGGCAGCCCCTAAGCTGCCCCTGCGCGGCTATATCCTTGCCAGCGAAGCGCTGGCGCTGCCGACGCTGCTGGTGATGTATCTGCCGGATCTCGCGCCCTTGTCGCTGTTGTGGGGGCTGTGGACTTTCTGGGCGCAGGCCATCGGCCTGATGCGCCTAGGCGGCCAGCGCGACAGCCGCGTACTGCTGGGCTATCTGGCCGGCCTGTTGGTGATGGGCATCGCCTATCTGATGCTGTTCGGCATCTTCGCCGCCGCCGGCTGGATCGATATGGAACAGGCTTTGCGCAATATGCAGCAGATGCAGCAGGCGCCGCCGGGGAATTGACGTATCGCAAGCAAGCCTTAATCTGTTTTTCAGGCTGCCTGGAAAGGCAGCCTGAAAAATTTATTTTGCCGGAATGGCGCTATATAATGACTGCCGTTTTTCATTTTTGAGCAAAAGGACGGTCTCCATGGCGCAGCAGAGCATCCAACGCGCAGACGCGCTTGCCCCGGCAGCCAGCTTCACGTTTACATCGTATTGAAAGTGCTCGGTTCGGGCGCGTTCGGCATCACCTATCTGGCCGAACACATCCATCTGGGCTCGCAGCACGTTATCAAAGAATACCTGCCCGACAGCGGCGTGCGCGTCGAAGGGCTGACCGTCCAAGCCAAAAGCAGCAGCGATCAGGAGATTTTTCAACTGGGGCCTGAACGGCTTTTTCAACGAAGCCAAACTGCTCTACGGCTTAAACCACCCCAACATCGTCAAAGTAACCGATCTTTTTGAAGCCAACGGCACGGCTTATTTCGTCATGCCCTATCTGAGCGGCATCACCCTGCACCAATGGATTAAAGACCATCCGCACGCGGGCGAAGCCGAGCTGCAAAAGCATCTTCATCCCCTGCTCGAAGGGCTCAAATACATCCACGAGCGCCAGCTTCTGCACCGCGACATCAAGCCCGAAAAACATCTTCATCACCGAAAACCAAACCCCGTGCTGATTGACTTCGGCGCCGCCCGTCAGGCAGTCGGCCAGAAAAACCGCCCGCTCACCCAAATCCTCACCCCGCCGTTCGCGCCCATCGAGCAATACCACTCGCGCGATGTGTTCATGCCCGCGCTTTGATTTGTACAGCCTCGGCGCCTGCATCTACCAAGCCGTTGCCCACCGCCTGATTGAAGAAGCCCCCGCCCGCATCGCCGGCGAAGACACCCAGCCCAAACTCGCCGGCAGCGAATACGAAAAACAATACAGCCACGCCTTTCTTGCCGCCGTCGATTACGCCCTGAATGTACGCGCCGAAAACCGTTTCCAAAAGCGCGATGGACATGCAGCAGGCACTGCTCGGACAAAAAGAACTGCCGCCGCCCGTTCAGGCTGCCCCTGCCTACAGTGCCGCCCCGCCACCCAAGCCGCTTACAACGGCGCCACTGCCGTTTACAGCGCGCCCAAGCCGCCGCAGCCGCCGCCCCGCGTCCGAAAAACAAACTGCTGCTGTGGGGCGGCATCGGCGGCAGCAGCGGCCGTACTGATTGCCGTCATCGCCGTCTTTGCCTTTTGGCGGCAAAGAAAGAACCCGCCGACGAACCCGCGCAGACCGCTTCCGCCGTCAAACCGCCGCCCCGCCAACGACCCCATCGTCCTCCCGCCCGCCGACAACGGCGGCAGCCTGCCCGGGAGCAGCCAGAACAGCCGCAACAGCCCATGCCCGTCGGCGGCAACAGCAACACCGCCCAAATCGCCGCCAAGTCGAAAAAATGAACCGCGAACTGCCCGATCGCTCGGCGACGGCGTGCGCTGGGAAAAAAGCCCTCTACGTCGAAGCCAGCAACACCATGATTATGCAGGTCACCCTCACCAAACTACGCCGGCGCGACATCAGCAACGCCCAATTAGAGCAAATCAAATCCGCGCTCGGCCCCGAAATGGCGAAAACCTCCTGCCAAGACCCTAATGTCGCTCCATGGCTCACCAGCGGCGGCACACTGCTGATAGCGTTTTACGACCGCAACAACAAACACTTGGTGGATGCAAGCATATCGGGCGCGGACTGCCGCCAATAGGCAGCCTGAAAACGGATTTGCGGGCTTTCGCCAAGTTCAAACCCGAGCCGTCTGAAACCCGCTTTTCAGACGGCCTCTGCCAAGCAATAGTGAAGCGACACAGAAAGATACAAGGCAGCAAGCCGCAGACAGTACAAGTAGTACGAGGCTGGTTTACTTGGCATTTTTAATGCCTTAGCAAACCGCCCTCTTCGAGCTAAGGCGCAGCAACGCCGTAGATTTTTGTGTCGCTTCACTAAAAACACCCAAAGCAGCCTGAAAACCGGCAAGGCCGTCTGAAAAACCAAAACGGCAGATTCCGCATCGCACGCCCAAGCGTTCAGACGGCCTCCGCCCCAAGCAGCCTGAAAACCAAGTCCGAAGGAATCCCCATGCAGCCCGATTTCCACCAAGCCCAGCACATCGGCCGCCGCGAAGAACAGCAGGACGCACTCGGCAACCTCGTTCTCGCCCGCGCCACACCCTCTACGTCCTTGCCGACGGCATGGGCGGGCAGCAAGGCGGGCAAACCGCCGCCCGCGCCGTTGTTGCCGCCATCCTCGACCACTTTCACCGGCAAAACCCGCCCGCCGACAGCCGCGCGGCCGAAAAACCAACTGCACGCCGCCCTTAACGCCGCCAACCAAGCTCTCGCCCGCATCCTGCAAAGTCATCCCGAACTCGACGGCATGGGCAGCACCCTCATCGCCCTGATTGCCGATGAAAACACAGGCACACTGGCTACATCAGCGTCGGCGACAGCCCTGCTCTACCTGCTGGAAAACGGCCGACTGCGCCGCATCAACGCCAACCACGCCTTCGCCGAAGACCCTCAAACGCATGATAGCCGCCGGCGAAATCACCGCCGAGAAGCCGAACGCCACCCCGCCCGCCATGCCGTTACCAGCGCCGTTACCGGCAAAGACATCGCCCATACCGACTGCCGCAGCGGCAGCCTGAACCCCGGCGACACCTCCTGCTCGCCAGCGACGGCGTGCAAAACCCCTGTCCGACCGCGAAATCGAAGATACCCTCAACGCCGCCGCCGACCCCGAAGCCCAGGCGCAAGCCCTGATCAGCGTCGTCCTCGCCAAACAAAACCCCCATCAGGGACAACACCTCGCTCATCCTCGTCCGCCACCCCCGCCGACCCGTCCGCCCCGCCACCCAAACCCCTTCCCACCTAGCCGCCCCCGCCGACAGGCAGCCTGAAAACGGCGAACAACGCCCGCCCGCAAAAAGCAGCCCTGAAAGGCGTATTCGTCGGCTTCCTTCTCGGTGCCCTGCTGATCGGCGGACTGGTCTACCATCTCACCCGCCCGACCGAAGAAACCGTCCCGCCGCCCGCCGCTTCCGAACCTGCCGCGCAAAGCGCATCCGAAGCCGCCGCGTCTGTCCCAAGCGTCCCGCCGCCTGCCGCCGCGTCCGAGACACCCGCCTCCGAACCCGCCCCGCAATCCGCGTCCGAACCGCCCGCCGCCGCTAAACAAGAAAAAGGCGGCAAAAGCAAAACCCCGCCCCTGCCGCATATTTCCAAACCGCTGAGATAATATTACTAGGGGCTATTCACATTTGGTATTGCGGTGGCTTTTACGCCATAAAACAGACTCTGCCGTGTTGCCAATCCTCGCAAGGTGTCCAACCTTGCTGCGGTTTGCGCCTTGCATAGCTGGTTTTCTGACCTAAAATCCACTGCGCAAACCAATTGTAAACAGCCCCTAGGCAGCCTGAAAACGGTTTCAGGCTGCCTCTGATTAAAAACCTCCTGCCTGTCATACAAATAAAGGATTCCCCCATGAAACTCTGGCGCACGATTTTATTGTCTCTGTTTTTCGCCGCCGCCCCCACGGCGCAGGCCAACCAGCCCGATGTGCTCAAAGCCGCCGAATCGGTTTACCGCCTGTGGATAGGCGTACCGCTACCGCCGCAGGTGGCCGCACAAATGGTCAACCAGCAGATGCTCTCTGAAATCAACGACAAAGGCTATGTGCGGATTATGACGCCGCAACAGCAGCTGCTCACCTTCTTCAAGCAAAAACGGCCAGCTTTACCTGTTTGCCGGACACGGCTCGGGCTATCTGGTTTTCCAATCAGGGGCATATCGTTACCAACGACCATGTGGCGAACGCCGATGTCGGCGAAATGGCGCAGCTGGGCAAGCCCGCAGGTGTTTCTGGTGCGCAAAATCGCGCCGCAGCTGGAACTGATGTCCACCCAGCCCCTTTGTAAGCGACAGCGCAAAGGACTTGAGCCTGTTGCAAGTGAACGGTCTGACCGGCAAACCGCTGTCGCTGGCCGACGGCAAATTGTCCAGCCCACCCCTGCCGGTATTTTTCCATCGGCTTTCCCGGCGCGTCCGGACGAAAATCACCGCCGGCTACGGCTTCGGCGATCCGGACGCCTACATCCAGCCGGGCATTGCCGAAGGCAGCCTGAAACGCGAATTTAAAAACTACGGCAACCGCAGCTATTGGGAACACCATGCGCCCATCAGCGGCGGCAACAGCGGCGGCCCGCTGGTCAACCGCTGCGGTCAGGTGGTCGGTACCAACGAAGGCGCGCACAAACAGCAGATAAAACACCGTGATCGCCGTATCCAATTTCGAACTCGTGCCCATGCTCAAAAAGCCACAACGTCAGCTTTACCCAAGCGGCGGGCGAATGCGTGGACAGCGCTACCGCCGGCACACGCCGCCAGCTGACGCTGCTTTACACCGGCATGGGCTTGCTGGTGCTGCTGGCGGCAGGCGGCGGAGTGTATCTGCTGCGGCTGAAAAAACAAGTGAAAGCGGGCAGCCATCCGCCGATCAATTCCCAGCTCATCCGTAAAATCGTCGGCGCACAACAGGCGCAGGCTCAAGCCGCCGCAGGCGGCGCGGGCAGCATCACCCTGACCCCGCTGGGCGGCGGCACACCCATCGTGCTCCGTGCGGGGCGCGCCCAAATCCTAGGGACGCAGCGCACAGGCCGACATCGTCATCGACAAAGCCCAGATTTCCGGCCGCCACGTCCGCCTGCTGTTTGACGGCCGCAGCGTGCAGGCCGAAGACCTCGGCAGTACCAACGGCACCTACAGCAACGGCAGCAAAATCAGCCGCACCGTCCTCAACGCGGGCGACGTGCTGCAGCTGACCGCCGACCCCACCGTCGCCCGTTTCAGCGTCGGTTCGCCCGTTTCAGACGGCCTCGGCGGCGGCTGGGTGCTCGCCCCCCTGTCTGCCGGACTGCCGAACATCGTATTGAGCGCAGGGCGCAGCGTAAACCGTCGGGCGCAGCCCCCGATAACGACGTCGTCATCAACCGCCAGCAGATTTCCGGCCGCCACTCGCCGCATCAGCGCCGATGCAGCGGGCAACATCACCATCGAAGACTGCCGGTCCACCAACGGCACCTTTGTTGACGATCTAGCCAAGCGCATCGACCGCGCCGCCCTGCGCTCCGGGCAGACCGTTTATCTCGCCAACCGCGACATCGCCTACCGCCTCACCCAGTCTTAAAAAGGAAACAGCCATGGCCATGAAACTGTGCGCCGCCGCCAAACACTACTACGACCCCGCCCTCTGTGCCGACTGCCCCTACTGCGGCGACGCAGGCCGTCTGAAAGCCGCCGCACCGCTTTCAGACGGCCTCACCGCCGCCGAACACACCGCCGTTCTCAGCGCACCCGCGCAGGACGTGCGCACGCAGATGGTTGCCGACCCGCATGCCGCCGATCAGACGGCGAAAACGCAAATCGTCGCCAACGCCGCCGAAGACAACGCGCGCAAAACCCACATCTTCGGCGCCAACCGCGACGCCGACCCCGAAGCCCGCGCCAAAGGCATGCGCGAACTGCCCGCCGCCGGCTGGCTGGTCATCACCGAAGGGCGCAGGACGCGGTACCGACTTCCGCCTCGTGCGCGGCGCCAACCGCATCGGCCGCAGCGCAGAAATGGAAGTGTCGCTCGACTTCGGCAGGCGCAGCGACCCGCCGTCAGCCGCGAAACCCACGCCGCCGTCATCTACGACCCGCACGCCAACGAATTTTTCGTCGAACGCGGCAGCAGCCGCAACCTGCCCCTGCTCAACGGCAGCACCATCCGCGGCGAACCCGTGTTGAAAAACCGCGACATTATCCAAGTCGGCGACACCAAACTGGTTTTCGTCGCCTTTTGCGGCGAAGGCTTTGCTTGGGAGTAACGGCGACGCGCTTTGCTGTTAAGCCCCGTAGGTCGGATACTGTATCCGACAAGCGTTACTCAATACCAACACAGGGCAGCCTGAAAACTTTTTCAGGCCGCCTGTGATGCTGGCAGGGATTACGGATTGGGCGTTTTGTATTTTTGTGCGGGCGGATTCGGGTTTTCAGGCTGCTTTTTGGGAAGTGTCTCAAGGCAGCCTGAAAAGCGTTTGAACTGCTTTAAAAACGGTTTTTCAATTCGCGCAGCAGTATGAATGCGGCTTCGGCATTGCCGGCAGGGCAGCCCTGAGCTCGGCGGCGCGGGCTTGGACGGCGGGCAGGGTGGCTGCGTAAAAAGGGATTGACGCGCTTTTTCGTGCGCCAGCGAAACCGGCAGGCTGGGTATGGTGAGTGTGGTGGTGGCGCGGCGGATGTCGGCGTTGTCCGGCCTCGATATGTTCGGCAAAACGCAGGTTGGCGGCGTGTATTCGTGGGCGGGGTAGAGCAGGGCAGAGTCGGGCAGGGCGGCGAGACGCTGCAGGCTGGTGTACAGCCATTCGAGGCGGCTGTCGGGGAAGACGCGGCCGCAGCCGGCGGCAAACAGGGTGTCGCCGGTGAAAACGTGGCGGTGCCCGTCGAAGAGATAACACAGATGGCCGGCGGTATGGCCGGGGGTGTGCCAGACTTCGGCGTCCAAGCCCTGCCAGCGGATCAGGCTGCCTTCACCAACGGTATCGGTAGCGGCGGCAATGTCGCTGCCGCCGCTGACGCGGCATTGGGGGAAGGCGGCCAGCAGTTCGGCAATGCCGGCGGTGTGGTCGCCGTGGGCATGGGTGATCCAGATATGCTCGAGCTGCAGGCTGTGTTGCTGCAGGTAGGCCAGCACGGGCGCGGCGGCGCCGGGGTCGATGCAGACGGCGCGGCCGCGGCTGGCGATCAGCCAGATATAGTTGTCGCTGAGCGCCGGCAGCGGGGTGATGGTGTAACTCATGCGGATTCGGCCAGCCAAAACTGCAGGGCGATCAGGGTTTTGGCGTCGCGGATACTGCCGTCGTCCAGCGCGCGGCGCACGGCGGCACGGTCGAGCAGCACGGTTTCGACAAACTCGTCTTCGTCGGCCTGCAGCGTGCTGTCGGCGCTGATATTGACGGCGCGGTACAGGTGCATTTTTCGTCGCAGAAACCGAGGGCGGTGTAGAACTCGGCGAGTTTTTCCACGCGCTCGGCACGGTAGGGGCGTCTCTTCGGCCAGCTCGCGCAGGGCGCAGACGGCGGGGTCTTCGCCGGCATCGAGTTTGCCGGCGGGCACTTCGAGCAGGGCTTCTCCGGTGGGGTGGCGCCATTGGCGCACCAGCACCACGCGCTTGTCGGCGGTTACCGCCAGCACGCAGGCGGCGCCGGGGTGGCGCACGACTACGCGCTCGGCTTCGTGGCCGTTGGGCAGGCGCACGCGGTCGCGGCAGATGTCGATAAAGCTGCCACGGTACAGGGTTTCGCCAGCCAGCGGGGCTTCTTGCAATCGGTTCATCGGGCGGCCTTTCTTGCTTTTTCAGGCAGCCTGAAACGGTTTTCGCGCTTTCAGGCTGCCTGTGTTGAACGAATGGACGGGTTGTAATTGGCAACGCCGTTTTCGCTGCCGTTGTCAAACAGTGGATTGTGGCCGGGCAGATCGAGCGCATCGGCATAATCGGGCAGGGCGGCGTTTTCCGGCAGGATGTCGTGCAGCAGGCGGATGTTTTTCCACTTGGCAGTCCACCATCAGATCGAGAAAGTCTTGCTGGATGATGCGGACGTCGTCGCGCGGCGACAGCGGCCAGGAAAAGACCTGGCTCATCAGTGAGTAGGCGGACCTCGGCGGCATTGAAGCCGAATAGGGAGCTTGCCGCCTTCTTGCGCCGCCATCACCACGCCGACGCGCGGGCTTTGCAGGCGCACCGAGCGGATAACGTTGGCGGAGAAGACATCCAGCGCCATGCGCAAACGGTGCGGCTGGCATCGGCTAGCAGCCAGCGGGCTGGCGGGGCTGAGCGGGTTGGTAAACAGGGGTCGCGTTTTTCTCGGCGAGATATTCCCTGCCATACCTGCATCAGCGGTAGGGCGGCTTCGCGCAGGCTTTGGCCGAGCGCGGCTTGGATTTCGCGGCCGCCGTAGCCCAGCGCGTAGAGCGCGTGCACCGACTGGTCCTGCGGAATGGCGGCGGACGCGGTGGGCAGCGACGCGGCAAATTCGGCGGCGGCATCGGTGCTTTCTTTGGCGGCGTACCAGTCGTCGGGTTTGATTTTGGCAAAGTCGTCGGAACGAATGAGCTGCGGCAGCCACACGGCGCGGGTCAGCGGGCGCAGCGCGGGATAGTTGGCCAGGCAGGCGTTGATCAGGGCTTCGGGGCAGCTGCTTTTGAGTTCGCCGGCTTTGTCGGCGCCGGCCACCACGATAACCGGCAGCGCGAACCACTGTAATTGTTCGTCGTTTTCAGGCTGCAGGGCTTCGTCCACGGTGTCCATCAGTGCGGTGTAGATATCGGGCGCGCCGGCCATGGTCATCGCCACCGACAGGCCGATGTAGTGGCGCAGGCCGAGCATCTGGGCGATTTGTTTTTTCAACTCGGCGCGCGCTTGTTCGGCGTCTTCGGCCGATTCGGGGCGGGCGATGCGGGTGGCCAGCAGCAGCAGTTTGTTGTTAACGGTGCGTTCGGGATAGGGGCAGGGGTCGGGCAGATAGGGTGTGCGGCATGATGTGGCGGCTCTGAAGCGAAAAGCCGCGATTGTATAGCGGATGCGGCGAATATTCCATATCGCCCTGATCCGCCTGCCCGCGGCGGGCAAACGGTGTTTTCAGGCAGCCTGAGCCCAAAATCGCGCTGCTTTTCGGGTAGAATCCGCGCCTTTGCCAATCTTTACGGAAGTCCTTTTATACAGCCTGCTGCGCCCGTTTTGTTTGCCGTGGACGCCGAAAACGCCCACCACTTCACCTTCCGCCAGCTGCAACGCGCCTACTGCCTGGGGCTGCTGCCCAAAACCGACTCTGCTACCGCGCCAACCAAGTTGATGGGGCTGGATCTCGCCCAATCCGGTGGGGCTGGCGGCGGACTGGACAAAAACGGCGAGTATATCGACGCGCTGGCGGCGCTCGGTTTCGGCTTTATCGAAATCGGCACCGTTGCCCCCAAGCCGCAGGCGGGCAATCCCAAACCGCGCCTGTTTCGCGCGCCCGAGCAGCTGGCGGTGCTCAACCGCATGGGTTTTTAACAACGACGGCATCGACCGCATGATCGCCAATATCGAACGCAGCCGCTTTGCGGGCGTGCTCGGCATCAATATCGGCAAAAACGCCGTTACCCCTTGGAAAAACGCTGCCGACGACCATCTGCTGTGCTTGGAAAAAGCCTATCCCCATGCGTCTTACATCACCGTCAATATTTCTTCGCCCAATACCAAAAACCTGCGCGATCTGCAGTCCGGCGACGAACTTTCGCGCCTGCTGGGTAGCCTGAAAGAGCGCCAGCAGCAGCTGCAGGGGCAGCACGGCCGCTATGTACCGCTGGCGGTGAAAATCGCCCCCGATCTGGACGACGCGCAGATTGACGATATCGCCCGCATCGTTCCCGCCTGCGGCATCGACGCCGTCATCGCCACCAACACCACCATCGACAAAAGCGCACTGGGCGCTTCGCCGCTGGCGCAGGAAGCCGGCGGCCTAAGCGGCGCCCCGGTGTTCGCCCCCAGCAACCGCGTGCTGAAAAAACTGGCCGATGCTTTTGCCGGCAGCCTGCCGCCGATCGGTGTCGGCGGCATACTCAGCGGCGGCGACGCCAAACACAAACTCGATTTGGGCGCGACGGCGGTGCAGGTGTACAGCGGCATGGTTTACCGCGGGCCGGCGCTGGTCAAAGAACGTCTGGCCGCCTGCCGCTGATGTTTTTCAGGCAGCCTGAAAGGATTGCACCATGAATTTTCTACTGATCAGCATTGCCTGCAGCGTCGCTGATCGGTGCTGCTCAAACTCGCCCGCAAAAACGACATCGGCCTGGCGCAGGCGGTGGCGGTGAACTATCCCTGTGGCCGCGCTGCTGTCGCTGGTTTTTCTCAGCCCGATTGGCACAACTGGCAAAGCGCGCTGCTGCCGCAAAGCTGGCTCTCTGGCGCTGTTGGGCATGCTGCTGCCGAGCGTGTTTGTGATTATAGGGCGCGCCGCCGAGCAGGCGGGCATTGTCAAAGCCGACGCCGCCCAGCGCCTGTCGCTGTTTTTGCCAGTGCTCGCCGCCTTTGTGCTGTTTGGCGAAACACTCAGCAGCAACAAAATCATCGGCATCGCCCTGGCCTTTGCCGCGCTGTGCTGCCCTGCTCTCACAAGAGGGCGCGGCAGCGCTGCCGCCAAAAGCGCAGCGTTCCCCTGCTGTTGGGCGTATGGGCGGGCTACGGCATTATCGACATCCTGCTCAAACAGCTCTCAAAACCGCCGCCACCGCCGATTATTTAAGCGTACTGTTTGCGCTCGCCGCGCTGCTGATGGCCGGCTATCTTGTCTGTGCGCCGCCAAAAATGGAGCCGGCGCGACATCGGCGGCGGCATCCTTTGGGCTGCCTGAATTTCACCAATATCCTGTTTTACCTGAAAGCCCACAAAGCCTTTAAAAACGACCCGACGCTGGTGTTTACCGCCATGAATATGGGCGTGATTGTTGCCGGCACGCTGGTCGGCACGCTGCTGTTGCGCGAGAAAATCAGCGCCGTCAATGTCGCCGGCATCGTCCTTGCCTTGGCCGCCGTTGCCTGCCTGTCTTACTGGCCGCAGCTTGCCGCGTGGCTGGGGATGTAACTGAAATCGAAAGGCAGCCTGAAAACCGTAAAACCGTTTTCAGGCTGCCTTTTTCGCGCGAAAGCCGTTATAATCGCCGGCGTTAAAAACCATTCAGGCAAGGAGTTTCATACGAACAAAAAGCTGATCGCCGCCATTGCGGCAGCTGCAGCGCTCAGCGCCTGCGGCACCAACGGCAACGGCGTGTCGCTGGGCATCGGCTTGGGCGGTTTCAGCCGCCATGTCGGCATCGGCACCAGCGTCAATATTCCCTTGGGCGGCCGGCAGGCCGATACCGACGAAAAGGGCGGTTTGCGCGTGATTGAAGAGCAGATCGTTACCTATTTCGATGCCGAAGGCCGCGCGACTGAACACGGCGTGAAGGGCGGCTATTACCGCCAGCTCTGAAAAAGCAGTCCAAGCGCGATTATCTGGTGCAGGACTTTTTATTTTCGACGGCCAAAAAACGCAGCGATCCGATGGTGATTGCCCGCGAAAACCTGTTTGTGTTCCGCGCCCACCCCGAAAAACGGCGTGCTGACGGTCTACGCCATCAACGGCGCGGTGATGCAGCAGCAGAACTACCGCAACGGCCAGCCGGTATCGGTGGGACGCTAAATCCGGCGCAAAAACAGGCAGCCTGAAAGACGCAAACGTTTTTCAGGCTGCCTGCTTTGCTTGGCGCAGCCAAACCGTTTAAAAGAGCTCGAAAAAGCAGCCTGAAAGGTTTTCAGGCTGCTTTCGTATCTTCAGGCTGCCGCTGCTTGGGCAAGGCAGCCTGAAAAGCCGCGTTTAGAAAGTGTAGCGCACCGACGCGGTGAAGCTGCGCGGGTGCCGTACACATGGATGTCGGGCATGGTTTTGTATTTTTGTTGAAGATGTTGTCGGCATTCAGGCGCAGGCGCAGGTTTTTGCTGATTTGGTAGCTGGTCATCAGATCGACGGTGGCGTAGGCGCGCTGCGCCAAATGCGGCGCGGGCTGCGGGCTCGGTTACTTCCGGCCGGTCGTCGGTGATAAAGCTCTGCCAGTTGAGGTTGCCGCCCACGGTTGGGCGATCGTTGATGTCGTAGCTGGTGAAGAATTTGACCAGATGCTCGGGGTAATAGACCGCTAGTTGTTTGCCGTCGCTGTCTTTGGTTTTGGCGCGGGTGTAGGGAGGCGTTGAGCAGCCAGCGCTCGTTGATGCGGCCGTTGAGCGAGAGTTCCCAGCCGTTGGTGCGGGCGTGGTCGGCCGCGCGGTAATACCTTTTGCCGCTGGCATGTTGGCCGGCTTTGACGGGCAGCTTGCTCTTGCGGGTTTGGAACAAGGATGCGGCTGAGTTGAGCCGGCTGCCGAACCAATCCGGCAGCCGCCCAAACAGGCCGTGTTTTTCAGGTAGCCACAAGTTTCAGGTAGCCTCCGCCCGATGCAAAGGAGAAGTCGGAGTTAAGAGCCAAATTGAACCGACTGCCTGCACCTTTCCATACACCGGAGGCAAGATTGGGGAAACAAAGCCAACTATCTGGCTGGATTGAATAAACAGCATATTCCTGCCGGATATATGCAAAGTATTATATTGCTTGCCAGCTGCCGCACCCGCAAGCGCTACCATGCCGCACATCAACGATACCGATACGACCCAATCCGGAGCCCAAAATGGATTCCCCCGCGAACACGCCGTACCGCCGTACCATCACAGCAACACCGCTGCCGCCAGCATGGCTTCATGCTGACGCACAGCGGTGTTTTTGTTTGACGGGTGTAGGTGCGGAAGAGGCTACCTGAAAAACAAGCGGTGAAGATTGGCAAAGAGCAAAGGAAAGGTTTTCAGGTAGCCTCAAGAGCGAAAAAGCGCCTACCGAAAGGCTACCTGAAAACTAAGACACTTCAGCGAAGCGAAAACTTAAAAAGCCAAGCCTGCAATTAGAAAGCACCTCCCAAACATGCCGAAAAACTTTTCAGGTAGCCTTTATAGGCAGCCCGACTCAAAAACCCGGCCAAATTAAGCAAAGGACACCCATTCTTCGCGATTACCACACGCGATGTCTCTCTTCCTCTACAGCCTGTTTCATTGGGGCATCCTTATCGTTCTGGCCATTGCAGCATGCGTTATATTTTATCTGGCCGATCCCGAATTCGTAAAAAAGTATCCGTTTTTAGTAATTTTACCAGGCGTGTTGGTATTCGGCTCGTCTTACATTGGGGATCTGCGGGAAAAGGCCAAGATGGAACGCCGAGCCAAAGCGGAAGAAGCCGAATGGCACAAACGCTACGATCCGGCCAAAGCCCGCTTCGACCAGCTGTGCCAAAAACTCCGGCGAGAAGATCTACCGCACGGCGGACAAGTGGACGGCATCCTGCTGCTGAAAGTGCGCGGGGATGACGAGAAGTATCAGGATAATAGCTACAACCCGCTGAAAGACCAGATGTGGGAGGATGCGGCAATTAATAGCGAAGCTTGGCGTGCCGGATATATCAATAGTTTTTTCTCCAAGGCGATGCGAAGCTGGCACAATAGCCCGGGATACAAATATGTTGATGTTTTACAAAAGATGGTTCGATTATTCGCTATAGTGGGGATTGGGGTATCAAGTATGAAGACTTCAATCAGGAGATAAATCCCAAACGACCAGCTCGTTATGCTGTTACTTATGAAAATGATATTTCCTGGGAAAAAATCAGTAAACATTGGATAGCCGGAACAACAATTAAGGTAATCGACACTCAAGGTAATCAATTGATAGCTGAGAAAAACCATGTATGTTTTTGTTCCAGAGCTAGGATATTCTAAATTTGAGCAGAATCCTAACCCTTGGGGTAGAGGGGTTAGGTGCCCGAAAGAGGATCCTGCTCAACAAGAAACATCTGCATTTATTGCTAAAGTTTTATTTCCATCATCACAATCTCAAACGGAGTTTGCAAAATGACTTAATAAACAAGATCAAAATAATAATCCTGCGACTATTTTAGAGTTTTTCTCGCTACAGCTAGCAGCTGAAGCATTATATGGTTTTAAAGATGCCAAGCCGAATTTTGAAGACTCTAAAAGGTGTAGCATCTGCTGGTAACTTAGTATTTAACTATGAAATTAAACCAGAGCACTTAATGTCTGGTAATGATCATAACAGCAAATTTACCCCAACCGATGCGACAGAGTTTGCTGAAAACTGGGAGATTGTGGCGCATATTGCCAATACCGCAACCGGATTTTCAGGTAGCCTGTTCAGAGCCAAGAAGGATATTCCAGGTACGGATATTAAGAGAGGAGATCTCACCATTTCCTTCCGCAGTACCGAGTTTTGTGGATGATGCCACCCGGGATTCACAAGCCACCAACACCTTTTGAAATCGCCGATCGCGGCTGGGCATTCGGTCAAATCAGCGATATGGTGCGCTGGGTGCGGCTATTGCAGGAAAGAGGTTGATCGATAGGAAATTAAATGTTACCGGTTATAGTTTGGATTATACAAATAAAGAATATTTGATATAGCTTATAAATAAATGGTGAAATATGAAAAAACTAAACTTACAAGCTAATATAGCTAAATCAATATTGAGTATAGTAATACTATTATTAATAGGGTGTAATATGCAGGATGGTGTAAAAGATAATCAGGAGCAAGTTGTGGATAATAATCAATTCAGCCCTCAAGATTCTGATCGTAAAGCAGCAAGAGCGGATTCTATAGCAATAGAACGCTGTCGTAAGCAATGCACCGAGCAACCGATCAAGATGATTTAATCCAACAGATGTATTATACCGCCTTAAGAGACGATTGCCTCTATGCGATGGATTTAGAAGAGTTGCAGAAAATTTGGGATATTCCGGTCCTTGAAGGATGGGATGCTTATCCTTCTAGTTCTAGATTGGGAATATGGGTAAATAAAACAGATAATTTTACAATCTATCCAATATCAACTAATTTTTATACAAAATATGAGCAAAATGTAAAACCGAAATCTATGTTTATAGATAATAATTTCCCATCATTCTTGCCTAGGCCTATTGTTATAGATAAAAACCGAAGAAAGGTTAAACTCACAACCTCTAACAGATGGGGTTATACTAGATTTTGATTATAAATCCAGTGAGTTTGCCCAACCGGGATTTATTCAGGCTGGTTTCCGTTATATATGGAAAAGAGGAAACCGTGAAATGGAGGCAATTAATTTATATGGATCAATTATTAGAATAGAGTTTAATACAATATAGTTATTATCTAACATATATATGATTTAATTTAATGTTTTGATATATTTGGAGTTGGTTATGATTGGTTTGACAATAAAAACAGGAAAAATGCCTTGAATGATTTAAAAAGATTAGGCTTCAGTCAATCAGATTTAGATAGAATAAAAAAATAATAGTTTATTACTATCTCAGAAGGCAAAGCGAAAGGGTAGCAAAGGCGACGCGGCTTTATACACTACTGCTGATTTTTGCCCGATACAAAAATTCCCGCCTTTGTTTGGCGGGAATTGAAATGATGTTGCACAGAGTGCAATAAATAAAATTGGGATTTTTCGCAGGGAATGCGGTGGATTTTTCGCGGCGGGCTTCAGAACCCGGCACAAAAAGCAGCCTGAAAACTTTTCAGGCTGCTTTTTGCGCTTTCAGTCTGCTTAACGGCGGGCAGCCTGAAAGCTGCCGCTACCGTGGCGGGTGTTATTTGCCGCCGGCTAGAAACAACCGGTAGGCGGCGTTGTCGGTTTGCTCTTCGTAAACATAGCCCAGCTGGTCGAGAAAGGCGTCGAAGGCTTGGGCATCGGCGGGGGACGTCGATGGCGACCAGTATCCGGCCGTAGTCGGCGCCGTGGTTGCGGTAGTGGAACAGGCTGATGTTCCAGCCGGTTTGCAGCTGGTCGAGAAAGCGGGCGAGGGCGCCGGGGCGCTCGGGAAACTCGAAACTGATCAGCCGCTCGTTGGCAACGTTGCGGGTGCGGCCGCCGACCATATAGCGCAGGTGGACTTTTGGCCATTTCGTCGTCGCTCAAATCGATATTGGGCAGGCGGGCGGCGGACAGCTCGCTGCTGATGCGGGCGATGTCGGAAGCGCCGGCAGCCTGAATGCCGACGAAAAATATGCGCGACTTCGGGATCGCCGTGGCGGTAGTTGAATTCGGTGATGTTGCGCGAGCCGAGTACTTTGATGAATTCGCGGAAGCTGCCGGGGCGCTCGGGAATGGAAACGGCGAAAATCGCTTCGTTGCCTTCGCTCAATTCGCTGCGCTCGGAAACATGGCGCAGGCGGTGGAAATTCATATTGGCGCCGCTGGTGATGGCGGCGAGGGTCTGGCCGCGCACGCCGTTGCGGGCGATATAGGCTTTGAGACCGGCCAGTGCCAGGGCGCCGGAGGGTTCGCAAATGCTGCGGGTATCGTCAAAAAAATATCTTTGAGGGCGCTGCACACGGCATCGGTATCGACGGTGATGATGTCGTCCAACAAATCGCGGCACATGCGGAAAGTCTCTTCGCCCACCAGCTTGACGGCGGTGCCGTCGGCAAACAGGCCGACGTCTTTGAGCGCCACGCGCTCGCCGGCGGCCACGGAAACTTTCATCGCGCAGGAATCGTTGGTCTGCACGCCGATCACTTTGATTTCGGGGCGCACCTGTTTGATAAACGCCGCCACGCCCGCCGCCAGCCCGCCGCCGCCGATGGGCACGAATACCGCGTCCAGATGCTTGGGATGCTGGCGGACGATTTCCATGCCCACCGTGCCCTGGCCGGCGATGACGTCGGGATCGTCAAAGGGCGGGATATAGGTTTGCCGCTTTCGGCCACCAGCTTCATGGCGTGCTCGTAGGCGTCGCTGTAGGACACGCCGGCCAGAACCACTTCGCCGCCGCGGGCGCGCACGGCGTCGATTTTGATCTGCGGCGAAGTCTCCGGCATCACGATGGTGGCCTGGCAGCCGAGCAGCTGCGCCGACATCGCCACCCCTTGCGCGTGGTTGCCGGCGCTGGCGGCGATCACGCCTTTTTGCAGCGCTTCGGGCGGCAGCTTGGCCATTTTGTTGTAGGCGCCGCGGATTTTGAAGGAAAACACCGGCTGCAAATCTTCGCGCTTGAGCAGGATGGTGTTGCCGGTGCGCCGCGACAGGTTGGCGGCGGTTTCAAGCGGGGTTTCGATTGCGGCGTCGTACACCGCGGCGGTCAGGATGCGGATCAGATAGTCGGCATATTGGGGGTAGTGGTTGATGTTCATATTAGGTGTTTCGGCGCTTGGCAAAAAGGCGCAACCTTACCGCTGCCGCCGCTTCGGCGCAAGTCTTGCCGCCGCCGTTTGACCGCCGCGCCACGCTTTCAGGCTGCCTGTGCCGCAAAGCAGCCTGAAAGGTAGGGCCGCAGCGGCGCCGGCGCAGACGCCAAAGCGCTTCTTGAGCTATAATCGCGGCTCGTTTTCCCGGCGGCTGCTGCGAAAGTGTTTGAGCCAAAGTTTGAATCGGGCTTTCAGGCTGCCTATTTGAAACTCTGAGACGAAAAGGAAAATCAGCCATGTTGTTTCTGTTGATCGTTTTGCCGGCTGCCATCGGTTTCGCCTGCCTGAAACTGCTGGATTCGAAAACAATGGCTCCAGGCCATGATCGCCAGCGCGCTGCTGTTTTTGCATTGCCGCCGGCTGGTGGTTCAAGCAGCCGTTTTTCGGCCTGTTTATCGGCGTGTGGGTGTTTGCCGCTTTCTTTTTGCCGTGGATTATTATGCTGTGGCTTGACGACCAGCCTTTCCCCAAAATCGACCTGCATGAAATGTGGAACCGCCCGTTTATGCTGCTCGACAGGAAAAACCGATGTGATTGGCGAGCTGTGGGGCGGCGCCGGCGAAGAAGATGCTGTTGAACCGCCCTCTGCCAAAGAGCGCAAACTGCGCAGCTACAAACGCTAAAGCCGTTTGTTTTTCAGGCTGCCCGAGAGCAAAGGTTTTTCGGGCAGCCTGAAGCGTGACGGCACCCGCCCCAAGCCGAAACTTTGCCAAGCGCCCGCAATCCGCTCCGTAAACCAAGAAACTCCCCACATGAAAAAAACACCTCTTCGCCGCTCTTCTCTGTGACCCTTGCCGTCAGCGCCGCCGCCCGGCAGTACACCGTCGATATCGACGACGGCATCACCGGCACGGCCGACATCCGAGGCAGCCGCTTCAAGATCGAATCCATCCGCAGCATCTACCGCGGCCAATGCAAACTCGAAGGCCGCATCAAAAACGGCAGCTGGCGCGACGGCCAAGGCTGCGTCGTCCGCTTCGCATTCGAGGGCAAAAACCAAGAAAAAGCTCACCGTCACCCCGAAGGCGAATGCAGCCGCTACTGCGGCGAGGATGGCAGCTTCAAAGCCACATATACCGCCATCCCCGCCCCTGTCACCCCAAGGCAGCCGAGCTGCCGAGCAGCATTTTCAGGGCTGCCTACCGCGCCCAACGCCACCCCGAAGCCCTTGAAATCAAAAACAATACGTCGAACAATGCGGCCGTTTCGCCACCGACGCATCCCGAATCAAAAATCTACAACGATCTGGCCGACAGCTACCTGCACACCGGCGACAAAGCCGCCTGCCGCCGCGCCCTTGCCGGGATTGCGTACCGGTTTTGAGCCCGGAGCCCACCCTCTTTCTCCGCAGACAAAAATTTTTCTCGCGAGCAAAAACGCTACGAAGCAACTACTCAAGCCTGCGCCGAATAAGGCCGCACGGCCAAGGCAGCCTGAAAGCCCGTTTTCCGTTTTCAGGCTGCCTATACCCGTTTAAACCGTTTCCGAAGCCATGATTAAAACCGACAGAATCCGTAAGTCCCAGCCCGTGCCAAGCATGTCCCGAACCCTGAATCTCCTACTGCTTGCCGCCCTTGCCGGCGCGCTGGCGCTGCCTGCCGCCGCCGCGCCGCGGGTAAAAGCAAAAATCCGCCCCTAGCCGCGCCGACGGCGTCTGCCCCTGCCCTGCTGCATCCGCGCCGGCTGCGTCTGAAACGGCACCGCCTGCCACATCCGCTGCTGCGCCGAGCCTCGCCGCCCCAGCCGTCCACCGGCCGCAGCCCTTGCCGGAAATCGCTGCCACCGCCTATGCGGTGCAGGATTTGCAAAAGCGGGCAGGTGCTGGCGGAAAAAACTGGGAAACGCCGATCGAGCCGGCTTCGCTCACGCAAGCTGATGACCGCTTATCTGGTCTTCAAAGCGCTGCAGGAAGGCAGCCTGAAACCGGAGCAGACGGTTACCGTGTCCGCACGCAGCTGGGGCACCGACGGCCCGCGGATGCTACTGCTGAAAGATTCGCAGGTGAGCATTGCCGATCTGGTTAAAAGGGCTGGTGGTGCAGCAGAGCAACGATGCGGCGGTGGCGCTGGCCGAAGCGGTGGCCGGCAGCGAAGAGCAGTTTGTCGAAATGATGAATGCCGAAGCCAAGCGGCTGGGCATGGCGCAGACCCGTTTTGAAAAACAGCACCGGTCTGCACGGCGAGCAGCACTTGAGCAGCGCCAAAGACCTGCTGATACTCGCCGCAGCGCTGATGCGCGACTTCCCGCCGCAGTATTACCAGATTTACTCGGTCAAATCCTTTACCTACAACGGCATCACCCAGCCCAACCGCAATCTGCTGCTGTTTCGAGATCCGGCGGTGGACGGCATTGCCGGCGGCTACGGCGGCAGCGCCGGCTACCACCTGATCGCTTCGAGCAAACGCAACGGCCGCCGCGTGGTGGCGCTGGTGGCCGGCGCCGCCAGCCCCGAAGCGCGCCACCGAAAGCAGCAAACTTTTGAACTACGCGCTGCAGGAATTCGATACCGTGCTGCTGTACCGCGCCGGCGAAAAAGCGGCCGAGATTCCGGTGTCCGGCGGTGCCGCCCCCGCCGTGGCCGCCGGCTTCGAGCAGGATCTGTACCTGAGCATCCCGCGCAGTCGCGACGGCGTCAAAATCGAAAATCGAAAGCCGCCGACCGCTCGCCGCCCCGCTGGACAAAGGGCAGCCGCTGGGCACGTTGCGGCTCAAATCCGGCAGCCGCGTGCTGGCCGAGCGGCCGCTGGTTGTGGTCGCCGCCATGCCGAAGGCCGGCTTTTGGGGGCGCATCAAGCAGCTTTTCTCATAGCACCTTTCAGGCTGCCTGAAAAGGCGAAATCCCGTTATAATGCGCCGCTTTTTACAGCCGCCGCCGCACCGCGCGCGGTTCAACCTCCACTAAAGGACAGCAAACATGGGCTTTTTACAAGGCAAGAAAATCTCTCATCACCGGCATGATTTCCGACCGCTCCATCGCCTACGGCATCGCCAAAAGCCTGCCACGAGCAGGGCGCCGAGCTGGCGTTTACCTATGTGGTGGACAAACTCGAAGACCGCGTGCGCAAAGCTGGCCGAAGGCTTCGGCTCAAGCTGGTGTTCCGCTGCGACGTGCAAAACGACGAAGAAATCGCCCGCGTGTTCGCCGATTTGGGCCAGTCATGGGGACGGCCTCGACGGCCTGGTTCACGCCATCGCCTTCGCCCCCAAAGAAGCGCTGTCCGGCGATTTTCTCGATAGCATCAGCCGCGAAGCCTTCAGCACCGCCCACGAAATCTCCGCACTACAGCCTGCCGGCGCTGGCCAAAAGCCGCCCGCCCGATGATGCAGGGGCGCAAAGCCTCCATCGTCGCACTCTCCTACCTGGGCGCCGTGCGCGGATTCCACTACAACGTAATGGGCATGGCCAAAGCCAGCCTGGAAGCCGGCATCCGCTTCACCGCGTCCTGCCCTCGGTAGAAGGCATCCGCTGCAACGGCATTTCCGCCGGCCCGATCAAAACCCTCGCCGCCGCCGGCATCGCCGACTTCGGCCGCCTGCTCGGACACGTTGCCGAACAAAACCCGCTACGCCGCAACGTAACCGCCGACGAAGTCGGCACCGCCGCCACCTTCCTGCTCTCCGATCTGGCCTCCGGCATCACCGGCGAAATCACCCGTAGCGGACGGCGGCTACAGCATCAACGCGCTCAACGAAAACTAAACCCGCCTTTAGGCAGCTTGAATGCCGCCGCCTTTTTCAGGCTGCCCGCGCCGCTTCAACGGCTGCTCGGGCAGCCTGAAAACTTTGGGGCAGCCTGAAAGTACCGATTCAGCGTCCACCCGATTTTTTTCAGGCTGCCTGTCCCTATCAAGCCTTAAAATAACAGGGAACCCGAAACCAAAAAGCAGCCTGAAAAACAGTAAACCCTTTTCCCGCCATTGCTCTTGCGCGGGAAAGAAAGGGGTTTTCAGGCTAGCCTGAAAAAGCCGAAAACGGCTTTCAGGCTGCTTGGGATGGTGCGGCTTTGCTTCAGGCTGGTTCGTTTTCCTCTTGCCGCACCCAGCCGTGCAGCCTGCGCCAGCCAGCTTAGCGCCGTGGCGCTGCCACAGGCTGTTGTCGGCATAGGGCCAGAAGCGGCAGGGAAGTGCCGTTTTGCGAGGCGAGGCGCTGAGAGCGGCGGCGTTGCCGCTATCCGCGCGCCACAGCAGCACGTCGGCATCTTGGGCGGCCTGAAACTCGGCAAGGCTGGAAACGGCTACCCACACGGATTTTACCCGCGGGCAGCCGGCCGAGCGTTTGCAGTTCGGCATAATCGAGCACGATATTGGCATGGGCGTCCGATGATAAACGATAGAGAACGACGCGGTATTCCTGCCCGCCATGGCAGCCTGAAAAACCGGTTTTCAGGCTGCCAGCTGCGGCGGAATGGCCAGCGCAGCCAACAGCGCCTGATTGGCGGGCAGCATCGGTTCGACGGTGTAGCGGCCGGCCTGCTGCCATGCCCAGCGCTGGCCTTCGCGGGCTTCAGGCTGCCCGCGCCAGCCCTCGGGCGCAATGCGGAAAAAATACAGGTTCACCAGCGCGTGTTCGTAGCGGTGGATTTTGACCAGCCACGGACGGGCGCTCAGAATTTCGATGCCCAGCTCTTCGGCAAACTCGCGCTTGAGCGCCTGCAGCGGCGTTTCGCCGGCTTCGATTTTGCCGCCGGCAAATTCCCAGTAGCCGGCGTAGGGCTTGCCCTCGGGGCGGGACGACAGCAGAAACTCGCCGGCATCGTTTTTCGACTATGCCGGCGGCCACGCGGATTTCGGGAACGCCTGCCATTACGGCGCTCCGTGCGATTCGGGGATTGACCAGCCAGGCGCTTTCGCTTTTGGCCGCTGTAGAAACTCTTCTTTCCAAATCGGCACCTGGGCTTTGACGGTGTCGATGATGAAAGCGGCAGGCGGCGAAAAGCCTGCGTCGCGGTGGCCGGCGGCGACGCCCACCCACACCGCCATTTCGCCGACTTCGAGCGGCCGTGGCGGTGCACGCAGACGGCGTCGGCGATGGCAAAGCGGCGTTTGGCTTCGGCGATCACTTCGTTGCCCGCGTTGAGTCGCCAGCTCGCGGTAAAGCGCTGTACACCAGATAATCGACGCGGCTGCCTTCGTTTTGGCGGCGCACCCAGCCCTCGAAGCAGTTGAACGCGCCGCAGTTTTCGTTGCCGAGCAACCGCGCGCGCAGGGCGGCGGCGTCGATGGCGGATTCGGTCAGATCAAACATTTCAGCCTCCTGCCACCGGCGGGATAAAGGCCAGGATGTCGCCGGCTTTCAGCGCGATGTCCCAAGCGGCAAACTGGTGGTTGACGGCGCAGCGCAGGCGCTCCTGCGGGCAGGGGCGAAGCCGTGTTGCGCGGCCAGTTGCGCTGATAAACGGACTGCGGCGGTCGCCGTTGTTGGGCAGGGCGACGGTTTCGCTCTTTCGCGGCCGGCCGCTTCGCGCAGGGCGGCGAAGTAGAGCACTTGGATTTCAGCGGCTGAAGTCATGTTTGCCTCCGGATTTGTGCAGCAGGCGCACGTCTTGGATTTCGATGTCGTGGCTGAGCGCCTTGGTCATGTCATACACGGTGAGCGCGGCTACGCTTACGGCGGTGAGCGCTTCCATTTCGACGCCGGTTTTTGTGGGTAACGGCCGCTTCGGCGGTGATGTTCAGGCTGCAGGGTGGCGTCGTCGTATTCAAAGTTCCAGCTTGCAGCGTTCGAGCATCATCGGGATGGCACATCGGAATCAGCGCGGCGGTATTTTTGGCGGCCATAATGCCGGCGATGCGGGCAACTTCGGTAATCGCGCCTTTGGCGGTCTGGCCCGTTGGCATCCTGAATCTGGGCATAGGGTCTGCGGCGGGAACATCACCGCGCCCGCCCGCCACGGCCACGCGGCGGGTTACGGCTTTTGTCGCCGACATCGACCATGCGGCTTTTTGCCCTGGTCGTCCAAATGGGTAAGCGACATGGCTTTCCTTTCTAAAACGGTGGGAATGCTTACAGCAGGCGCTCGGGTGCGGGGCTGTCGGCCAGCACCTGCGCGCTCAGATAGGCCTGAACGCTTTCTTTGATTTCAAAACGGTCTTTTATGCTGCACTTCCTGCGGCAGCAGTGGCGGCGGAATATCGACGCTGACGCGGATTTCGGCAGCGACACCACCTGCCACAGCGAGGCGGATCAGGCCGACGTGAGCAGAAACCGCTTCGGTGCGGCGGCCGTCGGCGTAATAGCGCATCGCCACCGGCTGCACCGCGCAGCCGCTGTTGATGGCAGCCTGAAACAGCGCGGCTTTGAGCGGCAGCACGCCGTTGCCCAAAGACGTGCGCGCTTCGGGGAAAAAGCAGACGTTGCCGCCGGCTTTGAGCGTCTCGCTCATGGCGGCGGTGATGGGGTCGATGTCTTTGCGGTTGCTGCGGTCGATAAACACCGTGCCGGCGTTGCGCACCGCCGCGCCGATCAGCGGCCAGCCGGCCAGCTCTTTCATAGCGATAAAGCTCGACGGATAAAACAGGCTGACCACGAAAAATATCCAGCCACGAGATATGGTTGGGCGTAACCAGCAGGCTGCCTGAATATTCGGGCGGCGGATTGGGCGCATCGACGCGACATTGAGCAGCTGCAGGCATCGCGCGCTGGCATCGCGCAGAATGCGGTTGCGCTCGGCCAGGGTAAAACCATCCAGCCGGCGCAGGCGGGCGGCGGTGGCGAAAAACCAGCCGATCAGGCGGAAAATGCGGATAAAACGGGTAAAAAGCGGGTTTTGGCAGCCATGCAGACAATCGGGCGGAGAGCAAAAAGTGCGCATGATGCAGGCTTTGCCTGCCGCTGGCAAGTGCGCCGCCGCCGGCAAAGGCTATGCCGGCGATAGCGGCAGCGCGGGCAAAAGTTTTCAGGCTGCCTGAAACGGAATCAGGCAGCCTGAAAAGCGCAAAACGGTGTTTTAGGGGCGCAGGCACAGCTTAAGCCAGGTAGCCTGCTGCTCGGGATTTCAAAAAGCTGGAAAAACTCGTGGTAAAACTGCAGTTCGGCCACGGTGTTTTGGATATCGGTTTCATAGCGCGCCTGGGCGATGCGCTGGGCGTGATGGACATCGAAAGTGTTTTTTTCAAACAGCGGCACCAAAGGCACTTGGTGGTTGTGGCGGCTGTCGCGCGCTGATGCGTCCGAGCGCCGATTTGTAGCGCTTACGCAAACCCTGCATCTCGGACATCTGCTGGCTGCTGAGCTTGAGAATGCGCAGGTTGCAGTTGGGGCGGATGTCCGCGGCAAAGGCAGCATGCGGCAGCAGCAGAAAAACACCGACCGCCAGCAGGCGGCAGAAAGGAGCGAATCGAAAAAGCATGGATCAGCCTGTATTTTTATTAAACCTTTGCAAACGGCAAAGCGGCATGTGCGTGTGATAGTTGGTTCAGCCGCAAGCGCGGCATATTCTATGCCCAAATCCGCACACGGGCAAATAAAATGCCGATTGCAGGCGCTTGGTGCGCCGCATTGTTCCGCAGGCACGTGCCTGCCGCCGCCGGCGTGCCGCGGTTGCCGCCGCGAGGGCGAACTGGGTATGCTAGGGCGCGTTGGCATCCGACTTTTGAAGCGGATTTTTGCGGCATAAAACGGCAGATGGAAGGCAAAAATGCGAGCCTATGCTCCCATAGGCAAGTATTTTTAACGCGGCAGATGCCGTTTTAGGACGTAAAAGCCGCCAAAATGTTGATTGCTGACGCGCCCCAGAGCTTACATAACTTTACCGCATCCGAAAACCACAGGACACACCGCATGACCCGCTACCGCATCGCCCCCAGCATTCTTGCCGCCGATTTTGCCCGCCTGGGCGAAGAAGTGCGCGACGTGATTGCCGCCGGCGCCGACCTTATCCATTTTGATGTAATGGACAACCACTACGTTCCCAATCTCACTTTCGGGCCGATGGTCTGCGCCGCCATCAAGCCCTACGCCAGCGTGCCGGTGGACGTGCATCTGATGGTCGAGCCGGTGGACGCGCTGATCGAAAGCCTTTATCGGCGCCGGTGCCGACATCATCACCTTCCACCCCGAAGCCAGCCGCCACATCGACCGCAGTCTGGCGCTGATTAAAAAACGCCGGCCGTCAAGCCGGGCTGGTGTAATCCCGCCACGCCGCCGCAGGTGTTGGAGCATGTTTTCGACAAGCTCGACATGGTGCTGCTGATGTCGGTAAACCCCGGCTTCGGCGGCCGGGCCTTTATCCGCATACGCTCGACAAACTGCGCCAAGTGCGCGCCATGCTCGATGCTTATCGGGCGCACAGCGGCCGCTGCATCGCGCTGGAAGTGGACGGCGGCATCAAAACCGCCAACATCGCCGCCGCCGCCGCCGCCGGCGCTCGATACCTTGTCGCCGGTTCCGCCATTTTCGGCGCCGCGAACTACGCCGCCGAAATCGCCGCCATGCGCCGCGAGCTGGCAGCGGTATAACCGGCATGACCGGATAACTTTTTCCGTTTTTTCAGGCTGCCTGAAAAACCAAAAGCAGCCTAATCCCAAAAACAAGGGCGCGCCATGAACGGCCACATTCTGCTGCTGCACGGCATCCATATGCACGCTTGGACCATGCTGCCTTTTGCCCTGCTGCTGCGCCGCTACGCCTACAGCACCGCCACTTTCGGCTATTACAGCGTCTGGCAGGGACTACCGCCACCACTGCGATGCGCTGGCCGAGCGCACGGAAGCATTTTTCAGGCTGCATCCCGACGAGCCGCTGCATTTTGTCGGCCACAGCCTGAGGCGGACTGGTGCTGCGCCATTTTGCCGCCGCACGGCCGGTTTGGTGCGCGCCCGCATCGTTACGCTCGGCACGCCGCACCAGGGCAGCGCCACCGCCGCCGCCATCCGCGCCCGCCATGTCGGCGTGCCGCTGCTCGGGCGTGCTTATCACGACTTGCTCGACGGCAATCTGCCATCGCTGCCGGCAGGCATCGAGGCTGGGCAGCATTGCCGGCAACCAGCCGCTGGGCATCGGCCATCTGGTCCGGACTGGAAGGCGAAAACGACGGCACCGTGCTGTGCGCCGAAACCCGTGCCCGGGCATGGCCGACCACATCGTGCTGCCGGTTTCTCATACTGCGATGATTGCCGACAAAGCCGCCGCCCAAACCGCCGCCTTTTTGCGCAGTGGCCGTTTTCGACCACTGAGGCGCTTAAAGCACAAAGCAGCCTGAAAACATCCGCCCCGCCTATCCATAGTCCTTAGGAGCCGTCCATGCTCAACCGCCAAGACCCCTGATCCGCCAACTGGCCGCCGCCGAACCCGTGCTGTGGCGCAATCCGAACACCGCCCCCCGCCGCCCAGGCGCTCGCTGATGTCGGCCTGAGCGCGCCGCCGACGTGGCCGATGCCGCCGCGCGGCTGCGGCGTTTTGCCCATGTCCGCGCCGTGTTTCCCGCCACCGCCGCAGCCGATGGCCTGATCGAAAGCCCGCTCTACCGCACGCCCAAATTGCGGGAAGCGCTGCATCTCAAGCGCGATTTGTGGATTAGGGCCGACAGCGAACTGCCGGTTTCCGGCTCGATCAAAAGCGCGCGGCGGCATCTACGAGTGCTGCAGCATGCCGAAGCGCTGGCGCTGCAGCACGGCCTGCTGCGCGAGGGGCGATAACTACGCCAAGCTCGACAGCGAAGAAGTGCGGCAGTTTTTCCGCCGCTACACCGTAGCCGTCGGCTCTACCGGCAATTTGGGGCTTTCCATCGGCATTATGGCCGCCAAACTCGGCTTTCAGGCTGCCGTGCACATGTCCGCCGACGCGCGCCAATGGAAAGACAAACTGCGCGCCAACGGCGTCAGCGTTTACGAAATACGCCGGCGACTACGGCGAAGCGGTTGCCGCCGGCCGCGCCCAGGCCGAGCAAGACCCCTACGCCTATTTTGTCGATGACGAAAACTCGCGCCACCTGTTTTCTCGGCTATGCCGTTGCCGGCGAACGGCTCAAAGCACAATGCGCCGAACAAAGGATTGTGCGTCGATGCCGACATCCGCTGTATGTCTATCTGCCCTCGCGGCGTCGGCGGCGGCCCCGGCGGCGTTGCCTTCAGGCTGAAACTCGCCGCTGGCGACGCCGTGCGCTGCGTGTTTGCCGAGCCGGTACAGTCGCCCTGCATGCTCTTGGGCGTCTATACCAGGCTGCACGACGAAAAATCGCCGTCAGCGACATCGGCCTGAGCAACCGCACCGCCGCCGACGGACTGGCCGTCGGCCGCGCATCAGGGCTTTGTCGGCCGCGCCATGCAGCGTTCCATCGACGCCTTTTTACACCGTACCCGACGCCGAACATGTTCGCCTGCTGCGCACCGTCCGCCACAGCGAGGCCTGCAGCTCGAACCGATCCCGCCTGCGCCGCGCTCGCCGGCACGCCGTATTTCGACGACGTCGCCAACGCCGCCCACCTGGCCTGGGCCACCGGCGGCAGCATGGTGTGCCGGACGAAGTGTTTGCCGAATACCTGCACGAGGGCGAGGCGGCCTGAAAGCGAGTCAAAACCCCAAAAAGCAGCCTGAAAACCATGGGAAGCCGTTTTTCAGGCTGCTTTTATCGAGATGCGTTGGGGATGGCCGGCAATAAATGGAATAACCTTCTTTGGACTTGGTGCAGCTTAAATGGCTTTTTCATTCCAGCTGAACATCAATTTTCACAATACTTGTGCAAACTTGTGTAATCGGAAAATATAACCAATATATCTTTATTTACGCAAAACATTTTTATATTCATATTCGCTAAGCAGTGGTTTGACATGAAAACTACCATTTTTAATCATGGCGCTATTAATTTTTATCTAGGGGTTTGCGGTGAGCATGAAGGGTAATTATTTCCCATATCCATATCGCCATTCTGTGGCTGTTTTTCTGCCATAGGAACCAATACCCTCTGTGCTGCCCAGATTCCTTGGCAACAAATGCCACCACGGAGTTTGCATCCTGAAGTTTGGCTTTCCGATATTTTTATTTCTTCTTTATAAAAGATATTTATCCAAAGCCTTACGGATACCGCCCAATAAAAACATTACGCGAAGGCAAACAGATAAGCAAGGATATTTTCTTTAGTAAACTTTTCTCTCCATCGGTTTTTCATGTTTTTCGCTGCTCTCGGAAGAAAATGAGCTAGGACGCGCCGGTATGCAGTTTGCAAAGCGGTTTTTGCCAAAATACCGCCGCAATACTCGGTGCCGGCACGTCCTAATGACCTGAATATTTTTCAGGCTGCCTTATTACAGGCAGCCTGAAAAATATCGCCTCTACGCCAGCAACTTTCAGCAGCTCTTCGGCGGCCAAAATACAGCGCGTTGCCCACCAAGGGGGCTGTCGCCGGTGAGCAGGCGGCGGTCTTTGTGGACGCTGCCGTCGATGCTGGTTTTACTGTTTTTCACCACCATGCCCAGCTCTTCCAAGCGTTTGACCAAGAGCACGGCAGTTTGCCTGGCATATAGCCGATGTCCAGATTCGCGCCTTCGTCCAAAAGCGTCGGGGAACACGCACAGCTCGTAGCCTTTGAACGGGAAGTCGGCATCGGCGCGACCTACGCCAGCCGCCGCCAATGCCGCAGGGGCCGTGGCACAGGGTGATGATGAATTTGTCGTTTGCCAATGCCCAATCGAGCAGGCGCTGCATATCGCGGCTTTCGGGCAGCTTGTTAAACGCGCCGTAGCCGCCGGGAATCAGCACGGCGATATAGGGGGAATCGGGGGCGGTTACTTCATCCAAAATGTCGGCAAGGCGCGCGGGTTTGTCGAGCGGGCGGGTATTCGGCGTAGATTTCGGCGATGGCTGCATCTTCGTTCGGCATCGCCCACATTTTCAAATTTGGCGTGGTTGCCCGACAGGGTGGCGACGTCGATTGCAAAAGCCTGCTTTGTGGATGTGCAGCATCGGCAGCAGGGTTTTCCACGGTGGTTGCCGGTGGAGAAGAATTTGCCGTTTTGCATTTGCAGATAGCGCTCGTCGGTGGCGACCATCAGCACTTTGAATTTGCCGCCGGTGTAGGGGCTTGGTGAATTTTGTGCCGGTGTAGATGGTTTTTGGGCGCGGTGTATTGGCTCAGGGGTAGTCGGAGGAAAAGGCGTTGTGCTCGGCGCGGTCGGCGACGGGCTGGCGGGATAGGATTCGGTCATGGGAAAAATTCCTGATGGTGTGTTGAAAGTGTGCAGGCAGCGCGTTTGTGCCGCGCCGCCGCCTGCGGGATGTGGGGCAGGGCGGCCGTTTTTAAAAAAAGCATCCGTATTCTTTACAAAAGTTTTCAGGCTGCCTGAAAGGAGAAAGGCGACACTTTGGCTGTTTTAACAGCAGCAAACGGCGCTACCACAACCACGCCCATCACGCGGCGGCCTTCGGCGGTAAGCAGCATAGAGGTACGGCAGGCGGCGGCGGTAGCTCATGCACTCCAGGCCGACGCCGCGGGCGGCAAGGGCAGCGGCGGTACGCGGCGGCAGAAACTGCTGCTTGGCGCCGGTGCCAACGATGATGACTTCGGCGCCGTCGTCCAAAGCAGCCTGAAAAGACTGTTCGTTCAAATCCTGCGCCTGTTTTTCAGGCTGCCTGCAGATAAAGGATACGGTTTCGACGCTGCCCTGCGTGCCGCCGGCCGGCAATTACGGCGGGCAGGGGGTGGGATATGCCGTCGATTTCGATGCTGTGTTCGCCGGCGGCGGTGATGCCGCCCAAGCTTTCTTCGATGTTCATAAGCGTGCTATGGGGAAATTGAAGATGCAAAGATAGGTAAAATCAGGGTGAGTATCGCGCCGCTTTCACAAATCAATGCGCGATCTTTTCCAGGCGTTTGCCGGCGAAAGTCTAACACACAAAGATACTTCAATTCAGGAGCAGTTATGCAAGCAATCAAAGATCGGTTTGTTGGGTTTTGGGCACGGTGGGCAGCGGTACTGCCGAAGTGCTGCAGAAAAACGCGGCGGAAATCAGCCGCCGTCTCGGCCGCGAAGTGCGGCTGGCGATGGTGTCTTCGCGCGATGCAGCCAAAGCCCGCAGCGTGTGCCCCGATGCGCGGTATGTGGCCGATCCGTTTGAACTGGTGCGCCATCCGGATGTGGATATTGTGGTCGAACTTTTCGGCGGCACCCAGATTGCCAAAGAGCTGGTGCTCGAAGCGGGTGGAAAACGGCAAGCACGTGGTTACCGCCAACAAAAACTGCTCGCCGAATACGGCAACGAAATCTTTGCGCTGGCCGGCCGCAAAAACGTGATGGTGCAGTTTGAAGCGGCGGTGGCCGGCGGCATTCCGATTATCAAAGCGCTGCGCGAAGGGATGTCGACCAACCGCATCAAGTCGATTATGGGCATCATCAACGGCACCAGCAATTTCATTCTCAGCGGATGCGCGAAAAAGGCAGCCCGTTTGCCCAAGTGCTCAAACAGGCGCAGGATGGGCTATGCCGAAGCCGATCCACTTTCGATATCGAAGGCCATGATGCCGGCCACAAAAATCACCATTATGTCGGCGCTGGCTTTCGGTACGCCGGTGAATTTCGGCGCCTGCTATCTGGAAGGCATCAGCAAACTCGATGCCCGTGACATCCGCTATGCCGAAGAGCTGGGCTACCGCGTCAAACTCTTGGGCATCACCCGCCTGAGCGAAAAAGGCGTGGAATTGCGCGTGCATCCGACCCTGCTGCCCGAATGCCGCCTGCTGGCCAATGTAAACGGCGTGATGAACGCCGTGCGCGTGAATGCCGATATGGTCGGCGAGACCCTGTATTACGGCGCCGGTGCCGGCGCGCTGCCACCGCCAGCGCCGTGGTGGCCGATATTATCGACATCAGCCGCCTGCTCTCGGCCGACAGCGGCCACCGCGTGCCGTATCTCGCTTTCCAGCCCGGCCGCCTGCAGGAAGTGCATTTCCTGTCGATGGACGAAATCACCAGCAACTACTACCTGCGCGTTCAGGCTGCCGATAAAGCCGGCGTGCTCGGCAGCATCGCCAATATTCTGGCTGACGAAGGCATCTCCATCGAAGCCCTGATTCAAAAAGGCGTGCTCGATAATAACCAGGCCGAAATCGTGATTCTCACCCACAGCACCGTTGAGGCAAAACATCCGCCGAGCCATCCCACGCATCGAAGCCGAAGCCAGCGTCTCCGCCCCGTGGTGATGATCCGCTGGAAAGCCTGAATGACTGATCTGGACAAACAAACCGCCACAGACGAAGGCGGCCTGAAAAATCCGGTAGCCGGGCGGCGAAGACGGCGGACAAGCAGCCTGAAAAGCGAAACCGCCGCGCCGCCGCTAGACGAAGCCGCGCTATTGCGGGCGAAAAAGCGCCGCACCGTGATTATCTGGCTGCGGATCACCGCCCTGCTGTTTGCTGGCTTCTTTCTGCTCAGCCAGTACGGCCATGAGCAAAGCCCGCGCGCAAAACGCCATCTTGGAAAGCTGCATCCAGCACGTTCCCAGCCACCCGAAATAGCAGGCCGATCTGCAGGCACGCAGCCTGAAAGACGATTCCGGCGCGCTGGCGCAACAATACTGTGTGTGCATGTGGCGCGAGCCCGCTGGACAAACTCGGCGGCGAACAGATCCAGTCTTTCCCCAAACTCAGCCCGCAGCAGCAGCTCGATTTGTGAGCGGCGAAAAAGGTGGAACCGCCGCGACCAACAATGCCTGGACGGCCTGCGCCCGTAAATCCGGCCGTCTTTCCCTTTCAGGCAGCCTGAAAGCCGTTTTGCCGTTTTCAGGCTGCCCCAGCCCAAACAAGGAAAATTATGTCCATCAGATCCGACAAATGGATACGCCGCGCTGGCGAAGAGTTTGGCATGATCGAACCCTTCGAGCCGCGCCAAATCAAAGAAGCCGACGGCAAAAAAATCATCTCCTACGGCACATCCAGCTACGGCTACGACATCCGCTGCGCCAACGAATTCAAAATCTTCACCAATATCAACAGCACCATCGTCGATCCGAAAAACTTCGACCCGAAAAACTTCGTAACCGTGGAAGACGACTGCTGCATCATCCCGCCCAATTCGTTTGCCCTGGCGCGCACCGTGGAATATTTCCGCATCCCGCGCAACGTGCTCACCGTGTGCCTGGGCAAATCGACCTACGCCCGCTGCGGCATCATCGTGAACGTGACCCCGTTCGAGCCCGAATGGGAAGGCTACGTGACGCTGGAATTTCTCCAACACCACGCCGCTGCCCGCCAAAATCTATGCCGGCGAAGGCGTGGCGCAGAGTGCTGTTTTTGAAAGCGATGAAATCTGCGAAACGTCCTACAAAGACCGCAACGGCAAATACATGGGGCAAACCGGCGTTACCTGCCGCAAAACCTGATGCCGTTTTTGCCCGCCTGCCTGCCCGTCGTTACGACTGCGGCGGGTTTCTGCCATTCAGGCAGCCTGAAAGCGAGTTTACGAGCTACTAGCTGAAAGACCGTGCCGATAAGCATAAAGCACCCACGAGACCCGCCCCGACGCCTTTTCCGCCTGATTAAAGGCGCTGTGCATCCTGCCCAATGTCGGCCCCAAAACCGCCGCAGCGCATGGCCTACACCCTGCTACAGCAAAACCGCGCCGGCGCCCAAAGAGCTGGCGCAGGCGCTCGATTGCGCGCTCAAACGGGTCAATAACTGACCAGCTGCAACACTTTTTGCGAAGGCGAGTTGTACCATATCTGCGCCGACAACGCGACCTACGCCGCCTGATGATCGTCCATATGCCCGCCGACGTGGCGGGCATGGAAGCTCGCCCGCTGCCGACGGCCTGTATTTCGTGCTGATGGGGCAGGTCAGCCCGGCGCAGGATATGGTTGAAAGCGATTGCGCTGGATAAATTAATCGCCCGCGTTGCCGATTCGCCGGTGGAGGAAATCATCATCGCCACGTCCTTTACCGCCGGGGGCGACGCCACCGCCATATGATGCTGGCCGAGTTGTTTTAAGACCAGCCCTACAAAAGTCAGCCGCCTTGCCCGCGGCATGCCGCTGGGCAGCGAGCGGAATACGTTGATGCGGCACGCTGGCGCAGGCGGTTTCCGCCGCAGCCTGATTCAGGACAACTGAAGCGGCGCGGATGTTTTCAGGCTGCCTGATCAATGGCAGCCTGAAGAAAAGGATTAGTTATCGGCAAAGCAGCCTGAAAGCCGGGAAAAGCGGTTTTCCAGGCTGCTGTCTTTCTCTTCGGCCGGTGCTGGCGGGCCGACAGTGCAGACGCTCCGGACAAAGAGCCGGTCTTAAATTTGCTTCGCACCGCTTGGAAACAAGGCAGCCTGAAAACGTTTTGCGTTTTCAGGCTGCCCTGTTGCTGTCAGGTTTAGCCGACGATTTCTACCGGGCCGTGGTCGTCGCAATGGTCGCCGTGCTGGTGGTGCAGACGGCCGTTGACGATGTAGTCCACATGGTCGCCGTGCGGCACGGCTTCGTGGCCGCAGCCTTCGCCGTGAACGTGACCGGCGCAGGTGTTTACCGGATGGCAGCCGTCGGGATTGGTGGCGTTTACTTCGAGGCTGTGCTCGTCGTAATGGCCTTCGTGGGCGTGGTGCAGGTGGCCGTCGTGCAGGTAGTCGATATGGTCGCCGTGTTTGATGGCGGTGTGGCCGCAGCCGTCGCCGTGAACATGGGGATGGTTGGCATGGGTATGGTGGCTCATGGTGTTTTCCTTTTGTCGGTTGCTGGGAGTCGCAATCATAGCGGTTCCAGAGCGAAAGTGCAAGTAATTTGTTGATTTTAAATTATTTTGTTTTGATATAGTGTAAGCGTTTGCGCTATGCCGATAACGCGGCGGATGTCTGCCCGCCGCCGTACCGTCCGGCGTCAGCCTTTGGCTTCGGACTTGGCGACGCGGCGCCAGTGGTGCAGCAGCGGTTCGGTGTAGCCGTTGGTTTGCTCGCCGCCTTTGAAAAAATCAGGTCGCAGGCGGCCTGAAGGCGGGGAAAGCTCGAAACGGCCGACCATCAGCGCATAGGCGGGATCGTGTTGGTTTTGGCTGTCCACCACCGCGGCCATGCGCTCGAGGCTGGCGCGCACTTCTTCGCGGCTGACGATGCCGTGCAGCAGCCAGTTGGCGATGTGCTGGCTGGAAATGCGCAGGGTGGCGCGGTCTTCCATCAGGCCAATGTTGTGGATGTCCGGCACTTTCGAGCAGCCGATGCCTTGATTCGACCCAGCGCACCACATAGCCGAGGATGCCCTGGCGGTTGTTGTCCAACTCCTGGCGCTTGTCTTCGGCGCTCCAAGCGGTGTCGGCGGCCAGCGGAATGGTGAGCAGATCGGCTTTCAGGCTGCCTGCATCGTGGCGGGGGCAGGTTTTGCTGCACGTCAAACACATTGGTCTGGTGGTAGTGGATGGCGTGCAGGGGTGGCGGCGGTGGGCGAGGGCACCCGGGCGGTGGTGGCACCGGCTTTGGGATGGCCACTTTTTCCGCCAACATTTCGCCATCAAATCGGGCATCGCCCACATGCCTTGCCGATCTGCGCTGTGCGCCAAACCGCGAGCCAGGCCGGTTTTGCACGTTGCTGGCTTCGTGAGGCTTTCGATCCAGGCGCTGTTTTTCATATCGTTTTTGCGGATCATCGCGCCGGCGTGCATGGAGGTGTGGATTTCGTCGCCGGTGCGGTCAGGAAAAGCCGGTGTTGATAAACACCACGCGCCGTTGGCGGCGGCGATACAGGCGGGCCAGATTGAGCGAAGTGCGGCGTTCTTCGTCCGCCGTCCCCATTTTTCAGTATCGGCGGCCAGGCCGGTGAGTTTCTCGACAGCGGCAAACAGGCGGTCGGCAAAAAGGCGACTTCTTCGGCGCCGTGCATTTTCGGTTTGACGATATAAACCGAACCGCTGCGGCTGTTTTTTGTTGCTGTCGCGGGCAAAAATCGAAAGTTGCGATCAGCGCGGTCATCACGCAGTCGAGATATGCCTTCGGGGATTTCCTTGCCTTCGGCATCGAGCACGGCGGGGTGGTCATCAAGTGGCCGACGTTGCGGATAAAGCAGCAGCGAGCGGCCGGGCAGGCTGAAACGGCTGCCGTCGGGCGCGGTGTATTCGCGGTCGGGATTCAGACGGCGGGTAAAGGTTTTGCCGTTTTTCTCGACTTCTTCGCTGAGCGTGCCGCGCATCAGGCCGAGCCAGTTGCGGTACACCAGCGCTTTGTCTTCGCCGTCCACCGCGGCCACCGAGTCTTCGCAGTCCATAATCGTTGAGAGCGCGGCTTCGAGCACGATGTCTTTGATGCCGGCCGCATCCTGGCCGCCGATGGGGGAAGTGGGATCGATCAGAATATCGATGTGCAGGCCGTTGTGCAGAAACAGCAGCGAAGAGGGCGCATCGGCGCTGCCGTTGTAGCCGACAAAAAATTTTTCAGGCTGCTTGAGCGTGGTTTCGCTGCCGTCGGCCAAACTCACTTTCAGGCTGCCTGAATCCAAATGGTAGCGCACGGCATCGCGGTGGCTGCCGGCCGCAAGCGGCAGGCTTTCGTCGAGAAAACGGCGGGCAAAGGCGATAACCGCGCGGCCGCGGTCGGGATTGTAGGCGCCGCCGGCTGCCGGCACGCCGGGCTGGTTGATGGCGTCGGTGCCGTAGAGCGCGTCGTACAGACTGCCCCAGCGGGCGTTGGCGGCATTGAGCGCGTAACGGGCATTGTTGATCGGCACCACCAGCTGCGGCCCGGCCTGCTCGGCCAGCTCGCGATCGACATTGGCGGTTTCGATTGCAAAGGGCGCAGGCTCGTCGGTCAGATAGCCGATTTCGCGCAGAAAAGCCTGATAGGCGGCGGCATCGAAATCGGGATGCTCGCGGTGCCAGCCGTCGATGGCAGCCTGAAGACGGTCGCGTTCGGCCAACAGGGCGCGGTTTTGCGGCGTAAACTCTGCCAAAAGCGCAGCAAAACCCGGCAAAAGAGCGGCAGAGTCAAGTTTCGGATGCGCAGGGCAGGATTTCATCTTTACAATCAGGCGGTAGAGATGTTTGTCGATTTGCGAGGCCGGCGGCCGTGATGTAGTAGTAAGGCATAGGGGTTTCTCAAGTTTGTTTTTCTGATGTGCCGATTACAGGCGGTTACAACCTTATCATTTGTGTAAATTCTGTTCAAAGTTTGCGCTAAAGTCGTGCCGGCGAATGCTTGCGCGGGCAAACTGCCTACCGCCGCGGGATTGGGCGCTTTCAGGCAGCCTGACACGCGCCGGAACAATATCCGGCGCGTGTTGGGCGACTAATGGGCAACAACGCGGTTTGCCGCCCACCGCCACTGCAACCGCCGCAATTCGGCGATCAGCGGCTCGACGGCTACCGTCGGTGAGCGTGTTTTCCATGTCCTGCAACACTACTTTCACGCCGCCTATGCCTTCAGGCAGGCCGGTGCCACCGGTGGACGTCAAACAGCGCGATTTCCTGCACCAGCGGGCGGAAACGGTTTTCAGGCTGCTTTCTGGTTCGGCGTGGACACATTTTCCCGGCAGTACAAAAGGCCAAATCGCGGCGCACGGCGGAATTTGGATACCGGCTGATAGCGGGTTTTGTCGCGCTGCAATACGGCGGCCATATCGATTTCAAACACCAGCGGCGCTTGCGGCAGGTCGTATTTTTGCAACCATTTTGGGTGCAGCTCGCCGACAAAACCAATCACGCGGCCGTCTGAAACGATTTCGGCGGCGCGGCCGGGGTGCAGCGCGGGATGAGCGGTTGCAAACTCGATTTTGCCTGTTTTTCAACAGGTTTTCGACATCAGCTTTGATGTCGTAAAAATCGGCGTTGCGCGTTTTCGCCCATTGCTCCGGGCATGGCGGCGCCGTACCACAGGCCGCCGATGCGTTCGTTTTGCGCGAAACTGCCGTCGGCATTTTTGGCAAACACGCGGGCGATTTCAAAAATGCGTACGCGGTTTTGCTTGCGGTTTAAGTTGTTTTGCAGGTTTCGACTAAACCGCCACCAGCGTCGAGCGCATTACGGCGTATTGCGCCGCCAGCGGGATTTTACAAGCGGATGGGGTTGGCGTTGGCGGCGAAAATCGGTTTCCCACGCTTCATCGACAAAGGCGTAGCGACCACTTCGCGGTAGCCGCGGGCGGCTGCATTTCGTTATGCACGGCAAAGCGTGGGCGGCGGGTTTCGGGCAGCAGCAGCATTTTCAGAGCTGCCTGAAGTGGCGTCGTCGGGGATGTTTTCCGTAGCCGTGCACGCGGCCGATTTTCTTCGATTAAATCGGCTTCGATTTCGATGTCGAAACGGAGCTCGGTGAGGCCGTCCTGAAAAGCCGTCGGCGGTTTTCAGGCTGCAAACCGAGTTTGTGCAAAATGGTTTCGACCTGTTCGGCGGCGATGTCCACGCCCAACACTTTGGCCACGCGGCTCAAGCGCACGCCTACGCGTTTTTCGGACGACAAAATCGCCCACGGCTTCCACCATTTCACCCACAGCCGCCGCAGGTTTTGCATGCCAGTTCAAGTGCGCGTTCGATGGCATCGGCCTGCAAACGGTGGTCCACACCGCGCTCGAAGCGGAACGAAGAATCCGAGCCAAGCCGTATTGGCGCGTTGCGCAATCACAGCGGGCGCAAACCATGCCGCTTCCAGCACGATATTGCGCGTGCCGTCTGAAACCGCGCTGGCCGCGCCGCCCATCAGGCGGCAAGGCTCAACACTGCCCTCATCAGCAATTACCAGCGTGTTGTCGGCCAGCGTAACAGTTTTTCGTTCAAACATTTCCAGCACTTCACCGTTTTCGGCGCGGCGCACAATGATGCTGCACGAAATCTTGTCGGCATCAAACACGTGCATCGGCTGGCCGATTTCCAGCATCACATAGTTGCCGATGTCCACCAGCGCCGAAATGCCGCGAATGCCGCTGCGCTCGAGCCGCTGGCGCATCCACGCGGGCGTGGCGGCCTGCGCGTTGACATTTTTCAATCACACGGCTGATAAAGCGGCCGCAGTCGGCCGGCGCATCGATGCGCACGAGCTGGGTTTACCGCTCGCTGACAGAGGCCGTCTGAGTCACAGTCGGCGCAAATTCACAGCCGGTCAGCGCCGCCACTTCGCGGGCAATGCCCTTGATGCTCAAACAATCGGCGCGGTTGGGCGTGATTTTTCAGCGTAAACAGCGTGTCGTCCAAATCCAGATAATCGCGGATGTTCGCACCGACGGGAGCGTCTTGCGGCAGAATGTGCAAGCCGTTCACACCGTCGTCAGGCAGACCAAGTTCATCAGTGGAACACAACATCCCATTCGACACCACACCGCGCAGTCTTGGTCGGCTTGATTTTTGAAATTGCCCGGCAACACCGCGCCCGGCAACGAACACGGCACTTTGATGCCCGCTTTCACATTCGGCGCACTCGCACACAATCTGCACCAACTCCCCGTACCCGCATCAACTTGGGTAACGTTCAAACGGTCGGCATCGGGATGTTTTCAACGGATTTCCTTCGGCAATTCACCACGCCCGTAAAGCGCAGGCCGCGGCGGTCTCGGCTTCTTCCACTTCCAAGCCGGACATGGTTAACAGATGTTCCAGCTTATCGGCAGAAAAGTTCGGTATCGGCTTGGGTTTTCAGCCATGAGTGAGGAGGTGCATGTTATGTTCTCAATCAACTAATTAACTTTTTTTATCAGATTTTTGTTTCAGACGACCTGGTTTATGTTGGTGTGCAATCTGCTTTTTAACTGTTGGTGCTGCTTGCTTTCAGATAGTCTTTTTCAAACCTTAAGCAATCAAATCAATAATATTGTTCGAACCACGCCAGCAAGGTATAGCCTAAGGTGACACTCACTGTAAACGCTACACGCTCCCAGCTTTTAAAACCGCGGCATCAACCAACTACCGATCGCGGTGGCAAAACGGGATACGATAAACAGGGCAGATCCATAATTCGACCACCTTATCTGCCTTCCACATCGTCGCCGGTCAGGGTTTTTCGATCGGCCAACGACAAAGAGCGGTTTTCGCAATAGATGGACAGCAACCACAGCGCAACAGCAAGTGCGCAGGCAGATGGAGCGATATAGCGTTCATGACTCGGCTTTCGGGTAAGCAAATTTGATTTTTACTTCGCTGAAGCTGCCGTTTTCAAGTAATCTTTTATCGTGCTAGTTTCAGCGTGATACTGCAAAACGGATTAAAAGGAAATTTCCCATAAAAAGCCATCGGGGTCGGCAATATAGCCGCTGTATCCGCCAAAATACTTTTCTGCGGGGCTGACGATATTCATTTTTGGGCTACGAGCCAGAAAATAATGCATCCACTTCAGCTTCGCTGTGACATATCGCCAACGCAAACATGGAAACCGCTACCCTGCTAATACCTGCGCGTCTTGCGCTAGAAACTCACCAAACAGAGCAAACCGCAGCGCGCTTCCTGTTTCAAAAACGCAATGTTTTTCATTACTGTCCACCGTTTCCTGCCAACCAGACTATGTCTTGGTAGCGGCGGAAATATCAAAGGTCGCCTACGCCGAGCGTGATGTAGGTTAATATGCTGTTCCACAACGTTTTTCTATATTGGCTTTAGTAGCCCAGTATTGCTAGGGCTACTCGTAATCCCGCGTAGATATAACTCAGCCGGTTTGAGCAACTAGGCCGTAAAACTACCGAATACAGCATCAATTTCTGCACAGGCGCTCGAACCGCTACATCCAGTTGCCCGCCGTGCCTTCGGCATAGATAGTGTCCACTGAAGCAAAACCTAAAAGCCGCCAAGCAGCGTTTTCAGATAGCCCGAGGCATCCATTTGCGCCATCGGTCCATCCAGTATAAACACTACCACTCAGCCTGCAACAGTAGTACTTTATGCGCACTCATCAGCCCTCGCGATGGTGTACCATCCGCTCCGTAGCGGAACGTTTCGCCGAGGCACACAACTCAAATTATCTCAACCAGTCTTTTCTCAAACGGGCGGAATGCCGAAGCGTGCACATCGGATGAGGCAATGACGAGGTCGGCGGGCGGACTTTGACTTGATTTACTACAGCGCCAGTCGATGCCAGCAAAGCGGTCCTGTTCCGCATTCGGCTGCCGTTCATGCGGAACACAGGTGACGCCAAACATTTCCAGAACCGCCTTATCCAGCGGCTGCATGTCAGTCTCTATGCCAAATTAACGGTTTGTGCACTACCTACGCGCAGTTTGGATAGCGGGTGTGCAAACACGCGATTGAGTGGCGGAAGCAGCAGGGCATACCGGGTCAGGTGTGCGTTGATAATCAGAGTATCCATACTCGGCATCCTTGTGTCTTTACAATGGGAAAATCAAACAATTGCTGCTGGAAAATCAGGTTTGAGCTTGCCAGCCCAGATTAACAAATCCATTACTTTCAAGCTATTTGAAAAGGCAAGTAAGGCTACTTTTTAGGTTTAAACCGCCCGAAATATGCAGATGCAATGAAGTTAAAATCGACAGCAAAACTGCTCTCAAAAAGTTCAAAATCGTTATCAAAACAGTCGCAAACTCATTCGCGTTGTAACGCAACATAGCGAAACGGTCGAGGCCGATGCTGAAGGCGAAACCGGTGTATTTTTCGGGATCGATACTGGACGTTTCAACGCGTGTGATGCACCATGCCGCAACCGCCGACTTCAGCCATATTTGCCGTTGTCGCCCATGATGTCGATTTCGGCGAAGGTTCGCGCAAGGGAAGAAAGCTGGGCGGAAGCGCACCTGCAAATCACCGTCGCGCCCGGAAAAAGCGGCGGATAAAGTCGGTGAACACACGGCTTTGAGTGTCGGCGAAGGTTACGCCTTTCTTTCCACCCACGAAAGCCTTCGGCCTGGTGGAACATCGGCGAGATGGGTGGCGTCGCTGTCCACGCGGTACACGCGGCCGGGGGCGATACGCAGATGGGCGGCTCTTTTTGTCGAGCACGTGGGCCCAGTTTGGATGGGCGAGGTGTGGAGTGACGCAGAAGCTTATCGCCGCTTTCGACGCAGAACGTGTCCACCATGGCGCGGCGCGGGCGAGGTGGTCTTGCGATAGCTGAGGGCTTGGTGTCAGGATAATCGTCTTCGATTTCAGGGCCGTCGGCAACGTCAAAAACCCAAGACCGTGGAAGAGTTCGGACCACGCGCTGCAAAGGTGAGCATGGCTGCGGGATGCAGGCCGCCTTGCTCTTGGGCGCGGCCGGGCAGGGTGACGTCAGTGCTTCGCGGCGAGAGCGCTGTTGCAGCTTGGCTTCGTTCAGCGCGTCGCGTTTGTGCGTTGTAGGCCGTCTGAAAGCGGTTTTGCGTCGTTGATGTGCGCGCCGACGGTTTTTGCGCTCTTCGGGCGACATTTGGCCGAGCTGCTGAGCAGCAGAGCGTTGAGTTCGCCGGTTTTGCCGAGGTGTGCACGCTTTCGATGTTCCAGCGTCTCGCTGGTCGGCGCTCGCTTCGATGGCAGGCGATGCCGGCGTAAGGCGGTGATTTGGTCGGGTTGGGACATGACGGAAACTGGCGGACGACGACGTTTGAGAAAAGCGCGCATTTTAACCGAATTTAACGGCGCGTTGTTTTTCTCAGGGCTGCCGCGGCTTCTCGCGGCAGCCTGAAGAAGCGAGGCGCGGCACTTTCAGCCGGTGCTTTCAGGCTGCAGCCAGACGGCGCTGAGCATGCGCCCGGTTTGCACGTCGCGGCGGTAGGAAAGAAGTATTCGCGCTCCAGCCACCGGTGCGGTGTTCGCCGCCGTAAATGCGACTGCTGTTGCGCCGGCGGCAACGCAGCACCAGTTTGGCCAGCGCATAGATGCGTCGGCCAGATATTTGCCGCCGCCGATGGCGTGAAGAGGCCGCTTCGGCGTCGCTTAAAATTGCGGCTTCAAGAAGGCTTCACGCACGTCTTCGCACTTCAAAAGCGCAGCCGACGGCCGGGCCGAGGCCAGGCCATGATTTCGCGGCGGCACGCCCACATGGCGTCGATGGTATGTTTTCCAGCACGCCGCCGGCCAGCCCGCGCCAGCCGGCATGAGCGGCGCTGCACAACGGTGCCGGCGTGGTCGCAAAAGCAGCGCCGGCGGGCGGTCGGCGGTCAATACCGCGCGCGGGCGGCAGCACTGCTGTCCGAAGACGCATCGGCATCGGCCGGCGTTTCGTGCTGCTGCAGGCGGCGAACTGCCGTATTGCCGTGAACTTGGTTGCAGAGCCACGGCAGCGCAATTCTGAGCCCGCACCAGCAAGCGCGGTTGGCAGCCACGGCAGCGATCGAAATCGCCAACGTGAGCGCCGACATTCAGGCCGTCATATGCGCCTTTGCTGTGCGCCGCGGCGGTGGTAATCAGGGTGCCGGACATTTGGCGGGCGCCGGCCAGTCGGCGGCAAAGAAACCGCCGTCCAGCGTGCGCAGCGACGGGGCTTGGTCGAAGAGTGCGGGTAGGCAGGAATCATGGCAGGGAGATTGGGGCGGGCGTTTTTCAGGCTGCCTTTGCTTAAGCGGAAAAAGTATGTTCGGCGGCGGGGAATGTTTGTTCTTTTACCGCGCGCACATACGGGTTTCGACGGCAGCCTGAACGCCGCTGGCCGTCCATAAAGTTTTTGGACGAAGCGGGGCGGTTTGCCGGGATAGACGCCGAGCATGCGTGCATCACAGCACCTGGCCGTCGCAGCCGGCACCGGCGCCGATGCCGATGGTGGGCGCGGCGACGGCTGGCGCCTTACATGCGGCTGCCGAGCTCGGCGGGCGTCGGCTTCCATCAGAATCATGCGGCGGCGCCGGCCGCGTCGTGGTACGCGGGCGTCGGCAGCAGGCGCTCGGCGGCATCGCCGCCCTTGCCCTGCACTTTGCAGCCGCCCAGCGCGTGCAACGATTGCGTGTCAGGCCGATGTGGGCGCAGACGGGGATGCCGCGCTGCCGTAACCAAAGGCGGTGGTGTCGGCGCAGCGCGCCGCCTTCCGAGCGACGACGTGGGCGCCGGCCTTGCCATCAGCTCGGCGGCGGCGGCAAAAGCCTGTTCGCGGCTGCTGGTAGGCGCCGAGGCGGGTCGGCGACAATCATCGCGTCTGTTGCCGCGGCGTTACGGCGGCGGTGTGGTAGCACATCCTCGGCCAGGGTACCGCGGCGAGGGTGGGGATCGTGCTGCACGGTCATGCCCAGCGAGGTCGCCCACCAGCGCATCGACGCCGGCGCGCGGTTCATCAGCGCGGCGAAACCGGCTTCGCAGCGAGGTGAGAGCATGGCGATTTTCTGCCCTTCGGCTTTCATTTTCTGCAGGGTGACGGTAATCGCGCGCGGACTCCTTCATTATTTGTGGCGGAGCGTTTCAGGCCGCCCGAAAACGCAGCTGTCGTTGTGCGGGTTGGCGGCTTGTGATGTCGGCGGAGCTACGCGAAATCAAGGCAGTAGCCGCTCTGCAGTCGGCGGCGCGGCGCTTGAGGCGTCGAGCGCGGTTTCCGCTTCGGCTGAAGGCCAGCATTCGCCGCCACATTGCCGTGGCTCCCGGCAGACGTTTGACAATCAGGCGGCCGCCGAAGCTGCGCGCGAGGCCGTTCTTCAGCGTGGTTCGCCAGCGCTGTTGTCGCCAGCTCCACCAGTTGGCGGCGAACACACCGTCGGCGGACGGCGACGCAGAGCAGTCTTGGAGTCTTCGCCGACCAGTCGTCGATAATCACGCCCGCCGCCGCACGCATCCACCAGCAGCACGTCGTTTTGCGGTGAGGGTTTTGACGTATTCAGCGCCGTCGGCTTCCGAATCTCCGTTTTTCGCCCAGCCCAAACGGCAGCTCTGGAAACATGCGGAGCAATTTGGATGACCTGCGGGTTGTTCGACGGCGGTTTGCGCGGTATCGAGCAAAAGAGCGTCCGATCCAGCAGGCGAACGGGCCGCCTGCCAGCCCGATGTGGGTAGTAACGGCGTCGGCACAAACATCAGCGAGCCATCATCGCGCGGCTGTATGAAGCTTTCAACTCACTGGGGTCGTCAATTCATCGAGCTGCACGGTGGGCGAATCCAGATGCAGCGGCGGATAATTGCCGCTTTCGGAAATACCGGCTTCAGGCAGCACGCGGCGGATGCGGCGGCGTTGATGAGATGGGTCATAGCTATCTTGCTGGTGGGGTTTTCCAGGCTGCTTGGGCGTTTTGGCGGGCAGCCTGAAAACGGTTTAGTGTTTGGTGCGGTGCACCCTACGAGCAGCCTGAAAAACGAGGGCGGTGGTTTCAGGCTGCTTGGATAACTGTACTTTCAGGCGGCGGCCTGAAAAGGTTTGGAGCGTTTGATGCCCCCACGCGGCGGTTCAGTCGGCACAAGAAAACGGTTTTGGGCATTCAAACGGCCTTTCAGGCTGCCCAACCTTCTTCCGCCACGGATCGGCTTTACGGCGGCGTTTGAGCAGGATGCGCGGCAATCGTTGCGCCAGGCGCCGGTTCAGCGTAGGCCCAGCACTTCCAGGGTGGCGCATCGGCCAAAGTGCGTACCAGCGTTTTGAGCACCGGCACGCAGCGCGGAGCCGAGCCCGCTGCCGTGGATGACTTCACGCCGCACGCCGCGCGCGCCTGCACAAAACGTAAATTCGCCGAGCACTGCTGCGCTTCGTCTGGTGTGGCGTGCAGATCAGCGTCGTACACCACCGGCCAATGGCGGACTGCAGGCGCGTTCGATGTCGCGGCTGCCCTGGCCGTTGCTGGTACCGGCGGCACGTCTTCATTTCAGGCTGCTGCCGACGTAAAAACATGCGTCGCTTTCTTCCAACTCCGGCCGCTCGCGGCGCCAGTTTGATAGCTTTGGGCAGCGCGGTTTGGACGCGGCGGCCGCTGCGCAAGCGGAGGTTACGCCGGCCATCTCGCTGGCAAAATCAACTTCTTCCGGCACAGCGGCGCGGCGCGTTCGCGCTCCTGGCGCGCTTGCGCTTCCTGCTGCGCCTGCCGGTGCACCCAATTTCAGGCTGTCGTGGAAGTCATGGCTGCTCCGGTTGCGGCAAAGGTTTTCGGGCTGCTTTTTCACCAGCAACGCCGCTTTCGATGTGGGGTAAACGGAAACTGGTCGAAAGGGCGGCGGCGGCAATGTTAATGGCTGGCGCTCAGACGCTCGGATTGGCGCGCAGGGTTTCGGGGATTACAGAAACGCATCGTCCGCGCTCAAACTGCGCCGCCAGCGCCAGCGGTAGCTTCGTCAAGCCGGCGCGCGGCGGATCGGCAAACAGGGTGGAAAAGCGGTAATCGGCCAAATCAATGCCTTTTTTCCACCAGCCAAACGGAACCGGCGGCTGCCGGCAAAAACAAATTCTTCGGCCGACAGACGGAGCAACGGCGATGTTGTCGCGCCGTTGACTTCGATATTCCATTGCGCCCGCCGCCACCGGGTTTTCGACAGCTCGGTGGCGCGCGGCGGAAATAACGCGCCAGCGGCGCAGGGTGAAAGTACGTTGCCGCAGTATAGTTCGAGCAGATCGCCATCCGCGCCCTGTGCTTGGCTGCAGGCCCAGGCGAGCATTTTTTTCGCACGCGGGCATTGGGCTGGGTAAACGCGCCTTCATGATGGCGGTAGCGGAACTCACTGCCATCACGTCCAGTTTTCGGTAACAAAGTCTTGCGACAGCACGATTTTTCAGCCCGCGGCTGCCTCCGATAGAAAACACGCCCAGTTCACGCTGCAAATCTTCGGCGCGGCCATTCATCGTCGAGCTTTTGTGGTAAATCAGCGTGAGCACTTCACCGGTGGAGGCGGTTGAAATTCGCACTGATAAAGCGGAACTTCGCGCCACGTTGCGGCAGAAACCGCCGCCAGCAGCAGCCGCAACGCCAGCGCGTTAATCGCCAGCGAAGCGGCTTCAGCTGTAGTCAGCGGCGACCGCGCCCGCCCTTGCCGCGGGGCGGAACGGCGGCGTAATGCAGCTTTTCGCCTTCGTGCCAGATGCGAAATTCCGCCCACATGCGGTAATGGGCGGCGGGCGAGTCGAACACTTCAAGCGGCGGCGCGCCTTCCAAGGGCGAGCAGCGCATCGGGCCGCGGTTTTCGGCAAGCTGGGCGGCGTAAGCGGAATCGGACATGGCAAGGGCGAGAGAAAAAGACACGCGATATATAGGAAGCGGGCGGCGGGGCGGCGGCAAATGCAGCCTGAAAAGGCGGGTTATTTCCATCACAGCACCGCGCACTTCGCCGGTGGAGCAAACACGCCGCATGCTTGGCGGTGTTGGTTTGCCGCGCAAAGAGCTGCCCGCAGGCAGCCTGAAAAAAACCGTGGCGTTTACATACGCTCAATCATTGCTTTGCCGAAGGCGGGAACAGGAAACTTCGTTGGCACCGTCCATCAGGCGGCAAAGTCGTCAGGTTACCCGTTTGTCGCCGATGGCTTTTTTCCATCGCTTCGATTACCGGTCGGCCGCTTCTTTTCCAGCCCAAGTGGCGCAGCATCATTTCTGCCGACAGGATCAGCGAACCGGGTTCACTCTGTCTTGTCCGGCATACTTCGGCGCGGTGCCGTGGGTGGCTTCGAAGATGGCGTATTCGTCGGAAATATCGCTGCGCCCGGGGCGATGCCGATGCCGCCGACTTGTGCCGCCAGCGCGTCGGAAATGTAGTCGCCGTTCAGGTTGAGGGGTGGCGATGACGCTGTATTCGGCGGGACGCAGCAGGATTTGCTGCAGGAAGGCGTCGGCAATCGCATCTTTAACGATGATGTTCTTTGCCGGTTTTCGGGTTTTTGAATTTTACCACGGGCCGCCGTCGATCGGCTCTGCGCCGAATTCTTTTTGCGCCAGTTCATAGCCCCAGTCGCGGAAGCCGCCTCGGTGAATTTCATGATGTTGCCTTTGTGACCAGGGTAACGCTCGGTTTGTCGTTGTCGATGGCGTAGCGGATGGCGGCGCGGACCAGGCGTTGCGTACCTTGTTTGGAAACGGGTTTGATGCCGATGCCCGAGGTTTCGGGGAAGCGGATTTTTCTTCACGCCCATTTCGTTTTGCAGGAAGTCGATGACTTTTTTTGCAGTTTTTCGCTTTCGGCTTCCCATTCGATGCCGGCGTAAATGTCTTCGGTGTTTTCACGGAAGATTACCATGTCGGTTTTGCTCGGGTCTTTCAGCGGCGAAGGCACGCCGTTGCGAAAGTAGCGCAGCAGGGCGCACGCATTGGTAGAGGTCGAGTTCTTGGCGCAGCGCGACGTTGAGCGAGCGGATGCCGCCGCCCACGGGCGTGGTCATCGGGCCTTTGATGGATACGGAATACTCTTTCAGTGTGTCCAAGGTTTCTTGCAGCAGCCAAACGTTGTCGCCGTACACTTTTGGTGGCTTTTCTCGCCGGCATACACTTCCATCCAGTGGATTTTTCTCGCCACCGCAAGCCTTGGCAACCGCCGCGTCGATCACGTCGATCATGACGGGCGTGATGTCCACGCCGATGCCGTCGCCCTCGATGAAGGGATAATCGGATTGTTCGGAACGGCCTGGCCGGCGCCGCGATTTTGGCACCTGCAGCGGGGATTTTGATATGGGTCATTTACGGGTCACCTAAACAAACAATATTTTTCGATGTTCGCCGGCGGCGTTTCAGGCACCTGAACAACGATGGCGGTAGACGATTCCAAAACTTGAAGCGGTGGCGCGTTTCAGCGACGCGCGATTATTAGCAGATCCGCGCTTTTGCCTTCAAGCGCGCCAGATGCCGTGAGATTTTCCGATCGGTATGCCGCCGCCCGGATGTGCGGCGACGCCTTTTTGGCAGCCTGAAAACCGCTTGTTCGGTTTCCGGGGCTGCTAGAGACAAAATATTGCGCGTGCCGCAACGGTTTGCGTCGATTTTGCGGCGCGGTGCTAATTTCGTTGGGTGCGGCGGCAAGGTGGGGGTGCCCGCATGCCGTTTTTCAGGCAGCCCACCAACAAAAGCAGCCGCAAACGGCATCGTTTTACCGGACTCACTCAAGGTGCGTTCAATATGTCTGTTATCGGTGCGATTAAAAATTGTTGAAACGCGGCCGGCGTGGACGAAGGCCCGACAGCGGCGATTGGCGGTGCGGCGCAAATGGCGGCGGGCATGGCGCGATCTTCTGCCAATGGCGATGCGATGGATGCGATGTTCGCGCAGGGGCTGTGTTTACGGCACATTGCGCGGCGGGTTGAGTGATTTGAATACCGAAGACTACCGACGCGCTCAAACGCCGCAGCTTCGACGTAGATGCGGCTGGAAGGGGCTGGAAGAAGACGTGCGGGACTGTGGCGAAGATGCGCGAGGGAAGAACCCAGCGATTCAGTAAAGACGATATAGCTGGTACGGGCGGCAGCTTTCGTGCCAGGCATTTGGAAGCTCTTGCCCGATTTGGAAAAAATCTTGGAAATGTGCCCACCTTAGCCCGATGAAAAGCAGCAATACGCGCCGGAATTGGACGCAGCGTTTTAAAGCGTTTAACGACCAACATCTGGCGCTGACCGACGAATGGAACAATGCGCTCAATGCGTTTATGGAAAAACACAAAATTCCGGCGCAGATGGAAGAATGAGGCGCAGCAGCCATACATAAAAAGCAGCCTGAAAACGGAAAAACCTTTCAATGCGTTGCTGGGCAACCTGAAAACCGACCGCCGGATTTTCAGGCTGCTTTTCTAATCATCTAGCGCGCGTTTTTCATCAGCCGCTGTTTTCGCGCTTCCAATCAGCTTCTTTCGCCGATTCGCGTTTGTCGTGCTGTTTCTTACCTTTAGCCAGGCCGATTTCTGGCTGATAAACCACGCTGGTAGTACGGGTTTAAAGGGACGATGGTGTAACCGGCGCGTTGGACGCCGATGATTTGTTCATCTCGCCGGTTCAGCAACGCTTGCGCTGGCGCACCAGTCGAGCTTCACATGGGTGGATGCTTCAGGCAGCGCAGTAATGTGGCAGCCGACCAGGTAAAGCGTCGCGCTGGCGGATGCGCGGGCGTTTGCCGCGCAGACCGGCGCTTCGCTTGCGCAGGCGGTTGTTTGCTGATGGTGATGTGGTTGTGGACGTCAAAGTAGCGTTGGGCTATGCCAAATGGCGGTGGGCTTGATGAGCTGGGCGAGACGCGCTCGAACAGCGTCACCGGCAGGCATTGACCGGGCCATCGCCGAACAAATGCCGCCGGCGCTGGACGGCAGCAGGCTCACTATTCCTGCAGCGGTGGTGCCGGCTGGCGCGAACCAGTTCGAAACCGGAATCACGATCGTCGGACATGGTGACTTTCGCGGCGACCATGCTGTCCACGCTGTTTGACCGGCAACTTCGCGTTGACCTGCTGGTTGATGATGATTTCAGTGCGGGAAACTCGCGCTGAAAGCGGTAAACGTATTCGTATTTCAAGGCGGCACTTCGCGGTTTTCATGGGCGAAGGCCGTCGAGCCAGGCGTGCGGGCGTGGACGATAAAGGGTTTTGCAGGCGGTTTTCCGCGGCGTGCCATTAAAAATCGGCCTGCGGTCTGATAAACCGTCTGCCGATGCGATCCGGTGTGACGTTGCTTCCGCCGGGCATGACATCCCTACATCGCGTTCAGGCGGTCGGCCACCGTCTGCGCTGAACCATCAGCGAGCGCCGAACGCGCCCTTTTTACGCGCGACGGGCGGCCCGCAGTTGAGAGTTGTTCGTCGTAACCCCGGGCCGCCACCCGCTGAACGCGGCTGCCAACAGCGCCGGTTCGCAGCCGCCCAGCGCAGCGCCACGGATGCGATGGGTTTGCGCGAAAAACGCGCTTCGTCGCCATGCACAATCGCACCGGCATGCCATCTCTTCAGCCGCAGCCAGGCATGGCGGCTGATCTGGCGGGCAAGATGGCGAGTGCCAAGCGGTCTGTCCAGCTCGAGCATCGGCGCAGCGGACATTCGGCGGGCGCGGACTGAGCGGAGGCGCTGGTTTTTCAGAGCTGCAGCACCGGATTTCTGAGGGATGGCGGATAAGCGGAGCGGCGGCGAGTGTAGCCGAACGGCCGCGGCAAGTAAAGACAGCACGGCGGGCGGTCAGGCCGCCTGAAAACACCTGACAGCGGCAAGCGATTCTGACTGCGAAAAGCGCTTTTGCCGACAATCGCCGCCGTCTGCCGCGCAGGCGGCGGTACCGGTTCAACATCGGAGAACATGATTGCAAAGCAACTTTATGCCGCTGGCTCTGGCTGCGGCGGTATTTTCCGTGTAGCTGCCGCCGATTCTGAGCATTTTGAGTACGCGCCGATGCCAGCGGCGGAAGGATCCGGCGGCACGGTGGTATCGGTGGGTGAACAAAACGCTCGCTAAAGGCAAGGGAAATCTGGCCGCCACAACCATCCGCTGCCGAAGCGCTGTTTGTGGCGACCAAAAGCGCAAACCGATGGTTTTCGACGACGCGAGAAAACACCTGCGCGTGACGGCGACACGGCTGAGTCGGCGGCAATGTTCATGTCAGCGGGCAATTCGCCCGCGATCCATGCCGCCGCCACGATTATTCTGATTAAGGAAGCGGAACAACGCGGCAGAGCCGCAATAGCCGTTTTGTCCACTTCCTTTCAGGGCTGCTTTGCGCGCATCATCTGCCCGAAGCAGCCTTTTTGTTTTCGCCTTCAGGCAGCCTGAAAGAGCTGATAGATAGGCATTGTCAAGACTGTCCAATCCATCAGCAGATCTTAAACCAGCCATAAAAACGATAAAAATATTTGCACATTGTCCAATCAGATTTATAATCCCGCGCCATTCACAACAACGATTGGACAAGGAATACCATGCAGCCAGACATCGAGCCGCGTACGCGGTTTTCGGCGGCGTAGCTGCCGAAGCACTGAAAGCACCAGCAAGACCTCGAACACGCCGCTGCGCACGGCTGGCCATTTACAAATAGCGCACGCGCGGCTCTTGCCTTTGGCACAGATGCAGAGAATTGACCGCCTGGCACGAGGCACAGGGGCGGCCTTTCGGATTTAAACGCCTTTATCCAACCAACACAGAGCGAGGGTGGACACCATGAACACAAAACAACCGCGTCACTCATATTTCGGCCGCCACCATGCGCGCGACGAACAATCGCCTGGCGCACATCCATGACTCAAAGAAGAAAGCTGCGCTTGGCGCGCCAGCTGGAAACACTGGGTGTGGACGTGATTGAAGCCGGTTTTGCCGCCGCCAGCCCAGGCGATTTTGAATCGGTGAGCTGCACTGCCAAAATCATCACCAGCTACCACTGTATGCTCGTTGGCGCGTGCCGCTGAAAACGATGTCCGCAAGGCGTAGAGCGAAACGTTTTCGCACCTGAAAAAGCGCATCCACGTCTTTATCGCCACCAGCCCCATCCACATGGAATACCTGGCTGAAAATGAAGCCCGAAGCGAGTGGTGGGAGCCCGCGGTGAAAGCGGGTGAAAATCTCGCCAAAGAATATACCGACGGGCGTGGAATTTTCCGCCGAAGACGCCGTGCGTTCTGAACACGATTTTCGGTGGAGATTTTCACGGCCGCTATCGAAGCGGGCGCCACCACCATCAACATTCGATACCGCGCTGTTCGTGCTCCGCGCGGTAATAGCGAACGCATCCGGCACCATCATCGACAGCAGCGCCCAACGGCGATAGCGGTTTGGTCCACCCACTGCCACAACGACTCTGGGCGCGCGCGTCAGCTAAACTCGCTGGCCGCAATCGGCCGGTGCGGCAAGTGAGTGGTACGCATCAACGGCCTGGGCGAGCGCTGCGCGGGCAATGCGCAACCGGAAGAGTATCGTGATGGCCGCTGAAAGGTGCGGCACGACCTGTTCGAGTCAGAGGCGGCGTCGACACCACGCAAATCGTGCCCGCATCCAAATTGGTATCCACGGTAACGGGTGAGTCCCGTGCAGCCCAATAAGGCGGCGAGTCGGCGCCAACGCTGTCGCCCACGAAAGCGGCATCCACCAAGACGGCGTGCTCCAAACACCCGCAAAACCTGGCGCGGAAATCGCGATTGCCGCAAAGCGCTGGGCTGGGCTGCAACCGCCTGACTTTGGGCAACTCACAACCGCGCGTTTTAAGGCCAAAAGCTGGGCTGAGCTGGGCAATCGAATTGGCGCGAGCGCCATAGCGCCGCGCTTTAAAAGATTTTGGCCGACAAAACGCGAAATTTTCGACGAAGACCTGCATGCGCTGGTTTCAGGACGATATGTCCGGAATCGCCGACGCTTCCGATCAAAGCCACAAATTGTCCCAGCATCAGCACCGAAACCGGCGCGAAATGCCGCGCGCCGAAATCGTTTTCGTAGCATCGGCGGCGAAGAGCGCCGCGCCGAATCCACCGGCTCCGGGCCCCGTCGATGCCATCTCTCAAAGCCATCGAAAGCGTGGCGCAGCGGCGCGGGTGTTGCGATGTTGATTCCGTCAACGCCATCACCCAAAGGCACCGCAAAAGCGGGGCGAAACCGGCAGCGCGCTCGATGCGCGACGGCCGCATCGTCAACGGCCAGTGGCGCCGATACCGACGTGCTGGTGGCTACCACCAAAAGCCTATCTGTCGGCACTCTCCAAGCCTCGAAACGCGCACGCAGTAGCGCATCCGCGCAAACGCGGCTGTATCGAGCTTTTCAAACCGCTTTTCAGGCTGCCTGTTGCCGCCTCGGGCAAGGCAGCCTGAAAGCGTTTGCCCTGACACGCTCTTTTGCCATGCGCCGCCGCCGCTACGATCCGCTCGTCGCCCACTGGGCTTTGTCAAAACAGCAGGAAAAAGCGCGCGAAACGCAACTGTTGACAGCGCGAAAATCCGCGACTAACGCGCTCAAAGCGCTGGTGCGCTCCGATCTGTTCCGCCACAAGGTGGAAACGCAACGTGCACGCACGGCTACAACGGGCAGGCAGCGATGGCGGGACGGTTTCGACAAACCGTCCCGTTTCGTTTCAAGGAGCTGCCTGCCGTCCGTTTAGCTGCAGAAAGCAGCCTGAAAACTTTTCTCAGTGCGCCGCCTGCACTTCACTTTCCGTGTTTTCCGTTTTTCTCACGTGAACGACACCACCCGCACCGGCACCCTGCATCTGACGCTGCCGCAGCGAGCTGCCGGTTGAGACGACGGCGTCGGCGCTGGCGGCTCAATCCCAGCGCGCGCCTTTTTGTTTGTCAGCAAGCTTTTGGGCAAACAGCGCAATCACCACGCACAGCGCGCAGCACATGGCGTCGTGACTCACCGCCAGCGCCGGACTCAGGCTGCCCGATAGCGTTCTGCTGTTTGTCGGCATGGCCGAGACCGCCACCGCGCCGCGCTGGCACGGCGTGTTCGGCAATGGCTCGCGCAAGCGCTCACGCAGGCGCAGGCGCTGTATCTGCACGGCATGGCGGCTGCGTTGCCGGTGCCGAGACCGCTCGCTGACGCAAGAGCAGCATAGCTTTTGCCGCCCGTTGTTTTCTGCATCTGCCGCAGCGCCCCGCAGCCACCGCCAGCTGCTGGCACAGCGCGAGGCGCTGGTGCTGATTGACGACGAAATTTCTACCGGCCGCACCTTTGTCAATCCGTCGCCGCTGCTGCGCCCGCATCTGCCGCAGCTGCGTGAGAATGCGATTGGCCGAGTCTCACCGATTTTTGGCGACAATCTGCCGCCGATGCGGCCCGCATCGCCGCCACAGCCTGCGCGGCCGGCAGCTGGTGCTGAAGCATTGCGCGTAGCTCTTTTGCCAGGCTGCCGATCCGGCCGCGCCCGCCCAAGCCGCCGAAGGGCGTGATCCTGGGAGATTGCCGACAGCGGCTGCGGCCCGGCAGACGACCGCATCCTGCTGCGCCTGCCCGATGATTTCGTCCGCCGTTTTTCAAGGCAGCCTGAAAGCCGGTGAGCGCGTGCTGGTGCTGGCACCGGCGAATTTATCCACCCTGCCGCCGTGGCAGCCTGCCCGCACGCTGGCCAGAACTCAGTGGCGCCCAGTTATCTGCGATGGTCCACCCGCTAGCGGCGTACAGCAGGTGTGGGGTGCGATCGCCCACAAACGCCGATAGTTTGCCGCCGACATGACCGACAGGCGTGCCTACTATCTTTATAGCCTGCCTGGATCCGGCACCTCACCGCCGCATCTTTATCTGCCACGAACACCCGCCAATCCCGCCTCTAATCGAATGCGCAGCCGCCTGCAGGCCGAGCTGCTGGTACAGCTGCCCGCGCCGCGAAATATCGCTCAGCGGTTTTCAGGCTGCGCCGCTGAAACGGCAGGGCGCATGCTGCTGGAACGTCGCCGCACCCGCCGGCCCGCGCCGCTGCGGGGTTTGACCGAACTGTTGTCCATCTGACAAAACGGGCCGAATATGGAGAGCACTCGCTCGCGCCGCCGGGATCGCCACGCCTCGCCCTGCCGCTTTCGCCGCCGCGCTTACCGCGCGTTGAATCCGGGCGGCCTGGTCGGCGGTAACCGACCGCTGATCAGCGCGGAATTCGTGGCGGTGAAACGCATCCGCAACCTGTCGGCGGCTGCCGGCAGCGACCACCCGCCGGCGGTTTTGACAACGAAAACGCGACCGCCGCCGCGCCATCTGCCGATTTGAGCCCCTTGGGCGTGGTACTCGCACAGCGTGGTGGGACACCGTGACCAAAGGCGGCGCCAGCACCCGCCGTCATCTGGCTGGCTGGCGATGCGCGCGGGCTCATCGTGATCAGCCACATCTCGAGCGTAGCCCGGCCATGCCGCCAGCGATGCCGACTACCGCCGCACGCATCGAGCTGGCTAGCAGCCCGCGGTGGAAAAAGCCTTTACCAAGAGCTGCACGGCCGTTTTCTCAGTCAAACCGGCCAGCTTCGCGCCATCGCAGCCTCGAAAGCCGCGCGCAAAGCCGGACGCAAAGAAGTACGCCATGCCGCTGGGCATGGCCTCCATCTGATTGAGCGGCCAGAAAGCCAAATCGCCGCACCGCAGCTGCGCGAACACGATGCGCAACTTCCCGCAGGAACAAACAAGCCAAAGAACCGCTCTCCGCTGTGGAAAACGGCCGCGTTGAAATGAAAACCGTGAAGTGAAAACCGTGTAGGCTGGATGCGGATAAACTTTTCAGAGCTGCCTTCGGAATGGAAAGCAGCCTGACTTTTGCGGCTGTGCTGCGGCATACGGCTTGCAGCGACTTTACAAACCCTGTCCCATATGCCTGTTACTTGTGCCCTGTGCCGGGTTCACCTACCCCCATGCCGCAGGCGTACGTTGTCGATGATGGCGGTGTCGTCGGCGAGGGCTTCGGGCGTCTTCGGGGTCGTGGGTGATGAGCAGCAGGGGGATGTCGAGTTCGCGCTGGAGCGCGGCCATGTTGTCGCGCATTTGGGCGCGCAGGCGGAGTGTCGAGGGCGGAGAAGGGTTCGTCGAGCAGGAGCCAGTCAGGGGCGCACGGCGCAGGTGCGGGCGAGTGCGGTGCGCTGGCGCTGGCCGCCGGAGATTTGGCGCGGGTAGTGGTCGGCGATGGCGGCAAGCTGCATTTTTCCAGCCAAGCGGGCGGCTTCGCGCGGGCGCGGCGGCGGCTGGGGTGCGCAGACCGCGGTGCGGGCCGAAGGCGATGTTTTGGGCGACGGTAAGGTGCGGAAACAGGGCGTGAGTCTTGAAACAAAAGCCCGGCGCTGCGCTGCTGCGGCGGCAGCCATAGGTTTTGCGCGGTGTCGCCGTAGCTGCGCCCGCCGATGCGCACATGGCCGCTGGTCGGGCGCAACAGTCCGGCCAGCAGCTGGAGGGTGAGGCTTTTGCCCGAGCCGGAGGGGCCGAGAATGGCGAGGCGGCGGGAGTTGGTTTTGGCAGACGGTATCGAGGGCAAAGCTGCGCTTGCCGTGTGTCAGGGTCGCCTGAAAGGCGAAATCGAAAGTTGGGTCAGCCACGGTTTTTGTCTCCGCTCAAACGGGTTACGCTCCACAAAACGGCGATGCAGACGGCGGAAATCAGCAAAACAAGGCGGTTGGCTAAAGTCGTCGTTGCCCGCCTGCACGGCTTCATAAACGGCGATGGACAGGGTTTGGGTTTGGCCGGGGATGCTGCCGGCAATCATCGAGGTTGCGCCGAAACTCGCCCAGCGCGCGGGCAAAAGTGAGCAACAGACCGGACAGGGATGCCGCGCCAGGCCAGCGGCAGGGTAACGCGCGAATACGGCGCGCTTCCGACAGCCCGCAACACGCGGGCGGCCTGCTCGAGCTGCGGGCTCACTTCTTCAAAGGCGGCGCGGGCGGGCTTGAGCACCAGCGAAAGGTGACGGCTATTGCGGCGACTACCGCGCGCCCTGCCAGGTGAAAATATCAGGCTGAAGCCGAAATGCTGTTGCAGCCATTGGCCGAGCGTGCCGTTGCGGCCGAACAAGACCAGCAGGTAGTAGCCCATCACGGTGGGCGGCAGCACCATCGGCAAGGTGAGCACGGTGTCGAGAAAATTGCGGCCGATAAAGCGTTTGCGCGCCAGCAGCCAGCCGATGGCGATGCCGAGCACCAGGTTCAGCAGCGTGGCGCAGGCGGCGACTTTGAGCGAGCATCAGCGCGGGGAAGGTGTCTTGAAGTTGGGCGAACATGGTTGGGTATTGGCTGGGGCAGCCTGAAAGCAGAAGTTCCGGTTTGCTTTCCGAAGCCGGCGTTTTGGCGCAGGGGAAACATTGTGTAAAAACGGAGAAGCGTGCGCTTAAAACCATCAAGAGGCAGCCTGAAAACCGTTTACCCGTTTTCAGGCTGCTTTTTATGCTTAGGCGTTTTCCCTTATTTAGCTTTGAAGCCTTTGGCGGAGCTGAAGCCGTATTTTTTCAGGATGGACTGGCCGGCGGGCGACAGAACGAAATCAACATAGCTTTTGGCTTCTTTGCTTTTGGCTTCTTTGCTTTTGGCAGAAGCAGTGGGGCGATGGCGTAGGACACTGGAGTTTCAGCGCTACGGCAAAGGAGATTTTTCACTTTTTCTTTGGCCAGCTGGCGATCGGTGCGGTAAACGAAGCCGGCTTCGGCTTTCGCCGCGGCTACATAGTCAAGCGCCTGGCGCACGTTTTGGGTGGAGACGATTTTTGGGCTGCAGGGTGCCGTAGAGACCGGCTTTTTCCAGCGCGCCTTTGGTGTAGCGGCCGGCGATACGCTGTCGGATTGCCCACGGCAATGCGGCTGACGGTAGCGGCTTTCAGATCGTTAAGGGTTTTGATTTGAGACGGCTGTCTTTTGGGTGGACGACGACCAAATCATTCAGTACGAGTGCGGCGGCTGGCTTTGTCGATCGGCTTGCTGGTCTTGGGCTTTCGTCCATGGTGGTTTGGTCGGCGGTGGCCAATACGTCAACCGGTGCGCTTTTCAGGGCGTTGCTGCAGCGCACGCCGGATGCGGCGGTAGTTCAGCTTGATATTGGTGCCGGGGTGTTTTTCTGGTAGGCATTGATTTCCTGAAAGGCTTCTTTCAGGCTGGCGGCGGCGGAGACGATAAGGTCATTTGCGTCAGCAAATGCGGGGGCAGCGGAAAAAGGGTGGCGATAAGGGCGCCGGTTTGGATTTCATGGTGGTTTTTCCTTTGGTCTGCAGGGAAAGCAGCCTGAAAAAGGCGTCGCTTTCAGGCTGCCTTTGGGGCACGCGATGCCGCCGGTGTAGCGGGCAAATAAAGCGGCCATCTTGCGTGTTGCAGGACGGCGGCCGTTCGGTTACCTTCGCGGGCGCGATTGCCGGAAATTAAGGCAGCCTGAAAAGCATACCGACGGACTGGTCCGAAAGTGAGACCGCTTGGGGCTGCTTCTCCCACTCGGCTTATCTGGCGCAACCGGCGGTAATCAGCAGATGCCGTTGCGGCGGCGCACCAGCTGCCACGGGCGCATAAGGTAAAACGCGCTGGCAAAGCCGCTCGCCACATGCACCATGCGGGTGAAACGGGAAGACACGAAAAAGGTCATGCCCATGAAAGATGTGCAGTTTGAAACGGGAAGTTGGCATCTTCGATAGCCCGGCCGCGCCGCCGCGGAAGGTAACGATAGTGCTTGCGCCCACCTGCAGCGGTTTGACCATTTCGTGGCCGTCCAGGTGCCCCATGCTGACGACGCGATAGAGGCCGGGCGAAAGCGGGGTGATCAGAATCCAGATCAGAAACCAGCTTTGTCGCGCCAGGTGCTGTTGATGCTGATGCGGTCGATTTTGAAGCGGCGGTTTGATCAGGATAATCAGGCCGATCAGGCGCGTGGAAGCCGAAGATGCCGCCCGTAAGTGTAGCGGCTACTGCTGCTTGGCGCTGTAAGGTTACGCCCGATGGCGTCCCAAAACCACAAAAGACAGCAGACCGAACAAATGGCCGCCGAATACCGCCAGCACGCCGACGCGTGAAACAGCACGCTGCCCAGCCGCAACTGGCACTGATGACACATTCGCTGGAATCGCTTTTCAGGTGTACTGCTCGCGGTCCGAAACGCATCAGGCTGCCAAAGAAAAATACGGCCAGGCAGATATATAGGGATAAATGCCGAGAAGAAAAACTGGTGGAAGGTATTGAGTTCGTTCATGGTAATTCCTTTCAGGCTGCCTTATGCAGGGGCGGCCGTTGGGGTGAAGACTATGGTTTGGATGTGTCGCTGGCGGGTTTGAGCAGCGGTTCCGATGCAACGGATGTCGGGGCCGAATGTTTCCATTGGCTTCGTCCATCAGCACACCGGCGGTTCGGTCAGCAGCAGGTTCGACCGGGCTTAGGGCAACAGCTGTTTGCCCGCTTAGCGCAACGCCGAACGAGCCATGCCGTGAGTAAGGTTTTGCCAATGTGGTTGATGACGGTGTGCCGCGTCTTAACGATTTCCGCGTCTTCGGGCGGAATGTGGGCGAAATTCAGCAACGCCGGCGGAAGTAGTCGAACGCCTCGTCGTCACGCCAGCTCGAAGCCGCGGCGGTATTCTTCGAGCAGATCACCATCGCGCTGCCGCAGTCGCGGTCTTCGCCATGGCGTATGAAAATATGCAGCGCGTGCTGGCGGGTGCCAGTCGAACACCAAAACGCGAATCTTCTGTAACTCGCGCAGGCTGCGGCTGCCCAAATGGTTGACAGCGCCGCGAAGCCCGCTTAGTTTGCCGGGCTCAGGCCCGCTCGTTTAAAGCAGCCTGAAACTCCGGGCAGCGTCAGGCAACTCCCTGCTCGGGGTAACACATCAAAGGCAAAAGACCATTTGTACACCAAAGGTTGGCGGCCATCAGCACTCAACCTTGCATTTTCTCGATGTCTTTGCGCCGTTCGACAAAAATAATCGGCGGGCTGCAGCTTGCCAAACGGGGCTCTCTTGCGTGGGCCGTCGGCATCGTCGCCGAGCAGCCGTTACCGAAGCTGGAAATACAGCTGGCTTCAATCTTCAAAGCTGTTTTCCACCATTTCTTTGTGCAGGCAGGGGATCACCGGCGGTCTTCGTAGTTGGCGATGGCGAATCTGGTACATGTCTTCGACGCGCGGGGTAAAGCCGGTTCCGTCCAATGTCTGTTTCAGCGACACCGCCTTCGGCGATCCTGGCGCGCAGGCAGCGCGCGCGATCACGGCATGCGCTCAAGGGCGTCGCGTACCAACTCGATTTTGCCGGCGGTTAAGGGTTGGCGGATGCTGGCCGGGATGCGCATTCATCAACGCTGGGGATGATGCCGTTTTCGCCGACAAAGCCGTTTCAATAGCCGACTGGATCGGCGACAAAACGGGATATGCCACACCATCGGCGGCAGCGTGCGGTATTCGGGGTGCAGCGGGAAGGCGTTTTCCATTCCATCGCCATTTGTACCGGCGATTTTTTCGCCGCATCGAGCCAGTTTGGCTGATGCCCTGTTTCGAGCTTCGCGCTCGATTTCGGGGTCGTGCGGTTCAGAACACCAAGCTGGGCTTCGTACAGATCGCACGGTTCTACGCTGGCGGCTTCCTGGATTTTGTCGACGTCATACAGCAGCACGCCGTGGCGGATGCGGCCGACGCAGGTTTCCGGGCAGATGGTCGGTTCTTCCCTTCCCGATGCGCGGATAGCAGAAAATACATTTTTCGGCCTTGCCCGCTCACCCAGTTGTGGTAGATTTTTTGTAGGGGCAGCCTGAAATGCACATACGCCAGCCGCGGCACTTGTCTTGGTCGATGGTGCGATACACACCGTCGTCTTCGCGCGCCGGAGCCTGCCGGAGGGCAGGAAGCGACGCAGGTGGGGTTCAGGTGTTCGCACAGGCGCGGCGCAGATATCATAAGGTCTGCTCAAACGCGCCCATCATTTTCTTTTTGGATGCCTTCAAACCGGGTCTTTGGCGTTTTTCAGAATCGCCCGCCAAATCATCTTCGGTTGGGGCCCCATTCGACATCCATTTCTTGCCGGTAAGCGGAAATCGGCCGCGCGGTGGGCGGGGTTTTCATTTTCGGCGCGTTTTGCAGGTGCTCGTAGTCAGTAGGTAAACGGCTCACGTAGTAGTCGTCGATTTGCGGCAGGTTGGGTTGGAGAAAGATGTTGGAAAGTTTTCAGACGGCGCCCTGCTAACGGGCACGGTTTTTCCCGTTAGGGCTTGCGCACCAGCCACCTTTCCATTTTCCTGGTCTTCCAGTTTTCGGAAAGCCGATGCCGGGTTTGGTTTCGACGTTGTTGAACCAGGCGTATTCGACGCCGTCGCGGCTTGTCAAACGTTTTACGCAGGTTACGGGCAGGTGTGGCAGCCGATACCATTTGTCGGTTGAGTACCATGCCGACTTGCACTCTGGTTTTCATATGGGTGTTCCTTGTGGTTTTGTGTTCTGTGTTTTCAGGCACTTTAAGGCCGTCTGAAAAGGTTTGTAATACGTAACTG
>BNJS01002855.1_pt1 | contig 119326 bp, 102 predicted proteins | sample 8540461 | NCBI WGS metagenome assembly BNJS01 (sample SAMD00202454, study PRJDB9452) | human saliva metagenome | isolation source: human saliva | place: Japan | reverse complement strand
AGGTTAACGATATGTCAATGCAATTACCATACGATGCTGGTGTGGGTTATCCAGCATCAACATCTACAATCGCAGAGATTGCCCAACAGCTTCAGGACAAACGCTTAGGCAAAGGCGAAAGCGTTTTCATTCCAGAATTCCCACTGGAACACACTAGCGCGTTGAACTCGGCACTCATCACTGGCATGAATGTTGCGTTCTACACCAATGCAGACAGCGTTTACGGCGGCAAAGGGGTTCGCATTTATTCTTTGCACGACATCAAGAATTCCATCAAGGAAGAAGCGCGTTTCGCTGGTGATGGTGCGGCTTCCAAAAGCAATTCCGACGCATGGAAACGCCGTATCGAAAAATGGTTCGGCTTCGAATTGGAAGATGTTGCGTTCTTCTGGGATAGCAAAGCGCAGAAGGTGTTTGTTGTCACCAAGGAAGATGACCCGAACTTCGAACCAGCAGAGCATCAATATCAACTGGGCTTAGTTACCGCTTTTGCATATATGAGTTCGGCTGGTGGGCATTATCGCGGTGGTGCTGCCGAACCGCCGAAGCCGACACATTTCACTCACTACGAAATGCCAGCAATCAACGTATGGCAAGGCATGAAACAGGTTATCTGGATGTACGACGCGACCGATGATGTTGTAACCGAGCATGGCGACTATACGAAAGCCATGGAGTACACAACCAGCTTCGACGTTGAGCATCAATTCGAACAAGCCCCACTGATTGCTTGGTTGGCGTATAATGCGGCTAAGAGCTTCGAGAATGACGACGGCCTTCTCTCAGGGGAAGAACCTGTTGTCGTCGTTCAAGGGGATATTGTTTTAACCGATGAACTGGAGGACTTGTAATGTCTACCGAGCAAAAAAAAAGACGATACGTTTGATATGGATAACCTCGACGCGCTGGATGCTGTCGAAGGCGTAGTTGTTGAGGGTGGGTTCGACCCCGACAAAGATGAGGATGATGGTTGCGCTGGCGGTGCTTGCAAAATCTAAATCTCAAACTAACCGCTCGGTCAAGACTGAGCGGTTTATTCTAAACACTTGAACAAGGAAAATATCATGATTATCGGTTTAGTTGGTAAAGCAGGCGTGGGTAAAGACACTGCTGCTCAAATTTTAAGCAAACTCAAAAACATGCCAGTTGCATCTTTTGCACGACCTCTGCATGAGGCGGCCAAATTTGTATTCGGCGATGACTGCTTGGAGCGCGACAAGAAGGAAACACCGCTTTCGTTTGGACGTGACGGATTTGATAAACTGCATGATGGTTGGTTGATTCCGTTCTTGAAAACCGAAGAGGTTCAGTTTGTTATCAAAGAAAACGACCAGATTTCTACAATCAAATTTGGCCAGTTTTCAACGACCCTGTTACTGGCAAATTTTATGAACAGTTATCACCGCGCAAATTTATGCAATTGTTTGGCACTGAATACTTCCGATTCTGCATGGATAAATTCTTCGTTCGTCTTATGCAGAACTCATACGAGGATGTAATCATCCCTGACGTGCGCTTCGAGAACGAGGCCGAAATCTGCGACCTGTTGATTGGTATTCACCGCGACGTTCCGTCTGTGAATCCGCATCCGAGCGAGGAATTTGCTGGAGAACTTCTACATGGTGAAGACGATGGTGAAATGGGAAGAATCCGAGCCGACGGTAAGTGGGTTAGTTATCTGATTGTCTACAACAACCAAGATATTTCCGACTTAGAACAGAAGCTACAAAAACACGTCGACTTCGACAACATTTAATGCTCTGATAAATGAAGCACTTAGCTGTATTTTACGGTTAAGTGCTTTTTAATTGCTTGACAATACTTAAAGCGATAGGTATGATTCACTCATCGATTAACAACAGACAAAGGAAACAGCGATGGCTTATAACAACGAAGCAAAACGGTTGTTCGAGCAACACAACCTCAAACTTCCGAAACTCATTAAACACTATCGGTGCAATCTTGACGACGACACACTCGTTCGTATGCTCGATGATATGCCTAAAAGTGACGACAAAGAACAGTTGATTCGAGTCTCGGATTGTGACGATTGTGGCTCGGTCAAGGAAGACAAACATGGCAACTCTCGCTACATAATTCCAATGAAATATTTCATGAAAGGTGGTGCAACCAACGAAAAATTTGTGCGCAGTCTGACCGAAGGCGTATTTAAGAAATACAATGGTTGGAGAGGTGAGTATCTCGTAACAACAGCATCATCCCGTTACGAACTCTTGGCAAAAGTAATTATGGTATTGGGACGTGATTAAAATGGATGAATATCAAATTATAGACCTTGTGAACAACGCTGTATTTTTGACAGAAGACATTCGCGACAAAGTAAACGAACTGTCGAGCAGATACAACTTCGTTGACTCCGCTGAAGTTGGTGTCAATGTTGAAACAGATAGTGATGAAATTATCAAATTAATGATCAACGAGTATTACCGACCTGATTACGTCGTCGGCTTCGTTGAAATCGACGACAAATTCTCAAAACTCATCATCCGAAAGGTAAAATAAATGAAAGTAAATGTACTCTTTATCATCAAAAACATCGCAGTATTTTTGCTGCTCTTCTATGTCGATGCTCAACTGCTGAACAAACTGTTCGCTGCTAAAGATGTGAGTGATATTATCGTGTATCTCGTATCGCTCTTCTTTATGCTGGCGTGCCTCATCGCACACTCACATCTCTTGTACACAAAAAGTAGCCCCTAAAGAAAAGGAAACTAAAAATGATTGAATGCCAAGTAATTGCCGACAGCATTGCGGATGGTCGTCATCGAATCACTTCCGTGCAGGTGAAATATCCGCGCTTTATCCTGCCCCAACTGAATACCCATCGCGTCTTCAGCCGCAGCACCGCATCGAGCCGCGCCGTTCCAACAACCAAGCTGATTGAGATGGTTCGCAACGAACCTGTTGTTCCCGTGCATTGGGGTCAAAACCAAGCAGGTATGGTGGCTGAGAACAAGTTGGATATGGGTCGTGCCGCCGCTGCCGAGGCTGTCTGGAAGGAAGCGGCATATGCTGCCGCTAACACCGCACAGCTACTCGCTGACATCGGCGTACATAAGCAAGTCGTTAACCGCATCCTCGAACCATTTATGTGGGCGGAAACCATCATCACTGCAACCGAGTGGGATAACTTCTTCAAACTGCGTATTGCCGACGACGCACAACCTGAAATTCAAGCACTGGCAAAAGCGATTAAGAAGGCAATGGACGAATCCGTTCCCGTTGAACGAATTTTTCATCTCCCCTATCTGCGCGAAGAGGGAAACGATTGCTTACGATGGACGTATGCTCAACGGGCGAAAATTTCAGCGGCACGCTGCGCCCGTGTTTCCTACCTGAATCACAACAAGCAAACGCCTTCCGTTGACGAAGACTTTAAACTCGCCGACCGCCTGATTGAAGCAGGTCACATGTCGCCGTTCGACCATCAGGCTATGTTCAACAACGGCGAAAAATATCGCAATGAAAACCGCAACTTTACAAACTGGAAGCCATTCCGCGCTATTCTGGAAGACAAAGAGGTGTATGATGACTAAAAGCCTGAAATTACTAGCCTGTCTGCTGTACGTCACGTTTGCGACTACGGCCTGCCATCCGAATGTCCAGACACATGATTCGCCCGTCTCTCCCAAAGTTGATGATAAAGTCACAATTATTGCTGTCGGCGACCTCCCTGATGCGCCGCACGAGTTGGTAGAATACGAAGTGGTGTACGATACAAATCGTGTTGTGCGTTGCCTCGGTTTGAAATCAAGGACGGTTAATCAGAACTTTGAACGAAACTCTCTGACTTGTGATTGGGAACGGAGTACCTATGAAGGAAAGCACTAAAGACCGCGGTTGCGCTCGCCGTCAATTCACTGACGAATTATTTGGGGTCATCAACGACACCAGCAAACGCCAAATGGAATTGGAAGAGTATTTATTACTCACATTCATCGAAGGCGGTACCGCTGACCTTGCATGTCTCAGCTTCGGCGAACGCGTGAAACTCGACAACCTCGGCGAAGAAGGTGTTATTTTTGCACCAGTGACAGGCCAGTTCCGTATGCAACGCGCCTACTTTAAAGAGTTGTGCGCTCGCTACGTTAAGACTAAAATCGGCATGGCTTTAGTCGACAGATTTTTAAAACAACCCCTCACGGGTTTATATGGAGAAGACAATGAACGTCAAGATTAAGAAGATTCACCCAGACGCGAAAGTGCCTGTATACGGTAGCAAAGGCGCGGCATGTTTCGACCTGTATGCCGCACGCATTATCGACACTGCTGATGATATTGAACGCACCGTTGCATACGGCACGGGTTTGCAATTCGAAGTCCCTGAAGGCCATGTAATGATGATTTACAGTCGCAGTGGTCACGGTTTCAAAACGGCATTACCTTAGTAAATGGTACGGGTGTAATCGATGCTGATTATCGCGGCGAAGTATGTGTCAAGCTGCGCAAACTAAACGTTAGCATCCACGGTATGCCAGCCGTCGGCGAACGCATTGCTCAGGCGATGATTATCCCTGTTGAGCAGGTGGACTTCGAAGAAGTCGACAAACTGTCAGACACCGAACGCGGTGAAGGCGGTTTCGGTAGCACGGGAGTTAAATAATGACTTGTGCTCAAGCGAAAACACTGAGCTACGGCCAGTATCACGCCATTGTCGACGATAGTGCCGTAACACTGCGCATCGGCTCGAATCCGAAAGACAGCCAGACTGTCTTGGTTGTGCCGAATACCCATATTGACCAAGTGCGCCTGTTGCTGACCGACGCTGTTAAGCTCAAGAATCATCTGATTGGTATCGACAAAATCCGCAAATGCACCAACGTATCGGATAAGGTGAAAGACTTGACCGACGACGCGCTGGTGGTGCTGATTACAGAAGCCCTCGTAGACCTGAATGCAGCTGCCGAGAAACACGGTATCCCTAAAGAAGACCTGTCTTGCGTGTTGCAGGTATACGCATCGCAAAACCAAGCCTAGCGGCCATCCGACCCATAGTGTAAACTATGGGTTGTTTTTTTTTATCACAACTGGAGTAAGGCATGTCTTGTGAAATCGGATATGTGAAAGTCGACCTGCTTAAGGCACTCGGCATGAGTGATAGTCAGGCAATTAAGACGGCTATCGAATGCGCCGCAGCAACAAAGTCCTTCATCGAGTTCGGTGAAGGTACATACACTCTTGATGAGCAGATTCGCATGGATGAGCGTCACGCTGGTATCCGTGGTATCAAGGGTGCGGGTATGGGTAAACCAATATCGTCTTCAACTGGGAGCAACCTGAAAACTGGGACGCGAACTCAAACCGAACAGACGCACGTCGATGGTGTGGCCTTATCGTTGACAGTCTTCCAGACGTAACGTTGGAAGACTTCACCATTGAGTACAAAGGCACATTCTATTGGAAGGGTGAAACCTATCGTGGTTCTGTCATGAATATCATGATGGTCGATACTACCAATGGTTTGGTGCAGCGCGTCGAATCCAAAGGCTCTAACCGTATTGGTATCTTCTTTACCTCTCACAATGGTGAAGTTATCGCTCTGGGTGAAGAGTTTAAGAAAGGCCGCATTACGCTTGAGCAATTGCGTGAATCAACCATTAAGGCAAGCGGCAACCGCGCTATTGATTGCCACTCACATCACAACCGTGTGGCTGGTATCGCCTACGCTTGGCAAAAAGACTTCCAAGCATTTAATAACTATTGCCATCACAACGGCCATGAGGCCAACGGTGGCACTGGTTACGGCATTACCGCTCTGTCAGGTTCGCTCAACTTCGGCCTGAACAGCATGATTAAGGGTAACAAACTCGAACGCAACTATCGCAAGGGTTTGGATTCCCACGATGCGTTGGACTTCATCGCCGAAGAGAACAACATTCTTGATAACCGCCTGCATGGTTTGCATACGAGAACCGCCAGTATCCAGTGGCCTACATCCGCCTCGTAAACAACACCATTCACTTTGACGGCACATTCGTGCTTGAGCGTGACGAGAATGTGGCTGAAGGCGCACAGTTAGACCTGAACATGGACTACTATCGTGAAAGCGGTATCCGCATCGAAATCAAGCAGCAACCGTGGCAGCAATGGGTTGCGCAGGTCAACCCTGAAATCATCATCGAAGGCAACACGATTACGGGTATGAATAAAATCGATACCATTCAGCGTGGCTCGTACTGGTGCATCGAGTATCGAAACAACGACCAAGAAGCCAAGCCGAACGTGAAGATTCGGAACAACCGAATCACTGGCAATGGTCGTCTGACTTCCTTCCTGTCTGCGTTTGCCAAAGCACCTGCCGTCAAATATGGCATGGGTGATTTCTTGTTCTCCGACAATATCATGGAATGTGAATATTGCGACGGCGTGCCGTTCTACGTTGAGGAAAACAGCAATGCCGCAAACGACCATTCTGTCATTATTGAAAACAACATCGTGAAGGTTACTTCGAAGAACACCGTTACCAAGGCAACGTCTTTGAAGGCTGCTGATAAACTGTTCTTCCGCAACAATCAGTTGCATTTGCCTGCTGATTTCGGTCGACCAACAGCACGCTTCTACGTCGGCAATACGGCTGCGCAAATCAGCTATACCGATAATGACATCTATACACAGTCGTTAATCAACCAAGTTCGTGCCAACTGGCTTGACAACAGCGTGTCGGCGAACACGGTTATTCAACGAAACAGGGTTCTTACAATAAATTATTTGTAACTTAATACTCTGACAAATGAAGCACTTAGCTATATTTTTACGGCTAAGTGCTTTTTTTAATTGCTTGACAATACTTACAGCTATCGATATTATTCACACATCAACCAACAACAAACGAAGGAACTAATCATGAAGTACCATGTATTTAATAAAAAGCCAAGCCGCTCAGACATCGAGAAAGCTATGCAGTATAGCGACCCACAAGAGCAAATGGAGGCGCTTGCTCAAAGCATGACTCCAGCAAAAGGTGAATTGTGGCAAAACGTTAATACTAGTCGAGTACTGGTTATCCGAAGCAACCCAATACCGATTCAGGGTACGCCGCTGACCGCAGCTTACGTTGACACTTACGGCGTTGTTGTAGTAGATGTAATTGACCGTGAATTAAATGTTGATTTTGACATCTTCTTTAAATTACGCCATCTTTTAACCTATAAAAAAATTGGTCGTCTGAAAAAGAAAATGGATGAAGTTTAAAATTACAACAAATGAAGGAACTGAAAATGGTCATGAAAGCAATTAAAGAAATGCTCGGTATCCCAGCGAAAAACAAAGGCACTGGTACTCCGCTGTACGGTAAAACTAAACACGATTTCCCACTCTATCAGCACTATAAAGGCGGCCTGTACCGACTCTTGTTGGTAGCACGCTCTGAAGTATCGGGCTTGGAGCAAGCCGTATACCGCTCTGAATCAACAGGTGTTGTCTACACACGTCCGATGCGCGAGTTTAAAGACAAATTCAAAGAATTTGACGTAGGTATGTGATATGAAATACAAAGACGAAATAGAAGTCGTGTTCTGGCATGGCACTAATCGTGACGGCGTAGCAGCAACGCATCAAAGCATCTTGCGCGTGGAGATTGCATCTCCTCCCAGCGAACATGGGTTGGCTCGTATCAGCATTGAGCATACACGCGAAGACGTTTGTCATCCTATCACTGGCTACGGAACAGAAACTCATTATGCGTTTGCTGATTTATCCGAAGAGGAACTCGATACCCTAATCGGCATGTTGGAAACATGTAAATCTAAACTCAAAGAAGGAAATCAAAATGAAAGTAATCAATAACAAACATCACTTCATGGTCGACTTAGAAACACTTTCGTCAGAATCGAATGCACATATCCTTGAAACGGCTTTGGTTTGTTTTGACCCTGTATCTGGTGAAGTGTATAAGCATGGCACATTTCATGTACGTCATGGCTTGGATAAATAAGCAGGTGCTATTATCAGCGTAGAAACTCTTGAGTGGTGGTATAAAACAAACCGTGGTTATCTTGCCAAATTACTGAATCCCAAAGACGAGGATAAAGAGGTTCTGGCTTCCACGTTACATCGAATGCAAGCTCTGTTTGATGATGCTCGCGGCGACGGTGGTCTCCTTGTATGGAATACTGGTACGTTTGACGTGGAATTACTCAACAACGCTTTCAAACGCATTATCAACCCAAACATGACGTTAATCAACTTCTGGGAAGTTCGTGATTGTCGCTCACTCCGAACAATCGGGGATATGTTCCCTCGTTTGCAGCAAACAGTGCCTGAAGCAACACACAATGCGTATGAAGACTGTATCCGCCAAATCGGGTATATTACCGACGTTACTCAATACTTGGCTGAACAGGAATAATCCATGGCTACAACAATAAAGCGTTTAACACGAGCCGATATTAAGGTATTTCGTGAAAATTTTGACAGACGTAATGCTGTCTTCCATGGCGGGATTTCATATCCTAAGCCGCTCCCCCAATCGGTGATTGCTCGCCGAACCGAACGTCAAGCGGAAATGCGTTTCAAACATCTCCTGCAAGACGATATTTAACTTACCAAAGAAAGGTTCTACCATGAAGAAACTCTCATTGCTCTGTGCGTTACGTTTGTAGCGTCGTCCCAATTAACCATGGCTGAAGTAGGTCGCAGTGCAGTCGCTATCGGCAATTACGTCACTGCTGAAGGCGCAGGCTCAACTGCTATCGGCATGCACTCACATGCATACGCAAATCTCTCCACTGCCGTGGGTGCGCACTCCAAGGCGAGCGGCGTGACATCGCAGGCATTCGGTAGCGCGTCGTGGGCGAAGGGCTACTCCACGACAGCACTCGGTAAAGGTGCACTGGCTGAAGGCTCCGCATCGACCGCCGTGGGCGCACATGCCACGACGAAGGGTAACAGTTCAGCAGCCCTCGGCCTGCACGCAAACGCCATTGGTGGCCAAAGCACGGCACTGGGTCAATCCTCAGTAGCTCGCGGCGACCAATCTACGGCCATCGGTAGCGGTGCTACAACAGAAGCACGCTTCAGCACGGCCATTGGTACAAACGCCAATACTGAGCATTACAGCGGCGTGGCTATCGGCTTCAACTCGACAACCAGCGACTTCAACGGCGTTGTAAGCAGCACCATTGACGGTGTGACGTATGGCAATTACGCAGGTCATCGTCCAACATCATCCATGTCTATCGGCTCTAAAGGCTTCGAACGCCAATTGCAAAACGTAGCCGCTGGTAATGTCAGCAAGACATCAACCGATGCCGTCAACGGCTCGCAGTTGTACGCCGTGGCCTCGCAGGTAAGCACCAACACTGAACGCATCACCAACGTGCATCAGATGGTGCAACATTATTCGTCTTGGATGGAAACGCAGGAATCACAAATTTATGACTTGAAACTGCGTGACCGTGATTTGCGTGAAAAAATCACCGAACTGAATAAGCTGATTGACGGTAACTTTGAATCAATCCGTAACGACATCAATAAAAACCGACGCGACAGCAATGCTGGTATTGCTGGTGCAATCGCAATCGGTACGATGATGCAACCTTACGAAGCAGGTCAAAGTGCAATCACCGTCGGCGCAGGTTCGTTCAAGAATGAAGCCGCTATCGCCATCGGTGTATCCCATATCACTGAAAACGGTAAATGGGGCTTCAAAGGCGGTGTATCTGCCGATACCCGTAAGAACATCGGCGTGGGTTTGAGCGCAGCATACTTCTTCGGCGCAAAACCGAAAGCCGTAGTTGCTCCTCAACAGGTAATCGTTAAAGAGACCATTGTTGTGCGCGAGCCAGCGGTTGTTACTGAAAAGAAAATTCGTCAGTAACTTAATGTTGTAATAAATGAAGCACTTAGCTGTATTTTACGGTTAAGTGCTTTTTAATTGCTTGATAATACTTATACAGGGGCGTACTATTCACTTGTCGACTAATAACAAACGAAGGAAACCAAAATGGCTTATACTGACGAAGAACTGCGCGAGATGCTGCTCAAGGCAAATATTGAGTTGTTGCGTTTAACCGAGAAAATGCTGAGTATGAAAGCTCCTGCTGCATTGATTCACAAAATATTGGGCACAAGCAGAATCGATGACGTTGAAGAAGACATACTCAATAGGCAAGACCGTTATAAGCGCGTCCGTTCAGCACTGAATTGCCTGTACGATAACGACATTGACCTCCCTTATAACGAAAACGTTTACTTTTTCAATGAAGACGAAGGTGTTTCGTGGGGTACGATTGAAGAGTTGCTCAGTGACGACTCAATTTATGACGGGGAAGCCTTTGTTCTGACCGTTGAAGAAATTGTGCCGAAGCTGTTGAAACCGATGCTTGACGTGTGCATTGAGGATGGTGATGTTGAAGGAATGCACCAAGTGACTTCCTCCATCGGCTATGTGTTTGAATTTATGCTCGAAGGTGATAACGATGAGTAAATTGAGGGTTTGCCATGATTATCTGTAAAGAGCAACCAGCTTATTGGGATGGAAAGTATGTATTGCGATGCAAGCATTCTTTCAACTCAAAATCAAGAATTAATTACTTAATGTACTGCAATCACCTTGGTTATACTAAATCTGGAAAAGTTAAGCTGCTCGTGTTCGGCTATCCTCATACTCATACAAGAGGTGGTCGGGTGCGCTACATTGACAAGTCTTCAAGGGTTGTTGAAGCAAAGGAATATAACGTGTTTAAGGAGTATTAAATTATGAATATCACTGAAAAAGATGATGAAGTGTTACACAACAAATTATATGAGATTGTGCGCGGTGTTGATAACCTTCGTATGCTGTTATCTGAAATGGGTGCTAGTCCTACATTTATCGTTGAAAACTTGCTACGTTGTGATGCAGAAAACACTGAAGACTATATTAACGAGATGGCACTTCGTATCGAACGTATACGTTTAGCAGTTGACCAGCTTAGTGAACACGATATTGATTTATCCCATAGCGGTTATCTGTACTACTTTAGCAAAGAAGAACACTTTATATCAATTACCGTCACGGCGTTGTTGGCTAACGACAGCGATTATGATGGGGAAGATATTGTGGTTGACCTTTCTGCGGTTATCCCCGAAATCCTAACCCCAGAACTGCATGACGCAGCCAAACGCTCCGACTGGGAAGCGAGTAAGCGCATTAATGCGGCAATCGCCTACGTTCTAACACTACTTGATAAACAAAAGGAAAATTCAAATGAATAAACATCCACATGCAGAACTCATGAAACTGTACGCCGAAGATGCGATGACAACGGCAGAACCATGGAAGTTATGGGAAGTTTACGACCCAGAAGCTGATAAATGGGTAACTTTGCGAAAAGAATTCTGAATGGGCTGCCGATAAGCTCTATCGACAAAAAAACCTACGCAATTATCGATTGAGGGTGTTTGGTTTCCAGTTCCCTATGGTGAAGAGCTTACAATCGGTGAGACCTATTATTTACCAGAACTCACAGTTGGTGAAATCAAAGTGATATCCATCAAGTGTACTCGCAACACAAAAAGCAAGCCTTGAGCGTAAGCAAAAAGACGGTTTTCTGTTTGAAACCTATAACAAAGCCCGTCTTTACGCAATGGCTTTGAAAAGAATTAAATGGTAAACTTCGAAAAACTCACATATTAATCAATAACTGAAAGACTATTATGAAACGCAAAAATTTGTTTTATGGAATACGACAACAACGCGCAGGCGTATGTTGAGACTCACACAACACCAGTGGCAAATCATAAAGGCTTGCCTGAAATTGAAAAGAACGCTCGTCGTGAGTGCAGCAAACTCCAACGCAAGAATCCGCAGGCACAACTGGCCTACATTATTTTCGATGAGCATGGTAACGCGGTAGTTAAAAAGGAGTATTCCGATGACTAACGTCCGCGTCTGTAAGAATTGCGGTGTCGAATATCCGCTTGATTACGACCATTTCCCTTCCCGAAGAAATGATAATTATGCGAGCGGTATTCAATACCTTTACCGATGCCATGATTGCCAACGCGCATACAACATGGTAATGAAACGTAAACAACGTAACCGCGATAAAAAAAGAAAGGTCTTATTCGTGAACTCCAATAACCAATACTCCATCTTCCCGAAGGTTGCAAACGATGCAACCGCTGAACCCATGTTCTTGGGCAACAACATCAACGTACAGCGTTATGACAAACAGAAGTATGAGTTCTTCGACAAGATGTATGAAAAGCAAATCAGCTTCTTCTGGCGACCCGATGAAATCGATTTGAGCCGCGACCGCATCGACTTCGGTAAACTCAGTGATGCTGAGAAGCACATCTTTACCAGCAACCTGAAATATCAAACTCTGCTCGATTCGATTCAAGGCCGTAGTCCTTCGGTAGCATTCCTGCCGCTAACATCGTTGCCTGAAATCGAAGAGTTTATCAACGCATGGGTTTTCTTCGAAGGTATTCATTCTCGAAGCTATACACACATCATCCGCAACGTGTATCCAAACCCGTCGACGGTACTCGACGACATCATGGTTAACGAAGCAATTATGCGCCGCGCCACGGTCATCGGCGATTACTACGACAACCTGATTCAATACGCATTGCGTATGCACATGGGTCTGGGATATGACCGCAAGGAACTCAAACGCCGCTTGCTGCTGTGCATGGTGTGTGTCAACGTACTGGAAGCTATCCGCTTCTACGTTTCATTCGCTTGCTCGTTCGCCTTCGCCGAGCGCGAGTTGATGGAGGGCAATGCCAAGATTATCAAATTAATCGCCCGTGACGAAGCACTCCATTTATCCGTCACCCAAACCATCCTCAATTACTGGCGAACTGGCGTAGATGACCCAGAAATGGCTGAAATCTGGGTTGAAATCAGGCCGAGATTGTGAAAATCTTCGAAACCGCAGTAGAGCAAGAGAAAGAATGGGCTGATTACCTGTTCAAAGACGGCTCAATGCTGGGTCTAAACAAAGACATTCTGAACAACTACGTCGAATTCATCACCAACCAGCGTATGCGTGCTATCGGCCTTGATATGTTGTTCCCGAAAGCCACGCAGAATCCTATTTCATGGATTAACGCATGGTTGTCATCGGATAACGTACAGGTTGCGCCGCAGGAAGTTGAGATTTCTTCCTATCTGATTGGACAAATCGACGCAGAAGTCAGCGCGGATGATTTGGGCGATATTACCCTGTAATTGATAAACCCTCGGTTTCGCGGTAAACTGAGGGTTCTTTTTATAAAAGGATACTTGATATGGATACTTACAAAACACCGCTGTTAAGCGTTACGCAACGCGCGATGGCTCGTGACTTGGATGTTGCGTGGATTCAAGCGTGGCTGAACGTTAACTGCGGCACAAACCTCGAAGTCGACGGTGTATGGGGTACGTCATCCCGTGCTAAATTTATCGCAGCCATGACCTGTCGAAACGCAAAAGCCATTACCGCCGAAGAAATGCAATCACTGGTTCGTCGTCTCGGTGACGTAAATGATAAACGCATTAAGGCTATTGCCAAGGTTGAAAGTGCTGGTAGTGGTTGGTTTAACAGCGGCCTGCCAAAAATCCTCTACGAACGCCACAAGTTCTGGAAGCATGTTCACAACGCGGTCAATCGCGTGAAGTCTTGGTTCGCTAATCCACTCGCTGGCGACTACACAATGGATGCGAACAACAACGGTATCAACGACAGTTGGGAGAAGCTGTCACTGGCTATCGGCAAAGACCCTCTGGCGGCATTGATGAGCGTGTCCATCGGCAAGTTTCAAGTGATGGGTGAATACTATGCGCAATGCGGCTACAACCATCCGATTGAGATGTTACACGCATGTAGCCGTAGCGAACTGGCTCAATACGAATTGCTGGTCTCATACATCCTGAATGTTGCCAAGATTCTGCCTGCCTACAACATGCTCTCAACCGACCCAGAGAAATGCCGCTCGTTCGCCCGTGCATATAATGGCGCAGCGTATGAGAAAAACCGTTATCACGTTAAACTAGCGGAGGCTATGAAGTAATGATGAAATATCTCACAAAACCAATCGGGATTGTCATCGCTGCCGTCCTTGTTCTGTGTATCGGCGGCGTGATTGAGAAGTATCGCGTCGCAGGGCTTGTAGAAGCGTCTTATACGAAGGGTAAGGCCGATGCCATGGCAAAGGTATTGTCTGATACCAAAAAGCTCTCTGATGTGGTCTCAGCGCAACTGAGCGTCGAGTTTGACAAGCACAACGAATACATCATGCAATCAATCAACGAAGAAAGGATGCAGCGAAATGAAGTTGCAAAATTACTCACAACAGGTGTTTATGTTAATGGTAATTGCCATGAGCTTACTGGTATCGGCCTGCTCAACGACAAAAATCCGAAGCCGTTATCTCACACCTAACCCTACCAGCCCTGCCAAATAATCTGGCCGCCCCATGCGCCCCACTGGAAGAAATCACCGATTTGAGCGCAAAAAGCTAATTATTTATGGCAATTTGACACCATTACCAAGTATAATGAGTGTTCCGCGTCGAAAGACGCACTTGTTAATGTTTACAACACACTTAAGGATAAATTAAATGAAGAACGTAAATAAAGAAAACTTCATCGCTATGCTGATGAAGAATGGCAACGTGAGCAAGGCCGAAGCTACCGCCCAATATAACAGCTTCGTCAAGACTTTGGACGAAGCCCTGTTGACTGGTAAGACCGTACTGATTGGCGACATTTGCCGCATGAAAGCAACCATGCGTAAAGGCGGTAAAGGCATCAACCCTCAGACTGGCGATATTGTTGACCGCAAGGACTGTCCGCGTATCAAATGCACTGTCTCCAGCATGTTTGCTCCGAAAATCGAAGCCGCTGTTGCCACTGGCGACAAATAAAAATAACCCCTCCGATTTAAAAATCGGAGGGGTTTAACCCACTCAAACAAAGGAAAATATACCGTCTTTAGGTATATTTAATTGTATCCGTCTTTGTCGTTCTCGTCAACACCAAACCACTTTCTCAGCTTTCGCTTAACGCCATTGGTAATGGTATCAACTAGGTCTTTTACAAAATCAGGCAACAAGGCATTAATTGTCAGAAGTACGTCATCTGCGATATAGCCGATAACCCATCCGACTGTTGCCGATTTCATTACTGTGCTATTTCCCATCCAAGTCTCAATCACAGCGGCGGTGCTAAGAACCGCACTGATAAGCACCAAGATATAAACTCGATACCCGACTTCTTTAACGGAAACCCCTAAAGTACGGCTATTACTGCTGCCGCCATGCCTACTATTGTATTTAAGTTGAGTATGTCGTTCCACATTTTATTATCCCAATTGTTGATGCAGTTCACGGTTATGCTTCCCCATGTGACGACCTGCAACAATAATCAGGATACCCCAAATCGGATACGCTACCATGAAACCGTTCAAGGGCGGATACGCTGCAAGAAACGCCCAACCCATTAGTAATATCAGAAACCCCGATAATTGTAACATCAAATCACTGAGCAATCTGCATTTAATGCACTTGGTATTTATCAGCAAAGTGATATTAACAATCACACCCGAAAGATTCGCTATGAACCAGAACCACCAGTCGTCCTTGCTCACTTGGTAAAAATTTGGCATCACTGCGTCGTTGATGTGTCGGTCATACAACATGACCCCCAATGTAACAAGCATGATAAGGATTGTGAATATTTTGAGTTCGGTTGCGAAGTGCACAACTACCCATTGTTTTATAGATTTCATTGATTTAGTTCCTTAATGAAAAAAACATCTAACCCGAATTATGATAACACAGGTTAGATGTTTCGTTCCAGTTTAGTCGAAAAGCACGGTTTCAACAATCCATTTGAATTTTTGCCAAGATGTTAAGTTGTTCCGTTCGGTTTCAATTTCAACACCAACAACTTCAGGCCAGTGTCGTTGTATGAAGGCATCCGAAATGGCTTTTATCTCAGTAGCTTCAAGCACTTTGTTATACAGCAGGAAGTCGTTTATTGCGACGCTGCTGTCGGCGTAAGCGGTACTTGAGTTGCTACGACGAGCACCCAAATAGGCTTTTCCACTCGACGGCAATTCATACAACCATTTGTCACCAGCTTTCAGGTTATAGTCAGGCACGCTTTCCGATTTGGCAAACATCAACCGACCAATGCCGTTTTGCAAATAGCTCGAACCCACCTTGCTATATTTGCATTTTCTGGCGTTGTAAACGTTGCCGAACGCTCATGTAAACCATCGGAATTTGACGAATAGCCCTCAACGGCAACAACCTCGTCGATGAGCGTCTTGTCTGCGTCATAGATTGCATAGAACAGATAACCATCGCTATATTCGGCATTAACCTCAGACTTGAGCGCATACGCCGTACTTGGTAAGACCTCGATAAAGTCAGACACAAGCTGTGATGACTGAACGCCATAAATGGTATCGTTTTCAACAACTGTATTGCGAATCGCGTCAGTGATACTGAACAAATTCTCAACACCAGCAGGGTCGTATGGGAATTTGACAGGGTTCTCAGCAGTGGCCTCGATAACACTTTCACCGTCGACGAACATTTCAACACGGTAGTTATCCATATCAACTGTCACAGCAATGTCATGGAATTTGTCATCAATATGGCTGCTAATATCAACCTCTTTGCTGAAGTAAACAGGCAATTCATCACCAATCCAAAAATACCAATTTTTCCGTCAACAACCGCAAGACCGAATCGTTGATAACCCAGTGTTTTGGCATTATCGCCAATCTCACCGATTGTGAAAATAGGTATTGAGTTCGATGTCAATTTCAAACGAGAAATTACAGTAAACGCCTTCGCATTCAAAACCTCGTCGAACGGAATCTCAATCCAATGCTCGTTGCCGAGTTCTGGTACAACTGTTCCTTTAACAGCACCGTCAACCTCACCAGTGCCATGAGCAACCGCTTGCTTGGTATTAGAACCCACAACTGGGACTAATGGCTTTTTCGAGAGATTGTAGTGGTATACCAAATCAGGTACGGATGTACCGAGTTTCAATTCAACTTCCCGTTTTGGAGCAATAAATGTGTGGCTTGTTTCTTCGGTGTTTTTTTAACCTCCTGAATCAAGCCTTCATCGCCTTCGATATTAGGGTTGAACAGCTTAATGCTGGTTGTTTGTCCTTCCTCTGGAGTGACTGAGCCACTGCCCCAATACACGTTTTGAGGAATCATCTGTTTGCGATTTCGTGTATTCCATGAAAGCTCAATCGGCTTACTTCGGCTTATCTGCTCAGGATAGTAATTCTCGTTGATTGTTACAGAGTTCACTGGTGCAGGTCGGGCGGCACGGCCAATCAGGTCAGCAGTTACTTCCTTAGAACCATCAAGGTTTGTCGAATTGCTTACCGACTGCGTTACCGTTTTATATGACAGTGTTGAACCGACTGCGTAGTTGTTCGGGTCGGAAACATTGCTTACCGTCACAATATAGCCAATATCACCGTAGACGTGGAACGCTGGCAGGGTGTCAAGAATACCGCGTTTAACCCGAATCGTACCGTCATCTTCGATAGCGTCAATACTCATACACTCGTCATTGACTACGATATACATGTCTTCAGTAACAACAGGAGGTTGACCGTTAAAGTCATCCACCCTAAAGGTTTCAAAAGTAGGCGCAACGTCTTGTGCCAGTCTGAAAGTGGGATTAAAAGAAACGTCATCCGCCACCTTTTTTAAAGCACCGCCGCCATTAGACGCAAACAGGTCATAGTTCATTGTTGCCAATGATGGTTTCTCTGCCAGTATCAGTGGGTATGTTGAGCCGCCATCAACCAGTCGAATAACGCTGTTGAGATTCTCGGCAGGCGTTACGGTTTGCAAGTCGTGATATGACGCTTCCATAACGCGCATTGTCTTGATTGGTTCGGCAGTTAGAACAACTCGGTTCAAATCATCCTCTGGTGAAGTATCGTCAGGAATGACCTCGTAAGACGACTTGGTGATACCGAATATATCTTCAACAGCCTCAACTTCAATGATGCCGTCGTCAAACTCACCACGAACAATAGAACCCACTCGGCAAACCATCGACTTGATACCCAAATTCTTCCACTGCAAGACGAATACATCACCGTTTTGGAGCAGGTAATTCAGACGGTTAATCTTAATCGACATTTTCGCGATTGAAGAACTTGTCAATTTCAACTCACGCTCAGCAATCAACTCGGCAATATGCTTGGTATGTACGCCCTTGTAAGTTTGCGATGATGAAATTACGCCACGCTGAATTTCAATCGCGGCTAAGTTCTGTTTCACAAGAACAACGTCGGATTCATTGCGGTCTTTGTATGTGAGTACTATTTCATTTGCACCATCGCCCCAAGAGGAGCGTTCGAAGCGGCTGATTTCCACGATGGAGCTTTCGTCCAATACAGGAAGCTCGCTTACTGCGTAGTCGTTTCGGATGAGCAACAATTCGAATCGACCAGTGATTACGTTGACACGGATAACGCCGTCGATAGTATCCAAGATTTCAGCATTGAAGTCTTCGATTGTTTTGGCACTATCCCAGATAATCGACATCCCGAACTTCTCGTCGTACAGCTTGTCGGCAGCCTTACGGAAACTCTCTTCGTCAATATCCGAAGGGTGATAGCCCATACCCCAATCACCGTTGGTTAACGTTTTGTATAGGATATGTGCAGGATTCATATCCAGAACAGGGAAGGTTAGTTTTTTACCGCCCTTGGTATATTCAACAACACCGCCGTCAATAGCCGCCTTTTCTGAATACCATAATCCGTGAGTCCAACCACTGTTAATGGCTTGTACGCGAACCCATGTCGATTTGAAATAAGGGCTGTTTCCCCAATAGAACGGACGAGTATACTCTGGCATGGTTTTGAGTTTCACACGAACTTCTTGCCCAAAAAACTCATCTGCTGGGAATCGAACAGTGTGTTCACCGTTCTCACGCCAACTGCCATGCTCATACAAGCCTGCGACGCTATCAATAAATAGCTTTGGTATACGCCATAGCAACGCCGCGATTGGTCTTGTATTTTTCTCTCAACTGAGGAATCGCACCCAATCTACGCTCTGGTCTGTTCCAGTTTCTGCCGTCTTTACCAGTGTCCTCAAATGCGTAACCAGTACGGTTGCCTGCTGAGATTTCTTTGAGATAGTCAAGCAGTAACGCGTCCGTAAGCTCCCCATTTTCCTTACCAGCGATAATCTTTAATGCTTGCAAGGAATTGTTGATTCTCGCAAAGGCATCTGGAACATAGTTACCATCCCCTCTAATTCGCTTAAGATGTTCAGAAATTGATTTACTGATTCCCTGATACATCTTCTCGCTGATTGTACTTTTATCCCAATCAATAGTCCGATAGTCGCTATCTGGCACATAGCCTTTGTCGCCAAATACCATAGTGAGTAGACCTCGTTGTGCGGAGGTCTCCCCTCGGAAATGCTCGATGTATGGGTCTACTTGCTGGTCGGGTTTACCCGAATGAATATTTACCGAACCAGCGACACCACCTTCCTTTTTATCCCCACCAAAAAGCTCATGCTCGTTGATATAGAGTCGACGGTCTTTAGATTGACCCTGCCAAGCAGACTTCTCGCCAAAAATGAGTTCTGTTACAAATCAATAGGGGCGTGACAGATTGTCATCACCATACCAAGAGAGTATTTGTAACCTATCGTCTGGGCTTTTGCTTTGCGTCCCATTATTTACCTTCTTTCATTTCACGTTGTTTGGCGGCGGCAATAGCGTTTTTCACATTAATGTCGTCGATATGTTCGAGCTTGGAGGCATCAATTCCGTTTTGGAGAAAGTCCCACCAATCAACACCGTATTGGTCGGCGAGATATTTAGCACCCGTATGGCATGTACCACACACCAATACGTCGTCAATCTTAACAATAGTCATGATTTAATTTCCTCTGTTTTAGGGTCAAAATAATCGGTTACTTGCGGATTCTTAATGAGTACCGTTCCGAAGACGACGGGGATATTGGCTCCTTCTTCTGCGGTCGGGATGTCTGGGTTTGCTGGTGATGAATTATTGTTACCCTTATTCATTCGTTTGGCGGAGTAGTAGCTCATCGCCATCGAAATAACCATCATCACAATGGCTACGATAAACTGATATGGCATTGGGAGTCCTTTTAGTAAATGTTTGAGTATTGGAAAGGGTTTTGAATCGGAATAAACGGCTGACCGCCATAGTTGATGATGTTGTTGAACTTGGCCTTACACGTTGTATGTGCGTGGTCGCAGCCAGCAAAGGCTGTAACCTCTGTCTTACCCGAAACAAGCCCCAATGGGGGAATGCTCAAGGTGATTGTTGAACCAGTTGATTCAATGACATGGCGGCGTTCCAACACGCCCGTTTCACTGTTCTTATATTGCACATAACCACCTGCGAACCAGTTATCAGGTTTACCGCTTTTAAACGTGATAACTGTACCGACAACACTTCTGGCAACTTCAGTGACCGAAAACTCTTCCTTTCTTACACCGCAGTTTTTACCATACAGGGCATGGGAACAACTGCGGCTGAATTTTCGAGTTACGCCAATGCGCATCAATGACGAGAAGATGCTTTCACCAATCAACACAATCTCGTCATTTTCCCATGCTACATTGGTGATTCGACCCTTCCACACTACCACAGTCATCAAATCTGGCGCAATAAATCCAAGTTCGGCATGATACTGACGGATTGTCACGGTAACTGGTTCACTTGGCGGAGTGACCTTGAACACATCACCCAACGACGTATTGCGTCCTGTTCGTATTTCCAAGTTGGCTTTGTCGTGTCCCCAGTATCCTCAATCTCACCGCGTTTAATCGGAACTGATTTGTACACCTTACCATCAAACGTAACGTCTTCAGTGTCGGTCGTGAACGTCCAGACACCACCCGTGAAGGCGATGTCATAGAGTTCAACGGGGGTACCGCTTTCAGCGGATGTTTCGTAACCGTGGTAATTATTTTGCATTTTGAATTTCCTTTACTTGTTGTAGGGTCAGTTTTATCTTTGCTGTGGTCGAGGTGATATGCTCAATCTCAACATCGTCAGATGCAAGCCGCATTCGTTGAACAAAGCAGGCCGAAGTAATATCTTCTTTCAGAATGGTGATTGGTATTTCCTCTTTAACGAAGATTCTGGCATTCTCGTTAAGTTTTTCAATGCGCTCGATTGTGAAAAAGTGGGAGTTATCTTTTGTGCGGATTCGTAAAAAACTCCTGTTGTCAGCTTTCTTGAGCATTGAACTCACACGATAGTCTTCAACAACGATGGCTTTCGGAATGGGGACTTTCCTGTTGACGGTTGACAGGATGTCGTTCACCACAACAAGGTCTTTTGTTTCAGTCGGAACGTAGAACGATTTCAACTGGCCTTTCTGACGCTGAATAAACCTTCGCCACCACGCTGTTTCAACCCTACTTCTTGACACAAATGTTAACTCGCGTGAGGCCATACTCGGTACACCTCTGTTAAACCATGCCTTAGAGCCAAAACCGTAGTCAATGATGGTTACGTCGGACTGATTACGCTCGACAATTTCATCAGACCAATTCGGGCGTTTAGTCAGCACTTCAGCACCATTCAGCATTTCAAGACCATGCTCATGACCACTCAGTTTACCGATATTGTTTTGTTTACCAATAATGTCAGCTGATATGTCCATGAATGATACTGCGGATGTCATATTGGTTGATGTAACCGTTGGGTCAAATCGAATATCAACGGATGGATAACAGATTGCTGTTGCATAAAACGTTCTTGCCACAGAGGTTTGCAACACTATATCATTCCCGTCAATACTGTCAATTACACCAAACTCGTAATCGAACGGATTGTTCCAGAGTATCACCGTTGCTCCTGCTTGCAGAGTATCAACACCACTCAAGTCAGCACACTTCAGACGTGTCGCGCCTTTAAGGAGAGACTCTCGAAGACGAATAGGCTGCCACCAGATGGGGCATAGGATTGGTTTATTGTGCATTGCGTACAAAACGTTTCGCATTGTACTTAGAAGAGCATAACTTGGTGTTGCCATGTATGAGAAGCTGCGTCTCGGCTGACTCATGAAGCCTCTACGCTGTTCGTTTTTGTTATAGCTGATAATCACGTCTGTTTTGTAAGCGAATTTTTCACGCAAAGGCTCGTCCCAATTAGGCTCGATGTTCCAGATTAAGCCTCTAGTGCCTTTCAGGTTGATTGTCACTATTTGACCGTTTTCAAAACGCAGAATAACTTTACCGTCAATTTTCGTTGCGCCGTAAAGTGATACGTCAAGCACAATCTTCTTAGTCCGCAGAGGAGCTAGATTAATTGGAGGCTTTCCCGTTACTTCCGCTACGGAGATTCCCTCCAAGTTAATCAGGTCAACTTTAACGAGCTTCTGTTCGACCAAATGGGAATTATAGACTTCTAATTCAGTCGTTGTTTCAGACACAATGTGACCGAGATTCACATCTGAAACCTCACCTGCACCAGATATAATGCGGTGATGCCATAAGTCCATATCGGTGCGCAGCATAACTGCGTTGTTTGCTTGAGCCATAACAAATCCTATTTAAATTTAAATCCAACGCCCACATGTGAACTCCATAAATGTTCAAATATACCATCCTTTCTTTTGGTGACAAGTGGGAAAACAACCCAATCACCCATTATTGTTACAGGCTCGATATTTTCGATTGAAAGAGTACACATTTCGTTGTTGTAAAATACTTCAGCATCTTTCACAACCGCCTTAGCAACGGCACCGTCTATTAGTTTGGCGGCCTCTTCAACAGCCTTGTCAGCGACACTGAGAGTTAATCGATGCGGGTTCATAAGCTCCCTGTTGTTGTATTTTGAAGAGCCGTATAGGATGTTGGTATTCTCTATATCATACATCTCAATCAAGCCTTCTTTTAGCGGTATGTTGATTGGGCAAGATAGTCCATAGTAAACAACACAACTTGGCATTGGAGTGCCGGACAGCCAAGCTCTAGCGGGTATACCGTCGTAAAGCACAGTTCTACAACGTAAGTACCTTTCAGGGCGACCCATATTGCTATTTGAACCGTAACTATTGGAAAAAGTACCAATAGATTGTTTGTCGTATGCGGGATTAGTGCCATCTGGCATAAAAGTTATATATATAAACTCACCACCGATGTCACGCTCAATCGTACTAATTCCATTATCGTACGACGGATGCCTACCAACAATGAAATGTACAAATTGACCCTTCTTTACTTCAGCAGAAAATGCAACAAAAGTCTTTGTCGTTGTGACGTACAAGTTTACAAACGGGAATAAGTATTTACCACATTCTGTTGCAGCAGGATACGATTCCGACATCATCGTGTCAAAGCGGTCATAAAATAAACGAGAGGCGTTCCCGTCGCGAGAAATTGAAATAGAAAGTATATTTCCAACGGAAGCGTAATTGCGCTTTATCCCAAAGTTAAACCATTTACCCTCTTTATGTTTTATTGAAAACCCAATATCAGCACCGTCAAAAACTACTTTCGGTAAAGTGTTGAAATCAACAGCGTTGTTAAACATACCGCTTTGTAACAGATATTTTTTGATTTCAACCAAAAACTCGCTCATTGTATTGATTGTACCTTCATGTTTCACAAATGCCATATTTTACTCCATTAATAATGCAAGCCAACGGTTGTAGCTACTGCTGCCGCTGTCGCTGTTTTGCATCGACGGAAAACACAAATATCGTTTATCCCCAATAACCAACTCCTTTTCAGGTGTGTTATTCAAACCACTCACAAAATAAGCACCTTGTAACCAGCCGACAGTGGATGCTTCGCGCCAATGACCAATGTGAGTATTAATTGTAGCAGGCAAACTATACACTGCTGTTATCTCTATTGGGTATAATACATGTAAGCCACTCACAGTCGTAATATATCTATACGGCAATATATAACCACTCGTGTACTTTTCAGTACCCCGTCCACCACCCAGAGACTCAGTGCTTTTAGCAATCATCGCCACGACTCCATTTGGGGTATTGCAAAAACAAGAGCTTATACCCCCCTGTGAACCAGCGGTGTCGTCTTTGGTGAACGGGTCATGAAACCCACCGTAATCAAAATTTATCTCATGTATTGGCGTGCCAGCATCTTCATCGCCGATTCGCGCGTAGTTATTGTTATGACTGCCTCCGATATACATAGGATATGTATTTTCCAAATCAGTCCCAAATTGCAACATAAACCCACAATACATGGAAAGGTAGTATTGCTCCACCTTAACCACAATTATAAATCTACGCCCATTTGCAACGAACCAATAATTCATTGATTCATTCTTTAACGGAATTGCTGTAAAAATGTTTCCAAACTTAACCTTTGCAAATAAGTAGAAATCTCTTTGGCCACATCATTTTGTGTAGCATACCATGCGCATAAAGATGTAATTTTGTACTTCTCATTAACGTACATCGCCATTGGTACAACAATCGTATCCTGACCATCGAGACCATGCCCGATGAAACGTCGACGATATACCCATCCGAATTTCACATCCGCTTCTTCATCGTACATATCGTCATAGGTCTCATCCGCATCAACAACTTTATCACCATCGCTATCTTTAATAACCTCCCATGCTTGGTTGGCTTGAACCAGTTCGGGATTTGTTGTCAGAAACTTTTCGAGTTTCGACACCAAATCCCTTGCATTGGAGGCTGTTCCTATTTCGACAGCCATTACTTTTCCTTTCTACTAAGCCCCACCAATTCGTTTAACCGCGCGTTGCTCTCGACCCATTGCCTTGATAAGAACTTTCCTACCACTGCTTGATGCCAGAGCGAGGTTCATGGCCTCTACTGGGTCGAAGGTGTTGATAACAGTCAACTGCTGCTGGTTCGATGATGATGAAGAATTTGCGTTATCTCTATGGCGAGGGTCATTTTTAGTGATTACCTCCTCACCTTTCTGTAAAACAGCAGGAACTTCGTTTGGTGCGAGTCCTGCGATACCACCACTATGATAACGTACAGCACCGTTGAAAACAAGCGGATTCACCCGTTTGCCACCAGCCTTACCGCGACCAACAACACCGCCTGTATGGAACAGGGATGCGTATTGAGCGAAGCTCGATGTGTCTGGCATCTGCACATCAGCACCGCCGCCGAAATACGACTGAAGGGCTTTCTGAATCGCAAGACTGATAAGTTGCTGGATAATCACTTTCGCCATGTGACGTAAAGCCTCTGCTGCCCATTGAGCCATCGCTTGACCCAAGTTTGCAAACGCTTCGCGACTGCTTACAGCACCTGTTGCGATACCAGCAAGGCCGCTGGCAATACCTTCAAACGCAGTCATTGCTCCGTCATTAAGCACGCCGTACGCAGCATTCATCAACTCGACTTCGCCCTTACTATGGGTTGTTTCGGTGCGAACATCCTTCATCTTTGTCACAAGATTTGTGAGGTTCGCATATGCTGCCGAATCACCAAAAGAAGACATGATTTTTGAGCGTCTGCAACCAACTCTTTCATCTGCGGAGCGATATTGTTCAAGTACGCCTGAACATTCTCTTCCATCTTAGTGATGGATTGCTGACCGCTTATGACGAGTTGTTCCTGCAATTCTTCGAACTGACGTTTGCGTTGCAAGAAGTCATCAAGGCGTTTTGCCATTGAGTCAACAGCAAAATTTGCCGCTTGACGGCGTGGGTTGGACTGATAATCAGATTGCTCCGCACCAAGTCGTTCACGCTGATTCAGAATAGCAGTTTGTTGCTCTGGTGACAGTTTGGAGAACGCTTCGCTATTGATTATCTCGTCGAGCTTTTTAATGGCATCCGTCATGCGTTCAACATATTTCAGAGTGCTTTCAGACATCTTAGCCTGAGCCTCTTCAATAGTAATCACACCACGCGATACCGCACTGCCGAGATATTCAGCACTGTTGGCGCGTTCTTTCTCAATATCGTTGCGTTTCTTCTCAAGTGAATCGAGGAAGGCATCGACTTGTTCGCCGAGAGCTTTCTGAGCCTGCAATTCAGCGTACTTGGCCAGTTGCGGCTCAAGCTGTTTAGACCAAGCAAGAGCCTCTTTACGGCTAACGTCCTTACTTTGGGCATATTCCAGAGTAAGAACCTCAAGCATCTGCTTAACCTGTTTGTCATTATCAGGTTGAATGATGTTCTTGAAGCCGTCGATAATCTCATTCAGCGTAGAGCCAGACAGGTCAACAGACAGAGTAGACGGGTCGCGGTTAATCAGACCTTCAACGCCATTCACACCCATCGCCTTATACATCTCGCGGATTGCTTCACGCGCTTCTTCAGTCACTTTCTCAACCAAAGATTCGGCTTTGTCGAAGGCAGAATCGTCGTCTTTCTGCTGTTTAGTTAAGGATTTGTCTTGTTTCCAGCGTTCCTCTTGAGCTTTGTAGAAATCAAGCACTTTGCTGTCAGCCGCCGTATTATGGCTGACTGAGCCAGTAGAACCTGCAATCGTTACGGAGTTACCACCGCTCAAACGCACAATGGTTGGTTTGTAGTTCGGATTACGAGCCATTTCTGCCAAGTAAGCACGCGAAGACGCGCCTGTTTTGGCATCAATACCGTATCGGCCTTGTTTGGTATCAGACACCCACTCTTTGCCGTTGTGAATGGCAGTATGGCCGTATGGATGGCCTTTGATAGCACCCCAGCTGACCACGTCGCCTTTTTTTGCGGAACGTAATTCGCTGAATAAGGCACTTGCTGCCAGCCTTTACCATATTTCAGCAAGTTCTTAGCGGTCAGATTACCATTGCCTTTGATATACGGGGCGGCTTGAGAATCGACAGCAGCCAGCGCACGTTTAACGTAAGTGGCGCATTGACCTGTGAAGTCAGCAGCAGCTTTCTTGGTTGCCAAGTCAGCAGCAGCGGCGGCGCGTTTATCAACAGCGTAGGAAGACGTGCCGTTTGAACCACCTGAAGAGTAATTCTCATACGGGTCGTTTGCGGCGTATTTAGATTTAACCTTTTGACGCTCACCCAAGTACCAATCACCGAGATTGTTGTAACCCTTTATCGGGTCATCTTTCAAACGGCCTTCGCGGTAGTCGATGAGTTTCTGAATCATCTTCTCGTAAGATAATTCTTTCTCAAGACGTTTCAGCGCGGCTTCTTCTGCGCGTTGGCGAGCCTGTTCAGCCTTCTCGCGAGCCTTGTTGACCTTCTCGTCAAGAGCTTTGGCTTCTTCAGCCTTTTTAGCAGCGTCACCAGCGTCACCAGCGGCTCGGTTTGCCGCTTCCAGTGCAGTCTTTTGAGTGATGTCGTTGTCAGTGTCGGCGATGTTTTTACGCATCTCCTCCAAGCGTTTATTGAGTTTGGCTTCAACACCATTCTCATTAACCTCCAGCGACACGTCCAAGTTGATTTGGTCGGCATCTGGAAGACTTGCTTCAATACCCTTGAATTTCTTAACAACATAGTCGGCGAGGCCACCCAGATAAAGGAATGTTGACTTAAGCGCAGCGGTCAATGCGTCAATCAGTCGAGCAACAAAGCGAATTGCACCAGTCCAACCGTTTTCAAACTCTTTAGCACTCTTGTTGGATTCTTTGCTTGTATCGACGAAGAATGAGCCAATCAACTCAACCGCGTCAGCAACGAAGTCAGCAACGAAGTCAGCAATACCCTTAACCAATACGTCGATGGCTTCAGAAATGACACCAACGGCTTCTGAAATCAGCCACAGCACGTCAGACAACATCTGCATACCAGATACAGCGTCTTCAGACTCACCGCTCAATCGGCTGATACCGCGCACGATACCTTCGAAGATTGCTTCAACAACCTCGAAGACGATGAATGCTTTGAACAGCCCGACAGCAATCTTGGCAGCGGATGCCAACACACCAATCAGGCGTGAGATTGGGGCAACGAGCAAGCCCAATCGACCACCAGCTGCAGCAGCACCGCCCAAGCCAGTACCAACAGAAGGTGCTACTTTGGCAATCAGACCCATCTTAACGGCGAAGTTTGTGATGGCCGTACCAGCGGCTTTCAAGCCCAGCCCGAACGTGCGTATTGTTGCGGCGAGTGCTACGAACATTTGCGCCGCGCCGATTGTCAGTAACGCACCGAAGGCGATAACCAATTCGTTGGCGTGTTTAACCGCCCAACGCAGAGCATCAATAGCGACATTCAACGCCTTTGCGATTACCTCAGCCCATTGCTTTGCTTCGTCGGAGCGGAAGAAGTCACGCACTTCACGCAGAAGGGTTGTGAAGTTCTCCATCACGCCAGCGTCGGCGATGATACGCATCCATTCTTTGAATGCGTTGTTCAAACGGGATTGTTCAGCCACCAAAGACTTCTGAGTCTTCTCAATGTTTGAGCCATAAGTCTCTTCAATCAACGCGGCCACTTTAGGCAATACGTCGGCGGCGAGAACCCTGCCATCCTTCATCATTGTCATAAGTTCGGCGTTGGTCACACCCAATGCTTTAGCAAACAGGTTGGTCGCAGCAGGCAAGCGGTCGGCTAACTGACCTTTCAACTCCTCAGCCTGAACAGTTGTTTTAGACAACATTTGCTCAAGGGCTTTGTAGATACCAGATTGTGTTTCGGCGTCAGCACCCATCAATTGACCAAAGCCAGAGAACTGTTCGAAAATGTATTTCACGGTATTAGAGTCGAGTTTGGCCTCTTTACCAGCGACGAAGAGTTTTGCAGAATCCTGAATAATCGTACCCAGTTCCAAACCCATACGTTCAGCCGTATCACGGAAATACTTCTCCAGTTCACCAGCAGTCGTATTCCAGTTATCGGCCAACACTTCGGCACGAATCTTCAGCGTAACACCTTCTTGACCGTCCTTAACCACTTTATCAAGTGCCAGATACAGGCCACCCAGAGCCGCGCTGAGAGCCAACACTTTACCGCGTGCCTGTTGCAAGAATGCGAGAATGCCCTGCTTACCTTTCAACCAACGGTCGAAGGCATCCGCAGTAGAGCCTGTCGAATCAGACAGGTTTAATTTGAGAATCCAGAGCTTTCGACGCAGCAGCAGTACGCGCAGCGTTTGCCGCCAGACGCTGCTCAGCCTTCGTGAGTTTATCCACGTTAACACCAGCTTCGCCAAGAATACGGGCGGTTTGCTCAACAGCAACTTTTTGACGCGCGAAGGCTGCACCAGATTGGTTTAATTGGGTTACCAACTGGCGCAGTCTTGCGATTTCTTGGGACGTTGCATTGCCACTACCAACACGAGCATTCAGTTTGGCATGTTCGTTACGGGTTGCTTCATACGCAGCACGGAGTTTTGTCAACTCAGCAGATTGTTTGCGGTACAAATCAATATTACCAGCCACGACTTTGAGTTTCTCTTGAACCGCGCGGAGTTTATCCATTGCTTCGCTCAAGGCTTTTACGTCAGTGGTTGATTTGCGCATTGCTGTGCTTGCGTTGCGTACAGACGTAGTGATGTCGGTCATCGCGTTTATGGCTGCGTGATGGATTCAGTGCATCACTGACTGTCTTTGAAACGGAATCTTGTTGCGCTGCTTTGGCTTCAGCAATCTGCTGCGCGATGGATACGCGTTGAGCATTTATCTGATTGCGTTGACTTTGTATGTTACGTCGACGTGTTGCTTCGGCGGCTGCTTGTTGTTGCGCCAACTTCAGAGATTCTTGTTGCAGGCGAATCTGTTCTTGCAATTCCTTGCGTCGGTCGGCTGCACGAGAAGTGATTTCATTTTGACGTTGCAACGCAGCCTGTGCATTACGCATGTCGATAATGGTTTGCAGCGTACGCTCATAAGTCTTTGTCAGGGCCTCTTGACTGCGTTGGATGTTGTTGGTTGCCAAACCATGCGCTTCAGCCTCAAGGCGTTGACGCTCATAAGCATCAGCCTGTTTCTTAGCGGCTTCGGCAGCATTGAGTTGATTGGCTTCCAATCGCGCTAATTTATCGGCCTGCGCTTTGGTCGGCACGCCGAGTGCGCTGATTTTGTTGGCGAAGTCGTCATACGCATCACTCGCGTCTTTAGCGCGTTCAGCACTTGATGCCACGTTATCGGCGAGTTTAGACAACTTACCAAGCATTGCTTGTAACTCGGTAAGTTTAGTCGCAGCAGATGCCAATCCTTTCAGACTGGCTTCATAGGCTTTAAAGTCGGCCTTACCCTTTGCAGCCGACTTTGCCTGTTCGTTCAGGTCGTCTTTCAGACCCTTAATGTTCTTGCGCACGTCGTTGATGGTTTTGCCACTGTAATCCTGTGCGCGGATTTCTAATTCAACTGAGCGATTTTCAGCCATAATGACCAGTTCCTATATGATTGAGCATATCTCGTAATGCTGCGTTCAACTCTTTTAACGCATCCTGCTTCATATCAGTATTGCTTGCGTCAAAAATCATTTTTGTCAGAGTTCCGTATAAAACAAAATCCTGACGACGGCGTTCGCGTATTAACTCCGCCTCATTGCGTAACATTATAAGCGAATAAAGGCGAGCCTGCGAGTGTCCATTTGCTAAACAGATACTCACATCTCGCCTTAGACTTAGCATGAAGGATTCGAACGGATGGTAAGGGTCTACTTCTCCGAAGTCGCCTTCTCCGCCAGCATTTTCTGGATGGTTGGTTTGTCCAGTGCCGCCAGCAGTCTTTTTTTTAAATTGTCGGATTCATTCATTGTCAGGTCGATGATTGCAATCACAATATCCATCTGCTTACCGATACCCATACGAGTATCCCAGATTTGCGCAGCAGTGAGTTCTTCATCGCCGACGGGGTGTTTCACCCTTGTCATTAATAGCCGACAGGAACGCAGCACGAGCCAAATCAGGAGCATATTTGATAATGCTGTTAGCAACATCCATCAGGTCGTCAGAGCCTTTGGATTTAGCCATTACCTCGTCAAATGCTTCCATCAAGCGCACGCCGTTAGACTGCCATTGAGCGGACAAATCAGCAAAATTCAAACCACGAACGGTTACGCCGTGAACTTCCTTTGTTGGGGACACCAATCCCGCAAGATTCATTTTCATTGTAATTTACCTCATAAAAAAAACATGGCAAAGCGGACTATACCACTTCGCCATGTTTCATGCAACATTAATGCTTATACCAATGTAGTCGGTTGACCGTTGATGTACAGCATTGAGCCTGCGCCTTCAGATTCCAGAGCAGTAATGTTGAAGGCCATGCTAGACCATTCTTCACCGCCTTTCAATGCGAAATCGCCGTTAGGTGACAAACGCACCTTAGGCATCCAGTATTGACGGTTTTCGCCTTTAGCGTTACAACCACGGAACAGGAACTCACCAACGATGGATTGACCTTTGGAGATGATGACATCACGAGCCGCTTTTTTCAGGTCGTAAGTCACAACAACCCAAGAACCTTCAGCCTTGATTTTGTCGGTGCTGGCGGTATCGCCAATCATCAAGAAGCCAGTTTCAGGAGTGTATTCGTAGTCCACACCTTCCACCAGAGTTGCTGTTGCTGGAGTACCAGCTTTGGCTTTGGCTTCGTCGGCAAACACTTCAATCTTGGTGATTGTGGCAGCGAACACGCCGTTAGGGTTTTCTTTGCTTGTACCCAAGCGGTAGCCCAGAGAAGGGTAAACCTTCAGCGTGTCTTTTTTGCCAGTAGCGGCAACTTGAGTTTGAGCATTGACTTCACCAGCGAAGAACATTGCCAAGTTTTCGGTGTTGATGTTGTCCAGTGTGAAGCTACCAGTCAACTTGGAAGAGATGATGATTTCTTCGTCGGTTGTGTTGAAGCCGCACTCGGATGATTTGTGTTCCAGAGTTTCATTCTCTTGGGTCAGTTCAATTCTTTGGACGAACCCAAGTAACGGAAACCCTTAGCGTCAGCTTGGCGTTCAACGCCGTTGATGATTGGGAATTGGTTAAATTCAATTCGACCGTTCGCCAGTACCAGCGATTTGGTCGCGCCGCGTGTAATAGCCATTTTGCTATCCTTTCTTTAGTGATTAATCAAAGTTCAGCATAGGGATTCGCATTATCGTAAGCGACGCTGAATGAGAAATAAATATAAAAATACGATTTCGATTGTACCTCATCTGGCGGATTGTGGCAAACAGGAGAATCGTATTTGAAGTTGCTTACTAAACCGCCGAGATTATACCACTCTTTGTACTTAGCTCCACCCATACGACCGCCGTCAATCGCATGAATCTTGTTGAATGCCTGCTCGATTTTAGCAATCTGCTCGTAAGCCACGTCGATAGGGTGCTCAACGTTTTCAACGTCGACATAGCCAGATAACAGAAAATCTACGCGGTCATTACGAATCGTTTTGCCTTCATCAGCCCCAGTATTGCTGTTACCAGCGCGAATCGTTTCATTGATGATGATGCACGGTAGCGTAACGTCAGCACCAATGACCTGACGGCCACGATACACGCGAACGCCTGTCTCCTGTTCAAGCAGGGCACACAATTTTTTCAGAGCCGTTAGTCGAACATGTTCCTTCATTATTTTTCCAATCTATTGAGTTGTCGTAAAAATTCAACTTCGAGGTATTTGGCAATCCGCGCCTGATTGCGTTTGGCCGTATCCCACATCACTTGGTCTATCGACGGGGCGTACAACAACCATGCCCTCATAGACTTGATGTAGCGACCACCGCCGTGGGTAATACCGCTAGGAGGTGTAGAACTACCGCCTTTAGTTCGCGTCAGAACACCGATATTGCCAGATTTCCGAATTGGTGAACAAATGCGTGCTTCATTACCTTCGTCGAGGTCGGTTTAACCTTAACGCGAACGCCACTTGTTGTCTTAGACGGCAGCGTGTTCGGATTCGGACGGAAGCGGTTCAGCATTGTTGGTTGGTCGCGGGCGTAAATGGCCGCAACGAGCGAACCTTTCGTCGCATATTTTGCAACACCTGTTTTATCAGGGTTGCTCAGATACGATGCTTTCCAGTTGATTTGCTTGCGCATATCTTGCCGTACACGAGATAAGGCTTCACGCTTGGCCGTCTGATTGATAGCCAAGCGTGCTGCTTCTGCAGTTCTGTCTGGAAAGGCCTTGAACATCTTCTCCAGCGATACCAGATTCTCCAAGTCAATCGTAATCATGATTTACCCGATGCTGTAAGTGCGTGGCCTGCCACTTCTCGATGTAGATTCCATCGTCATCCAATCGGGTGTTCAGCACATACTCTTTGCTGTCATAGACGATTTTATCACCGACGGCAAAGCCCAACGCACGAGCTTCACGAATCGTACACAGTACAAGAACGCCACCGTCAGATAATTCAGCGAAGCCTTGATAGTCAATGTCGCCAGTTAGGTTTATCTTGGTATGCACGCGCACGCGGCAATCAGACACGCGCCCACTCGCCGCCGAAATATGCTTAGATGGAACACCCATCTCATGATGCAAGTCGGCGCGTGCTTTTCGTTTTATATCAAGGAAACTCATCCGTTACTCCACGACGTATGCTTGATACCAAATACCTTTAACGTCAGGCGAGTAGTTCGTAGCGAATTTAAAACCTGTTGTCGTGATACCTGCCAAATACGCGAAACGCTGCGTTGATTCATTTTTCAAGTCCATAGTAACAATCACAAAAGGAACTTTGGAGAAAGTCTTAGTGAATGTAATCGGCACAAGGGTGTTATTCTCAAACTCACCAAGTGTTGCTTTCGGAATGTATTTGGCCTCGTATTCTTTAAAGACCGTGCCTCCTGAGCCACCAGATTGCTGTGCTGCTTCCAAAGCCGCAATACGACGCTTAATTTCAGCGTCATCATACGGTGCCGCTGGAGCCCCGACCAACTTAACAATCTGCTCTTTGAAATTCATCTCAACTGTTTGGTCGTGAGTAGTATTACCAGATTCGCCGATTTTGAAAATCAGCTTATTGCCGTCTGCACTCGGAGTAACGGACTTCAAGTGCAAATCAGGAGTCATCGCAGGAAGCAACGGACGCAAATCCACTGTTTTTGTTTCAGTGCCTATTGTTGCACTGAGCATACCATTCAGGAGCTTAAAGCCGCCAAAAGCTGCTTGTGCCGCTGGTGCTGACTGACCACCGCTGTCGTTTCCCAGTGTTTTCGAACTTGGTCATAAATGTCGATGTAACTCATTTTCTTTATTCCATAAAAATAGGTTTCGTGTCAATTCTAACACGAAACCTATTTGCTAAGAAGATATTACAATTCGTTAGCTTCAGACTCACCGTCTTTGGCTTCACCTTCTTTAGCTTCACCTTCTTTGGCGTTGGCTTTGGCTTTACCACGGGCTTTGGCTGGGGTCTGTTCTGGTTCAGGAGTGCTGTCTTCAACGACAGCTTCAACTTCCTCAATCAGTTCAGGAACTGGCAAACCGAACTCAGTACAGACATCGACTTGGCCGTCAAAGTCTTCTTGGAACAGTTGCACAACCGAACCACCAGTGTAGAACACGCCGTCGCTGCCGACAAAAGACACGTTGGTTTTGAACTTAACCATTTTGATAGTTTCTGGCATTGTAACACCCCTTATTTAGTTACATCTGTGATGCGGAACACGCTGTTTGGAGTCAGCGTAATCGGCAACGGAGCAGATTGGGTCAACAGGTAGGTTGTTGACGGTTCATTAACACGGAATTCTTTGTGGTGCATTTCGGTCGCAATCCATCCAGCGTCTGCATCTTTGATAGCACCGAAGGCCATCACGCCTGCGAATTCGCGGCTGTCGAAACCGATAACTTCACCGTCGGCAACGTAGCGTTTAGGCATACCGTCTGCGCCGAGGTAGCTGCGGTTGTCAACGTAAACTTCGATGGTTGCGCCGTTCAATGCGGTGAATCGAGCCACCATAGCAACACCGCGTACATCGCCAACGTGCAACAGGTTCATGGTCAGGTCTGAGCCACGGATGTTGCGGTCAAGCAGATGGGAACGTTCTTTAACGGAGAAGTAGGCGTAGAAGGCAGCCCATGCGCCACGACCCATAATCAGAGTGTCGACTTCGGAAGTGTGTGATTTTTCATACACCAAGTCAGACATCTTAGCCAAAATGGTCAATGGGTTTACGTTTGCAACTGTCCAATTATTAAAACCCAAGTTGCTCATAGTCAGGGCTGGGTCACGGAAGTAGCTCACGGTAGTGGTTGGGTAGTCGTCACCGCTAATGGTCAACTCACCACGAGAGAAGGCATTGAATGCCATCAATTCATACAAGTTGTTCATTTTGATGCGGTGCATCTGCATTTGTTTTGCGCGAATCGCCATTGCGCGTTGGGCAGGGGTCATGCTACCGAACAGTTGTTCACCAGCTACGCGATGTTGCAGACGTTCATCCCAAGCATCGATGGAGTCTTTCTCCTTGGCGTATGCAGGGCGGAAAGATTTTACATCAAAGTTTGTTTTGGTTGACCTTGCTTACCACGTTAGGGGCTACAAATTTGGCAACACCACGGAAATCTTCGAACACGTCGTCAAAGATAATCACGTCGGATTTAGCCAAGAAGGTATTACCGAACAAGGCGCGGTAGAAGGATTTTGGAGCTTCCAGCTTGCGAATCAAGCCGCCTTGAATCAGGGTCTCCGTTAAAGTTTGTGCATTTGGCATAATTAACCTTTCTTAAGTACGTTGTACTGGGTTTGTGTCGAGATGCTCGAAGAAGATTGTGTTGGAGTTAAACTTGCGCAGTTTTTCGATTTTACTTGCAACGGTATTCATGCTATCAAAGAGACCTTCGCCATACACAAGAGCATCGATGTTGAATGTGCCATGGGTGTAAACACTTACTGGTTCACCGTTTTTTGCTGCAAAAGCAGCAATGCAAAGCTGTTTGTCATTACTCAGCGGTTGAGCATCTTCTAATCCGCTAATAACAGTTACTTTGCCAGCGTTTGACAAATGACACAACGCATATTGCTGAATTTTGTCACCCGCTGTCGCTGAAACAGTCACTGGCAACGGAGTTTGTTTCGCAAACAACGGAATGTGTTCACCACCAACCGCTTTGATATTTTCACTTTTCGCAAACATGTTTCAATCCTTTATTGGTTGCTTTCAAGAAGTTAGCAACAGCGTCAATGTCTGCTGCCAGTTTGGTCGCTTCAGACTCATTGCCAACGTCAGCACCCACGTTCGGTTGGGTTGTTTGAGCCATGGCATCGGCCAACAGGTTAACTGGGGCGGCTGGTTGTTGAGCAACAGGTTGTTCTTTAACGTCTTGTGCCGCGGCGTTCAGAGTCTGAATAGCATCTTCAACACTCATGCTGGTGTTAAATGCCAGATGATGTGCCAATTTGCTGTTTTTAGTAGCTGCTTCGGCGGTGATAATGCTCTGAATGCGGCTGCGTTCGGCATTTGCATCGGCTTGGGCAACAGGGGCTTGCGGCGTTTGAGCCTGTGGTTCAGTTTTGGTATCTACCGCCTGAACAGTATTTTCATTAGACATACGTCCCTCCGTGATTAACTTTACAGCCCCTTCAACGCTGATTACATCGTCGATGAGACCAATCGATTTCGCTTCTTGTGCAGTATAACACGCCGCCTGCGTCTTTACTACATCTTCGACAGCCAGCGAACGGTTCACGCTTACTAATGATACGAACTCCTGATAAGTTGCGTCAATTCTTTTTTGCATATCAGCTTTTACGGAATCACTCAACTCTTCGTATGGGTTGCCGTCAACTTTATGGTCGCCTGCTTTAATGAATGTTACAGAAATGCCTTCGTTCTCCAGCATTTTCTCATAACTTACGTGCATAGCAACGACGCCGATAGAGCCGATTCCGCTGCTAGGTGTGGCCTTAATTGACGTACATGCAGATGCAATTGCGTATGCCGCAGAATAGCAACTGTTATCTACTACGGCGTGAATCTCTTTCTGAGAACGAGCGGCCTTGATGTAGTCCACTGTTTCAAAACAACCTGCGACTTCACCACCGCCAGAGTCAATGTCCAAGATAATGCTATAGACAGACTCATCAGCCAAAGCTGTTGCAATTGCGTTTTTAATGTAGTTGTAGCCAGTGATAAAACCATAGGTTGAATTGAAACGATTCACCAATGCGCCGAATACAGGAATCACTGCGGTTGTACCGACCATGCCATACATCATAGAACCACTCACTGCCGAAGCACCGAGTGTTCTTGCCATGGTTTGTTTAACCATATCAACACGGCCTTCCTCTTTTTGCAAGACAGGATTGCTCATGTTAACGTTCAGGTCTGTTAAAAACTTACCAGCAGCCTCCTGCTGCACAGCAAGATACAAGGTCTGCTGTGAGGCAAGAGACGCGACAATAGGATGCAAATTATTCATTTTCATCGTCTTTCGAATTTTTGTTATCGGAATTATCGCCTTTTTTGTCGTCGGAATCAACCGATGCTTCGTATTTTGAAGATTTTTTGTTAACAACGGCCTTTTCAGCACCGTCGTCAATAACAATGCCCAAGCGTTCGATTTCGTCCTGCTCACGCTTACGTTGAGCCAGTAATTCACGCCAGTCATAACCCATGCGAGCCGCTTCAATTTCGAGCGTCGATAGACCAAACTTGGTTTTAAGAATGGCTGCCTGAGTTTCCTTCATCTCATCAATTTGGCCGCGTGCCGCGCCAATCCATGAGCATTGCGCCAGTGCATCGAAGATTTCTGGATTCTCATAAATCCACGAGGTTGTTTTACCCTTCGGCAATGGGATAGAACCGTTGTTAATTTGCTCTTCCAGCCATAGGCGGTAGACTTCCGTTGCGAATTTATCGGCGACGGCCTTTTTGCGCGATTGCATAAACTTGAATGTTTCATTCATGCTTGCGCGTGCGCTGGAATAGTTTGTTTTGGTGTAGTCGCGTGAGAATTGCTCATAACTAACACCAAGACCAGCGGCAATATGACGCAGCAATGATTGCTCATATTCAGAACCAGTGCCGCTTGGTTGACCGAGTTGTTGCAGATTCAGTTTGGTGTTTGGATGCAGCACTGGAATTCGTGCGCCATCCAACTGAATATCACGGGTCGCGGTATGTTGCAAAATAGAGCCAAGCATTGATTTGGCGGCCATGTCAAAACTCGCGCCGTTCGGATTACCACCCATGATTTCGGTAATCATTTGAGGCGGCAAATCACTCTCAATGCTGGCTGCGTAAGTCGCCTGCAATACGGCCTGTTGCAACTCAACGTCTTGGAAGCGGCGAGTCATGCGCATTTGCTTCAAGACGCTAACCATCTCGCTCACACCGCGTATCTGGTCGGGCATCAATTGGTCGATGATATGGATAATCTGTTTGCGACCCCATTTGGTTTCCGCTGGAATACGTTTCCACTTGAACAGCTTCTCTTGCTGTGTGAAATCGTATGGATGCGCTTCCATGATGTAATAGGCGACAGGACGACCATAGCTATCGCGCTCAATACCTGCTTTGAGTTTGTTGCCATCCATCCCACCATCGGGATTACTGAGGCGTTTAGGGCTAATCATCTGAATAGCTGTCGCATACGGGCGTTTTCGGTCAGCAATCCATTCAGCTGTTGCCAACACTTCACCATGAATCAAAAACACACCGACCGCCTGACGCACCATGGCCGTAAAGTCCTTTACACCACTAGCATCCAACCAGTGTTTAGCACTAGAAGCCGTATTGTTAAATTTGGACTCGACCAAGCGTTGAAAATTGTACAACCACTCGTCGTCATCAACGCCCAAAACATCGACATTCGGCTGCGAATTCAGTTTGAATTGCGAGCCGACGATGTTGTCTTTGTGAATGGCCACAACGCCGCTGGCGTAGCCGTCATTCAGCACTACGTCGCGGGCGCGGTCATCGATGATGTCTTTTTCGAAACGCAGCATTGCGTCCATTGGTAACGGAGAAGCCTCCCACGTTGCCATTTCACGACTGGTACGGTTTGCCCCGTCGAGGCCGCCTGTACCACCGTGTACTTTGTATGTGTCAATACCAGACATGACTTCTCCTAGAAATATACTCTCAGTGGTGCATAACCCTGACCCAATGGCGCGTTCTCCAGCAACCCACATGCTCGCAGTTCCATTTCCATTCTGCGAATCAGGTCTGCCAGAACGGATAAGTTTGCTTTTTGATATTCAATGCGTTCCCCGTTCTGGTCGATGACCACGGTTACGTTTTGGCCAGATGCGATGCGAAAATATGCGTCCTTCGCATCTCGCAACATCTCTGGCGTGTAAAACGTGCAATTACAACTCATACTATGCTCCCTGCAATTTATTAATTTCATCCCAACTCAATTCAGCATAGCTTTGTTGGGCATCATGAATGACAACATTATCTCCTGTTTCGTCTGTTGCATCAACTGGAGCATAAACCAATGGGTTTTTGTTCCACTCGTCAAACAGCGGTGGCGGATTTGCCCAATCGATGCGGTCAATCATGAGCAGTTTCGAGATTGAAACCCCGATACAGTAATACAGCAAGTCCCACGCTTCGTTGTTTTGATGCGGTATTTTCTCCCACTTGGTTGCAGTACGAATCTCAGCACACAACTCTTGGTAAAAACTCGATTCCTAGCCAGTCTGGAAAGGTAATCAGACCATGTGCTACTTCGGTCGCGTCTAGTCGGTTTGACAGGGTGTCTTTCAACAAATTCGAATTCAGCATCAATACGGGAACGTCACCACGCGCCGCACTCAATGCGTCCTTTTTGGTTGCGTCAGGATAAGTAATAAACGCCCGTGGGGAGTTCGGTGTTACAACACCCTTCACCAAGTGGAATCGGGCTGCTTTTTCGTTTGTTTTTTTCAAGCTACGGTAAAAGTCATAGGCCATAGACGTTACGCTTTCACCCTTCTCACGAGCATAACCACCGCTATCACATACAGTCATTGTCACACCCATCATACGACCGCTTCCGTCGGCGAGTGGATAGAGTCTATCCATGACTTCAGTTTCAATCAACGACCAGTCTTCCAAGAAAGTCGCTGGGCGTACAAAGTAATTGTCGCCATCTTCGTCAACACGCGCAGATTTGCGAATATCAAACCTATCAATCACTGTAATATCGAACGGTGCACCAGCAGAAATACCATGTACTTGGACGACGAATCTGTTCTTCTGTACGTCGACACACGCAATCAAATTGCGCACGCCGATAGGAACAACACGCTCGCCAATATCAACCGCGCGGTCTTTCAAGTGTTCAGGTAAACGCTGAGATACTTGTGATTTAGGCACATATGGTTCGGCCAAGTCGGTGTTGTAGAACTTCTGTAAAGCCTCTTCCGAACCAGTCGTTTTAAACTCTTCTTCAGCAGCCAGATACATTGTCACCAACCGACCCCAGCTTACGAACGCGGCGGCAACACCACGAAGCCAAAAAGGAAGCAATACGGGTTTTTGCGTGGACTACCTACCAACTCACCATGTCGGTTGAAGTACATACCGTCTTGAACCCACACGCCTGTTTGCTGCATGGCATGGCGTTGAGATTGCTCAATTCGTCCGAAACATTTCGGGCATTGCAGGTATGTTGACGCGGCAATGTCAATCATGTTGGTCGCCTTCTCATCCCATTTAAGCATTGAAAAAAACACCTTCAAAGCGTTCGTTACAATGTGGGCAAGCCCAATACCATCTGCGTCTGTCACCTCGGTTATAAAGCGCAAAAAAATCCCCTTCGTTGGAGGGGCTTCGTGTGAGCCAGCCACTTCAACCCAGTGAGGGTCTTCAATTGGTCGGCTTGGGCTACTTTCGGCCAAACACATACTGTATGAACCAAAGGTAGTGGTACGTTTTGCGGCCAAGTCGTACAGGTGAGCCATCGCCGCCGATGTCGTCTGGCATACGGTCATAGTCAGTCAGCATGACGCGCGGAATTGGACGGCCTGCTAACTCGGAAACGCTCGGATGCGCTAGTGACAAAAATACGCCGTTCTGAAAGTGTTTGTCGCTAATATTGTCGGCATCGCGGTCTCCGTTCAGCAACTCACCACATTCCTTGGTGTCACGCAACAGCTTATCGACGCGACGTTTGGAGAAGTCACGGCTCATTGCGGAGGTTGGATTGATAATTAACATGTCCATCGGGTCACCATGGATTGAGAACCCAGTCCAATTGACAACCAAAGCATCGGTCTTACCACATTGGGCTGGTGCAACCATAATTACACCGTCATGAATCGAACTGCTCAACATATCCATAGGCTCAACCATGTATGGTGTTGTTGAGTTCTTCCAATAACCAACGTAAGAGCCTCGGTTATCAACGTATCGGTATTTCTCAGCCCACTGGGAAACAGTGAGTCGTTCAGGAGGTTGTAGAATTGACGACAATTCTACGAGAATATCCGACAGGCTGCTGTACTGCCCGATTTTCTTAAAGGTCGTCGAGGTCTCGGTCGTCGAGTTCTCGGTCATCAACGTCATCGATTCGTTCTCCTGTTAAATCTTCGTAACGAGCAACACGCTCTTTCTGCGCACGCTCACCAAATTTGTCAGCAACGGCCTTGCTTACACCTTTCATCACTTCGTCCAATAATTCGACAACCAAGGTTCGTTGCTCTGGAGTAAGGGTCGTCAGGCGGTCAATGGTGTCGGGTATCAACTTCACACCCATTGCAAACGTCTTGTTAAGCTCGGATACAGCGTCAATTACGTCTGCTGTGTGCCAGTACTCCCCTGCCTCAACAAGGTAACTCAGACGGGCTTTCTTCGCCGCCCAGAAGTCCTTTTTCAAGGCTATGGGGAAGTGGCCTTTATGAAATACTTCTTCCCACTCTTCGTCCGTCCATACAGGCGGAACGCACACGCTCGCAATATCACGAATGGCATAAATATCCGCCCCGTTTCGTGTACCAGACGGCTGAATTTTTGCTTTTCTTACAAGGTTGCCAAGTTCGGTGTTATGGACGTGAAAAATCAGGGCGGCCTGTTTAATGGTCACGCCCTTACTCAAAATATCATCGATGGTCAGCGTGGCATTCGTGCCGTTTCCGAGCATTATTGCCGTCGATGCCTTCTTCATGTTAGCCATGTTTTAAAGCCCTTTTCACTTTTTGTATTAAGTCAAAAAATACGTTTTGTGTGTTTTGTTTACCTTCCCAGCAGGATTTTTTAACAACTACGTCATAAGTGTTCGCGGCGAGCAGGTTGTAGACAAGAACCTTGTCATTTTCCTGCCCACGTCGTGCAAGCCTACGCAGAAACTGGTAGAACTGGCCGTAGCTGAAATATACGTCGTAGTTGATTACGATATGACCGCCTTTTTGAAGATTCAGGCCATGCGCTCCCGATTTAGGGTGCATCAACAGCATCTTAATCTCACCGCGATTCCACGCCGCTTTCTGAGAACCTTTTCTGTCCATCTTCACTGCGTTAGGGAAGTGTTTCTGCAACAAATTGAGGCTGCCTTGATGGTAATATGCAATCAGGAAGTTTTCCTCTGGATGACGCGCCATCAACTCACGCAAAGCCTCAATTTTCGCAGTATGCAGATAGTGAACGGTTCTGTCTTGAACGACGCTACCGAAGTCGTTGATGCTTTCCTCGCTGTCGTAAACAAAACCAGCGCAAATCTGCATCATTTTCTGCAACACAGATACCGCCTGTTCCGCCGCAATAGTAGAACCATCGACGCTAATCATACCCGTGCCGCTCATTGCATTATACAATTCCCTCTGTTTTTCAGGCAAGTCATATAACACATCTTCGATTACATACGGCGGAATATCCTTTAAATAATCCTCCTGTTTCATCACAAGCGTAATGTCCGAAATCAGACGGGTTATTTCGTCAGCAGAACCCTCTTTCAACGTGATTTTGTAGTTGTATGGGTTTACGTTGAAATATTTTTCCTTGTACTCAGTCATAGTTCTACCGAGGCGTTTGCCGCCATCAAGCAGTTTGATTTGAGCAAACAGGCCGAGATAATTCTCGGCGGCTGGTGTCGCGGTCAATTCGTAAAAGTGCGTGGTTTTATGCTTGATTGAGTCGAGTGCTTTCCAACGCTTTGTTGTCGCGTCTTTAATACCGTCACTCTCATCGTAAATTACACAGTCATAAATCCAATCTTCAGTACCCCACGCATTCACCAACCATCCAACCATCTCGTGATTGATGATATGTATTACAGTCGGATGTTCGCGCTCATATTTGCGAATCTGCACGCCTGCTGCCTCAACACGCGCCGTCTCAGTGAGCCATTTGCGATATTCCTTCTCAACAGCAGCCGTTGTTTTCTTCAGCAAGTCGTTGTGCTCGGCTTCTGAAATATTGGGATTGTTCTTCAAAAACTTGTTGACCCTTGTGTTAACTTTTCGGTTAATTTTTCGAAGGTCTTTGTCGTCGAATGGTCGATTTTTCGCATTTCTGGCGTATTCGTTTACTGCTTCGGTGATGTGTTCAGCACGCACCAGTTTGTAGCTGAGTGGGGCGGAGAACGACCATTTCGCTATCTCATCACCCCATGTTTGGTTGGCTACCTTCAGAGGGGCGATAATCAGCACTTTGTTGATTTTGTCGTCATCAACCAAGTCTCGTATCAGCTTCAAGCATATCGCTGTTTTACCCAAGCCTGTGTCGATAAATAATGCACTTCTTGGGTTCTTCTTCAAAAAGTCGATGGCTGTAAGCTGATAGTCATCCAAGTGATGCTCATGCAATTCCACGTTATCAAAACGCGACTTCAATTTATCTAAATATGACATCTGCTTCCTCCAGTGTCGAAACAACATAGACTTTCGCGCCATGTTGCCGCATGGTTTCGATTACTCGTTCTTGTTCTGGTCGTAACACACCTGCGTCATTTTTGAACTCAACGTAAATGGTTAGCCCGTTTTTAATAAACAGTCGGTCTGGGAAACCATTTATACTCGCCCGTTCAATTTTGACCTGAAACCAGCCACGCTTTTCAGCAAGCAGGCGGCTGGTTTTCTCGATACGGCTTTCGCGTTGACTAATGTTTTTCACTTGCGCTTACATTTACCGCAGACCCGACTATCTGCTGGTAATTCATCTGTATAAACCCATTCGTCATGGCGGTCTTTAAGGCGTGCCTCGCACAAAGCATCTTTGGTTGACAGGTCGATTCGATGCCATGTTTGTTGGCCTTCACGACGACCCCATTTTAAGCCGCCGTTCTCGACAAGGCCGAATGCCTGCGCTTCTTTTGGAACACCTCTAACGCCTAAACGGTCAAGCATGGAGTACGCTTCACGCACATACCAATCATAGTCAATATCCGATGGGAATTTGTCGGGTAAGTCCATGGCTGGCATTGCGCCTTTAGTCAACGGAACGTTATTTCCTTTCGAGTTCACGATGGTTGTATCTGTTTTCGTTGAGTAGTACCAACGCACAACCTTGCCGAGATACTGACCGTCTTTGTATGCACCGCCTTTTACCTGCTGGAAGTTCGTAAATTTGAGGAAGTCCATACAACCCTCGATGGTCTCACGAATAGGAATACCACGCTCAAGGTATGCCATCACAGCCTCAATACAGACTTGGCCGTTACCAGACTGGTTCAGACCACGTTCTGCGTAATCGCCTTTGCGTTTCCACTTGAGTTTTGTTTCGCCTTTTTGCTGGGGCTTTCAGCGCGAGATAGCTGTTCACAGACTGGCTGTAAATTGCCAAGTATTGTGTGAACTCCATGTTGAAACCAGTTTCGATTTCCCACAGATGAATCTCGCGTTCAGCTTTCCAGAAGTCATCTTTCTTACCGTAAATCACAATACCATCGGTGTTGGCAGATACGATACGCAAACCAGCTTTTTTTCGATGCGCTCAATGAGCATCAGCAAGCAAAGCTGACCTGTAATAGTCACCTGAATCATCATCTTAGGACTGTACAAGAAGCTGTAAATCGATGACATCTTACCAAACGAGCCGTTCAGAACAATCTTGTAGGTATTACAGATGGTTTGCTTCTCTGGTAGATTCTTCCATTTAGCGCGGTCGTCGCGGAATCGCGTGTAGTTGCGCAAGAATGGAAGACCGCAGTTTTCAGGGTAATATCCGCCGTTGATAATGATGGATGGATAATAGGAAGTCACGTCGGCATCGCAGATGATTTCGTCTTCGGCGGCGACAATAGCCTGACCGCTTTCGTTCGAATGTAGGCCGCCGATACCCATTGTATAAAGACCCTTGCCAATCTGAATCTTCATGGAAGCGAGTTCGCGCGGCATTTTAACATGACCAGAAGGCTCGATTTCAAACACTGCATGCGTCAGCAAGTCATGCAGGTCTTGTAGTGTCGGATGCTCGAAATAGATGTATTCGGGGATGTCGTATTTGAAGCGACGCTTAATCGAACTCAGTTCAGGCTTGTAGATTTTACGACCACGGTCTTTTTCGATAACGTGCTTAAAGATGGCCTCACCAACTTGAGCATCTGACTTGGAACGAACGTCGATTTTATATTGCTTCGAAATCTCAATACGCAAGTTCACTTGAGACTTCACTGTTTCGTACAAGCGCAGAGTGTTTGCCGTATCGTTATCACAGTATTTCGCAATGTCGTCCATCTCAATCAGCGACAATGTTTTGTCAGCATCGATTGGGAGGTCTTGGAGTTTCTGACAGCCGATTCGCGCGGCGTATGCTTTAAGGCTCAACGTGCCTGTCGGAATCTCAAAAATATCGATGTGCTGCATGTATGATGGGTAATCGAGTTCATACAAACGCATGAATTCCCACGAGCGCAAGGATTCGCGTTTTTGCTTCTTACCGTTTTCGTCGATGTAGTCCGCACCAATCAGCAGGTCAGACGCTTCTTTAAGCTCGGCGTTAGTAACACCTTCCAACGCGTACATGAGCAGTGGCATATCGTAATGATTGCCGTTAAATGTGATTACGGTTGACGAGCGCAACCATTGACGAATACCAGCGGTATCGAGTTTTGAGGAATCGTTCCTCATTTCGAAATGTTTTGTATTTTCGGGATTGAGCGCGTCGCGGAATGCGACCAAGAAGTAGTTAGGATAACATTCAATATCCATGATTACGACGTTTGAGCGATAGTCAAACATGATGATTTTCCTTTGTGATTGGTTAGACAACAACAGTCGTTTCGGAAGTGCGTCAATACCAGTTGGTAAAAAAAATACCCAGCGTTGTTTGTGTGCTGGGTATTTGTTCAGACGATTACAATTCGCCGTCTTCTCCGTCGGTGTCCCAATCAGCATCATCACCTTCGTTAACGCCGCTTGAGCCGAGTTTCAAATCAGTTTGTTTGTTGTGAACCTGAACTGCTTGCAGATTCAGAGTCATGCCTGCGCCGAATTTTGGACTTTTCCAACCATAGAAGTCGAACAAAATTGTCATGTGGCGACCATTGCGGTTCAATTCTTCAATTTCTTCCATTTCTTCTGGAATGCGGCGGTTCAGCTTAATACCTGCGCTGTTACGCACTGCTGGTGGAAAACTTTCATTGGCGGAGAAGCGAATGCGATAGAAATCTGGAATATCGCTGTCTTCAGGCAAGTTTTTAACACGGCTGCCGTCGAGTAAACAACGGTTTTTAACCGCAACGTCTTCCCAATCTTCGCCTTTTGCCATGTGTTCACGAATCAAATCTTCCAAGATTTTGATTTCTTTGGCGTGGTCTTCTTTATTCAAGAAGGCAGTCAGGCTGAATTTTTTTCTTATCGCCTTCCTCAAAAGCACGAGGATGGTCAATTCGAGCGTACCATGTGGGTACGTTTTTTTCAGCATAACAGTACCATCTTTGTATTGCACCAGACAACCAACTTTACGTTCAATGTTTGACATTTTATTTCCTAACATATTAAAAAAATTATATGGGCTTTCTTTTTGTTTGCCGCCCACACGGTAGCAAATAACTGGTCAGAGTGGCAGGACTCGAACCTACGACCTCCTGCTTCCAAGGCAGGCCATCTACCAACTGATATTACACTCTGGTAAGGGTGGATGGTCGCTTTGGCGAGCGACGCTGGTAATGAAAGAAGCAATGCGCGGAAAAAAAGTTACCAGACAACATCCATAAACTGAAGGGCGTTTGATTTGAAAGAGTGTCGCCCACTTCTCTTTAGTCTTCGAATTTCGAATCCATGTCGATAATGCTCAAAAGCAGGTCGCTTATCGCCGATTGGTGCGATGGTGGGTCTTCCACTTGATTCATCTACCAACGTTTTCAAGGGTTCGAAGTCGATTTTATGACGTTTGCAGAGTTTCTCTGCCTGCGCCACACTAACAAGCTGTCTTGGCTGGAATTCATCCAAATCGAATACCGTATCTTGCTGGATAAAATTAAGTGTGTGAGCCTCGTCAACCCACTTCCGTTGTTTCCTGCCGCTGACTAACTTGTATGAGTGCATTTTACCGCCTTTCATGGCGAAGTCAAGCAGTTTTTTCTCAATTTCGCTGAAGAAAGACGTAACTATTTTGATTTTACTGTAAATCTTTTCCACATCCTCCATGCTCAATTCGTCAATTTCGGGCAATTTTACCAGATAAGTGCCGTTGGCAATGCGCTCTGAAACAGGCTCTTCTGCATCAAATTTATCGCCAATTAACTCCTCAATATGACGGGCTTGCTCAGGGCATTGGGCTTTTACACGACACCAGCGGCATCCTTTCTCAGTAACCACGCGTTCGGCGTTCGGTTCAAGAGCCGCTTTTGCGCGTTCCTTGACGTATTCGCCGAATTTGAGCAATTCTTCAACGCTGATTTCCCACGTTGAGAAATGATTCAGACGCGGCTGACAGATGCGCATCTCAACGGTCTTGAAGTCATACAGGAAACCGAAGTCGTGCAGCACTCCAAGCGCGTATATTTGCAACTGTGTGTTGTTCTCGGCATCTACCGTCACACCCATGCCGTACTTCAGGTCGGTAATTGTCAGCTTATTGTCGCTACAACAAACGTGGTCGGACGTGCCCTTTTGGTTCGGTATAGGGGTTAAATGGCTGAAATCAACCTTAACCTCCACGAACTTATCACCTTCTTGGTCGTTGCACCAGTTAACGTATTCGGCGACGTAATCGAGCATCTCGTCAGTCACTTCTACGTCGAAACCATCAATCGTTCGTACTTCACCTAGATGCTTGATAGGTTTGTGACCACTACGTAGCCAGATTTCAGCCATTTCGTGCGCAACCGTGCCTTCTGCTGCGGCCTCCGATGAACCACTACCTTCTTTCGCTCGAATTGCCAAGTTTGCCAACAGGCTTCCCGAACAATTGAGCCACATTTCGCTCGAACTCGGCGAAAAAACGGAATGACCGCCGAGCTTAATTTCAATTTCTTTCATACGAAACCTCATACAAAAAAAAGAGCGGATTAACCGCTCTTTTCGAATTTTACAAATCAGCTTCTGCTTCGGCTTCAGCAGCCTCTTTAGCGGATACCAGTGCTTCGTATAACTTGTCGTAGTTTTCAGCAGGAACGTCTGCTGTTTTAGCCGCGCCGCCTACTTCTGCGATGATTTCCTTAGTTTTTTCCAACCAAGTGCGGCTAAGTGCGCCGAGGTCTTTGGCAGCAGCCTTAACGTCGTCCAAGCTATGTTTCGGAGTAACAGGTTCTTCCTCGTTCTCCTCAACCACGTCTTCTTCCATTTTGGCTGCGCAAGCGTCGATAACGGCTTGGTATTTGTCTTCAGGGGTGCGTTTTACAGTGGCTACACCAGCGACTTCTTTCAGGATTGCCTTGGCTACATCAGCACCGTGTTTGGCTTTCACATCGAGCAATGCCGCTTGAACAACATCCAAGGTAATGTCGTTGCCGTCGTCGGACTTGTCTTCAGCCGCTTCAGCAGGGGCTTCGGCAACTTTTTCTTCAGGCTCTTTGCTTTCAACTTCAGCATGCGTTTCGGGATTAGATGCTTGGTCTTGTTTAGACAACAGTGCGTTGGTGTTGCGGTCGAGAGCTTCTGTCAAACTTACCATGATGGCGGCGAGTTGAGTCAAAGTAATTTCTTTCATTTTAGACTTCCTTTAGTTGGTGGTTAACAAAATAAGTTTGGTTTAGGAAGTTGCATATTACCGTGTTTCACAGCAATATGCAACACTTTTTTTTTATAAATCTCCCAATTCTTTCTCATCAACTTCTTCAGCGGCATCCTCAAATTTCTTGTCATACACAAGTTCTGGGTTGGATGCGTCAGTAACGTATTGGCGTATCGCCGCAGAAACCTTCATTGATGCGTTTTTAAATCGGGTTGGATTCTTCGAGTAAACCGTATGTAAATACGACTTATCAATCTCTGGAATACGCACAGCATTGGCGACAAGCTCGTAACCCAGCGGGATCAAGTGTTGCTGCCAACGGATATTTGCGTCCTTGAAATTTTTGTCAGCAAGTTTCATTTGACGGAAGTATTTCACGTCCAGAAACTCTTCACACAAGAACGGGTCGTCATTCTTGGCAACAATCTCCAACAACTCCTGAATGGATTCAGGCATATTCTCGCTAATCAAACGCTGGCGTGAAACTGTGCGCGGTGCATCATAGTAAGACAAAAACTCGTCGCTAACTTTAACTTCGGTTCGAAAGTATTTGCGCAATGCGCCAGCGTGGTTTTTGTAGGTATTGTGCAAGTCGGGATAATACTTTGGATTTTCCTTCTTAAATTGCTCAATCTTACTGGCTTCCTGCCATCGGGAGTAGATGGCGAAAATACGTCGGTCAGAAGAATCGATTGGTAAAGCAGCCAGTCGGTTACTTAAAAAACAGGTAATTTGCCGTATTGGGTACGTTGATTTCATCTTTGCCCTTTGCAATCATTGCAATGGTCGGGCTGGCAATGATGGTTTTCAATTTATCGTAAATCTCAACGCCTTTAACACCAGCCAAATGCACCTCTTCGACTGTACCGAAGCTCAAATTGGTCGCCCATTTTGTAAACCCAGACTTCATCGCGTCTTGGGATACGATTTTCGCGTTCTCTTTACCAATCATCGCGGAAATCAGGTAATGAAAGAACGATTTACCATCACCGCCGACACCATGCAGGAATACAGCCCATCCGAGTGTGTAACCCGTATATTGAACCTGATAAGCAACCCACTGACGGAAGATTTCGCGTTCACGAGGGTCTTCAATCATATGCTCAAAATGCTTTTCAACCAATTCGATGGCCGCCAAATCACCCTTAGAATAGCGAGAAGGCTCTTCAGGCACATTCTTACTGTCATAAGCATTGATATATTGATACTTAGAGCGTTCACTGAATTTGAACAAGTTACCCATCGTAGGCATGTACACCGCGTCAATTACTTTAGGTATTTTGTACGCTCGTAAGGCCAAGTCCTGTGGACGCATTTTCATGCTCATTGCATCCGACACGGAGTGATAAATCAGCGTATCAAATGATGTTGGGGAGACCGCCAAACCTTCTTTCGTATCGTAGAATTTGTCCCCATTGAGCAAATATACCCAGTTTTTCATATAGTCGGGTGTGTCGAACTGCTCAATGGCCTCAGTAAGTGTTTTGCGAACCGCACTCGCACTGATTTTCTCACCATATAATCGGGTGTAGGTTCGGGCAATGACGTGTTCGATTGCGTTCTGCTGCGCCGTAGTGAATCGGTTATACGAAGCCTCCGCAATCAATTCGTCATATTTACGAATATCATCGCATTCTTCGAACATCTGCTTTAGATTCTCAAATGTCTGCGTGAAATTTTCATTCTTTGCAGATGAGTAATAGTCATACAGAACACTTGCGAATGTCACCACGTTTGCACGGTCATTACGGAAGCTCTTCCATTTCGCACGAAGGTTTGAGTCTTTGATGTCATAGGGTTTTCCCGTAGATGGGTCAGTGGCTTTTCGTGACCATGCCTTCCAAATTTGATAACCCTTTTCAGAATCATCAATTTGAAATTTAATTGCCTGACCAATAGCTACCCATTTTTCATAACTGTCGTAGAAACCCTCGGTTAAGGAATTAACAATTTCCTCAACGCGCTCGTCCGAGATTTTCACCTGCTTCGAGTCGTTATAGAGGTCGTAATCCTCATCCTCTTCAATGTGAACGTCATCTAATTTGACGTTATGCAAATTGGTGAGGGCAATGCGCTCATACTCATTCCGATACATCAAGTCATCAAATATCGGAACAACGGTTGAATCATTTCAGGTCGGAAGGTTGGTAAATCCTCAACGCGCTCAATATCGAGCAGGGAGTAATCATTCTCCCATTCGTAATGCAAACCCTCTTCGTTTGGATAATCACCAAACGCAACGAATTGGCGATGGCCATCCTTGCTGTTGTTCAACAACTCAATTTGCATACGACCATACTTTTCAGAATACCATACAGAGGAAACGATTTTACCGATGGCATTAGGTACATAACACGGAATCAACGCTTTTGGTTTCTTTCCGCGACGAACCATGATTTTGTCGGTTGAAAGCATTTCGCGGACGTATTGAATGAGTTCGCGTGCAGCATGAGGGTCTAAAACATCGATGTCGATTGCCAAAAGATGGTTGCTTGTGACAACACCAAGTCCTGCCTTGTCGCCGAACTTTTTAAGCATCTCATTATATGACTTTTCTGTTTGCGGTAAATTTTTCCAATCGAGTCCTTCGGGAAATTTCTTACCCTGAGTAATCGGCACGACCTCGAAACCTCGTTTCATAAGCGGCAACGCAGTGTCTTTATAATAGCGTTTAATCATTTTTTTCCTTCACTTTCCTATCAAATAGAGGGGTTTTGCTGCAATTCTAGGTTAAAACTGACTTTATCGTCAAGCTGGCTTTTTTTCAATTTACATATGTAAAGAACTCTTAACGACCAATCTCACGATTTTCAGAGCGTGACAATCCAAAAATTTTTCCAAATTTCCAAAAAGATTTCGTGTTAGAAAGAGTCGCCAAAATGGAATTTTTTTCCAAAAAAATTGAGATTGAGTTTTCATTTTTCATGTTTTAAATACATGACAGAACTTATAGTTTCATCATAAAGTCATCAACATTTTTTTAGATGATAACCGTTCTCATCAAGCAAAAAAAGTCATTTTTGTAAAGGCATTTTTTTGACTTTCTAACGGCCAAAAAAATTTTCCTAACTAACAAAAAAACAATGATAAAAAAATCAACAATTTGTAGATTTTGTAAGAAGTAAGGAAAAAAACGCCAATGTTGCTATATGTGACGATACGAATGTGTATTATATTTCCTTATAGTGTTGTTATACCTTTTCCCCCTTTCTTCTTTTTTTATTATATAAGAAAAATAAAGAAATTTCCTAACATTCTAACAAATGCACTTAAGTCACTGGAATTATTGAAGAAAAATCTGTAAGGAGGCTTCCTAACAAGTCCCTAACAGCCTTACAAAAATAAGCCACATCGTTGATTTTTTTAAGGAAAAACACCAAAAAAATGAGCGATTTTTTTGGCACTTGACCAGTTGGAGCTAACGTAAATACTACAAAAAAATTCACATTCCTTCACACTTCATCAGTCGGCGAAATCGACCTCCAGACCACTGGTACAGACCCTCAAAAACACCAAAATATCGATTCCTGCCCCAAAAAGCACCCTCAGAGCGATTTTTACCCCTTACCTATACCAACCCCTACCCCAAGCACTAAATTCAATCTGAGACGCTCTACGCGCGAAATTGAGCATCTGAAAATTCAAAAATTCTGGTACATTTCTCGTCATTTCTGAAAAAAATTCATAAAAAAATCAATGATTTAAGTGTCTAAAAAAATTGACATTTTTCAAAAATCGGGAGAATAAACAGTTGATTTATAAGGAAATTTACAAACTAAATTTTTTTTAATCATTTGCTTATTTTTTTAAAACGCATAAAATTTTCCTTAAAAATCAAGGACTACCAAACATGCAAAATCGGCGCATTCTCAGAATCGGGGGTTCTGCGCCCGCGCTGGCCGCTCTCCGCTCGTAGGAAGTACCTTTTCGAAAGACACAATGTAAAGAAGGCCTCGTCTTTACATTTCCGTCCATACCTTTTGACGGCTATCAGCTTCCAACGGGCGCGGCTTTTGACTCAAAGCGATTGATTTATTTTTAAATAAATGTGAATTGTTAGCGCATCATGCAACACGAAAAGCTGCTAAAGGCTTGATTGAAATAGACTATATAAAATGTTAAGTTAATCAATTTTATAACTTAACATTTACAACGGCCAAAAGAAAACCGCCCAAAGGCGGCGGATTGAAAGCGCATAATTTGCGCGTGTAAAGATTGTTAGGATAGAATAAGGCGGCGGTCTGATAGCAGGTAAGCAAAGCAAGCGGTCAAAAGAAAACCGCGAAAAGCAAGCGGTCAAAAGAAAACCGCGAAAAGCAAGCGGCCAAAAAAAAACCGCCCGATTAGTATCAGGCGGTTTGTTTCTCATTGTATAGCGTCGCTTTCGTCAACGTCTGTTATTTCCAGTTTTAGGCCATCTTTGATAGACTGAATGCATGAATCAATTTCACTTTCAAAGAATCGCTGATAACTGATTAATTCGTCGTCATCCTTGGCATAATTGAAGCCGTTGGAACATGCAAGACAATTTATTTCATGCGCCGCATCTTGACTGTAAATCGAACCGTCAACGAATACGACCTCTAAACGCTTCCAATTCATTCTTAATCTTCCTTTTCTTCGATTGTCATTGATTCAGCCGCCTCTATCAACACATAAGCCGCTAACGCCGCCATCATGAAGGCGATAAAATTGCCCGATTGCATACCGCCGAAAAATAGGCCAAGCGCGATAATATAAAGAATCTTTTGCATTTTATGCCTGTTCCTTTCCGCGATTATCCCAATCGTTCAGCGCGTTTACAATGTTTGGGATTAAATAACCGTCCATCCAATCGTCAAAGCCAAAATCCGAAACGCCGTTTTCTTTCAGGTACTCAATTTCTTCGTCTGATAAATCCGCGCCGAAACCGTTATCATGTGCAATTTCTGAAAGGCTATTGTCTTCACGGTGCAGCCAAGTGTTGCATGATACTTCCACGTTTTGAAAAATTTCGTTTGAATGCAAGTCAAGATACAGCCTTGAGTAGCACTGACCCTTGCAACCTAACATCAAACCTTCATAAAAGCTAGTAATGACGTTATGATATTTTGAAACCAGTTTATAAGCGATTGTTTGATTTTCCATTTTATTTAATCCTTTTTGTTCGTCGCTCTAAGGCATTATCAATCCTTGGCATTAAGTGGTATTCTAAATAGTAGCTCAAAGCATACATCGGGAAATCATGATTTTTGAAATATTCCTTTTCTTCTTCAGGTAAATCAACGCCTTCGCCGTTATTGTATGCTAACTCATACATAGGTGGGTTGTTCACACTGTTCACACTGTTTGCATTTTTGGAAGAAATAGGGCGCGTTATAAAGAACATTTCCAAAGAGGTCAAGTCAATATAAAGCCGTGATTCTTTCTTGTCTTCATAGCCTAAAACCAAGCGCATATAGAAAGTAGCGATTAATTCGCGATGTATGCTAACGATTGAATCAATTTCCGCTTTATGTTTGATAGTCGGTTTTAGCATTTTTAAAATCCCCTTTCTTAACCTTCAAAACATGCCCATTTCAAAACCGCCGTTTTATTGCTTACGCCCAAAACACGGCTAACATGCGCTTCAAAATCCGAAAGATGGCGGCGCGTCGTATTGGAATAATCACGCGCATGGCGTTGCAAATAGATGATATTGGTGTTGACCTTCCAAGCGGCAATGACGGTAGAATATGAAACCAACACTTCATAAAAGCCGCCGTTGTCATGGTAATAATTGACAATCCATGCGGATTTACTTCCAATTTGCGATTTTCTATTCATTGCGGCTGCTAATCGGCTATTGCAACGGTGGATATTCTCTTCCAATTCAATGCCTTTAAATGTAAACTCTTCTTTATCGGCGCAAATTTCCGCTTGAAATTGTCTGTATTCGTCGTTTTCATCATAGATAGTAAACATGATAGCCGCATGGCCGCGTTTGTTTATAACGTCTTCAGATTCAAATTTTAATTCTTTGCCTAAATAGTCTTTAGCATGTTGGATTGCTCCCTCTTTGCTGTATGCGAAGCGTGTAATTGCTTTACGAAGGGCGGCGATTTTTGAAATGTTGGATTGTTTCATTTTAGAGTTTCCTTTTCGTTGTTTATAGACTGTTTACAGTCTGTTTAGGGATTGGTTTATTGATATTGATTACTACATTTTTTTAGCTACGTCATTCATGCTCCGAACTTTAGGATTTCGTTTTGAGCTTCGATGATTGCTTCTTCAGTTTTGATGATTTCTTTAATTTCTACTAGTTCGTTAATCACTGCTTCGATTGCTTCGATTACTTCGCCTTCATTGGAGCTAACGATTTATTCAGCATTTCTTGCAAGTGGGCGGTGTTGATGTTCATGATGTTTGCCTTTCGTTGTTTGGTTTGTTTCGATAAGTTGTATTATACGCCTTTTTTTAAAAAAACTTGACAAGCCTTATTTTAAAAAAATATTTTTAAATTTAAGCCTAAACTGTTGAATTTAAAGGAAATTAATTTAAAAAAATTAATTATACATCATACATCGGTTTCTGGCCAGAATCACGCCCTTTAGCCTTTTCTGGCCAGAAAGCATTATGCCGTTTTCGTCCAAAAGGTCGAGAAAAAGCGGCTTTCAGCGGCTTTGAAATTGCCGTTTTTCAAAAGGTTTCGAATCTCAAATAATTGATGGAGGCCGCATTTCTCAGTTTCAATTTCATAGCCGCCGTATGTGTAATAGTCCACATTGCCGCGGCGTAAAGGGATAATCGGGTAAAAATCGCCCATTGCTGAAGTTTGCACGCCGCCGCTTGCTGAATTATTTTGCAAGGCCGCCGATTCCGCTGTCATCCATCCCTCGGGAAATGTTTCCCCGTCTAGTTTTACCAAGCAATCGGGAATCGCTTTCAGCGCGTCGATATCTACAAATGACAAATTGCAATCAATTGTCATTTCAAAAACCGTAAACAGGTTGGGTTTCTTTCCCATAGTCTTCACGTTAACAATAGCACCCGCGGCTTGTTTAAATACGCGCTGATTTGTTGTTTGAATTTTTGCATACATCTTAAATTTCCTTTTCGGTTTAGATTGTAGGTTTCAAGTCATAGACTTTATACAATTCAGCCATGACTAAATCTTTGCCCTTTGGTGTCGCTTTGACGTAAACGGCATTATTCAAATGATTTTGAATGGTTTGGGGATTCGTGGACGGGTAATATTCCAAGTCTTTAGCCGTCGGTTTGCATACTTCCATCAAATCGCCTTCCAGATATTCCGACAGGTTTTCATGGCGTTTATAAACAGGAATAGCCCTGTTTTCGTTTACGCTGATAAACAAGTCTTTATAATGTTTAAAGCTTTTCATGGTTTCCGCCCCCCTATTGAATGAAATAGCGTTTATCGAAGATTCCCCAATCGTCGGAACGACTTCCAATCAACGCGCCGCTGTCTGATTTGGGAAATAGGCCGCTATGCAATCTTGTTTCAAAGCATCCGACAGATTCTTGATAGACTTTTCAAAATCGATATATTCAGCATTTGATACGCCTTTCAAAATCAAAATCAAAGTCTTTTCTGTTTCGGAATCGGCGATTTTGGCGGAATCAAAATCAAGATTGAAAATAGGCAAAATAGACAAAACATTTCCGACTTTCAAATCTTCCATTTTGCCGTCTGTTGTCATGTAAGGGGATGTTTTTCAATCCGATATTAAGAACAAATTCACGCATTTTTTTAATCCTTTTCGTTTGCGGTTTGGTTTCGATACTTCGCATTATAGACGTTTTTAAAAAAATCTTGACAAGTATTTTTAATTTCAATATTTTAAATTTAATTCTATCTCTTTGAATTTAAAGGGAATTAATTTAAAAAAATAATTCTAATCAGGCGGTAATTTTCATTAAAAAAATAATCTATTATTGAACGCGCAAATAGTACAACAAAAAGAATTTGTCAATAATTAATCGATTAATTATTGCTATCAGTTTATAGCTTTTAATTATCAGTCATTTGTCATTAAATTTGTCGCGGATTCGCTTTTACTGTCGATTGTTCGATAGTCTAATCACCTGATATTGCTAGACAAGACACCAGCGAATTCGCCCCTAGACAGGCCGTCTCCCGATATAGAAATTTCACCCCTAGACAGGCCGTCTCCCGATATAGAAATTTCACCCCTAGACAGGTCGTCTCCCGATATAAAATTATAAATGCGGCACAATTCAATACGAGTAAATCGCCTTTAAAACAAATTAATTTCGAATTAAAACAACGATATTTGCAATAATTGAAATTTAAATCTTGACAATCCTTACACGACACTCAATAATGTGAACACTTACTAGAAACAAAAGGATTTACAGATGGAACAGAAAACAGAAAATCGCGGCGTGAAGAAAGGCACGAAGCGCGGCAGTTACACTACAAAGAAAGACGTATTCCGCACCCCGAAACTCGGCACGACCGAATGGGAATTGTGGCGATTGGAAGTCGGTCAGACCTACACAGTAACGCGCTATCTGCATGTGGATGAAGCAACTGAAGAAAAGTTGCGTAAACTGAAAAGCTCTATGCGCAGTCAGGTTGCAAACTATTTCAAACAGTTGCGCAGTGATGTTTACAAGCGCGATTTCACCGTTGCCGTATACGATATTTTCGACGCAAACCGAAACGCATTCGTTGTCTTCTGCGTAACAACAGCGGTTGAATGGAAGGGTTGATTATGACTGACAGTAAACAGATTGCGGTTACCTTAATACACAATGCTGAATGTGTCGGCCTTTTGCTCCGCAAGAAACATAATATTTCTGTAATCGGACGGGTAATGTATGAAACATTAGTTAAAGCGGCACAAAACGGTGCTGGTGTTGATGATATTTTGATGCGGCTTCCTGTTGATATTCTCGTTGCACCTCGCGAATTTGCCGAAGTGATTTGTCAGGCTGCTGTGTATCGCACCGAAATGGCAAACTTAAATGCGGAAATGCTAGGCAAACCGCAAAATAAATCGGGCGAAACGCAGCCTAATGGGTACGCTAAAACGGCAGGCAAACCGCAAAATAAATTGGATGATTCTCCAAGCCCGCACAACACTGAAACGGCAGAGAGAGCCTTTGCAGAACGAACCTTTTTAATTATGCAGGATATTCACCAAAAGGACTGCGTGCATCTCTGCTATGACAAAACAATCATTGCCGCGCTACATACTCCCCACGGCATCTTCGTCGGTACAAACGGTATTAAGAAACAGCCGCCGCAACACATGTGCCCACGCAAAGAGCAAAGCATTAATCAAGGTTATGACAAGTGTGTTGAGCAATGCCAGCAGCCCTCTCATGCAGAACTAGCAGCGTTGCAGAAGTACAAGACACTCGTTAGCGAGCCAGATTTTGAAAACAGTTGGATGGAAGTATACGGGGCAAAAGAAGTATGCTACCACTGCAAACCACGTTGGATTTAGTAGGAATTCAACGCATTATTCTCAAGCCCATTAAGCAATTAGGAGAAATCCATGACTATCAATAAACAAGACTATGAACTGCTGAAACCTTTGTTGGACGACCCAAACAAACGCATTATTGTTGACGTGGCAATTTTGCCAGAGGAATTCAACCGCATGGCACGTTTGCTCAACGACCGCTTGATTAAAATTACCCAAGACTTCGGTAATTCAAGCCACTATGGTTTGACCGAACGCGGTGAGGAAGAAGTCCGTAACTTTGAGGTAAACGCCGTAGATGAAATGATTGATGAAGCCGACGTGAACAAATACCCAGCGTTGTTTGAAAACAAAAGCACGGGTTGCGTCGTACTGGCCATCAATCCAACATGCGGCACAATCGTCAAGGAAGCCACCGTCGAGTTCCCGCTGGCGCAATATCCGCTTTACGTCGGCACATTCCAAACCTGTTTCCAACCATTCTTCGACGAAACCGTTTGGAAGCGCGTGCATTCCGTAACTATTAACCTCTAAGGAGCAGGTCATGAAAGCATTCATCCCCTATCAACTCACAGGTGACGTTGAATTTGGCGGCCTGAAGGCAAACGTTAAACCGATTGAGCCTGAAGGTTTGGCCGCAACCGTAACTTATATTACACCGCATCCATGTCTGTATCAGGATGAGATTGACGACGGCGTGGTCGTATTCGGCGAAAGCTACAAGAAGGTCGAACTCCACGTTGTCATTCGTGAGCGCGTTGTCCCAGCATCTTCCGTCCGTGACTACGTTGCCGAGAAAGAAAAAGAATACTGCCGCGACACCGATGTTGAATGCGCCCCACGCAAACTGCGTCAGGAGTGGAAGGAAGACTATCTCACGAAGAAACTTCCGACTGCGCCGCTCAAGACAACCGTCGTGCCTGTTCTATTCCTGATTGACGAAGGCTATGTCCTCATCGGCACATCGTCACAAAAGATTGCGGACCAAGTGGTCGGTAAGTTACTCCTAACGCTGAACGGTTTCTCTGTTCGTCCGTTTAACACGGAAAAATTCGACTCATGGTTGTGGCAGCAATTTACTGACGCTATCGACGGCAATGTGTTTGGCATGGTTGAATACGAAGACCGTGTAACGGGTATGCGTGTGCGATATAGCGGTGACTATGAACTCCAAGAAGCCCGTATTGCCGTCATGAAGAACCCTAACACACAGATTAAGCGGCTTGCTTTGACTTGGTAGGTAGTTGCTCATGCGTCATCAATGATAAAGCGGTCGTGTCTCAAATTAAACCCGAAGGAAGTTTGGCGACTACGGCAGATAAGACTGTTGACGATAAACGCGGCAAATGGCATATCGATACACAAATCTGCGTTGATATTCTGGAACTGCTCACAAAAGCGAAAGGTTAACGATATGTCAATGCAATTACCATACGATGCTGGTGTGGGTTATCCAGCATCAACATCTACAATCGCAGAGATTGCCCAACAGCTTCAGGACAAACGCTTAGGCAAAGGCGAAAGCGTTTTCATTCCAGAATTCCCACTGGAACACACTAGCGCGTTGAACTCGGCACTCATCACTGGCATGAATGTTGCGTTCTACACCAATGCAGACAGCGTTTACGGCGGCAAAGGGGTTCGCATTTATTCTTTGCACGACATCAAGAATTCCATCAAGGAAGAAGCGCGTTTCGCTGGTGATGGTGCGGCTTCCAAAAGCAATTCCGACGCATGGAAACGCCGTATCGAAAAATGGTTCGGCTTCGAATTGGAAGATGTTGCGTTCTTCTGGGATAGCAAAGCGCAGAAGGTGTTTGTTGTCACCAAGGAAGATGACCCGAACTTCGAACCAGCAGAGCATCAATATCAACTGGGCTTAGTTACCGCTTTTGCATATATGAGTTCGGCTGGTGGGCATTATCGCGGTGGTGCTGCCGAACCGCCGAAGCCGACACATTTCACTCACTACGAAATGCCAGCAATCAACGTATGGCAAGGCATGAAACAGGTTATCTGGATGTACGACGCGACCGATGATGTTGTAACCGAGCATGGCGACTATACGAAAGCCATGGAGTACACAACCAGCTTCGACGTTGAGCATCAATTCGAACAAGCCCCACTGATTGCTTGGTTGGCGTATAATGCGGCTAAGAGCTTCGAGAATGACGACGGCCTTCTCTCAGGGGAAGAACCTGTTGTCGTCGTTCAAGGGGATATTGTTTTAACCGATGAACTGGAGGACTTGTAATGTCTACCGAGCAAAAAAAAGACGATACGTTTGATATGGATAACCTCGACGCGCTGGATGCTGTCGAAGGCGTAGTTGTTGAGGGTGGGTTCGACCCCGACAAAGATGAGGGATGATGGTTGCGCTGGCGGTGCTTGCAAAATCTAAATCTCAAACTAACCGCTCGGTCAAGACTGAGCGGTTTATTCTAAACACTTGAACAAGGAAAAATATCATGATTATCGGTTTTAGTTGGTAAAGCAGGCGTGGGTAAAGACACTGCTGCTCAAATTTTAAGCAAACTCAAAAAAACATGCCAGTTGCATCTTTTGCACGACCTCTGCATGAGGCGGCCAAATTTGTATTCGGCGATGACTGCTTGGAGCGCGACAAGAAGGAAACACCGCTTTCGTTTGGACGTGACGGATTTGATAAACTGCATGATGGTTGGTTGATTCCGTTCTTGAAAACCGAAGAGGTTCAGTTTGTTATCAAAGAAAACGACCAGATTTTCTACAATCAAATTTGGCCAGTTTTCAACGACCCTGTTACTGGCAAATTTTATGAACAGTTATCACCGCGCAAATTTATGCAATTGTTTGGCACTGAATACTTCCGATTCTGCATGGATAAATTCTTCGTTCGTCTTATGCAGAACTCATACGAGGATGTAATCATCCCTGACGTGCGCTTCGAGAACGAGGCCGAAATCTGCGACCTGTTGATTGGTATTCACCGCGACGTTCCGTCTGTGAATCCGCATCCGAGCGAGGAATTTGCTGGAGAACTTCTACATGGTGAAGACGATGGTGAAATGGGAAGAATCCGAGCCGACGGTAAGTGGGTTAGTTATCTGATTGTCTACAACAACCAAGATATTTCCGACTTAGAACAGAAGCTACAAAAACACGTCGACTTCGACAACATTTAATGCTCTGATAAATGAAGCACTTAGCTGTATTTTACGGTTAAGTGCTTTTTAATTGCTTGACAATACTTAAAGCGATAGGTATGATTCACTCATCGATTAACAACAGACAAAGGAAACAGCGATGGCTTATAACAACGAAGCAAAACGGTTGTTCGAGCAACACAACCTCAAACTTCCGAAACTCATTAAACACTATCGGTGCAATCTTGACGACGACACACTCGTTCGTATGCTCGATGATATGCCTAAAAGTGACGACAAAGAACAGTTGATTCGAGTCTCGGATTGTGACGATTGTGGCTCGGTCAAGGAAGACAAACATGGCAACTCTCGCTACATAATTCCAATGAAATATTTCATGAAAGGTGGTGCAACCAACGAAAAATTTGTGCGCAGTCTGACCGAAGGCGTATTTAAGAAATACAATGGTTGGAGAGGTGAGTATCTCGTAACAACAGCATCATCCCGTTACGAACTCTTGGCAAAAGTAATTATGGTATTGGGACGTGATTAAAATGGATGAATATCAAATTATAGACCTTGTGAACAACGCTGTATTTTTGACAGAAGACATTCGCGACAAAGTAAACGAACTGTCGAGCAGATACAACTTCGTTGACTCCGCTGAAGTTGGTGTCAATGTTGAAACAGATAGTGATGAAATTATCAAATTAATGATCAACGAGTATTACCGACCTGATTACGTCGTCGGCTTCGTTGAAATCGACGACAAATTCTCAAAACTCATCATCCGAAAGGTAAAATAAATGAAAGTAAATGTACTCTTTATCATCAAAAACATCGCAGTATTTTTGCTGCTCTTCTATGTCGATGCTCAACTGCTGAACAAACTGTTCGCTGCTAAAGATGTGAGTGATATTATCGTGTATCTCGTATCGCTCTTCTTTATGCTGGCGTGCCTCATCGCACACTCACATCTCTTGTACACAAAAGTAGCCCCTAAAGAAAAGGAAACTAAAAATGATTGAATGCCAAGTAATTGCCGACAGCATTGCGGATGGTCGTCATCGAATCACTTCCGTGCAGGTGAAATATCCGCGCTTTATCCTGCCCCAACTGAATACCCATCGCGTCTTCAGCCGCAGCACCGCATCGAGCCGCGCCGTTCCAACAACCAAGCTGATTGAGATGGTTCGCAACGAACCTGTTGTTCCCGTGCATTGGGGTCAAAAACCAAGCAGGTATGGTGGCTGAGAACAAGTTGGATATGGGTCGTGCCGCCGCTGCCGAGGCTGTCTGGAAGGAAGCGGCATATGCTGCCGCTAACACCGCACAGCTACTCGCTGACATCGGCGTACATAAGCAAGTCGTTAACCGCATCCTCGAACCATTTATGTGGGCGGAAACCATCATCACTGCAACCGAGTGGGATAACTTCTTCAAACTGCGTATTGCCGACGACGCACAACCTGAAATTCAAGCACTGGCAAAAGCGATTAAGAAGGCAATGGACGAATCCGTTCCCGTTGAACGAATTTTTCATCTCCCCTATCTGCGCGAAGAGGGAAACGATTGCTTACGATGGACGTATGCTCAACGGGCGAAAATTTCAGCGGCACGCTGCGCCCGTGTTTCCTACCTGAATCACAACAAGCAAACGCCTTCCGTTGACGAAGACTTTAAACTCGCCGACCGCCTGATTGAAGCAGGTCACATGTCGCCGTTCGACCATCAGGCTATGTTCAACAACGGCGAAAAATATCGCAATGAAAACCGCAACTTTACAAACTGGAAGCCATTCCGCGCTATTCTGGAAGACAAAGAGGTGTATGATGACTAAAAGCCTGAAATTACTAGCCTGTCTGCTGTACGTCACGTTTGCGACTACGGCCTGCCATCCGAATGTCCAGACACATGATTCGCCCGTCTCTCCCAAAGTTGATGATAAAGTCACAATTATTGCTGTCGGCGACCTCCCTGATGCGCCGCACGAGTTGGTAGAATACGAAGTGGTGTACGATACAAATCGTGTTGTGCGTTGCCTCGGTTTTGAAATCAAGGACGGTTAATCAGAACTTTGAACGAAACTCTCTGACTTGTGATTGGGAACGGAGTACCTATGAAGGAAAGCACTAAAGACCGCGGTTGCGCTCGCCGTCAATTCACTGACGAATTATTTGGGGTCATCAACGACACCAGCAAACGCCAAATGGAATTGGAAGAGTATTTATTACTCACATTCATCGAAGGCGGTACCGCTGACCTTGCATGTCTCAGCTTCGGCGAACGCGTGAAACTCGACAACCTCGGCGAAGAAGGTGTTATTTTTGCACCAGTGACAGGCCAGTTCCGTATGCAACGCGCCTACTTTAAAGAGTTGTGCGCTCGCTACGTTAAGACTAAAATCGGCATGGCTTTAGTCGACAGATTTTTAAAACAACCCCTCACGGGTTTATATGGAGAAGACAATGAACGTCAAGATTAAGAAGATTCACCCAGACGCGAAAGTGCCTGTATACGGTAGCAAAGGCGCGGCATGTTTCGACCTGTATGCCGCACGCATTATCGACACTGCTGATGATATTGAACGCACCGTTGCATACGGCACGGGTTTGCAATTCGAAGTCCCTGAAGGCCATGTAATGATGATTTACAGTCGCAGTGGTCACGGTTTCAAAAACGGCATTACCTTAGTAAATGGTACGGGTGTAATCGATGCTGATTATCGCGGCGAAGTATGTGTCAAGCTGCGCAAACTAAACGTTAGCATCCACGGTATGCCAGCCGTCGGCGAACGCATTGCTCAGGCGATGATTATCCCTGTTGAGCAGGTGGACTTCGAAGAAGTCGACAAACTGTCAGACACCGAACGCGGTGAAGGCGGTTTCGGTAGCACGGGAGTTAAATAATGACTTGTGCTCAAGCGAAAACACTGAGCTACGGCCAGTATCACGCCATTGTCGACGATAGTGCCGTAACACTGCGCATCGGCTCGAATCCGAAAGACAGCCAGACTGTCTTGGTTGTGCCGAATACCCATATTGACCAAGTGCGCCTGTTGCTGACCGACGCTGTTAAGCTCAAGAATCATCTGATTGGTATCGACAAAATCCGCAAATGCACCAACGTATCGGATAAGGTGAAAGACTTGACCGACGACGCGCTGGTGGTGCTGATTACAGAAGCCCTCGTAGACCTGAATGCAGCTGCCGAGAAACACGGTATCCCTAAAGAAGACCTGTCTTGCGTGTTGCAGGTATACGCATCGCAAAACCAAGCCTAGCGGCCATCCGACCCATAGTGTAAACTATGGGTTGTTTTTTTTTATCACAACTGGAGTAAGGCATGTCTTGTGAAATCGGATATGTGAAAGTCGACCTGCTTAAGGCACTCGGCATGAGTGATAGTCAGGCAATTAAGACGGCTATCGAATGCGCCGCAGCAACAAAGTCCTTCATCGAGTTCGGTGAAGGTACATACACTCTTGATGAGCAGATTCGCATGGATGAGCGTCACGCTGGTATCCGTGGTATCAAGGGTGCGGGTATGGGTAAAACCAATATCGTCTTCAACTGGGAGCAACCTGAAAACTGGGACGCGAACTCAAACCGAACAGACGCACGTCGATGGTGTGGCCTTATCGTTGACAGTCTTCCAGACGTAACGTTGGAAGACTTCACCATTGAGTACAAAGGCACATTCTATTGGAAGGGTGAAACCTATCGTGGTTCTGTCATGAATATCATGATGGTCGATACTACCAATGGTTTGGTGCAGCGCGTCGAATCCAAAGGCTCTAACCGTATTGGTATCTTCTTTACCTCTCACAATGGTGAAGTTATCGCTCTGGGTGAAGAGTTTAAGAAAGGCCGCATTACGCTTGAGCAATTGCGTGAATCAACCATTAAGGCAAGCGGCAACCGCGCTATTGATTGCCACTCACATCACAACCGTGTGGCTGGTATCGCCTACGCTTGGCAAAAAGACTTCCAAGCATTTAATAACTATTGCCATCACAACGGCCATGAGGCCAACGGTGGCACTGGTTACGGCATTACCGCTCTGTCAGGTTCGCTCAACTTCGGCCTGAACAGCATGATTAAGGGTAACAAACTCGAACGCAACTATCGCAAGGGTTTGGATTCCCACGATGCGTTGGACTTCATCGCCGAAGAGAACAACATTCTTGATAACCGCCTGCATGGTTTTTGCATACGAGAACCGCCAGTATCCAGTGGCCTACATCCGCCTCGTAAACAACACCATTCACTTTGACGGCACATTCGTGCTTGAGCGTGACGAGAATGTGGCTGAAGGCGCACAGTTAGACCTGAACATGGACTACTATCGTGAAAGCGGTATCCGCATCGAAATCAAGCAGCAACCGTGGCAGCAATGGGTTGCGCAGGTCAACCCTGAAATCATCATCGAAGGCAACACGATTACGGGTATGAATAAAAATCGATACCATTCAGCGTGGCTCGTACTGGTGCATCGAGTATCGAAACAACGACCAAGCCAAGCCGAACGTGAAGATTCGGAACAACCGAATCACTGGCAATGGTCGTCTGACTTCCTTCCTGTCTGCGTTTGCCAAAGCACCTGCCGTCAAATATGGCATGGGTGATTTCTTGTTCTCCGACAATATCATGGAATGTGAATATTGCGACGGCGTGCCGTTCTACGTTGAGGAAAAACAGCAATGCCGCAAACGACCATTCTGTCATTATTGAAAACAACATCGTGAAGGTTACTTCGAAGAACACCGTTACCAAGGCAACGTCTTTGAAGGCTGCTGATAAACTGTTCTTCCGCAACAATCAGTTGCATTTGCCTGCTGATTTCGGTCGACCAACAGCACGCTTCTACGTCGGCAATACGGCTGCGCAAATCAGCTATACCGATAATGACATCTATACACAGTCGTTAATCAACCAAGTTCGTGCCAACTGGCTTGACAACAGCGTGTCGGCGAACACGGTTATTCAACGAAACAGGGTTCTTACAATAAATTATTTGTAACTTAATACTCTGACAAATGAAGCACTTAGCTATATTTTACGGCTAAGTGCTTTTTAATTGCTTGACAATACTTACAGCTATCGATATTATTCACACATCAACCAACAACAAACGAAGGAACTAATCATGAAGTACCATGTATTTAATAAAAAGCCAAGCCGCTCAGACATCGAGAAAGCTATGCAGTATAGCGACCCACAAGAGCAAATGGAGGCGCTTGCTCAAAGCATGACTCCAGCAAAAGGTGAATTGTGGCAAAACGTTAATACTAGTCGAGTACTGGTTATCCGAAGCAACCCAATACCGATTCAGGGTACGCCGCTGACCGCAGCTTACGTTGACACTTACGGCGTTGTTGTAGTAGATGTAATTGACCGTGAATTAAATGTTGATTTTGACATCTTCTTTAAATTACGCCATCTTTTAACCTATAAAAAAATTGGTCGTCTGAAAAAGAAAATGGATGAAGTTTAAAATTACAACAAATGAAGGAACTGAAAATGGTCATGAAAGCAATTAAAGAAATGCTCGGTATCCCAGCGAAAAACAAAGGCACTGGTACTCCGCTGTACGGTAAAACTAAACACGATTTCCCACTCTATCAGCACTATAAAGGCGGCCTGTACCGACTCTTGTTGGTAGCACGCTCTGAAGTATCGGGCTTGGAGCAAGCCGTATACCGCTCTGAATCAACAGGTGTTGTCTACACACGTCCGATGCGCGAGTTTAAAGACAAATTCAAGAATTTGACGTAGGTATGTGATATGAAATACAAAGACGAAATAGAAGTCGTGTTCTGGCATGGCACTAATCGTGACGGCGTAGCAGCAACGCATCAAAGCATCTTGCGCGTGGAGATTGCATCTCCTCCCAGCGAACATGGGTTGGCTCGTATCAGCATTGAGCATACACGCGAAGACGTTTGTCATCCTATCACTGGCTACGGAACAGAAACTCATTATGCGTTTGCTGATTTATCCGAAGAGGAACTCGATACCCTAATCGGCATGTTGGAAACATGTAAATCTAAACTCAAAGAAGGAAATCAAAATGAAAGTAATCAATAACAAACATCACTTCATGGTCGACTTAGAAACACTTTCGTCAGAATCGAATGCACATATCCTTGAAACGGCTTTGGTTTGTTTTGACCCTGTATCTGGTGAAGTGTATAAGCATGGCACATTTCATGTACGTCATGGCTTGGATAAATAAGCAGGTGCTATTATCAGCGTAGAAACTCTTGAGTGGTGGTATAAAACAAACCGTGGTTATCTTGCCAAATTACTGAATCCCAAAGACGAGGATAAAGAGGTTCTGGCTTCCACGTTACATCGAATGCAAGCTCTGTTTGATGATGCTCGCGGCGACGGTGGTCTCCTTGTATGGAATACTGGTACGTTTGACGTGGAATTACTCAACAACGCTTTCAAACGCATTATCAACCCAAACATGACGTTAATCAACTTCTGGGAAGTTCGTGATTGTCGCTCACTCCGAACAATCGGGGATATGTTCCCTCGTTTGCAGCAAACAGTGCCTGAAGCAACACACAATGCGTATGAAGACTGTATCCGCCAAATCGGGTATATTACCGACGTTACTCAATACTTGGCTGAACAGGAATAATCCATGGCTACAACAATAAAGCGTTTAACACGAGCCGATATTAAGGTATTTCGTGAAAATTTTGACAGACGTAATGCTGTCTTCCATGGCGGGATTTCATATCCTAAGCCGCTCCCCCAATCGGTGATTGCTCGCCGAACCGAACGTCAAGCGGAAATGCGTTTCAAACATCTCCTGCAAGACGATATTTAACTTACCAAAGAAAGGTTCTACCATGAAGAAACTCTCATTGCTCTGTGCGTTACGTTTGTAGCGTCGTCCCAATTAACCATGGCTGAAGTAGGTCGCAGTGCAGTCGCTATCGGCAATTACGTCACTGCTGAAGGCGCAGGCTCAACTGCTATCGGCATGCACTCACATGCATACGCAAATCTCTCCACTGCCGTGGGTGCGCACTCCAAGGCGAGCGGCGTGACATCGCAGGCATTCGGTAGCGCGTCGTGGGCGAAGGGCTACTCCACGACAGCACTCGGTAAAGGTGCACTGGCTGAAGGCTCCGCATCGACCGCCGTGGGCGCACATGCCACGACGAAGGGTAACAGTTCAGCAGCCCTCGGCCTGCACGCAAACGCCATTGGTGGCCAAAGCACGGCACTGGGTCAATCCTCAGTAGCTCGCGGCGACCAATCTACGGCCATCGGTAGCGGTGCTACAACAGAAGCACGCTTCAGCACGGCCATTGGTACAAACGCCAATACTGAGCATTACAGCGGCGTGGCTATCGGCTTCAACTCGACAACCAGCGACTTCAACGGCGTTGTAAGCAGCACCATTGACGGTGTGACGTATGGCAATTACGCAGGTCATCGTCCAACATCATCCATGTCTATCGGCTCTAAAGGCTTCGAACGCCAATTGCAAAACGTAGCCGCTGGTAATGTCAGCAAGACATCAACCGATGCCGTCAACGGCTCGCAGTTGTACGCCGTGGCCTCGCAGGTAAGCACCAACACTGAACGCATCACCAACGTGCATCAGATGGTGCAACATTATTCGTCTTGGATGGAAACGCAGGAATCACAAATTTATGACTTGAAACTGCGTGACCGTGATTTGCGTGAAAAAATCACCGAACTGAATAAGCTGATTGACGGTAACTTTGAATCAATCCGTAACGACATCAATAAAAACCGACGCGACAGCAATGCTGGTATTGCTGGTGCAATCGCAATCGGTACGATGATGCAACCTTACGAAGCAGGTCAAAGTGCAATCACCGTCGGCGCAGGTTCGTTCAAGAATGAAGCCGCTATCGCCATCGGTGTATCCCATATCACTGAAAACGGTAAATGGGGCTTCAAAGGCGGTGTATCTGCCGATACCCGTAAGAACATCGGCGTGGGTTTGAGCGCAGCATACTTCTTCGGCGCAAAACCGAAAGCCGTAGTTGCTCCTCAACAGGTAATCGTTAAAGAGACCATTGTTGTGCGCGAGCCAGCGGTTGTTACTGAAAAGAAAATTCGTCAGTAACTTAATGTTGTAATAAATGAAGCACTTAGCTGTATTTTACGGTTAAGTGCTTTTTAATTGCTTGATAATACTTATACAGGGGCGTACTATTCACTTGTCGACTAATAACAAACGAAGGAAACCAAAATGGCTTATACTGACGAAGAACTGCGCGAGATGCTGCTCAAGGCAAATATTGAGTTGTTGCGTTTAACCGAGAAAATGCTGAGTATGAAAGCTCCTGCTGCATTGATTCACAAAATATTGGGCACAAGCAGAATCGATGACGTTGAAGAAGACATACTCAATAGGCAAGACCGTTATAAGCGCGTCCGTTCAGCACTGAATTGCCTGTACGATAACGACATTGACCTCCCTTATAACGAAAACGTTTACTTTTTCAATGAAGACGAAGGTGTTTCGTGGGGTACGATTGAAGAGTTGCTCAGTGACGACTCAATTTATGACGGGGAAGCCTTTGTTCTGACCGTTGAAGAAATTGTGCCGAAGCTGTTGAAACCGATGCTTGACGTGTGCATTGAGGATGGTGATGTTGAAGGAATGCACCAAGTGACTTCCTCCATCGGCTATGTGTTTGAATTTATGCTCGAAGGTGATAACGATGAGTAAATTGAGGGTTTGCCATGATTATCTGTAAAGAGCAACCAGCTTATTGGGATGGAAAGTATGTATTGCGATGCAAGCATTCTTTCAACTCAAAATCAAGAATTAATTACTTAATGTACTGCAATCACCTTGGTTATACCAAATCTGGAAAAGTTAAGCTGCTCGTGTTCGGCTATCCTCATACTCATACAAGAGGTGGTCGGGTGCGCTACATTGACAAGTCTTCAAGGGTTGTTGAAGCAAAGGAATATAACGTGTTTAAGGAGTATTAAATTATGAATATCACTGAAAAAGATGATGAAGTGTTACACAACAAATTATATGAGATTGTGCGCGGTGTTGATAACCTTCGTATGCTGTTATCTGAAATGGGTGCTAGTCCTACATTTATCGTTGAAAACTTGCTACGTTGTGATGCAGAAAACACTGAAGACTATATTAACGAGATGGCACTTCGTATCGAACGTATACGTTTTAGCAGTTGACCAGCTTAGTGAACACGATATTGATTTATCCCATAGCGGTTATCTGTACTACTTTAGCAAAGAAGAACACTTTATATCAATTACCGTCACGGCGTTGTTGGCTAACGACAGCGATTATGATGGGGAAGATATTGTGGTTGACCTTTCTGCGGTTATCCCCGAAATCCTAACCCCAGAACTGCATGACGCAGCCAAACGCTCCGACTGGGAAGCGAGTAAGCGCATTAATGCGGCAATCGCCTACGTTCTAACACTACTTGATAAACAAAAGGAAAATTCAAATGAATAAACATCCACATGCAGAACTCATGAAACTGTACGCCGAAGATGCGATGACAACGGCAGAACCATGGAAGTTATGGGAAGTTTACGACCCAGAAGCTGATAAATGGGTAACTTTGCGAAAGAATTCTGAATGGGCTGCCGATAAGCTCTATCGACAAAAACCTACGCAATTATCGATTGAGGGTGTTTGGTTTCCAGTTCCCTATGGTGAAGAGCTTACAATCGGTGAGACCTATTATTTACCAGAACTCACAGTTGGTGAAATCAAAGTGATATCCATCAAGTGTACTCGCAACACAAAAGCAAGCCTTGAGCGTAAGCAAAAAGACGGTTTTCTGTTTGAAACCTATAACAAAGCCCGTCTTTACGCAATGGCTTTGAAAGAATTAAATGGTAAACTTCGAAAACTCACATATTAATCAATAACTGAAAGACTATTATGAAACGCAAAATTTGTTTTATGGAATACGACAACAACGCGCAGGCGTATGTTGAGACTCACACAACACCAGTGGCAAATCATAAAGGCTTGCCTGAAATTGAAAAGAACGCTCGTCGTGAGTGCAGCAAACTCCAACGCAAGAATCCGCAGGCGCAACTGGCCTACATTATTTTCGATGAGCATGGTAACGCGGTAGTTAAAAAGGAGTATTCCGATGACTAACGTCCGCGTCTGTAAGAATTGCGGTGTCGAATATCCGCTTGATTACGACCATTTCCCTTCCCGAAGAAATGATAATTATGCGAGCGGTATTCAATACCTTTACCGATGCCATGATTGCCAACGCGCATACAACATGGTAATGAAACGTAAACAACGTAACCGCGATAAAAAGAAAGGTCTTATTCGTGAACTCCAATAACCAATACTCCATCTTCCCGAAGGTTGCAAACGATGCAACCGCTGAACCCATGTTCTTGGGCAACAACATCAACGTACAGCGTTATGACAAACAGAAGTATGAGTTCTTCGACAAGATGTATGAAAGCAAATCAGCTTCTTCTGGCGACCCGATGAAATCGATTTGAGCCGCGACCGCATCGACTTCGGTAAACTCAGTGATGCTGAGAAGCACATCTTTACCAGCAACCTGAAATATCAAACTCTGCTCGATTCGATTCAAGGCCGTAGTCCTTCGGTAGCATTCCTGCCGCTAACATCGTTGCCTGAAATCGAAGAGTTTATCAACGCATGGGTTTTCTTCGAAGGTATTCATTCTCGAAGCTATACACACATCATCCGCAACGTGTATCCAAACCCGTCGACGGTACTCGACGACATCATGGTTAACGAAGCAATTATGCGCCGCGCCACGGTCATCGGCGATTACTACGACAACCTGATTCAATACGCATTGCGTATGCACATGGGTCTGGGATATGACCGCAAGGAACTCAAACGCCGCTTGCTGCTGTGCATGGTGTGTGTCAACGTACTGGAAGCTATCCGCTTCTACGTTTCATTCGCTTGCTCGTTCGCCTTCGCCGAGCGCGAGTTGATGGAGGGCAATGCCAAGATTATCAAATTAATCGCCCGTGACGAAGCACTCCATTTATCCGTCACCCAAACCATCCTCAATTACTGGCGAACTGGCGTAGATGACCCAGAAATGGCTGAAATCTGGGTTGAAAATCAGGCCGAGATTGTGAAAATCTTCGAAACCGCAGTAGAGCAAGAGAAAGAATGGGCTGATTACCTGTTCAAAGACGGCTCAATGCTGGGTCTAAACAAAGACATTCTGAACAACTACGTCGAATTCATCACCAACCAGCGTATGCGTGCTATCGGCCTTGATATGTTGTTCCCGAAAGCCACGCAGAATCCTATTTCATGGATTAACGCATGGTTGTCATCGGATAACGTACAGGTTGCGCCGCAGGAAGTTGAGATTTCTTCCTATCTGATTGGACAAATCGACGCAGAAGTCAGCGCGGATGATTTGGGCGATATTACCCTGTAATTGATAAACCCTCGGTTTCGCGGTAAACTGAGGGTTCTTTTTATAAAAGGATACTTGATATGGATACTTACAAAACACCGCTGTTAAGCGTTACGCAACGCGCGATGGCTCGTGACTTGGATGTTGCGTGGATTCAAGCGTGGCTGAACGTTAACTGCGGCACAAACCTCGAAGTCGACGGTGTATGGGGTACGTCATCCCGTGCTAAATTTATCGCAGCCATGACCTGTCGAAACGCAAAAGCCATTACCGCCGAAGAAATGCAATCACTGGTTCGTCGTCTCGGTGACGTAAATGATAAACGCATTAAGGCTATTGCCAAGGTTGAAAGTGCTGGTAGTGGTTGGTTTAACAGCGGCCTGCCAAAAATCCTCTACGAACGCCACAAGTTCTGGAAGCATGTTCACAACGCGGTCAATCGCGTGAAGTCTTGGTTCGCTAATCCACTCGCTGGCGACTACACAATGGATGCGAACAACAACGGTATCAACGACAGTTGGGAGAAGCTGTCACTGGCTATCGGCAAAGACCCTCTGGCGGCATTGATGAGCGTGTCCATCGGCAAGTTTCAAGTGATGGGTGAATACTATGCGCAATGCGGCTACAACCATCCGATTGAGATGTTACACGCATGTAGCCGTAGCGAACTGGCTCAATACGAATTGCTGGTCTCATACATCCTGAATGTTGCCAAGATTCTGCCTGCCTACAACATGCTCTCAACCGACCCAGAGAAATGCCGCTCGTTCGCCCGTGCATATAATGGCGCAGCGTATGAGAAAAACCGTTATCACGTTAAACTAGCGGAGGCTATGAAGTAATGATGAAATATCTCACAAAACCAATCGGGATTGTCATCGCTGCCGTCCTTGTTCTGTGTATCGGCGGCGTGATTGAGAAGTATCGCGTCGCAGGGCTTGTAGAAGCGTCTTATACGAAGGGTAAGGCCGATGCCATGGCAAAGGTATTGTCTGATACCAAAAAGCTCTCTGATGTGGTCTCAGCGCAACTGAGCGTCGAGTTTGACAAGCACAACGAATACATCATGCAATCAATCAACGAAGAAAGGATGCAGCGAAATGAAGTTGCAAAATTACTCACAACAGGTGTTTATGTTAATGGTAATTGCCATGAGCTTACTGGTATCGGCCTGCTCAACGACAAAATCCGAAGCCGTTATCTCACACCTAACCCTACCAGCCCTGCCAAATAATCTGGCCGCCCCATGCGCCCCACTGGAAGAAATCACCGATTTGAGCGCAAAAGCTAATTATTTATGGCAATTTGACACCATTACCAAGTATAATGAGTGTTCCGCGTCGAAAGACGCACTTGTTAATGTTTACAACACACTTAAGGATAAATTAAATGAAGAACGTAAATAAAGAAACTTCATCGCTATGCTGATGAAGAATGGCAACGTGAGCAAGGCCGAAGCTACCGCCCAATATAACAGCTTCGTCAAGACTTTGGACGAAGCCCTGTTGACTGGTAAGACCGTACTGATTGGCGACATTTGCCGCATGAAAGCAACCATGCGTAAAGGCGGTAAAGGCATCAACCCTCAGACTGGCGATATTGTTGACCGCAAGGACTGTCCGCGTATCAAATGCACTGTCTCCAGCATGTTTGCTCCGAAAATCGAAGCCGCTGTTGCCACTGGCGACAAATAAAAATAACCCCTCCGATTTAAAAATCGGAGGGGTTTAACCCACTCAAACAAAGGAAAATATACCGTCTTTAGGTATATTTAATTGTATCCGTCTTTGTCGTTCTCGTCAACACCAAACCACTTTCTCAGCTTTCGCTTAACGCCATTGGTAATGGTATCAACTAGGTCTTTTACAAATCAGGCAACAAGGCATTAATTGTCAGAAGTACGTCATCTGCGATATAGCCGATAACCCATCCGACTGTTGCCGATTTCATTACTGTGCTATTTCCCATCCAAGTCTCAATCACAGCGGCGGTGCTAAGAACCGCACTGATAAGCACCAAGATATAAACTCGATACCCGACTTCTTTAACGGAAACCCCTAAAAGTACGGCTATTACTGCTGCCGCCATGCCTACTATTGTATTTAAGTTGAGTATGTCGTTCCACATTTTATTATCCCAATTGTTGATGCAGTTCACGGTTATGCTTCCCCATGTGACGACCTGCAACAATAATCAGGATACCCCAAATCGGATACGCTACCATGAAACCGTTCAAGGGCGGATACGCTGCAAGAAACGCCCAACCCATTAGTAATATCAGAAACCCCGATAATTGTAACATCAAATCACTGAGCAATCTGCATTTAATGCACTTGGTATTTATCAGCAAAGTGATATTAACAATCACACCCGAAAGATTCGCTATGAACCAGAACCACCAGTCGTCCTTGCTCACTTGGTAAAAATTTGGCATCACTGCGTCGTTGATGTGTCGGTCATACAACATGACCCCCAATGTAACAAGCATGATAAGGATTGTGAATATTTTGAGTTCGGTTGCGAAGTGCACAACTACCCATTGTTTTATAGATTTCATTGATTTAGTTCCTTAATGAAAAAAACATCTAACCCGAATTATGATAACACAGGTTAGATGTTTCGTTCCAGTTTAGTCGAAAAGCACGGTTTCAACAATCCATTTGAATTTTTGCCAAGATGTTAAGTTGTTCCGTTCGGTTTCAATTTCAACACCAACAACTTCAGGCCAGTGTCGTTGTATGAAGGCATCCGAAATGGCTTTTATCTCAGTAGCTTCAAGCACTTTGTTATACAGCAGGAAGTCGTTTATTGCGACGCTGCTGTCGGCGTAAGCGGTACTTGAGTTGCTACGACGAGCACCCAAATAGGCTTTTTCCACTCGACGGCAATTCATACAACCATTTGTCACCAGCTTTCAGGTTATAGTCAGGCACGCTTTCCGATTTGGCAAACATCAACCGACCAATGCCGTTTTGCAAATAGCTCGAACCCACCTTGCTATATTTTGCATTTTCTGGCGTTGTAAACGTTGCCGAACGCTCATGTAAACCATCGGAATTTGACGAATAGCCCTCAACGGCAACAACCTCGTCGATGAGCGTCTTGTCTGCGTCATAGATTGCATAGAACAGATAACCATCGCTATATTCGGCATTAACCTCAGACTTGAGCGCATACGCCGTACTTGGTAAGACCTCGATAAAGTCAGACACAAGCTGTGATGACTGAACGCCATAAATGGTATCGTTTTCAACAACTGTATTGCGAATCGCGTCAGTGATACTGAACAAATTCTCAACACCAGCAGGGTCGTATGGGAATTTGACAGGGTTCTCAGCAGTGGCCTCGATAACACTTTCACCGTCGACGAACATTTCAACACGGTAGTTATCCATATCAACTGTCACAGCAATGTCATGGAATTTGTCATCAATATGGCTGCTAATATCAACCTCTTTGCTGAAGTAAACAGGCAATTCATCACCAATCCAAAATACCAATTTTCCGTCAACAACCGCAAGACCGAATCGTTGATAACCCAGTGTTTTGGCATTATCGCCAATCTCACCGATTGTGAAAATAGGTATTGAGTTCGATGTCAATTTCAAACGAGAAATTACAGTAAACGCCTTCGCATTCAAACCTCGTCGAACGGAATCTCAATCCAATGCTCGTTGCCGAGTTCTGGTACAACTGTTCCTTTAACAGCACCGTCAACCTCACCAGTGCCATGAGCAACCGCTTGCTTGGTATTAGAACCCACAACTGGGACTAATGGCTTTTTCGAGAGATTGTAGTGGTATACCAAATCAGGTACGGATGTACCGAGTTTCAATTCAACTTCCCGTTTTGGAGCAATAAATGTGTGGCTTGTTTCTTCGGTGTTTTTAACCTCCTGAATCAAGCCTTCATCGCCTTCGATATTAGGGTTGAACAGCTTAATGCTGGTTGTTTGTCCTTCCTCTGGAGTGACTGAGCCACTGCCCCAATACACGTTTTGAGGAATCATCTGTTTGCGATTTCGTGTATTCCATGAAAGCTCAATCGGCTTACTTCGGCTTATCTGCTCAGGATAGTAATTCTCGTTGATTGTTACAGAGTTCACTGGTGCAGGTCGGGCGGCACGGCCAATCAGGTCAGCAGTTACTTCCTTAGAACCATCAAGGTTTGTCGAATTGCTTACCGACTGCGTTACCGTTTTATATGACAGTGTTGAACCGACTGCGTAGTTGTTCGGGTCGGAAACATTGCTTACCGTCACAATATAGCCAATATCACCGTAGACGTGGAACGCTGGCAGGGTGTCAAGAATACCGCGTTTAACCCGAATCGTACCGTCATCTTCGATAGCGTCAATACTCATACACTCGTCATTGACTACGATATACATGTCTTCAGTAACAACAGGAGGTTGACCGTTAAAGTCATCCACCCTAAAGGTTTCAAAAGTAGGCGCAACGTCTTGTGCCAGTCTGAAAGTGGGATTAAAAGAAACGTCATCCGCCACCTTTTTTAAAGCACCGCCGCCATTAGACGCAAACAGGTCATAGTTCATTGTTGCCAATGATGGTTTCTCTGCCAGTATCAGTGGGTATGTTGAGCCGCCATCAACCAGTCGAATAACGCTGTTGAGATTCTCGGCAGGCGTTACGGTTTGCAAGTCGTGATATGACGCTTCCATAACGCGCATTGTCTTGATTGGTTCGGCAGTTAGAACAACTCGGTTCAAATCATCCTCTGGTGAAGTATCGTCAGGAATGACCTCGTAAGACGACTTGGTGATACCGAATATATCTTCAACAGCCTCAACTTCAATGATGCCGTCGTCAAACTCACCACGAACAATAGAACCCACTCGGCAAACCATCGACTTGATACCCAAATTCTTCCACTGCAAGACGAATACATCACCGTTTTTGGAGCAGGTAATTCAGACGGTTAATCTTAATCGACATTTTCGCGATTGAAGAACTTGTCAATTTCAACTCACGCTCAGCAATCAACTCGGCAATATGCTTGGTATGTACGCCCTTGTAAGTTTGCGATGATGAAATTACGCCACGCTGAATTTCAATCGCGGCTAAGTTCTGTTTCACAAGAACAACGTCGGATTCATTGCGGTCTTTGTATGTGAGTACTATTTCATTTGCACCATCGCCCCAAGAGGAGCGTTCGAAGCGGCTGATTTCCACGATGGAGCTTTCGTCCAATACAGGAAGCTCGCTTACTGCGTAGTCGTTTCGGATGAGCAACAATTCGAATCGACCAGTGATTACGTTGACACGGATAACGCCGTCGATAGTATCCAAGATTTCAGCATTGAAGTCTTCGATTGTTTTGGCACTATCCCAGATAATCGACATCCCGAACTTCTCGTCGTACAGCTTGTCGGCAGCCTTACGGAAACTCTCTTCGTCAATATCCGAAGGGTGATAGCCCATACCCCAATCACCGTTGGTTAACGTTTTGTATAGGATATGTGCAGGATTCATATCCAGAACAGGGAAGGTTAGTTTTTTACCGCCCTTGGTATATTCAACAACACCGCCGTCAATAGCCGCCTTTTCTGAATACCATAATCCGTGAGTCCAACCACTGTTAATGGCTTGTACGCGAACCCATGTCGATTTGAAATAAGGGCTGTTTCCCCAATAGAACGGACGAGTATACTCTGGCATGGTTTTGAGTTTCACACGAACTTCTTGCCCAAAAAACTCATCTGCTGGGAATCGAACAGTGTGTTCACCGTTCTCACGCCAACTGCCATGCTCATACAAGCCTGCGACGCTATCAATAAAAAAATAGCTTTGGTATACGCCATAGCAACGCCGCGATTGGTCTTGTATTTTTCTCTCAACTGAGGAATCGCACCCAATCTACGCTCTGGTCTGTTCCAGTTTCTGCCGTCTTTACCAGTGTCCTCAAATGCGTAACCAGTACGGTTGCCTGCTGAGATTTCTTTGAGATAGTCAAGCAGTAACGCGTCCGTAAGCTCCCCATTTTCCTTACCAGCGATAATCTTTAATGCTTGCAAGGGAATTGTTGATTCTCGCAAAGGCATCTGGAACATAGTTACCATCCCCTCTAATTCGCTTAAGATGTTCAGAAATTGATTTACTGATTCCCTGATACATCTTCTCGCTGATTGTACTTTTATCCCAATCAATAGTCCGATAGTCGCTATCTGGCACATAGCCTTTGTCGCCAAATACCATAGTGAGTAGACCTCGTTGTGCGGAGGTCTCCCCTCGGAAATGCTCGATGTATGGGTCTACTTGCTGGTCGGGTTTACCCGAATGAATATTTACCGAACCAGCGACACCACCTTCCTTTTTATCCCCACCAAAAAGCTCATGCTCGTTGATATAGAGTCGACGGTCTTTAGATTGACCCTGCCAAGCAGACTTCTCGCCAAAAATGAGTTCTGTTACAAAATCAATAGGGGCGTGACAGATTGTCATCACCATACCAAGAGAGTATTTGTAACCTATCGTCTGGGCTTTTGCTTTTGCGTCCCATTATTTACCTTCTTTCATTTCACGTTGTTTGGCGGCGGCAATAGCGTTTTTTTCACATTAATGTCGTCGATATGTTTCGAGCTTGGAGGCATCAATTCCGTTTTTGGAGAAAGTCCCACCAATCAACACCGTATTGGTCGGCGAGATATTTAGCACCCGTATGGCATGTACCACACACCAATACGTCGTCAATCTTAACAATAGTCATGATTTAATTTCCTCTGTTTTAGGGTCAAAATAATCGGTTACTTGCGGATTCTTAATGAGTACCGTTCCGAAGACGACGGGGATATTGGCTCCTTCTTCTGCGGTCGGGATGTCTGGGTTTGCTGGTGATGAATTATTGTTACCCTTATTCATTCGTTTGGCGGAGTAGTAGCTCATCGCCATCGAAATAACCATCATCACAATGGCTACGATAAACTGATATGGCATTGGGAGTCCTTTTAGTAAATGTTTGAGTATTGGAAAGGGTTTTGAATCGGAATAAACGGCTGACCGCCATAGTTGATGATGTTGTTGAACTTGGCCTTACACGTTGTATGTGCGTGGTCGCAGCCAGCAAAGGCTGTAACCTCTGTCTTACCCGAAACAAGCCCCAATGGGGGAATGCTCAAGGTGATTGTTGAACCAGTTGATTCAATGACATGGCGGCGTTCCAACACGCCCGTTTCACTGTTCTTATATTGCACATAACCACCTGCGAACCAGTTATCAGGTTTACCGCTTTTAAACGTGATAACTGTACCGACAACACTTCTGGCAACTTCAGTGACCGAAAACTCTTCCTTTCTTACACCGCAGTTTTTACCATACAGGGCATGGGAACAACTGCGGCTGAATTTTTCGAGTTACGCCAATGCGCATCAATGACGAGAAGATGCTTTCACCAATCAACACAATCTCGTCATTTTCCCATGCTACATTGGTGATTCGACCCTTCCACACTACCACAGTCATCAAATCTGGCGCAATAAATCCAAGTTCGGCATGATACTGACGGATTGTCACGGTAACTGGTTCACTTGGCGGAGTGACCTTGAACACATCACCCAACGACGTATTGCGTCCTGTTCGTATTTCCAAGTTGGCTTTTGTCGTGTCCCCAGTATCCTCAATCTCACCGCGTTTAATCGGAACTGATTTGTACACCTTACCATCAAACGTAACGTCTTCAGTGTCGGTCGTGAACGTCCAGACACCACCCGTGAAGGCGATGTCATAGAGTTCAACGGGGGTACCGCTTTCAGCGGATGTTTCGTAACCGTGGTAATTATTTTGCATTTTGAATTTCCTTTACTTGTTGTAGGGTCAGTTTTATCTTTGCTGTGGTCGAGGTGATATGCTCAATCTCAACATCGTCAGATGCAAGCCGCATTCGTTGAACAAAGCAGGCCGAAGTAATATCTTCTTTCAGAATGGTGATTGGTATTTCCTCTTTAACGAAGATTCTGGCATTCTCGTTAAGTTTTTCAATGCGCTCGATTGTGAAAAAGTGGGAGTTATCTTTTGTGCGGATTCGTAAAAAACTCCTGTTGTCAGCTTTCTTGAGCATTGAACTCACACGATAGTCTTCAACAACGATGGCTTTCGGAATGGGGACTTTCCTGTTGACGGTTGACAGGATGTCGTTCACCACAACAAGGTCTTTGTTTCAGTCGGAACGTAGAACGATTTCAACTGGCCTTTCTGACGCTGAATAAACCTTCGCCACCACGCTGTTTCAACCCTACTTCTTGACACAAATGTTAACTCGCGTGAGGCCATACTCGGTACACCTCTGTTAAACCATGCCTTAGAGCCAAAACCGTAGTCAATGATGGTTACGTCGGACTGATTACGCTCGACAATTTCATCAGACCAATTCGGGCGTTTAGTCAGCACTTCAGCACCATTCAGCATTTCAAGACCATGCTCATGACCACTCAGTTTACCGATATTGTTTTGTTTACCAATAATGTCAGCTGATATGTCCATGAATGATACTGCGGATGTCATATTGGTTGATGTAACCGTTGGGTCAAATCGAATATCAACGGATGGATAACAGATTGCTGTTGCATAAAACGTTCTTGCCACAGAGGTTTGCAACACTATATCATTCCCGTCAATACTGTCAATTACACCAAACTCGTAATCGAACGGATTGTTCCAGAGTATCACCGTTGCTCCTGCTTGCAGAGTATCAACACCACTCAAGTCAGCACACTTCAGACGTGTCGCGCCTTTAAGGAGAGACTCTCGAAGACGAATAGGCTGCCACCAGATGGGGCATAGGATTGGTTTATTGTGCATTGCGTACAAAACGTTTCGCATTGTACTTAGAAGAGCATAACTTGGTGTTGCCATGTATGAGAAGCTGCGTCTCGGCTGACTCATGAAGCCTCTACGCTGTTCGTTTTTGTTATAGCTGATAATCACGTCTGTTTTGTAAGCGAATTTCACGCAAAGGCTCGTCCCAATTAGGCTCGATGTTCCAGATTAAGCCTCTAGTGCCTTTCAGGTTGATTGTCACTATTTGACCGTTTTCAAAACGCAGAATAACTTTACCGTCAATTTTCGTTGCGCCGTAAAGTGATACGTCAAGCACAATCTTCTTAGTCCGCAGAGGAGCTAGATTAATTGGAGGCTTTCCCGTTACTTCCGCTACGGAGATTCCCTCCAAGTTAATCAGGTCAACTTTAACGAGCTTCTGTTCGACCAAATGGGAATTATAGACTTCTAATTCAGTCGTTGTTTCAGACACAATGTGACCGAGATTCACATCTGAAACCTCACCTGCACCAGATATAATGCGGTGATGCCATAAGTCCATATCGGTGCGCAGCATAACTGCGTTGTTTGCTTGAGCCATAACAAATCCTATTTAAATTTAAATCCAACGCCCACATGTGAACTCCATAAATGTTCAAATATACCATCCTTTCTTTTGGTGACAAGTGGGAAAACAACCCAATCACCCATTATTGTTACAGGCTCGATATTTTCGATTGAAAGAGTACACATTTCGTTGTTGTAAAATACTTCAGCATCTTTCACAACCGCCTTAGCAACGGCACCGTCTATTAGTTTGGCGGCCTCTTCAACAGCCTTGTCAGCGACACTGAGAGTTAATCGATGCGGGTTCATAAGCTCCCTGTTGTTGTATTTTGAAGAGCCGTATAGGATGTTGGTATTCTCTATATCATACATCTCAATCAAGCCTTCTTTTAGCGGTATGTTGATTGGGCAAGATAGTCCATAGTAAACAACACAACTTGGCATTGGAGTGCCGGACAGCCAAGCTCTAGCGGGTATACCGTCGTAAAGCACAGTTCTACAACGTAAGTACCTTTCAGGGCGACCCATATTGCTATTTGAACCGTAACTATTGGAAAAAGTACCAATAGATTGTTTGTCGTATGCGGGATTAGTGCCATCTGGCATAAAAGTTATATATATAAACTCACCACCGATGTCACGCTCAATCGTACTAATTCCATTATCGTACGACGGATGCCTACCAACAATGAAATGTACAAATTGACCCTTCTTTACTTCAGCAGAAAATGCAACAAAAGTCTTTGTCGTTGTGACGTACAAGTTTACAAACGGGAATAAGTATTTACCACATTCTGTTGCAGCAGGATACGATTCCGACATCATCGTGTCAAAGCGGTCATAAAATAAACGAGAGGCGTTCCCGTCGCGAGAAATTGAAATAGAAAGTATATTTCCAACGGAAGCGTAATTGCGCTTTATCCCAAAGTTAAACCATTTACCCTCTTTATGTTTTATTGAAAACCCAATATCAGCACCGTCAAAAACTACTTTCGGTAAAGTGTTGAAATCAACAGCGTTGTTAAACATACCGCTTTGTAACAGATATTTTTTGATTTCAACCAAAAACTCGCTCATTGTATTGATTGTACCTTCATGTTTCACAAATGCCATATTTTACTCCATTAATAATGCAAGCCAACGGTTGTAGCTACTGCTGCCGCTGTCGCTGTTTTGCATCGACGGAAAACACAAATATCGTTTATCCCCAATAACCAACTCCTTTTCAGGTGTGTTATTCAAACCACTCACAAAATAAGCACCTTGTAACCAGCCGACAGTGGATGCTTCGCGCCAATGACCAATGTGAGTATTAATTGTAGCAGGCAAACTATACACTGCTGTTATCTCTATTGGGTATAATACATGTAAGCCACTCACAGTCGTAATATATCTATACGGCAATATATAACCACTCGTGTACTTTTCAGTACCCCGTCCACCACCCAGAGACTCAGTGCTTTTAGCAATCATCGCCACGACTCCATTTGGGGTATTGCAAAAACAAGAGCTTATACCCCCCTGTGAACCAGCGGTGTCGTCTTTGGTGAACGGGTCATGAAACCCACCGTAATCAAAATTTATCTCATGTATTGGCGTGCCAGCATCTTCATCGCCGATTCGCGCGTAGTTATTGTTATGACTGCCTCCGATATACATAGGATATGTATTTTCCAAATCAGTCCCAAATTGCAACATAAACCCACAATACATGGAAAGGTAGTATTGCTCCACCTTAACCACAATTATAAATCTACGCCCATTTGCAACGAACCAATAATTCATTGATTCATTCTTTAACGGAATTGCTGTAAAAAAATGTTTCCAAACTTAACCTTTGCAAAAATAAGTAGAAATCTCTTTGGCCACATCATTTTGTGTAGCATACCATGCGCATAAAGATGTAATTTTGTACTTCTCATTAACGTACATCGCCATTGGTACAACAATCGTATCCTGACCATCGAGACCATGCCCGATGAAACGTCGACGATATACCCATCCGAATTTCACATCCGCTTCTTCATCGTACATATCGTCATAGGTCTCATCCGCATCAACAACTTTATCACCATCGCTATCTTTAATAACCTCCCATGCTTGGTTGGCTTGAACCAGTTCGGGATTTGTTGTCAGAAACTTTTTCGAGTTTCGACACCAAATCCTGCATTGGAGGCTGTTCCTATTTCGACAGCCATTACTTTTTCCTTTCTACTAAGCCCCACCAATTCGTTTAACCGCGCGTTGCTCTCGACCCATTGCCTTGATAAGAACTTTCCTACCACTGCTTGATGCCAGAGCGAGGTTCATGGCCTCTACTGGGTCGAAGGTGTTGATAACAGTCAACTGCTGCTGGTTCGATGATGATGAAGAATTTGCGTTATCTCTATGGCGAGGGTCATTTTTAGTGATTACCTCCTCACCTTTCTGTAAAAACAGCAGGAACTTCGTTTGGTGCGAGTCCTGCGATACCACCACTATGATAACGTACAGCACCGTTGAAAAACAAGCGGATTCACCCGTTTGCCACCAGCCTTACCGCGACCAACAACACCGCCTGTATGGAACAGGGGATGCGTATTGAGCGAAGCTCGATGTGTCTGGCATCTGCACATCAGCACCGCCGCCGAAATACGACTGAAGGGCTTTCTGAATCGCAAGACTGATAAGTTGCTGGATAATCACTTTCGCCATGTGACGTAAAGCCTCTGCTGCCCATTGAGCCATCGCTTGACCCAAGTTTGCAAACGCTTCGCGACTGCTTACAGCACCTGTTGCGATACCAGCAAGGCCGCTGGCAATACCTTCAAACGCAGTCATTGCTCCGTCATTAAGCACGCCGTACGCAGCATTCATCAACTCGACTTCGCCCTTACTATGGGTTGTTTCGGTGCGAACATCCTTCATCTTTGTCACAAGATTTGTGAGGTTCGCATATGCTGCCGAATCACCAAAAAGAAGACATGATTTTTTTGAGCGTCTGCAACCAACTCTTTCATCTGCGGAGCGATATTGTTCAAGTACGCCTGAACATTCTCTTCCATCTTAGTGATGGATTGCTGACCGCTTATGACGAGTTGTTCCTGCAATTCTTCGAGACTGACGTTTGCGTTGCAAGAAGTCATCAAGGCGTTTTGCCATTGAGTCAACAGCAAAAATTTGCCGCTTGACGGCGTGGGTTGGACTGATAATCAGATTGCTCCGCACCAAGTCGTTCACGCTGATTCAGAATAGCAGTTTGTTGCTCTGGTGACAGTTTGGAGAACGCTTCGCTATTGATTATCTCGTCGAGCTTTTTAATGGCATCCGTCATGCGTTCAACATATTTCAGAGTGCTTTCAGACATCTTAGCCTGAGCCTCTTCAATAGTAATCACACCACGCGATACCGCACTGCCGAGATATTCAGCACTGTTGGCGCGTTCTTTCTCAATATCGTTGCGTTTCTTCTCAAGTGAATCGAGGAAGGCATCGACTTGTTCGCCGAGAGCTTTCTGAGCCTGCAATTCAGCGTACTTGGCCAGTTGCGGCTCAAGCTGTTTAGACCAAGCAAGAGCCTCTTTACGGCTAACGTCCTTACTTTGGGCATATTCCAGAGTAAGAACCTCAAGCATCTGCTTAACCTGTTTGTCATTATCAGGTTGAATGATGTTCTTGAAGCCGTCGATAATCTCATTCAGCGTAGAGCCAGACAGGTCAACAGACAGAGTAGACGGGTCGCGGTTAATCAGACCTTCAACGCCATTCACACCCATCGCCTTATACATCTCGCGGATTGCTTCACGCGCTTCTTCAGTCACTTTCTCAACCAAAGATTCGGCTTTGTCGAAGGCAGAATCGTCGTCTTTCTGCTGTTTAGTTAAGGATTTGTCTTGTTTCCAGCGTTCCTCTTGAGCTTTGTAGAAATCAAGCACTTTGCTGTCAGCCGCCGTATTATGGCTGACTGAGCCAGTAGAACCTGCAATCGTTACGGAGTTACCACCGCTCAAACGCACAATGGTTGGTTTGTAGTTCGGATTACGAGCCATTTCTGCCAAGTAAGCACGCGAAGACGCGCCTGTTTTGGCATCAATACCGTATCGGCCTTGTTTGGTATCAGACACCCACTCTTTGCCGTTGTGAATGGCAGTATGGCCGTATGGATGGCCTTTGATAGCACCCCAGCTGACCACGTCGCCTTTTTGCGGAACGTAATTCGCTGAATAAGGCACTTGCTGCCAGCCTTTACCATATTTCAGCAAGTTCTTAGCGGTCAGATTACCATTGCCTTTGATATACGGGGCGGCTTGAGAATCGACAGCAGCCAGCGCACGTTTAACGTAAGTGGCGCATTGACCTGTGAAGTCAGCAGCAGCTTTCTTGGTTGCCAAGTCAGCAGCAGCGGCGGCGCGTTTATCAACAGCGTAGGAAGACGTGCCGTTTGAACCACCTGAAGAGTAATTCTCATACGGGTCGTTTGCGGCGTATTTAGATTTAACCTTTTGACGCTCACCCAAGTACCAATCACCGAGATTGTTGTAACCCTTTATCGGGTCATCTTTCAAACGGCCTTCGCGGTAGTCGATGAGTTTCTGAATCATCTTCTCGTAAGATAATTCTTTCTCAAGACGTTTCAGCGCGGCTTCTTCTGCGCGTTGGCGAGCCTGTTCAGCCTTCTCGCGAGCCTTGTTGACCTTCTCGTCAAGAGCTTTGGCTTCTTCAGCCTTTTTAGCAGCGTCACCAGCGTCACCAGCGTCACCAGCGGCTCGGTTTGCCGCTTCCAGTGCAGTCTTTTGAGTGATGTCGTTGTCAGTGTCGGCGATGTTTTTACGCATCTCCTCCAAGCGTTTATTGAGTTTGGCTTCAACACCATTCTCATTAACCTCCAGCGACACGTCCAAGTTGATTTGGTCGGCATCTGGAAGACTTGCTTCAATACCCTTGAATTTCTTAACAACATAGTCGGCGAGGCCACCCAGATAAAGGAATGTTGACTTAAGCGCAGCGGTCAATGCGTCAATCAGTCGAGCAACAAAGCGAATTGCACCAGTCCAACCGTTTTCAAACTCTTTAGCACTCTTGTTGGATTCTTTGCTTGTATCGACGAAGAATGAGCCAATCAACTCAACCGCGTCAGCAACGAAGTCAGCAACGAAGTCAGCAATACCCTTAACCAATACGTCGATGGCTTCAGAAATGACACCAACGGCTTCTGAAATCAGCCACAGCACGTCAGACAACATCTGCATACCAGATACAGCGTCTTCAGACTCACCGCTCAATCGGCTGATACCGCGCACGATACCTTCGAAGATTGCTTCAACAACCTCGAAGACGATGAATGCTTTGAACAGCCCGACAGCAATCTTGGCAGCGGATGCCAACACACCAATCAGGCGTGAGATTGGGGCAACGAGCAAGCCCAATCGACCACCAGCTGCAGCAGCACCGCCCAAGCCAGTACCAACAGAAGGTGCTACTTTGGCAATCAGACCCATCTTAACGGCGAAGTTTGTGATGGCCGTACCAGCGGCTTTCAAGCCCAGCCCGAACGTGCGTATTGTTGCGGCGAGTGCTACGAACATTTGCGCCGCGCCGATTGTCAGTAACGCACCGAAGGCGATAACCAATTCGTTGGCGTGTTTAACCGCCCAACGCAGAGCATCAATAGCGACATTCAACGCCTTTGCGATTACCTCAGCCCATTGCTTTGCTTCGTCGGAGCGGAAGAAGTCACGCACTTCACGCAGAAGGGTTGTGAAGTTCTCCATCACGCCAGCGTCGGCGATGATACGCATCCATTCTTTGAATGCGTTGTTCAAACGGGATTGTTCAGCCACCAAAGACTTCTGAGTCTTCTCAATGTTTGAGCCATAAGTCTCTTCAATCAACGCGGCCACTTTAGGCAATACGTCGGCGGCGAGAACCCTGCCATCCTTCATCATTGTCATAAGTTCGGCGTTGGTCAACACCCAATGCTTTAGCAAACAGGTTGGTCGCAGCAGGCAAGCGGTCGGCTAACTGACCTTTCAACTCCTCAGCCTGAACAGTTGTTTTAGACAACATTTGCTCAAGGGCTTTGTAGATACCAGATTGTGTTTCGGCGTCAGCACCCATCAATTGACCAAAGCCAGAGAACTGTTCGAAAATGTATTTCACGGTATTAGAGTCGAGTTTGGCCTCTTTACCAGCGACGAAGAGTTTTGCAGAATCCTGAATAATCGTACCCAGTTCCAAACCCATACGTTCAGCCGTATCACGGAAATACTTCTCCAGTTCACCAGCAGTCGTATTCCAGTTATCGGCCAACACTTCGGCACGAATCTTCAGCGTAACACCTTCTTGACCGTCCTTAACCACTTTATCAAGTGCCAGATACAGGCCACCCAGAGCCGCGCTGAGAGCCAACACTTTACCGCGTGCCTGTTGCAAGAATGCGAGAATGCCCTGCTTACCTTTCAACCAACGGTCGAAGGCATCCGCAGTAGAGCCTGTCGAATCAGACAGGTTTAATTTGAGAATCCAGAGCTTTCGACGCAGCAGCAGTACGCGCAGCGTTTGCCGCCAGACGCTGCTCAGCCTTCGTGAGTTTATCCACGTTAACACCAGCTTCGCCAAGAATACGGGCGGTTTGCTCAACAGCAACTTTTTGACGCGCGAAGGCTGCACCAGATTGGTTTAATTGGGTTACCAACTGGCGCAGTCTTGCGATTTCTTGGGACGTTGCATTGCCACTACCAACACGAGCATTCAGTTTGGCATGTTCGTTACGGGTTGCTTCATACGCAGCACGGAGTTTTGTCAACTCAGCAGATTGTTTGCGGTACAAATCAATATTACCAGCCACGACTTTGAGTTTCTCTTGAACCGCGCGGAGTTTATCCATTGCTTCGCTCAAGGCTTTTACGTCAGTGGTTGATTTGCGCATTGCTGTGCTTGCGTTGCGTACAGACGTAGTGATGTCGGTCATCGCGTTTTTATGGCTGCGTGATGGATTCAGTGCATCACTGACTGTCTTTGAAACGGAATCTTGTTGCGCTGCTTTGGCTTCAGCAATCTGCTGCGCGATGGATACGCGTTGAGCATTTATCTGATTGCGTTGACTTTGTATGTTACGTCGACGTGTTGCTTCGGCGGCTGCTTGTTGTTGCGCCAACTTCAGAGATTCTTGTTGCAGGCGAATCTGTTCTTGCAATTCCTTGCGTCGGTCGGCTGCACGAGAAGTGATTTCATTTTGACGTTGCAACGCAGCCTGTGCATTACGCATGTCGATAATGGTTTGCAGCGTACGCTCATAAGTCTTTGTCAGGGCCTCTTGACTGCGTTGGATGTTGTTGGTTGCCAAACCATGCGCTTCAGCCTCAAGGCGTTGACGCTCATAAGCATCAGCCTGTTTCTTAGCGGCTTCGGCAGCATTGAGTTGATTGGCTTCCAATCGCGCTAATTTATCGGCCTGCGCTTTGGTCGGCACGCCGAGTGCGCTGATTTTGTTGGCGAAGTCGTCATACGCATCACTCGCGTCTTTAGCGCGTTCAGCACTTGATGCCACGTTATCGGCGAGTTTAGACAACTTACCAAGCATTGCTTGTAACTCGGTAAGTTTAGTCGCAGCAGATGCCAATCCTTTCAGACTGGCTTCATAGGCTTTAAAGTCGGCCTTACCCTTTGCAGCCGACTTTGCCTGTTCGTTCAGGTCGTCTTTCAGACCCTTAATGTTCTTGCGCACGTCGTTGATGGTTTTGCCACTGTAATCCTGTGCGCGGATTTCTAATTCAACTGAGCGATTTTCAGCCATAATGACCAGTTCCTATATGATTGAGCATATCTCGTAATGCTGCGTTCAACTCTTTTAACGCATCCTGCTTCATATCAGTATTGCTTGCGTCAAAAATCATTTTTGTCAGAGTTCCGTATAAAACAAAATCCTGACGACGGCGTTCGCGTATTAACTCCGCCTCATTGCGTAACATTATAAGCGAATAAAGGCGAGCCTGCGAGTGTCCATTTGCTAAACAGATACTCACATCTCGCCTTAGACTTAGCATGAAGGATTCGAACGGATGGTAAGGGTCTACTTCTCCGAAGTCGCCTTCTCCGCCAGCATTTTCTGGATGGTTGGTTTGTCCAGTGCCGCCAGCAGTCTTTTTTTTTAAATTGTCGGATTCATTCATTGTCAGGTCGATGATTGCAATCACAATATCCATCTGCTTACCGATACCCATACGAGTATCCCAGATTTGCGCAGCAGTGAGTTCTTCATCGCCGACGGGGTGTTTTTCACCCTTGTCATTAATAGCCGACAGGAACGCAGCACGAGCCAAATCAGGAGCATATTTGATAATGCTGTTAGCAACATCCATCAGGTCGTCAGAGCCTTTGGATTTAGCCATTACCTCGTCAAATGCTTCCATCAAGCGCACGCCGTTAGACTGCCATTGAGCGGACAAATCAGCAAAATTCAAACCACGAACGGTTACGCCGTGAACTTCCTTTGTTGGGGACACCAATCCCGCAAGATTCATTTTCATTGTAATTTACCTCATAAAAACATGGCAAAGCGGACTATACCACTTCGCCATGTTTCATGCAACGATAATGCTTATACCAATGTAGTCGGTTGACCGTTGATGTACAGCATTGAGCCTGCGCCTTCAGATTCCAGAGCAGTAATGTTGAAGGCCATGCTAGACCATTCTTCACCGCCTTTCAATGCGAAATCGCCATTAGGTGACAAACGCACCTTAGGCATCCAGTATTGACGGTTTTCGCCTTTAGCGTTACAACCACGGAACAGGAACTCACCAACGATGGATTGACCTTTGGAGATGATGACATCACGAGCCGCTTTTTTCAGGTCGTAAGTCACAACAACCCAAGAACCTTCAGCCTTGATTTTGTTGGTGCTGGCGGTATCGCCAATCATCAAGAAGCCAGTTTCAGGAGTGTATTCGTAGTCCACACCTTCCACCAGAGTTGCTGTTGCTGGAGTACCAGCTTTGGCTTTGGCTTCGTCGGCAAACACTTCAATCTTGGTGATTGTGGCAGCGAACACGCCGTTAGGGTTTTCTTTGCTTGTACCCAAGCGGTAGCCCAGAGAAGGGTAAACCTTCAGCGTGTCTTTTTTGCCAGTAGCGGCAACTTGAGTTTGAGCATTGACTTCACCAGCGAAGAACATTGCCAAGTTTTCGGTGTTGATGTTGTCCAGTGTGAAGCTACCAGTCAACTTGGAAGAGATGATGATTTCTTCGTCGGTTGTGTTGAAGCCGCACTCGGATGATTTGTGTTCCAGAGTTTCATTCTCTTGGGTCAGGTTCAATTCTTTGGACGAACCCAAGTAACGGAAACCCTTAGCGTCAGCTTGGCGTTCAACGCCGTTGATGATTGGGAATTGGTTAAATTCAATTCGACCGTTCGCCAGTACCAGCGATTTGGTCGCGCCGCGTGTAATAGCCATTTTGCTATCCTTTCTTTAGTGATTAATCAAAGTTCAGCATAGGGATTCGCATTATCGTAAGCGACGCTGAATGAGAAATAAATATAAATACGATTTCGATTGTACCTCATCTGGCGGATTGTGGCAAACAGGAGAATCGTATTTGAAGTTGCTTACTAAACCGCCGAGATTATACCACTCTTTGTACTTAGCTCCACCCATACGACCGCCGTCAATCGCATGAATCTTGTTGAATGCCTGCTCGATTTTAGCAATCTGCTCGTAAGCCACGTCGATAGGGTGCTCAACGTTTTCAACGTCGACATAGCCAGATAACAGAAAATCTACGCGGTCATTACGAATCGTTTTGCCTTCATCAGCCCCAGTATTGCTGTTACCAGCGCGAATCGTTTCATTGATGATGATGCACGGTAGCGTAACGTCAGCACCAATGACCTGACGGCCACGATACACGCGAACGCCTGTCTCCTGTTCAAGCAGAGCACACAATTTTTTCAGAGCCGTTAGTCGAACATGTTCCTTCATTATTTTTCCAATCTATTGAGTTGTCGTAAAAATTCAACTTCGAGGTATTTGGCAATCCGCGCCTGATTGCGTTTGGCCGTATCCCACATCACTTGGTCTATCGACGGGGCGTACAACAACCATGCCCTCATAGACTTGATGTAGCGACCACCGCCGTGGGTAATACCGCTAGGAGGTGTAGAACTACCGCCTTTAGTTCGCGTCAGAACACCGATATTGCCAGATTTTTCCGAATTGGTGAACAAATGCGTGCTTCATTACCTTCGTCGAGGTCGGTTTAACCTTAACGCGAACGCCACTTGTTGTCTTAGACGGCAGCGTGTTCGGATTCGGACGGAAGCGGTTCAGCATTGTTGGTTGGTCGCGGGCGTAAATGGCCGCAACGAGGCGAACCTTTCGTCGCATATTTTTGCAACACCTGTTTTTATCAGGGTTGCTCAGATACGATGCTTTCCAGTTGATTTGCTTGCGCATATCTTGCCGTACACGAGATAAGGCTTCACGCTTGGCCGTCTGATTGATAGCCAAGCGTGCTGCTTCTGCAGTTCTGTCTGGAAAGGCCTTGAACATCTTCTCCAGCGATACCAGATTCTCCAAGTCAATCGTAATCATGAGTTTACCCGATGCTGTAAGTGCGTGGCCTGCCACTTCTCGATGTAGATTCCATCGTCATCCAATCGGGTGTTCAGCACATACTCTTTGCTGTCATAGACGATTTTATCACCGACGGCAAAGCCCAACGCACGAGCTTCACGAATCGTACACAGTACAAGAACGCCACCGTCAGATAATTCAGCGAAGCCTTGATAGTCAATGTCGCCAGTTAGGTTTATCTTGGTATGCACGCGCACGCGTAATCGAGACACGCGCCCACTCGCCGCCGAAATATGCTTAGATGGAACACCCATCTCATGATGCAAAGTCGGCGCGTGCTTTTCGTTTTATATCAAGGAAACTCATCCGTTACTCCACGACGTATGCTTGATACCAAATACCTTTAACGTCAGGCGAGTAGTTCGTAGCGAATTTAAAACCTGTTGTCGTGATACCTGCCAAATACGCGAAACGCTGCGTTGATTCATTTTTCAAGTCCATAGTAACAATCACAAAAGGAACTTTGGAGAAAGTCTTAGTGAATGTAATCGGCACAAGGGTGTTATTCTCAAACTCACCAAGTGTTGCTTTCGGAATGTATTTGGCCTCGTATTCTTTAAAGACCGTGCCTCCTGAGCCACCAGATTGCTGTGCTGCTTCCAAAGCCGCAATACGACGCTTAATTTCAGCGTCATCATACGGTGCCGCTGGAGCCCCGACCAACTTAACAATCTGCTCTTTGAAATTCATCTCAACTGTTTGGTCGTGAGTAGTATTACCAGATTCGCCGATTTTGAAAATCAGCTTATTGCCGTCTGCACTCGGAGTAACGGACTTCAAGTGCAAATCAGGAGTCATCGCAGGAAGCAACGGACGCAAATCCACTGTTTTTGTTTCAGTGCCTATTGTTGCACTGAGCATACCATTCAGGAGCTTAAAAGCCGCCAAAAAGCTGCTTGTGCCGCTGGTGCTGACTGACCACCGCTGTCGTTTTTCCCAGTGTTTTTCGAACTTGGTCATAAATGTCGATGTAACTCATTTTTCTTTATTCCATAAAAAATAGGTTTCGTGTCAATTCTAACACGAAACCTATTTGCTAAGAAGATATTACAATTCGTTAGCTTCAGACTCACCGTCTTTGGCTTCACCTTCTTTAGCTTCACCTTCTTTGGCGTTGGCTTTGGCTTTACCACGGGCTTTGGCTGGGGTCTGTTCTGGTTCAGGAGTGCTGTCTTCAACGACAGCTTCAACTTCCTCAATCAGTTCAGGAACTGGCAAACCGAACTCAGTACAGACATCGACTTGGCCGTCAAAGTCTTCTTGGAACAGTTGCACAACCGAACCACCAGTGTAGAACACGCCGTCGCTGCCGACAAAAGACACGTTGGTTTTGAACTTAACCATTTTGATAGTTTCTGGCATTGTAACACCCTTATTTAGTTACATCTGTGATGCGGAACACGCTGTTTGGAGTCAGCGTAATCGGCAACGGAGCAGATTGGGTCAACAGGTAGGTTGTTGACGGTTCATTAACACGGAATTCTTTGTGGTGCATTTCGGTCGCAATCCATCCAGCGTCTGCATCTTTGATAGCACCGAAGGCCATCACGCCTGCGAATTCGCGGCTGTCGAAACCGATAACTTCACCGTCGGCAACGTAGCGTTTAGGGCATACCGTCTGCGCCGAGGTAGCTGCGGTTGTCAACGTAAACTTCGATGGTTGCGCCGTTCAATGCGGTGAATCGAGCCACCATAGCAACACCGCGTACATCGCCAACGTGCAACAGGTTCATGGTCAGGTCTGAGCCACGGATGTTGCGGTCAAGCAGATGGGAACGTTCTTTAACGGAAGTAGGCGTAGAAGGCAGCCCATGCGCCACGACCCATAATCAGAGTGTCGACTTCGGAAGTGTGTGATTTTTTTCATACACCAAGTCAGACATCTTAGCCAAAAATGGTCAATGGGTTTACGTTTGCAACTGTCCAATTATTAAAACCCAAGTTGCTCATAGTCAGGGCTGGGTCACGGAAGTAGCTCACGGTAGTGGTTGGGTAGTCGTCACCGCTAATGGTCAACTCACCACGAGAGAAGGCATTGAATGCCATCAATTCATACAAGTTGTTCATTTTGATGCGGTGCATCTGCATTTGTTTTGCGCGAATCGCCATTGCGCGTTGGGCAGGGGTCATGCTACCGAACAGTTGTTCACCAGCTACGCGATGTTGCAGACGTTCATCCCAAGCATCGATGGAGTCTTTCTCCTTGGCGTATGCAGGGCGGAAAGATTTTACATCAAAGTTTTTGTTTTGGTTGACCTTGCTTACCACGTTAGGGGCTACAAATTTGGCAACACCACGGAAATCTTCGAACACGTCGTCAAAGATAATCACGTCGGATTTAGCCAAGAAGGTATTACCGAACAAGGCGCGGTAGAAGGATTTTGGAGCTTCCAGCTTGCGAATCAAGCCGCCTTGAATCAGGGTCTCCGTTAAAGTTTGTGCATTTGGCATAATTAACCTTTCTTAAGTACGTTGTACTGGGTTTGTGTCGAGATGCTCGAAGAAGATTGTGTTGGAGTTAAACTTGCGCAGTTTTTCGATTTTACTTGCAACGGTATTCATGCTATCAAAGAGACCTTCGCCATACACAAGAGCATCGATGTTGAATGTGCCATGGGTGTAAACACTTACTGGTTCACCGTTTTTTGCTGCAAAAGCAGCAATGCAAAGCTGTTTGTCATTACTCAGCGGTTTAGCATCTTCTAATCCGGTAATAACAGTTACTTTGCCAGCGTTTGACAAATGACACAACGCATATTGCTGAATTTCGCCACCCGCTGTCGCTGAAACAGTCACTGGCAACGGAGTTTGTTTCGCAAACAACGGAATGTGTTCACCACCAACCGCTTTGATATTTTCACTTTTCGCAAACATGTTTCAATCCTTTATTGGTTGCTTTCAAGAAGTTAGCAACAGCGTCAATGTCTGCTGCCAGTTTGGTCGCTTCAGACTCATTGCCAACGTCAGCACCCACGTTCGGTTGGGTTGTTTGAGCCATGGCATCGGCCAACAGGTTAACTGGGGCGGCTGGTTGTTGAGCAACAGGTTGTTCTTTAACGTCTTGTGCCGCGGCGTTCAGAGTCTGAATAGCATCTTCAACACTCATGCTGGTGTTAAATGCCAGATGATGTGCCAATTTGCTGTTTTTAGTAGCTGCTTCGGCGGTGATAATGCTCTGAATGCGGCTGCGTTCGGCATTTGCATCGGCTTGGGCAACAGGGGCTTGCGGCGTTTGAGCCTGTGGTTCAGTTTTGGTATCTACCGCCTGAACAGTATTTTCATTAGACATACGTCCCTCCGTGATTAACTTTACAGCCCCTTCAACGCTGATTACATCGTCGATGAGACCAATCGATTTCGCTTCTTGTGCAGTATAACACGCCGCCTGCGTCTTTACTACATCTTCGACAGCCAGCGAACGGTTCACGCTTACTAATGATACGAACTCCTGATAAGTTGCGTCAATTCTTTTTTGCATATCAGCTTTTACGGAATCACTCAACTCTTCGTATGGGTTGCCGTCAACTTTATGGTCGCCTGCTTTAATGAATGTTACAGAAATGCCTTCGTTCTCCAGCATTTTCTCATAACTTACGTGCATAGCAACGACGCCGATAGAGCCGATTCCGCTGCTAGGTGTGGCCTTAATTGACGTACATGCAGATGCAATTGCGTATGCCGCAGAATAGCAACTGTTATCTACTACGGCGTGAATCTCTTTCTGAGAACGAGCGGCCTTGATGTAGTCCACTGTTTCAAAACAACCTGCGACTTCACCACCGCCAGAGTCAATGTCCAAGATAATGCTATAGACAGACTCATCAGCCAAAGCTGTTGCAATTGCGTTTTTAATGTAGTTGTAGCCAGTGATAAAACCATAGGTTGAATTGAAACGATTCACCAATGCGCCGAATACAGGAATCACTGCGGTTGTACCGACCATGCCATACATCATAGAACCACTCACTGCCGAAGCACCGAGTGTTCTTGCCATGGTTTGTTTAACCATATCAACACGGCCTTCCTCTTTTTGCAAGACAGGATTGCTCATGTTAACGTTCAGGTCTGTTAAAAACTTACCAGCAGCCTCCTGCTGCACAGCAAGATACAAGGTCTGCTGTGAGGCAAGAGACGCGACAATAGGATGCAAATTATTCATTTTCATCGTCTTTCGAATTTTTGTTATCGGAATTATCGCCTTTTTTGTCGTCGGAATCAACCGATGCTTCGTATTTTGAAGATTTTTTGTTAACAACGGCCTTTTCAGCACCGTCGTCAATAACAATGCCCAAGCGTTCGATTTCGTCCTGCTCACGCTTACGTTGAGCCAGTAATTCACGCCAGTCATAACCCATGCGAGCCGCTTCAATTTCGAGCGTCGATAGACCAAACTTGGTTTTTAAGAATGGCTGCCTGAGTTTCCTTCATCTCATCAATTTGGCCGCGTGCCGCGCCAATCCATGAGCATTGCGCCAGTGCATCGAAGATTTCTGGATTCTCATAAATCCACGAGGTTGTTTTACCCTTCGGCAATGGGATAGAACCGTTGTTAATTTGCTCTTCCAGCCATAGGCGGTAGACTTCCGTTGCGAATTTATCGGCGACGGCCTTTTTGCGCGATTGCATAAACTTGAATGTTTTCATTCATGCTTGCGCGTGCGCTGGAATAGTTTGTTTTGGTGTAGTCGCGTGAGAATTGCTCATAACTAACACCAAGACCAGCGGCAATATGACGCAGCAATGATTGCTCATATTCAGAACCAGTGCCGCTTGGTTGACCGAGTTGTTGCAGATTCAGTTTGGTGTTTGGATGCAGCACTGGAATTCGTGCGCCATCCAGCTGAATATCACGGGTCGCGGTATGTTGCAAAAATAGAGGCCAAGCATTGATTTGGCGGCCATGTCAAAACTCGCGCCGTTCGGATTACCACCCATGATTTCGGTAATCATTTGAGGCGGCAAATCACTCTCAATGCTGGCTGCGTAAGTCGCCTGCAATACGGCCTGTTGCAACTCAACGTCTTGGAAGCGGCGAGTCATGCGCATTTGCTTCAAGACGCTAACCATCTCGCTCACACCGCGTATCTGGTCGGGCATCAATTGGTCGATGATATGGATAATCTGTTTGCGACCCCATTTGGTTTCCGCTGGAATACGTTTCCACTTGAACAGCTTCTCTTGCTGTGTGAAATCGTATGGATGCGCTTCCATGATGTAATAGGCGACAGGACGACCATAGCTATCGCGCTCAATACCTGCTTTGAGTTTGTTGCCATCCATCCCACCATCGGGATTACTGAGGCGTTTAGGGCTAATCATCTGAATAGCTGTCGCATACGGGCGTTTTCGGTCAGCAATCCATTCAGCTGTTGCCAACACTTCACCATGAATCAAAAAAACACCGACCGCCTGACGCACCATGGCCGTAAAGTCCTTTACACCACTAGCATCCAACCAGTGTTTAGCACTAGAAGCCGTATTGTTAAATTTGGACTCGACCAAGCGTTGAAAAATTGTACAACCACTCGTCGTCATCAACGCCCAAAACATCGACATTCGGCTGCGAATTCAGTTTGAATTGCGAGCCGACGATGTTGTCTTTGTGAATGGCCACAACGCCGCTGGCGTAGCCGTCATTCAGCACTACGTCGCGGGCGCGGTCATCGATGATGTCTTTTTCGAAACGCAGCATTGCGTCCATTGGTAACGGAGAAGCCTCCCACGTTGCCATTTCACGACTGGTACGGTTTGCCCCGTCGAGGCCGCCTGTACCACCGTGTACTTTGTAGTGTCAATACCAGACATGACTTCTCCTAGAAATATACTCTCAGTGGTGCATAACCCTGACCCAATGGCGCGTTCTCCAGCAACCCACATGCTCGCAGTTCCATTTCCATTCTGCGAATCAGGTCTGCCAGAACGGATAAGTTTGCTTTTTGATATTCAATGCGTTCCCCGTTCTGGTCGATGACCACGGTTACGTTTTGGCCAGATGCGATGCGAAAATATGCGTCCTTCGCATCTCGCAACATCTCTGGCGTGTAAAACGTGCAATTACAACTCATACTATGCTCCCTGCAATTTATTAATTTCATCCCAACTCAATTCAGCATAGCTTTGTTGGGCATCATGAATGACAACATTATCTCCTGTTTCGTCTGTTGCATCAACTGGAGCATAAACCAATGGGTTTTTGTTCCACTCGTCAAACAGCGGTGGCGGATTTGCCCAATCGATGCGGTCAATCATGAGCAGTTTCGAGATTGAAACCCCGATACAGTAATACAGCAAGTCCCACGCTTCGTTGTTTTGATGCGGTATTTTCTCCCACTTGGTTGCAGTACGAATCTCAGCACACAACTCTTGGTAAAACTCGATTCCTAGCCAGTCTGGAAAGGTAATCAGACCATGTGCTACTTCGGTCGCGTCTAGTCGGTTTGACAGGGTGTCTTTCAACAAATTCGAATTCAGCATCAATACGGGGAACGTCACCACGCGCCGCACTCAATGCGTCCTTTTTGGTTGCGTCAGGATAAGTAATAAACGCCCGTGGGGAGTTCGGTGTTACAACACCCTTCACCAAGTGGAATCGGGCTGCTTTTCGTTTGTTTTCAAGCTACGGTAAAAGTCATAGGCCATAGACGTTACGCTTTCACCCTTCTCACGAGCATAACCACCGCTATCACATACAGTCATTGTCACACCCATCATACGACCGCTTCCGTCGGCGAGTGGATAGAGTCTATCCATGACTTCAGTTTCAATCAACGACCAGTCTTCCAAGAAAGTCGCTGGGCGTACAAAGTAATTGTCGCCATCTTCGTCAACACGCGCAGATTTGCGAATATCAAACCTATCAATCACTGTAATATCGAACGGTGCACCAGCAGAAATACCATGTACTTGGACGACGAATCTGTTCTTCTGTACGTCGACACACGCAATCAAATTGCGCACGCCGATAGGAACAACACGCTCGCCAATATCAACCGCGCGGTCTTTCAAGTGTTCAGGTAAACGCTGAGATACTTGTGATTTAGGCACATATGGTTCAGCCAAGTCGGTGTTGTAGAACTTCTGTAAAGCCTCTTCCGAACCAGTCGTTTTAAACTCTTCTTCAGCAGCCAGATACATTGTCACCAACCGACCCCAGCTTACGAACGCGGCGGCAACACCACGAAGCCAAAAGGAAGCAATACGGGTTTTGCGTGGACTACCTACCAACTCACCATGTCGGTTGAAGTACATACCGTCTTGAACCCACACGCCTGTTTGCTGCATGGCATGGCGTTGAGATTGCTCAATTCGTCCGAAACATTTCGGGCATTGCAGGTATGTTGACGCGGCAATGTCAATCATGTTGGTCGCCTTCTCATCCCATTTAAGCATTGAAAAAACACCTTCAAAGCGTTCGTTACAATGTGGGCAAGCCCAATACCATCTGCGTCTGTCACCTCGGTTATAAAGCGCAAAAATCCCCTTCGTTGGAGGGGCTTCGTGTGAGCCAGCCACTTCAACCCAGTGAGGGTCTTCAATTGGTCGGCGGGCTACTTTCGGCCAAACACATACTGTATGAGACCAAAAGGTAGTGGTACGTTTTGCGGCCAAGTCGTAAGGTGAGCCATCGCCGCCGATGTCGTCTGGCATACGGTCATAGTCAGTCAGCATGACGCGCGGAATTGGACGGCCTGCTAACTCGGAAACGCTCGGATGCGCTAGTGACAAAAATACGCCGTTCTGAAAGTGTTTGTCGCTAATATTGTCGGCATCGCGGTCTCCGTTCAGCAACTCACCACATTCCTTGGTGTCACGCAACAGCTTATCGACGCGACGTTTGGAGAAGTCACGGCTCATTGCGGAGGTTGGATTGATAATTAACATGTCCATCGGGTCACCATGGATTGAGAACCCAGTCAATTGACAACCCAAAGCATCGGTCTTACCACATTGGGCTGGTGCAACCATAATTACACCGTCATGAATCGAACTGCTCAACATATCCATAGGCTCAACCATGCATGGTGTTGTTGAGTTCTTCCAATAACCAACGTAAGAGCCTCGGTTATCAACGTATCGGTATTTCTCAGCCCACTGGGAAACAGTGAGTCGTTCAGGAGGTTGTAGAATTGACGACAATTCTACGAGAATATCCGACAGGCTGCTGTACTGCCCGATTTTCTTAAAGGTCGTCGAGGTCTCGGTCGTCGAGTTCTCGGTCATCAACGTCATCGATTCGTTCTCCTGTTAAATCTTCGTAACGAGCAACACGCTCTTTCTGCGCACGCTCACCAAATTTGTCAGCAACGGCCTTGCTTACACCTTTCATCACTTCGTCCAATAATTCGACAACCAAGGTTCGTTGCTCTGGAGTAAGGGTCGTCAGGCGGTCAATGGTGTCGGGTATCAACTTCACACCCATTGCAAACGTCTTGTTAAGCTCGGATACAGCGTCAATTACGTCTGCTGTGTGCCAGTACTCCCCTGCCTCAACAAGGTAACTCAGACGGGCTTTCTTCGCCGCCCAGAAGTCCTTTTTCAAGGCTATGGGGAAGTGGCCTTTATGAAATACTTCTTCCCACTCTTCGTCCGTCCATACAGGCGGAACGCACACGCTCGCAATATCACGAATGGCATAAATATCCGCCCCGTTTCGTGTACCAGACGGCTGAATTTTTGCTTTTCTTACAAGGTTGCCAAGTTCGGTGTTATGGACGTGAAAAATCAGGGCGGCCTGTTTAATGGTCACGCCCTTACTCAAAATATCATCGATGGTCAGCGTGGCATTCGTGCCGTTTCCGAGCATTATTGCCGTCGATGCCTTCTTCATGTTAGCCATGTTTTAAAGCCCTTTTCACTTTTTGTATTAAGTCAAAAAATACGTTTTGTGTGTTTTGTTTACCTTCCCAGCAGGATTTTTTAACAACTACGTCATAAGTGTTCGCGGCGAGCAGGTTGTAGACAAGAACCTTGTCATTTTCCTGCCCACGTCGTGCAAGCCTACGCAGAAACTGGTAGAACTGGCCGTAGCTGAAATATACGTCGTAGTTGATTACGATATGACCGCCTTTTTGAAGATTCAGGCCATGCGCTCCCGATTTAGGGTGCATCAACAGCATCTTAATCTCACCGCGATTCCACGCCGCTTTCTGAGAACCTTTTCTGTCCATCTTCACTGCGTTAGGGAAGTGTTTCTGCAACAAATTGAGGCTGCCTTGATGGTAATATGCAATCAGGAAGTTTTCCTCTGGATGACGCGCCATCAACTCACGCAAAGCCTCAATTTTCGCAGTATGCAGATAGTGAACGGTTCTGTCTTGAACGACGCTACCGAAGTCGTTGATGCTTTCCTCGCTGTCGTAAACAAAACCAGCGCAAATCTGCATCATTTTCTGCAACACAGATACCGCCTGTTCCGCCGCAATAGTAGAACCATCGACGCTAATCATACCCGTGCCGCTCATTGCATTATACAATTCCCTCTGTTTTTCAGGCAAGTCATATAACACATCTTCGATTACATACGGCGGAATATCCTTTAAATAATCCTCCTGTTTCATCACAAGCGTAATGTCCGAAATCAGACGGGTTATTTCGTCAGCAGAACCCTCTTTCAACGTGATTTTGTAGTTGTATGGGTTTACGTTGAAATATTTTTCCTTGTACTCAGTCATAGTTCTACCGAGGCGTTTGCCGCCATCAAGCAGTTTGATTTGAGCAAACAGGCCGAGATAATTCTCGGCGGCTGGTGTCGCGGTCAATTCGTAAAAGTGCGTGGTTTTATGCTTGATTGAGTCGAGTGCTTTCCAACGCTTTGTTGTCGCGTCTTTAATACCGTCACTCTCATCGTAAATTACACAGTCATAAATCCAATCTTCAGTACCCCACGCATTCACCAACCATCCAACCATCTCGTGATTGATGATATGTATTACAGTCGGATGTTCGCGCTCATATTTGCGAATCTGCACGCCTGCTGCCTCAACACGCGCCGTCTCAGTGAGCCATTTGCGATATTCCTTCTCAACAGCAGCCGTTGTTTTCTTCAGCAAGTCGTTGTGCTCGGCTTCTGAAATATTGGGATTGTTCTTCAAAAACTTGTTGACCCTTGTGTTAACTTTTCGGTTAATTTTTCGAAGGTCTTTGTCGTCGAATGGTCGATTTTTCGCATTTCTGGCGTATTCGTTTACTGCTTCGGTGATGTGTTCAGCACGCACCAGTTTGTAGCTGAGTGGGGCGGAGAACGACCATTTCGCTATCTCATCACCCCATGTTTGGTTGGCTACCTTCAGAGGGGCGATAATCAGCACTTTGTTGATTTTGTCGTCATCAACCAAGTCTCGTATCAGCTTCAAGCATATCGCTGTTTTACCCAAGCCTGTGTCGATAAATAATGCACTTCTTGGGTTCTTCTTCAAAAAGTCGATGGCTGTAAGCTGATAGTCATCCAAGTGATGCTCATGCAATTCCACGTTATCAAAACGCGACTTCAATTTATCTAAATATGACATCTGCTTCCTCCAGTGTCGAAACAACATAGACTTTCGCGCCATGTTGCCGCATGGTTTCGATTACTCGTTCTTGTTCTGGTCGTAACACACCTGCGTCATTTTTGAACTCAACGTAAATGGTTAGCCCGTTTTTAATAAACAGTCGGTCTGGGAAACCATTTATACTCGCCCGTTCAATTTTGACCTGAAACCAGCCACGCTTTTCAGCAAGCAGGCGGCTGGTTTTCTCGATACGGCTTTCGCGTTGACTAATGTTTTTCACTTGCGCTTACATTTACCGCAGACCCGACTATCTGCTGGTAATTCATCTGTATAAACCCATTCGTCATGGCGGTCTTTAAGGCGTGCCTCGCACAAAGCATCTTTGGTTGACAGGTCGATTCGATGCCATGTTTGTTGGCCTTCACGACGACCCCATTTTAAGCCGCCGTTCTCGACAAGGCCGAATGCCTGCGCTTCTTTTGGAACACCTCTAACGCCTAAACGGTCAAGCATGGAGTACGCTTCACGCACATACCAATCATAGTCAATATCCGATGGGAATTTGTCGGGTAAGTCCATGGCTGGCATTGCGCCTTTAGTCAACGGAACGTTATTTCCTTTCGAGTTCACGATGGTTGTATCTGTTTTCGTTGAGTAGTACCAACGCACAACCTTGCCGAGATACTGACCGTCTTTGTATGCACCGCCTTTTACCTGCTGGAAGTTCGTAAATTTGAGGAAGTCCATACAACCCTCGATGGTCTCACGAATAGGAATACCACGCTCAAGGTATGCCATCACAGCCTCAATACAGACTTGGCCGTTACCAGACTGGTTCAGACCACGTTCTGCGTAATCGCCTTTGCGTTTCCACTTGAGTTTTGTTTCGCCTTTTGCTGGGGCTTTCAGCGCGAGATAGCTGTTCACAGACTGGCTGTAAATTGCCAAGTATTGTGTGAACTCCATGTTGAAACCAGTTTCGATTTCCCACAGATGAATCTCGCGTTCAGCTTTCCAGAAGTCATCTTTCTTACCGTAAATCACAATACCATCGGTGTTGGCAGATACGATACGCAAACCAGCTTTTTCGATGCGCTCAATGAGCATCAGCAAGCAAAGCTGACCTGTAATAGTCACCTGAATCATCATCTTAGGACTGTACAAGAAGCTGTAAATCGATGACATCTTACCAAACGAGCCGTTCAGAACAATCTTGTAGGTATTACAGATGGTTTGCTTCTCTGGTAGATTCTTCCATTTAGCGCGGTCGTCGCGGAATCGCGTGTAGTTGCGCAAGAATGGAAGACCGCAGTTTTCAGGGTAATATCCGCCGTTGATAATGATGGATGGATAATAGGAAGTCACGTCGGCATCGCAGATGATTCGTCTTCGGCGGCGACAATAGCCTGACCGCTTTCGTTCGAATGTAGGCCGCCGATACCCATTGTATAAAGACCCTTGCCAATCTGAATCTTCATGGAAGCGAGTTCGCGCGGCATTTTAACATGACCAGAAGGCTCGATTTCAAACACTGCATGCGTCAGCAAGTCATGCAGGTCTTGTAGTGTCGGATGCTCGAAATAGATGTATTCGGGGATGTCGTATTTGAAGCGACGCTTAATCGAACTCAGTTCAGGCTTGTAGATTTTACGACCACGGTCTTTTTCGATAACGTGCTTAAAGATGGCCTCACCAACTTGAGCATCTGACTTGGAACGAACGTCGATTTTATATTGCTTCGAAATCTCAATACGCAAGTTCACTTGAGACTTCACTGTTTCGTACAAGCGCAGAGTGTTTGCCGTATCGTTATCACAGTATTTCGCAATGTCGTCCATCTCAATCAGCGACAATGTTTTGTCAGCATCGATTGGGAGGTCTTGGAGTTTCTGACAGCCGATTCGCGCGGCGTATGCTTTAAGGCTCAACGTGCCTGTCGGAATCTCAAAAATATCGATGTGCTGCATGTATGATGGGTAATCGAGTTCATACAAACGCATGAATTCCCACGAGCGCAAGGATTCGCGTTTTTGCTTCTTACCGTTTTCGTCGATGTAGTCCGCACCAATCAGCAGGTCAGACGCTTCTTTAAGCTCGGCGTTAGTAACACCTTCCAACGCGTACATGAGCAGTGGCATATCGTAATGATTGCCGTTAAATGTGATTACGGTTGACGAGCGCAACCATTGACGAATACCAGCGGTATCGAGTTTTGAGGAATCGTTCCTCATTTCGAAATGTTTTGTATTTTCGGGATTGAGCGCGTCGCGGAATGCGACCAAGAAGTAGTTAGGATAACATTCAATATCCATGATTACGACGTTTGAGCGATAGTCAAACATGATGATTTTCCTTTGTGATTGGTTAGACAACAACAGTCGTTTCGGAAGTGCGTCAATACCAGTTGGTAAAAAAAAAAATACCCAGCGTTGTTTGTGTGCTGGGTATTTGTTCAGACGATTACAATTCGCCGTCTTCTCCGTCGGTGTCCCAATCAGCATCATCACCTTCGTTAACGCCGCTTGAGCCGAGTTTCAAATCAGTTTGTTTGTTGTGAACCTGAACTGCTTGCAGATTCAGAGTCATGCCTGCGCCGAATTTTGGACTTTTCCAACCATAGAAGTCGAACAAAATTGTCATGTGGCGACCATTGCGGTTCAATTCTTCAATTTCTTCCATTTCTTCTGGAATGCGGCGGTTCAGCTTAATACCTGCGCTGTTACGCACTGCTGGTGGAAAACTTTCATTGGCGGAGAAGCGAATGCGATAGAAATCTGGAATATCGCTGTCTTCAGGCAAGTTTTTAACACGGCTGCCGTCGAGTAAACAACGGTTTTTAACCGCAACGTCTTCCCAATCTTCGCCTTTTGCCATGTGTTCACGAATCAAATCTTCCAAGATTTTGATTTCTTTGGCGTGGTCTTCTTTATTCAAGAAGGCAGTCAGGCTGAATTTTTTCTTATCGCCTTCCTCAAAAGCACGAGGATGGTCAATTCGAGCGTACCATGTGGGTACGTTTTTCAGCATAACAGTACCATCTTTGTATTGCACCAGACAACCAACTTTACGTTCAATGTTTGACATTTTATTTCCTAACATATTAAAAATTATATGGGCTTTCTTTTGTTTGCCGCCCACACGGTAGCAAATAACTGGTCAGAGTGGCAGGACTCGAACCTACGACCTCCTGCTTCCAAGGCAGGCCATCTACCAACTGATATTACACTCTGGTAAGGGTGGATGGTCGCTTTGGCGAGCGACGCTGGTAATGAAAGAAGCAATGCGCGGAAAAAAGTTACCAGACAACATCCATAAACTGAAGGGCGTTTGATTTGAAAGAGTGTCGCCCACTTCTCTTTAGTCTTCGAATTTCGAATCCATGTCGATAATGCTCAAAGCAGGTCGCTTATCGCCGATTGGTGCGATGGTGGGTCTTCCACTTGATTCATCTACCAACGTTTTCAAGGGTTCGAAGTCGATTTTATGACGTTTGCAGAGTTTCTCTGCCTGCGCCACACTAACAAGCTGTCTTGGCTGGAATTCATCCAAATCGAATACCGTATCTTGCTGGATAAAATTAAGTGTGTGAGCCTCGTCAACCCACTTCCGTTGTTTCCTGCCGCTGACTAACTTGTATGAGTGCATTTTACCGCCTTTCATGGCGAAGTCAAGCAGTTTTTTCTCAATTTCGCTGAAGAAAGACGTAACTATTTTGATTTTACTGTAAATCTTTTCCACATCCTCCATGCTCAATTCGTCAATTTCGGGCAATTTTACCAGATAAGTGCCGTTGGCAATGCGCTCTGAAACAGGCTCTTCTGCATCAAATTTATCGCCAATTAACTCCTCAATATGACGGGCTTGCTCAGGGCATTGGGCTTTTACACGACACCAGCGGCATCCTTTCTCAGTAACCACGCGTTCGGCGTTCGGTTCAAGAGCCGCTTTTGCGCGTTCCTTGACGTATTCGCCGAATTTGAGCAATTCTTCAACGCTGATTTCCCACGTTGAGAAATGATTCAGACGCGGCTGACAGATGCGCATCTCAACGGTCTTGAAGTCATACAGGAAACCGAAGTCGTGCAGCACTCCAAGCGCGTATATTTGCAACTGTGTGTTGTTCTCGGCATCTACCGTCACACCCATGCCGTACTTCAGGTCGGTAATTGTCAGCTTATTGTCGCTACAACAAACGTGGTCGGACGTGCCCTTTTGGTTCGGTATAGGGGTTAAAATGGCTGAAATCAACCTTAACCTCCACGAACTTATCACCTTCTTGGTCGTTGCACCAGTTAACGTATTCGGCGACGTAATCGAGCATCTCGTCAGTCACTTCTACGTCGAAACCATCAATCGTTCGTACTTCACCTAGATGCTTGATAGGTTTGTGACCACTACGTAGCCAGATTTCAGCCATTTCGTGCGCAACCGTGCCTTCTGCTGCGGCCTCCGATGAACCACTACCTTCTTTCGCTCGAATTGCCAAGTTTGCCAACAGGCTTCCCGAACAATTGAGCCACATTTCGCTCGAACTCGGCGAAAAACGGAATGACCGCCGAGCTTAATTTCAATTTCTTTCATACGAAACCTCATACAAAAGAGCGGATTAACCGCTCTTTTCGAATTTTACAAATCAGCTTCTGCTTCGGCTTCAGCAGCCTCTTTAGCGGATACCAGTGCTTCGTATAACTTGTCGTAGTTTTCAGCAGGAACGTCTGCTGTTTTTAGCCGCGCCGCCTACTTCTGCGATGATTTCCTTAGTTTTTCCAACCAAGTGCGGCTAAGTGCGCCGAGGTCTTTGGCAGCAGCCTTAACGTCGTCAAGCTATGTTTCGGGTAACAGGTTCTTCCTCGTTCTCCTCAACCACGTCTTCTTCCATTTTGGCTGCGCAAGCGTCGATAACGGCTTGGTATTTGTCTTCAGGGGTGCGTTTTACGGTGGCTACACCAGCGACTTCTTTCAGGATTGCCTTGGCTACATCAGCACCGTGTTTGGCTTTCACATCGAGCAATGCCGCTTGAACAACATCCAAGGTAATGTCGTTGCCGTCGTCGGACTTGTCTTCAGCCGCTTCAGCAGGGCTTCGGCAACTTTTTCTTCAGGCTCTTTGCTTTCAACTTCAGCATGCGTTTCGGGATTAGATGCTTGGTCTTGTTTAGACAACAGTGCGTTGGTGTTGCGGTCGAGAAGCTTCTGTCAAACTTACCATGATGGCGGCGAGTTGGGTCAAAGTAATTTCTTTCATTTTAGACTTCCTTTAGTTGGTGGTTAACAAAAATAAGTTTGGTTTAGGAAGTTTGCATATTACCGTGTTTTCACAGCAATATGCAACACTTTTTCTAAATCTCCCAATTCTTTCTCATCAACTTCTTCAGCGGCATCCTCAAATTTCTTGTCATACACAAGTTCTGGGTTGGATGCGTCAGTAACGTATTGGCGTATCGCCGCAGAAACCTTCATTGATGCGTTTTTAAATCGGGTTGGATTCTTCGAGTAAACCGTATGTAAATACGACTTATCAATCTCTGGAATACGCACAGCATTGGCGACAAGCTCGTAACCCAGCGGGATCAAGTGTTGCTGCCAACGGATATTTGCGTCCTTGAAATTTTTGTCAGCAAGTTTCATTTGACGGAAGTATTTCACGTCCAGAAACTCTTCACACAAGAACGGGTCGTCATTCTTGGCAACAATCTCCAACAACTCCTGAATGGATTCAGGCATATTCTCGCTAATCAAACGCTGGCGTGAAACTGTGCGCGGTGCATCATAGTAAGACAAAAACTCGTCGCTAACTTTAACTTCGGTTCGAAAGTATTTGCGCAATGCGCCAGCGTGGTTTTTGTAGGTATTGTGCAAGTCGGGATAATACTTTGGATTTTCCTTCTTAAATTGCTCAATCTTACTGGCTTCCTGCCATCGGGAGTAGATGGCGAAAATACGTCGGTCAGAAGAATCGATTGGTAAAGCAGCCAGTCGGTTACTTAAAAACAGGTAATTTGCCGTATTGGGTACGTTGATTTCATCTTTGCCCTTTGCAATCATTGCAATGGTCGGGCTGGCAATGATGGTTTTCAATTTATCGTAAATCTCAACGCCTTTAACACCAGCCAAATGCACCTCTTCGACTGTACCGAAGCTCAAATTGGTCGCCCATTTTGTAAACCCAGACTTCATCGCGTCTTGGGATACGATTTTCGCGTTCTCTTTACCAATCATCGCGGAAATCAGGTAATGAAAGAACGATTTACCATCACCGCCGACACCATGCAGGAATACAGCCCATCCGAGTGTGTAACCCGTATATTGAACCTGATAAGCAACCCACTGACGGAAGATTTCGCGTTCACGAGGGTCTTCAATCATATGCTCAAAATGCTTTTCAACCAATTCGATGGCCGCCAAATCACCCTTAGAATAGCGAGAAGGCTCTTCAGGCACATTCTTACTGTCATAAGCATTGATATATTGATACTTAGAGCGTTCACTGAATTTGAACAAGTTACCCATCGTAGGCATGTACACCGCGTCAATTACTTTGGGTATTTTTGTACGCCTCGTAAGGCCAAGTCCTGTGGACGCATTTTCATGCTCATTGCATCCGACACGGAGTGATAAATCAGCGTATCAAATGATGTTGGGGAGACCGCCAAACCTTCTTTCGTATCGTAGAATTTGTCCCCATTGAGCAAATATACCCAGTTTTTCATATAGTCGGGTGTGTCGAACTGCTCAATGGCCTCAGTAAGTGTTTTGCGAACCGCACTCGCACTGATTTTCTCACCATATAATCGGGTGTAGGTTCGGGCAATGACGTGTTCGATTGCGTTCTGCTGCGCCGTAGTGAATCGGTTATACGAAGCCTCCGCAATCAATTCGTCATATTTACGAATATCATCGCATTCTTCGAACATCTGCTTTAGATTCTCAAATGTCTGCGTGAAATTTTCATTCTTTGCAGATGAGTAATAGTCATACAGAACACTTGCGAATGTCACCACGTTTGCACGGTCATTACGGAAGCTCTTCCATTTCGCACGAAGGTTTGAGTCTTTGATGTCATAGGGTTTTCCCGTAGATGGGTCAGTGGCTTTTCGTGACCATGCCTTCCAAATTTGATAACCCTTTTCAGAATCATCAATTTGAAATTTAATTGCCTGACCAATAGCTACCCATTTTTCATAACTGTCGTGAAACCCTCGGTTAAGGGAATTAACAATTTCCTCAACGCGCTCGTCCGAGATTTTCACCTGCTTCGAGTCGTTATAGAGGTCGTAATCCTCATCCTCTTCAATGTGAACGTCATCTAATTTGACGTTATGCAAATTGGTGAGGGCAATGCGCTCATACTCATTCCGATACATCAAGTCATCAAAATATCGGAACAACGGTTGAATCATTTCAGGTCGGAAGGTTGGTAAATCCTCAACGCGCTCAATATCGAGCAGGGAGTAATCATTCTCCCATTCGTAATGCAAACCCTCTTCGTTTGGATAATCACCAAACGCAACGAATTGGCGATGGCCATCCTTGCTGTTGTTCAACAACTCAATTTGCATACGACCATACTTTTCAGAATACCATACAGAGGAAACGATTTTACCGATGGCATTAGGTACATAACACGGAATCAACGCTTTTGGTTTCTTTCCGCGACGAACCATGATTTTGTCGGTTGAAAGCATTTCGCGGACGTATTGAATGAGTTCGCGTGCAGCATGAGGGTCTAAAACATCGATGTCGATTGCCAAAAGATGGTTGCTTGTGACAACACCAAGTCCTGCCTTGTCGCCGAACTTTTTAAGCATCTCATTATATGACTTTTCTGTTTGCGGTAAATTTTTCCAATCGAGTCCTTCGGGAAATTTCTTACCCTGAGTAATCGGCACGACCTCGAAACCTCGTTTCATAAGCGGCAACGCAGTGTCTTTATAATAGCGTTTAATCATTTTTCCTTCACTTTCCTATCAAATAGAGGGGTTTGCTGCAATTCTAGGTTAAAACTGACTTTATCGTCAAGCTGGCTTTTTTCAATTTACATATGTAAAGAACTCTTAACGACCAATCTCACGATTTTCAGAGCGTGACAATCCAAAATTTTCCAAATTTCCAAAAGATTTCGTGTTAGAAAGAGTCGCCAAAATGGAATTTTTCCAAAAATTGAGATTGAGTTTTCATTTTTCATGTTTTAAATACATGACAGAACTTATAGTTTCATCATAAAGTCATCAACATTTTTAGATGATAACCGTTCTCATCAAGCAAAAAAAAGTCATTTTGTAAAGGCATTTTTTGACTTTCTAACGGCCAAAAATTTTCCTAACTAACAAAAACAATGATAAAAATCAACAATTTGTAGATTTTGTAAGAAGTAAGGAAAAAACGCCAATGTTGCTATATGTGACGATACGAATGTGTATTATATTTCCTTATAGTGTTGTTATACCTTTCCCCCCTTCTTCTTCTTTTTTATATAAGAAAATAAAGAAATTTCCTAACATTCTAACAAATGCACTTAAGTCACTGGAATTATTGAAGAAAATCTGTAAGGAGGCTTCCTAACAAGTCCTAACAGCCTTACAAAATAAGCCACATCGTTGATTTTTAAGGAAAACACCAAAAATGAGCGATTTTTGGCACTTGACCAGTTGGAGCTAACGTAAATACTACAAAAATTCACATTCCTTCACACTTCATCAGTCGGCGAAATCGACCTCCAGACCACTGGTACAGACCCTCAAAAACACCAAAATATCGATTCCTGCCCCAAAAAGCACCCTCAGAGCGATTTTTACCCCCTTACCTATACCAACCCCTACCCCAAGCACTAAATTCAATCTGAGACGCTCTACGCGCGAAATTGAGCATCTGAAAATTCAAAATTCTGGTACATTTCTCGTCATTTCTGAAAAATTCATAAAAATCAATGATTTAAGTGTCTAAAAATTGACATTTTTCAAAAATCAGGAGAATAAACAGTTGATTTATAAGAAATTTACAAACTAAATTTTTAATCATTTGCTTATTTTTAAAAACGCATAAAAATTTTTCCTTAAAAATCAAGGACTAGCAAACATGCAAAAATCGGCGCATTCTCAGAATCGGGGTTCTGCGCCCGCGCTGGCCGCTCTCCGCTCGTAGGAAGTACCTTTTCGAAAGACACAATGTAAAGAAGGCCTCGTCTTTACATTTCCGTCCATACCTTTTGACGGCTATCAGCTTCCAACGGGCGCGGCTTTTGACTCAAAGCGATTGATTTATTTTTAAATAAATGTGAATTGTTAGCGCATCATGCAACACGAAAAGCTGCTAAAGGCTTGATTGAAATAGACTATATAAAATGTTAAGTTAATCAATTTTATAACTTAACATTTACAACGGCCAAAAGAAAACCGCCCAAAGGCGGCGGATTGAAAGCGCATAATTTGCGCGTGTAAAGATTGTTAGGATAGAATAAGGCGGCGGTCTGATAGCAGGTAAGCAAAGCAAGCGGTCAAAAGAAAACCGCGAAAAGCAAGCGGCCAAAAGAAAACCGCCCGATTAGTATCAGGCGGTTTGTTTCTCATTGTATAGCGTCGCTTTCGTCAACGTCTGTTATTTCCAGTTTTAGGCCATCTTTGATAGACTGAATGCATGAATCAATTTCACTTTCAAAGAATCGCTGATAACTGATTAATTCGTCGTCATCCTTGGCATAATTGAAGCCGTTGGAACATGCAAGACAATTTATTTCATGCGCCGCATCTTGACTGTAAATCGAACCGTCAACGAATACGACCTCTAAACGCTTCCAATTCATTCTTAATCTTCCTTTTCTTCGATTGTCATTGATTCAGCCGCCTCTATCAACACATAAGCCGCTAACGCCGCCATTATGAAGGCGATAAAATTGCCCGATTGCATACCGCCGAAAAATAGGCCAAGCGCGATAATATAAAGAATCTTTTTGCATTTTATGCCTGTTCCTTTCCGCGATTATCCCAATCGTTCAGCGCGTTTACAATGTTTGGGATTAAATAACCGTCCATCCAATCGTCAAAGCCAAAATCCGAAACGCCGTTTTCTTTCAGGTACTCAATTTCTTCGTCTGATAAATCCGCGCCGAAACCGTTATCATGTGCAATTTCTGAAAGGCTATTGTCTTCACGGTGCAGCCAAGTGTTGCATGATACTTCCACGTTTTGAAAAATTTCGTTTGAATGCAAGTCAAGATACAGCCTTGAGTAGCACTGACCCTTGCAACCTAACATCAAACCTTCATAAAAAGCTAGTAATGACGTTATGATATTTTTGAAACCAGTTTATAAGCGATTGTTTGATTTTCCATTTTATTTAATCCTTTTTTTGTTCGTCGCTCTAAGGCATTATCAATCCTTGGCATTAAGTGGTATTCTAAATAGTAGCTCAAAGCATACATCGGGAAAATCATGATTTTTTTGAAATATTCCTTTTTCTTCTTCAGGTAAATCAACGCCTTCGCCGTTATTGTATGCTAACTCATACATAGGGTGGGTTGTTCACACTGTTCACACTGTTTGCATTTTTTTGGAAGAAATAGGGCGCGTTATAAAGAACATTTCCAAAGAGGTCAAGTCAATATAAAGCCGTGATTCTTTCTTGTCTTCATAGCCTAAAAACCAAGCGCATATAGAAAGTAGCGATTAATTCGCGATGTATGCTAACGATTGAATCAATTTCCGCTTTATGTTTGATAGTCGGTTTTAGCATTTTTAAAATCCCCTTTCTTAACCTTCAAAAACATGCCCATTTCAAAACCGCCGTTTTATTGCTTACGCCCAAAAACACGGCTAACATGCGCTTCAAAAATCCGAAAGATGGCGGCGCGTCGTATTGGAATAATCACGCGCATGGCGTTGCAAATAGATGATATTGGTGTTGACCTTCCAAGCGGCAATGACGGTAGAATATGAAAACCAACACTTCATAAAAAGCCGCCGTTGTCATGGTAATAATTGACAATCCATGCGGATTTACTTCCAATTTGCGATTTTCTATTCATTGCGGCTGCTAATCGGCTATTGCAACGGTGGATATTCTCTTCCAATTCAATGCCTTTAAATGTAAACTCTTCTTTATCGGCGCAAATTTCCGCTTGAAATTGTCTGTATTCGTCGTTTTCATCATAGATAGTAAACATGATAGCCGCATGGCCGCGTTTGTTTATAACGTCTTCAGATTCAAATTTTAATTCTTTTGCCTAAATAGTCTTTAGCATGTTGGATTGCTCCCTCTTTGCTGTATGCGAAGCGTGTAATTGCTTTACGAAGGGCGGCGATTTTTGAAATGTTGGATTGTTTCATTTTAGAGTTTCCTTTTCGTTGTTTATAGACTGTTTACAGTCTGTTTAGGGATGGTTTATTGATATTGATTACTACATTTTTTAGCTACGTCATTCATGCTCCGAACTTTAGGATTTCGTTTTGAGCTTCGATGATTGCTTCTTCAGTTTTGATGATTTCTTTAATTTCTACTAGTTCGTTAATCACTGCTTCGATTGCTTCGATTACTTCGCCTTCATTGGAGCTAACGATTTTATTCAGCATTTCTTGCAAGTGGGCGGTGTTGATGTTCATGATGTTTGCCTTTCGTTGTTTGGTTTGTTTCGATAAGTTGTATTATACGCCTTTTTAAAAACTTGACAAGCCTTATTTTAAAAATATTTTAAATTTAAGCCTAAACTGTTGAATTTAAAGGAAATTAATTTAAAAATTAATTATACATCATACATCGGTTTCTGGCCAGAATCACGCCCTTTAGCCTTTTCTGGCCAGAAAGCATTATGCCGTTTTCGTCCAAAAGGTCGAGAAAAAGCGGCTTTCAGCGGCTTTGAAATTGCCGTTTTTCAAAAGGTTTCGAATCTCAAATAATTGATGGAGGCCGCATTTCTCAGTTTCAATTTCATAGCCGCCGTATGTGTAATAGTCCACATTGCCGCGGCGTAAAGGGATAATCGGGTAAAAATCGCCCATTGCTGAAGTTTGCACGCCGCCGCTTGCTGAATTATTTTGCAAGGCCGCCGATTCCGCTGTCATCCATCCCTCGGGAAATGTTTCCCCGTCTAGTTTTACCAAGCAATCGGGAATCGCTTTCAGCGCGTCGATATCTACAAATGACAAATTGCAATCAATTGTCATTTCAAAAAAACCGTAAACAGGTTGGGTTTCTTTCCCATAGTCTTCACGTTAACAATAGCACCCGCGGCTTGTTTAAATACGCGCTGATTTGTTGTTTGAATTTTTGCATACATCTTAAATTTCCTTTTCGGTTTAGATTGTAGGTTTCAAGTCATAGACTTTATACAATTCAGCCATGACTAAATCTTTGCCCTTTGGTGTCGCTTTGACGTAAACGGCATTATTCAAATGATTTTGAATGGTTTGGGGATTCGTGGACGGGTAATATTCCAAGTCTTTAGCCGTCGGTTTGCATACTTCCATCAAATCGCCTTCCAGATATTCCGACAGGTTTTTCATGGCGTTTATAAACAGGAATAGCCCTGTTTTTCGTTTACGCTGATAAACAAGTCTTTATAATGTTTAAAGCTTTTCATGGTTTCCGCCCCCCTATTGAATGAAATAGCGTTTATCGAAGATTCCCCAATCGTCGGAACGACTTCCAATCAACGCGCCGCTGTCTGATTTTGGGAAATAGGCCGCTATGCAATCTTGTTTCAAAGCATCCGACAGATTCTTGATAGACTTTTCAAAATCGATATATTCAGCATTTGATACGCCTTTCAAAAATCAAAAATCAAAGTCTTTTTCTGTTTCGGAATCGGCGATTTTTGGCGGAATCAAAATCAAGATTGAAAATAGGCAAAATAGACAAAACATTTCCGACTTTCAAATCTTCCATTTTGCCGTCTGTTGTCATGTAAGGGGATGTTTTCAATCCGATATTAAGAACAAATTCACGCATTTTTAATCCTTTCGTTTGCGGTTTGGTTTCGATACTTCGCATTATAGACGTTTTAAAAAAATCTTGACAAGTATTTTTAATTTCAATATTTTTAAATTTAATTCTATCTCTTTGAATTTAAAGGGAATTAATTTAAAAAAATAATTCTAATCAGGCGGTAATTTTCATTAAAAAAATAATCTATTATTGAACGCGCAAATAGTACAACAAAAAGAATTTGTCAATAATTAATCGATTAATTATTGCTATCAGTTTATAGCTTTTAATTATCAGTCATTTGTCATTAAATTTGTCGCGGATTCGCTTTTACTGTCGATTGTTCGATAGTCTAATCACCTGATATTGCTAGACAAGACACCAGCGAATTCGCCCCTAGACAGGCCGTCTCCCGATATAGAAATTTCACCCCTAGACAGGCCGTCTCCCGATATAGAAATTTCACCCCTAGACAGGTCGTCTCCCGATATAAAATTATAAATGCGGCACAATTCAATACGAGTAAATCGCCTTTAAAACAAATTAATTTCGAATTAAAACAACGATATTTGCAATAATTGAAATTTAAATCTTGACAATCCTTACACGACACTCAATAATGTGAACACTTACTAGAAACAAAAGGATTTACAGATGGAACAGAAAACAGAAAATCGCGGCGTGAAGAAAGGCACGAAGCGCGGCAGTTACACTACAAAGAAAGACGTATTCCGCACCCCGAAACTCGGCACGACCGAATGGGAATTGTGGCGATTGGAAGTCGGTCAGACCTACACAGTAACGCGCTATCTGCATGTGGATGAAGCAACTGAAGAAAAGTTGCGTAAACTGAAAAGCTCTATGCGCAGTCAGGTTGCAAACTATTTCAAACAGTTGCGCAGTGATGTTTACAAGCGCGATTTCACCGTTGCCGTATACGATATTTTCGACGCAAACCGAAACGCATTCGTTGTCTTCTGCGTAACAACAGCGGTTGAATGGAAGGGTTGATTATGACTGACAGTAAACAGATTGCGGTTACCTTAATACACAATGCTGAATGTGTCGGCCTTTTGCTCCGCAAGAAACATAATATTTCTGTAATCGGACGGGTAATGTATGAAACATTAGTTAAAGCGGCACAAAACGGTGCTGGTGTTGATGATATTTTGATGCGGCTTCCTGTTGATATTCTCGTTGCACCTCGCGAATTTGCCGAAGTGATTTGTCAGGCTGCTGTGTATCGCACCGAAATGGCAAACTTAAATGCGGAAATGCTAGGCAAACCGCAAAATAAATCGGGCGAAACGCAGCCTAATGGGTACGCTAAAACGGCAGGCAAACCGCAAAATAAATTGGATGATTCTCCAAGCCCGCACAACACTGAAACGGCAGAGAGAGCCTTTGCAGAACGAACCTTTTTAATTATGCAGGATATTCACCAAAAGGACTGCGTGCATCTCTGCTATGACAAAACAATCATTGCCGCGCTACATACTCCCCACGGCATCTTCGTCGGTACAAACGGTATTAAGAAACAGCCGCCGCAACACATGTGCCCACGCAAAGAGCAAAGCATTAATCAAGGTTATGACAAGTGTGTTGAGCAATGCCAGCAGCCCTCTCATGCAGAACTAGCAGCGTTGCAGAAGTACAAGACACTCGTTAGCGAGCCAGATTTTGAAAACAGTTGGATGGAAGTATACGGGGCAAAAGAAGTATGCTACCACTGCAAAACCACGTTGGATTTAGTAGGAATTCAACGCATTATTCTCAAGCCCATTAAGCAATTAGGAGAAATCCATGACTATCAATAAACAAGACTATGAACTGCTGAAACCTTTGTTGGACGACCCAAACAAACGCATTATTGTTGACGTGGCAATTTTGCCAGAGGAATTCAACCGCATGGCACGTTTGCTCAACGACCGCTTGATTAAAATTACCCAAGACTTCGGTAATTCAAGCCACTATGGTTTGACCGAACGCGGTGAGGAAGAAGTCCGTAACTTTGAGGTAAACGCCGTAGATGAAATGATTGATGAAGCCGACGTGAACAAATACCCAGCGTTGTTTGAAAACAAAAGCACGGGTTGCGTCGTACTGGCCATCAATCCAACATGCGGCACAATCGTCAAGGAAGCCACCGTCGAGTTCCCGCTGGCGCAATATCCGCTTTACGTCGGCACATTCCAAACCTGTTTCCAACCATTCTTCGACGAAACCGTTTGGAAGCGCGTGCATTCCGTAACTATTAACCTCTAAGGAGCAGGTCATGAAAGCATTCATCCCCTATCAACTCACAGGTGACGTTGAATTTGGCGGCCTGAAGGCAAACGTTAAACCGATTGAGCCTGAAGGTTTGGCCGCAACCGTAACTTATATTACACCGCATCCATGTCTGTATCAGGATGAGATTGACGACGGCGTGGTCGTATTCGGCGAAAGCTACAAGAAGGTCGAACTCCACGTTGTCATTCGTGAGCGCGTTGTCCCAGCATCTTCCGTCCGTGACTACGTTGCCGAGAAAGAAAAAGAATACTGCCGCGACACCGATGTTGAATGCGCCCCACGCAAACTGCGTCAGGAGTGGAAGGAAGACTATCTCACGAAGAAACTTCCGACTGCGCCGCTCAAGACAACCGTCGTGCCTGTTCTATTCCTGATTGACGAAGGCTATGTCCTCATCGGCACATCGTCACAAAAGATTGCGGACCAAGTGGTCGGTAAGTTACTCCTAACGCTGAACGGTTTCTCTGTTCGTCCGTTTAACACGGAAATTCGACTCATGGTTGTGGCAGCAATTTACTGACGCTATCGACGGCAATGTGTTTGGCATGGTTGAATACGAAGACCGTGTAACGGGTATGCGTGTGCGATATAGCGGTGACTATGAACTCCAAGAAGCCCGTATTGCCGTCATGAAGAACCCTAACACACAGATTAAAGCGGCTTGCTTTGACTTGGTAGGTAGTTGCTCATGCGTCATCAATGATAAAGCGGTCGTGTCTCAAATTAAACCCGAAGGAAGTTTGGCGACTACGGCAGATAAGACTGTTGACGATAAACGCGGCAAATGGCATATCGATACACAAATCTGCGTTGATATTCTGGAACTGCTCACAAAG
>BNJS01003441.1_pt1 | contig 119431 bp, 115 predicted proteins | sample 8540461 | NCBI WGS metagenome assembly BNJS01 (sample SAMD00202454, study PRJDB9452) | human saliva metagenome | isolation source: human saliva | place: Japan | reverse complement strand
GGGCCACCTTCGTGGAGGTGGTGCTGACCTCGTTGAGGTCCGGGGTCCAGGGTGCGCGAGACCAGGTAGGGGGTCATCTGTCGCCCTCGTTGGCCACGGTGGCGGCCACCATCGCCATCATGAGCGGGGTCGCCGCACCGAGGCCTCGACCGATGCCGGCCATCGCGGGTCTGCGCCTGGGAGTCGTTGTCCGGGTAGACCGACGGCGTGACCTTCAGCGGGATGGACAGGTCGCAGTCGAAGCCCCAGTTCTTCGCCTCCTTGGAGAGCTCCTCTTCGCCGACGTTCATCGCCAGCCGGGCGAAGGGGTGTTGCAGGACCCGGCGAAGGCGTGGGTGAAGGTGGTCCGACTGCCGCCGCAGGACTCTCCCGCCGTAGTTCTCCAGCGCGTGGCTGGTACCCGGCAGGGTGATGGTGTCGGGGGCGTCGACCTCGGACGTCCGTCGTGATCTTGCCGGTGCGCAGCGCCGCCGCCGTGGTGATGATCTTGAAGGTCGACCCCGGCGGGTAGCGGTTACCGGCGATGGCCCGCTGTCCAGTGGGACGGGAGGAGTCCTGGCTGAGGGTCTTGTTGGCCTCGATGGCGGCGTTCGCATCGCTGGTGGCGAAGCCGAGGGGTCGTAGGAGGGCGAGGAGACCAGGGCGAGGATGGCTCCGGGTGCTGGGGTCCAGGGCGACGACGGCGCCCTCGCGCCGCCCAGGGCGTCGTAGGCGGCCTGCTGGATCTCGGGCTTGATGGTCAGCTCAACGGCCCCTGCCCCTCTGGGAGTCACCGGTGATGAGGGTCTTGATCCGGGAGGAGAACAGGGAGGGGTCGTCCCCGTTGAGCACGGAGTTCTCCTCCTGCTCCAGGCCTGTCATCGAGGCGAAGGCGGGCGAGAAGTAGCCGGTCACCGGGGCGTAGAGCGGGCCGTTGGCGTAGACGCGCTGGTAGTTCTGGGAGCCCTGGCCGTCGTCGGACTTCTGGGTGCTGGCGATCGTGGTGCCGCCGGCCAGGAGGATCGGGCCGCGCTCGGTGTCGAAGTTGCGGCTGACGGCGCGGCGGTTGCGCGCGTCGGAGCTGAGGGCCCCTGTTGGCCGACCACGGTTCCCACATCGGACGGGGCGGGCCAGGCCCCTGGACGCTGGTGACGGACAGGGCCAGAGCGGAGAACATGACCAGGACCAGGAAGGCGACCTGCCGGATCTGTCGGTTCATGGCTGCTGCCTCCTGTCGCTGTCGTCAGTGAAACCCGGGGCCCGCGATGAGCGCAGGGTCCCCCCGTCCGGTGCGGTGTGCGGCGGAGGCGGCGCCTCCGGCTGACGGCGACGACGGGGCGGCGTCGTCCGTCGGGATCGCCGGGGCCGGGCCCGTAGCCGACTGGGGACGCGCTAGCCGCCGACTGTCGGCCGTGCTCGAGCTCCGGTGGGTGCGTCGTCGACGTCCTCGGCCGATCGCCTCGGCGCCCGGCGTCCTGGACCCGACGGCGCAGGGAGAGCGGCAGCTCGGCGGTGTCGATGATCCGTGGCGCGTGGGTGGCCGGACGGCGGGCGGCGTCGGACAGGCGCAGCAGGAGGGCCAGGATGATCCCAGTTGGCGATGAGTGAGGAGCCGCCGTAGGCCAGGAAGGGCAGGGTCAGTCCCGTCAGTGGGATGAGCCGGGTGACGCCGCCGATGACCACGAAGATCTGCAGAGCGATGGCGAAGGACAGGCCCACGGCCAGGAGCTTGCCGAAGCCGTCGCGCAGCGAGACGGCGGTGCGCAGCCCCCGCTGGATGAGAACGAGGTAGAGCATGAGGATGACCAGCGTGCCGGTCAGGCCCAGCTCCTCACCCAGTGAGGCGAAGATGAAGTCGGAGTTGGCGAAGGTGACCAGGGTCGGTGAGCCCTTGCCCCAGCCGGCGCCCATGAGCCCGCCGGTGGACATCCCGAACATGCCGGTCAGCAGCTGCCAGGAGCCACCGACCTGGGCGTTGAACACCGCGCTGTCGGTGGCGTGGAGCCAGCCATCGATGCGCTGCTTGACATGCTCCAGGTGCGTGGCGGCGAACCACGCCGCCGGGAGGAACAGACCCGTACCGATGAGCAGCCAGGAGGGCCGGTCGGTGGCCACGTACAGGACGACGACGAACAGGCCGAACAGCAGGACCGAGGAGCCCAGGTCCTTCTGAAGGACCAGGACGCAGATGCTCGCGACCCACACGATGAGCAGAGGGCCCAGGTGTCGGGCGCGCGGCAGGCTCATCCACAGGATCTTGCGGCCCGCCAGGGCCAGGTTGTCCCGGTTGGCCACGAGGTAGGAGGCGAAGAAGACCGCCAGCAGCACCTTGGACAGCTCGGCCGGCTGGAAGCTCATGGGGCCGATCCGGATCCAGATCCGGGCTCCGTTGATGCTCTGGCCGATGCCCGGGACGAAGGGAAGGACGAGGAAGACCAGGCCGGACCACATGGCCCAACGGTCCCAGCGCCTCAGGCGCCGGTAGTCGCGCAGCAGGAGGAGCACGGCGCAGAAGAGGATGACGCCCAGCAGCGTCCAGACCAGCTGCTTGGCACCGACGTAGAACTGCCACTGCTCGTTGACCTCGTAGGCCAGGTCCAGGCGCTGGATCATGGCCAGGCCGATCCCATTGAGCGCCACCGCTGCCGGCAGGAGGACCGGGATCGGCCCAGGGGGCGGCGTAGCGCACCCACAGGTGCATGAGGACGGTCAGGGCGAGGAAGGCGATCGCCACGACCACGGTCTGCGCCGGGGAGGAGCCGGTGCGGTTGAGCGCGGTGAGCACGAAGCCGCCCAGGCCGAGGACCAGGGCCACGCCGAGCAGCGCCGCCTCCGCCCACCGGCCCGAGTGCCTCGCGGTGCCGGCGGGTTGGATCGTCGCTACGCCTGCGGGGGCGCCCATGGGGCCTGGAGCAGCAGTCATCTCAGCCCTCCTGCTCGGCCTGACGGGCTGAGCCGGTGAGTCGGCGTCGTCGATGAGCGGCGGACGGGCGGTGGAGGTGAGGACGAGGGCTGGCCGTGGGACTCCGAGGTGCCGTGCAGGGAGCGGCGCCGGCTTGCGGTGAGGAGCGGACCGTCTTGTCCACGTAGGTCTCCGCGTCGCTCATCGACGACTGGGTGACGGTGGCCTCAGGCGCTCGCGGATGTTGTGGTCGAGGCTCTCCACCGGCAGGTCCGCGTAGGTCTTGACCGAGTGGCTCAGCTTGAGGGGGCCGACGGACTGCGGGGATCCCTGGTAGATGGCGACCTCGCCCGTCGTAGGGTGGAGACGTAGTAGCGGGTCTGGGTCCAGCGGTAGAACAGGGCGCTGGCACCGACGAGCGTGACCAGCAGGACGATGCTGCCCACGAGGACCCGACGGCGGTGACGGCGTCGGGCCTTCTGCTGGGTGGCGGCCTCGGCGGCAATGGCCTCGTCTGACCTCGGAGGACTCCTTCGTGGAGGTGGGTCGGGCGTTCCTCCAGGGTGGCCAGGAGGGCTGCGGCCTTGGCGGCGGGGCTGGTGGCCTCGGTGTCCTTGGCCCCGGCGTCCCCTCCACCGGCGCGGTGGGCGGCGGCGGCACGCTCCTGGGCCAGGCGCTCGGTGGCGGCGCTGCCCACCACCTGCGGGACGGTCTGCGGCTCGGGATCGTCCTTGACGACGTCGAAGACGACGGCGGTGACGTTGTCCGGTCCGCCGGCGCGCAGCGCCAGGTCGATGAGCTGGTCGGCGGCCTGGCCGGGGTCGGCGACGCCGGCCAGGACCTCGCCGATGGTCTCGGCGGTCACCGGGCCGCTCAGGCCGTCGGAGCACAGCAGCCAGCGGTCGCCGGGGAACGCCTCGCGGATCGACTCGTCGAGCTGGACCTCGCCCTCGGTGTCGCCCAGGACGCGCAGGAGGACGGAGCGCTGCGGGTGCTGGCGGGCCTGGTCCCGGGTGAGGCGCCCGGTCTCCACGAGGTACTCCACGAAGGTGTGGTCGGTGGTGACCTGGGTGAGGGTGCCGTCGCGCAGCATGTAGGCGCGTGAGTCGCCCACGTGGACCATGGCGAGCTTGTTGCCGCTGCGCATGACGCCGATGCAGGTGGTGCCCAGGCCGGCGAGGTCGGGGGTCCTGCGAGGACAGGGTGACGAGCTCGGTGTGGGCGGCCTGGACGGCGTCGCGCATGAGGCCCAGCAGCTCGCCGGCCTGGTGGGAGTCGGCGTCCAGGGGCATGAGGTGCTCGACGGCGACCGCCGAGGCGATGTCTCCGCCCGCAGGTCCGCCCATCCCGTCGCACAGGAGGCACAGGTGGGGGCCGGCGTAGCCCGAGTCCTGGTTGGACTGGCGGACCAGGCCGACGTCGGAGCGTGCGGCGAAGCGCAGGGAGATGGTCATGAGCGCAGCTCCAGCGTCGTTTGGCCGATTCTGACAGGAATGTTCATGGGGAGCTCCACGGCGCCGTGCACGGGCGGCCGTCCATCATGGTTCCGTTGGTGGATCCGAGGTCCTCCAGCCACCAGGCGCCGTCCTGGGGAAGACGCGGGCGTGGCGCGATGAGGCGTAGGAGTCGTCGAGGACCAGGGGTGCACGAGGGGAGCGGCCGATGATGATCGACGACGGGGCTCAGGGGCACGGTCGAGCCGGCCAGGGGGCCCTCGGTGATGACCAGGCGGGTGGCGCTGCGGCGTCGGCCCCTGGGGGGAGGACCTGAGGGCTGCTCGGAGCCACCCGTGGAGCGCCGACGTGCCGGGGCCGGCGGCGGGGGAGTCGGCCATGTCGCGGCGCATGACGCGCACGATGAGGTACAGGAAGAACCACAGCAGGACCAGGTAGCCCAGCCGCAGGATCGTGAAGGCGAGTGCGCTCACCCGTTGACTCCGCTGTTCTGGGTGCCGTCCCAGAACAGGATCTGGGTGCGGCCGATGGTGAGGGTGTTGCCGTCCACGAGCGTGACGGCGTCGACCCGCTGGCCCTCGACGAAGGTGCCGTTGGTGGAGCCCAGGTCGCTGGCGATGGCGTTGCCGTGCGTCAGACGGATCTCCAGGTGACGGCGTGAGACGCCGGAGTCGTCGACGATGATGTCCGCCTCCGAGCCGCGCCCGATGACGGTGACCGGGCCGGTGAGCAGGTAGCGCTGGCCGTTGATGTCGACGATCGGGTGCGCCGGGGTGGCGGAGGCGGAGGCGGCCGGAGCGGCGGCGCCGCGCCGCGTGGAGGACTCGATCTCGATGGCCGGGGCGTTGGGGTTGTTGTTGACGAGGAAGGAGACCTCGACCGGGCCGACGAAGGAGTAGCCCTGGTCCGCGGCGTGCGAGGTGGCGACCTCCTCCATCTGACGCACCATCTCGTCCTGGCCCCAGGCGGTGATGCGCTCGATGCTCGGCGGGGTGAGGTGGATGCGGAAGATGTTGGGAACCACTGAACGGTCGCGCGCGAAGGACGCGGCACGCTTGTCCATGGTCTCGCGGAGCTTCGAGGCGATCTCGATGGGCTCGATGTCGTCCGAGAATCGGGACATGGCGCGGTTCGTGACGTTCTCGACGCCCTTCTCGAACTTGTCCAGGAATCCCATGGACAGTACCTCCCCAAATATGGTGTGGCGGCCCCCGGGATGGAGCCGGGAGGCGGGACTGTCCCCGCCTCGCTATGGGCCTGCACGGACCTGCGTGCAGGCCGATACCGTTCCCATCGTAACGGTAGCGAAGCCATCGCAGGGAAGACGGCCCCCGTCTGTGTGAGGTAATTGTGTCGTGAGCGGTCTCACGGCCGGATGTGGCGGGTGAGGATTGGACGTCGGCGGGGTCGGCGGGCTAGTCTCATGCTCGCTTCTCGCGCGAGTGGCGGAATTGGTAGACGCGCACGGTTCAGGTCCGTGTGATCTTACGATCATGGGGGTTCGAGTCCCCCCGCGCACAGAACGGAAAGGCCCGGGCCAATGGTCCGGGCCTTTCGCTGTCCCGGATGCTGTCGCCCTTGGACGCTGAGCCGCGGATCGGCTCTCCACGGGGTGGGGATCCACTGGCCGTGTCCACGCACGAGGGCTCACTCCCGGGAGTGCTGACCCACTACCAGTAGCATCCCCACGCTAGCAGTACGCCCCGCACTCCCGAGGGATCGCTCTGCGCCCTCGACGACAGGGCGTCGCGCTCATGTCCCAGTCCCCTGAGGGACATCGGGCGGGTCGGTGACGCGTTCCCGTGGACGGGGGCGTCAGTCCGGGATGGCGGGGAGCGGCGGCGGGCAGGTGCACGGCGCAGCAGGTACCAGGCGGCCAGGGCGCCCGGCCCAGGCGCCGACGGCGTTCTGGCCGACATTGGCCAGCGAGGGGCGCCGCTCCAGCATCGGGCAGGAGGCTCTGGAGCACCTCGGCGCTCAGCCCGACGACGCAGCCGACCAGCGCCCACATCCACCAGGGGACGTCCCGCCAGCCCGCGACGGCGCAGAAGGTGGCCGGTGCCAGCATCACCAGGTTGAGGACGATGTCCTTGCCCTCGGAGCTGAGGAAACCCGGTCCCATGGTGTCCTTGAGGTCGGCGACCTCGTGTCCGGAGGGCCACGTGACCGCCACGCAGATGATGGCCAGGAGGATGACCGCCGCGACGCGGGCGATCCGCTCGTGAGCGTGGCGCGGCGGGAGGACGTCCTCAGCTGAGTTCGACCCGAGGCGCTGTCGGCGGATGGCGAAACGGGCTGACACCGGTGATGTCTCCCGGGAGGTGTCGGGGACGTCGGCGGACGTCAGTGCGTCGGGCGCGGGCTGCTGGGCGGGCACGCTCACGACGCTACCGCCCGCCCTCCGGGGACCCGGAAGGCGGGCGGTGACGATCCGAGCACAGGAGGTGTGCTCCGGGCTCAGCAGCAGCTGGCGTTGATCTCCGTCTCGGCCTGCTCTGGCCCGGGCGCGCCAGAACTCGCGCTCGCTCATGGGGCCGTGCCCCGGCACCCCTGCGCCGAACCGTGCCCTGGGCCCGTGGGCGCCGCCGTGGCCCGTTGGGGGCACTGCGCGTGCTCGCGGGCGTAGCGCTCCAGGTAGCGGTCATAGGCGGACTCCCCGGTCATGTCCCGCCACAGGGTGCGGGCCCGGGTCAGGGCCTGGCGCACCCGACGGCGGGTGCCCGCCCGCCCTGCCGCCTGTGCTGTCGAAGGGGTCTGCGTCATGACTTCTCCGCGTGGGCCTTGTGGGGTATGAGGGCGGGGTCGCCCACCTGCTCGTACTCCTGAGAGACCTTCTTCATGAGCGAGGAGGCGATCATCGTCTCGGGCGCGTAGAAGTTGGACTCCTGGTACGGGTCCTCCGACGTCGTCGTGTCCCGGTTGCGGATCGTCTGGACGATGCGGATGAGGGCGCAGACCATGACGAAGGCGACCATGACCAGGAAGACGATCGACAGCGTCCCCTGGATCATCGTGTTGCGCACGATGGCCCGGGTCTCCTCGATCTTGGTCGGGTCGGTGAGCGTGCCCAGCTTGGCGACGGCCTCGCGATGCTGCTGGAAGTAGCCCACGAGCGGGTCGGTGGAGAAGATCTTCTGCCACGAGGCCGTGAAGGTGACGGCCGTGTCGAAGACCAGCGGGATCGCGGGGATCCACACCCACTTCGTGTAGCCCTTGCGCACCACCATGACGGTGACCACCAGCAGGGCCACGGCCGCGATGAGCTGGTTGGCGATGCCGAACAACGGGTACAGCGTCTGGATGCCGCCGCGCGGGTCGGTGACCCCCATGAGGAGCAGGGCTCCCCAGGAGGCGACGACGACGGCCGTGGTCCCCCAGGCGCCCGCGTGCCAGGACGGGTCCTTGAACTTGGGGAAGGCGTTGCCCAGCGCGTCGGAGAGCTGGAAGCGGGCCACGCGGGTGACGGCGTCGACGGCCGAGAGGATGAACAGGGCCTCGAACATGATGGCGAAGTGGTACCAGAAGCCCATCATGGCCCGGCCTCCGCCGATCTGGTGGAGGATGTGGGCGATGCCCACCGACAGGGTGGGGGCGCCGCCGGTGCGCGAGACGACGTTGGGCTCGCCGACGTCGCTGGCCAGGCGCTCCAGGGCCTCGGCGCCCGTGTAGGTCTTGGGGTTGCCGTTGTCGTCCCAGGAGTCCCACTCGGGGGTGAGCCTGCGGCCCTGGGCGTCGGTGACGCCGAGCTTGGCGACGGCGGCCTCGGCGAGCTTCTCGCAGTGGTGCTCGGGGTCGTCGGTGGTCTTGCAGGGGGCGGCGGCCACCGTCTCGGGGCCGGCGAGCTTGTTCATGGTCGCCGTCGAGGTGTTCATGGAGAAGTAGATGCCCGGGCTCAGGGAGACCGCGGCTGCCAGCGCCATGATGGCCACGAAGGACTCCATGAGCATGCCGCCGTAGCCGATCATGCGGACCTGGGTCTCCTTCTCCACCATCTTGGGGCTGGTGCCCGAGGAGACCATGGCGTGCATGCCGGACAGGGCGCCGCAGGCGATGGTGATGAACAGGAAGGGGAAGAGGGTACCGGCGAAGACCGGGCCGTCGGTGTTGAAGGCGAACTCGGTGACGGCGGCCATCTCCACCAGCGGGCGCACGATGATGATGCCCAGCGCCAGGATCGTGATGGTGCCGACCTTCATGAAGGTCGACAGGTAGTCGCGCGGGGTGAGCAGGACCCACACGGGCAGGACCGCGGCCAGGAAGCCGTAGATGATCATGGCCCACACCAGGGTGGTGGGGACAGGTGCAGGTAGTGCCCAGGAGGACTCGGCCACCCAGCGCCCGCCGATGATGACGGCGATGAGCAGGCCGAAGCCGACGAAGGAGACCTGGGTGATCTTGCCGGGCTGAACGAAGCGCAGCCACAGGCCCATCCCGATGGCGATCGGGATCGTCATGCCCACCGAGAAGACGCCCCAGGGGGAGGCGGCCAGCGCGTTGACGCAGACCATGGCCAGGACCGCCAGGACGATCATGAGCATGACGAAGACGACGACGGTTGCCACGATGCCGCCGATCTTGCCGATCTCGTCGGTGGCCATCTGACCCAGTGAGCGCCCGCCGCGGCGCATGGAGAAGAACAGGACGAGCATGTCCTGGACGGCGCCGGCTACGAGCACGCCGATGATGATCCACAGGGTGCCGGGCAGGTAGCCCATCTGGGCGGCCAGGACCGGGCCGACCAGTGGGCCGGCGCCGGCGATGGCCGCGAAGTGGTGGCCGTAGAGGACGACGCGGTGAGTGGGGTCGAAGTCGCGCCCGTTGTTGATGCGCTCGGCCGGGGTGGCGTTGGTGTCGTCGGGGCGCATGATGCGCCGCTGGATGTAGAGGGCGTAGAAGCGGTACCCGATCGCGTAGGTGCACGGCGGTGACCACGAACCAGATGGTGTTGACGTGCTCGCCGCGCACGACCGCCAGCATCCACCACCCCAGGACGCCCAGGGCGGTGATGGCCACCCATGTGGCGATCCGTACGGGTGTCCATCGATTGTCAGGACGTATGCCGACGGGGACGCCGTCGGCGTTGCGGATGATCCGCTTTCTCCTCCTGCTCGGTGAGTAGGGTCGGCAGGGAGGCTTCTTTCTGGGGCATCAGATTCCGTTCTCGTCGTCGAGAAAAGGTGTGACGTCATCGTCTGCGGTGACTCCTCCAGGGTATTCCTCCTGGTGGCGGAAAGGAAGCAATCGCTGAGTCCGGCGGCGGGCGCGCTCGTCTCTCAGCCCGTGATATCAGTTCCATTTAATCCCACCTATTGAATACTCCTTCCGGTGGCTGCTGTCGCGGCGTCGCGTACGAGCGCTGGAGCAGCCGGCGAGAGCCCGACGGCGGCGAGCGCTGCGTTCTCGCAGCACGTCGGGGCGTAGCTGAGCTCGATACCTGACGTCGTGTCCGTGCTCCATCCCGTCCTCGACGTCCTCGCGCAGGCGCCGATCCTCACCGTCTTCCTCGTCATCGGCCTGGGGACCGCCGTCGGGCAGATCCCGCTGGGGACCGATCCGCTTCGGCGCCGCCGGGGCGCTCTTCGTCGGGCCTCGCGGTGGGCGCCCTCGACCCCGGCTCGGCGCTGATCTCGACCTGCTGCGCAGCCTCGGCCTGGCCCTGTTCTGCTACACCGTGGGCTGGCCGCCGGCAACACCTTCTTCCGCGACCTGCGCAGGCAGCTGCCGCTCATGGCCCTGTGCGTCGTCGCGCTCGTGATCGCCGGCGCGGCGGGCGGCCTCTCCCACCTGGCCGGGGTGAGCCCCGCCATGGACTCCGGCGCCTACGCGGGCGCTCTCACCTCACCGGTGCTCGACGCCGCCATCGAGGGCGGCCGGCACCCAGGAGCCCGCCGTCGGCTACGCCCCTGGCCTACCCCGTGGGCGTCGCCGTCGCCATCCTCATCGTGTCCGGGGTCGTGGGGCGCTCCTGGCCCGGAGGGCGCGACCCGCGGCCCGCCAGCGCCGACGGCATCACCGCCACCAGCGTCTACCTCCTCCAGCGGGTGGCCCTCGGGTGAGATGAAGGCCTTCAAGGAGGGGCGCATCCGCATCTCCTACCTGGAGCGCGACGGCGAGACCCGGGTCGTCGCCCCAGGTGAGGAGCTGCTGCCCGGGGACAAGGTCGTCATCGTCGGGGCGCCGTCCGCCGTCGAGTCCGCCATGCACGACCTGGGCACCGGGTTTCACAACTGCCTGGCCAAGGACCGCACCGCCGTCGACTTCCGGCGCCTGACCGTCTCCTCGACACGGGTGGCCGGGCGCACCATCGCCGAGGTGGACATGCCCGGGCGCTTCCAGGGCGTCATCACCCGCGTCAAGCGCGGCGACCTGGACCTGCTGGCCCGCGAGGACCTCGTCCTGGAGCTCGGCGACCGGGTGCTGGCCGTCGTCCCCAGCGACGAGCTGGAGAAGGCCGCCGACTGGTTCGGCGACTCCGAGCGCTCCATCGCCCAGATCGACGCCTTCTCCGTCGGGGCCGGCATGGCGCTCGGCGTGCTCCTGGGGCTGGTGGCGATCCCGCTGCCCGGCGGCATCACCCTGCGGCTCGGGGTGGCGGCCGGGCCGCTCGTCGTCGGCATGGTCCTGGGGTGGGTTGGGCGCACCGGCCCCTTCGTGTGAGGGCTGCCGCACGCCGCCAACTCCACCATCCGCCAGCTGGGGCTGCGTTCTTCCTGGCTGCGATCGGGCTGGCCTCGGGGCCGGACTCGCGGCCTCGGCCTCTCGATGACGGGGACTCAGGTGGGGTGCTCGCCGCGCTCATCGTGGTGGTCAACGCGATCGTCCTGCTGGCCGGGGCGCGGTGGGCCGGGGTCTCCGCGCAGCGGCCTCCGGCGGCCTGGCCGGGCTCGTCGGGCAGCCCGCGATCCTGGCCTTCGCCCTGTCCAAACGCGACGACGAGCGCATCGAGGCCGGCTACGCGACCCCTGTTCGCCCCTGGCCATCGTCGTCAAGATCGTCATGGTCCAGGTCCTCGTGGCGCTGTAGGCACGGATCCAGGCGGCGGTGCACGAGGGAGTGCCTCTCGAGCCGCCGGATCCTGGCCGAGTGAGCCCAGAGGTGTCCACATCGGTGACAAAGGAACCTGCGGCCCGATCAGGCCGTCAACAGAACCGCGGAATCATGCGGTTTCTTTTGTGGCAGTGTACCCGGAGCCCGCCTTTGTCACCGATTTGGACACGCACGCCTCTTTCGCGACCTGCTGAGGCCGCCGCGATACGAGTCGATGCGGACGATCAGTCGGCGGCGTCGCGCTCGGCGAAGACCTCGCGTGCCACGAAGGTGGCGTTGAGCGCCCGCGGGAAGCCGGCGTAGACCGAGGCGTGCAGGATCGCCTCGATGATCTCCTCACGGGTCAGCCCCACGTTGAGGGCGGCCCCGATGTGGATCCTCAGCTGCGGCTCGCAGCCGCCCAGGGCCGTGAGCACGCCGATCGTGACGAGCTGGCGGCTGCGGGCGTCCAGGTCGGGGCGGGCGTAGACGTCCCCGAAACCGAAGGCCGCGATGTGGTGGCCGAGCGCCGGGCTGATGTCGGCCAGCGAGTCGATGACGGCCTGGGCCGCCTCGCCGTCGACTGAGCGGGCGACCTCCAGGCCGCGCTCGCGCCGGGCCAGGTTCTCGGGGCTGCTGACGTCGTGCTGGGGGTGAGTGGTCTCAGCGGTCATGAGGGGTTCTCCTTGTCAGTGTCGGAAGTGTTGATGTTGTCCGGGGTGGCCTGCTCCTCCAGCTCCCGCGTGTAGGTGGCGATCTTGTACTCGGTGGCGGCCAGCGCGAGCCGGAGCTCGTCGATCCGGGCTCGTAGCCCGTCACGGTGCTCGGTGAGCAGGGACAGGCGCTCGGGCACCGTGTCCCGACCGGCCTCGACCAGCTCGACGTAGCGCCGCAGGTCGCGGATCGGCATGCCCGAGGTCCGCATCCGGGTGAGGAACACCAGACGCCGTACGCCCGCGGCGTCGTAACGGCGGTGCCCGGAGGCGTCGCGCTCCACCTGCACGAGCCCGATCCGCTCGTAGTAGCGCAGGGTGTGGGCGCTGACCCCTAGGTGGTCGGCGGTGGTCGCGATGTCCCATCCGGCCGCGCCGGGGCCGTTTGCCGGTCCGACGTCGTCGCTGGGCGGGACGGAGGCGAGCCGCAGCGCCTCGCGGAGCCCGGCGTCGTCGGGCTCGTTGTCTGGAGCAATCGCGCTGGTCATGGTGCAGACCGTAGGACTTCGAGCGCGCTCGAAGGCAAGAACGGTCGGAGCGGCGGTCCGGATGGCGCCGCGGGGCTAGCCTGGCCGCATGCTTGTCGCCTTCTCCGTGTCCCCGACCACCACTGACGCGCCCTGACGGGTCGGTCTCCGAGGCGGTGGCCCGAGCCGTGCGCGTAGTGCGCGACTCGGCACTGCCCCATGAGACGACGTCGATGTTCACCACGGTCGAGGGCGAGTGGGACGAGTGCATGGACGTGGTCAAGCGGGCCTGCGAGGCGGTCGCCGAGGTGAGCCCGCGCGTGGCGCTCGTCCTCAAGGCCGACATCCGTCCCGGCTGGACCGGCCAGATGACCGCGAAGGTCGAGCGCGTCGAGGCCCGCCTGCGCCAGACCGACTGAGTGGCGCCCGGCAGACACCCGCAGCCCCCTGCTGTCGCCGCGATGTCGCGCCCAGACGCCCACGCCGGCCGACAGACCGACATTTTCTTCAGAATCGACGCGGCTCCGGGTCGTTTGTGAAGAACAGGTCGATCTATGAAGAAAATGTCGGTGAGTGCGGCTATGAGACCGCCAGGTCCTCCAGCCACTGCTCGATCGGGCGCGGTCGTAGCCCCAGGAGCTCCTGGGCGCTGCTGTCCTCGGCGATGGTGTTGCCGTCCTGCGCGTTGAGCGCCCGGTAGAGGTCGACGACCGGCGCCGCGGCCGGCCCGAAGAGCGGCGTGATGAGCTCGCCGAAGGCCTCGGGCGTGATGCTCCTCGAAACGGACCTCGCGGCCCAGATGGCTGGAGAAGGCCGCGGTCAGATCCGGTCCCGTCAGTCCGGGCAGGTGACCGACGCCGACCGTGCCCGTGGTGGGGGAGGCATCCGTGAGCAGGCGGGCGACGACCTCGGCCACATCCAGGTGCGAGCTCCAGGAGACCGGGAACGACGCCGGGAGCGGGTAGCGCAGCACGCCCTCCTCGCGCACGGGGCCCAGAACGACCGGCAGGAGAAGGTTCTCCAGGTAGAGGCGCGGAGCGAACCACGGCCGTGGGGACGCCGCTGCCGGTCACGCCGTCGATGAGCGTCATGATGGGGCTGTCCGCGGGCGCCTGCAGCGGTGATCCCGGCTGGTCGACGATCTGCCCGCTGGTGGAGATGACGACGCGGCCGGGGCGGGCCCGGGTGACCGCCTCGACGACGGCCCGGGCCTGGGCGGCCGCCGCCTCGGGTGCGCCCATGGGCAGGTGGACGAAGACGCCGTCGGCGCCCTCATAGGTCGAGGCGAGGGAGTCCACCGAGGCGAGGTCGACCTGCCGGACGGCGATGCCGGCGGGGACCGCCTCGGGATGGCGGACCGCAGCGACGGCGGAGCGCCCGGCGGAGGTCAGAGCGGATAGAACGGGAGAGCCTTGGGCGCCCGGTGGCGCCGTGAATGATGTCAGCCATGACGCCATTAGTGCATATGATGCACCAGTTACGTCAACTGCACTATTGGGGTAGGTTTCGATGTCATGAGTGAGGTCGATCTTCCCGAGTGCGGGGTGGCGAGGTTCCTGCTGCTGTTCGACGGGCCCTGGGCGACGCTCATCGTGCGCGAGCTCATGCACGGCCCGCAGCGCTTCGGGGAGCTGCGCGATGCCCTGCCGGGGATCAGTGCGCACACGCTGACCAACCGGCTGCGGATGTTCGAGTCGCGCGGGATCGTCAGCCGACACGCCTACCCGGAGGTGCCGCCCCGCGTGGTCTACGAGCTCACCGACCTGGGCAGGAGCCTGAGGCCGGTGCTCGATGCGATGAACGAGTGGGGCGCCAGCTGCCCGACGTCGGCCTTCACGCCGCAGCCCGACTCGCGCCGGTGAGGCGCGCCTGCGCCCGGCAAATCGACCAAAACTTCATAAACGACGCGGCTCCGGGTCGTTTATGAAGATTCTGTCGAAGTGTGGGTGGGGAGGGAGGTGCGGGCGGCGTCAGCGACTCAGCTGAGCAGGGCCAGGACGACCGCGGCGCTGCGGGCGGCGGCCTCTTCGACGGCGATGTGGAAGTCCTGGCCCGCCTCGGGGCCGCACAGGTCGGACACGCCGCGCACCGAGACGAAGGGGACGCCGGCGCTCGCCGCCACCTGCGCCAGCGCCGTCGACTCCATGTCCGTGCTCAGTGCTGCGGGGAAGACCTCGCGGGTGTCGGCCACGTTCGCGGCCGTCACGAAGGAGTTGCCGGCCAGCATCTGACCGACGCGCAGTCGCGCCGAGCCCGACGACGCCGTGGCGCCGCGCAGGGCCTCCTGGCCCACCTGCTCCAGGCGCTCCAGCAGGGCCGCATCCCCGGCGAAGGTCTCCGGCTGGCCCCGGGGTCTGGCCGCGGGCGTAGCCGAAGGCGGTGGCGTCGGCGTCGGTGTAGGCCAGGGTCGCCGAGGCGCACACGTCGCCGACCTCGACCTGGCGGCCGAGCCCGCCGGTGGTTCCCGCCGAGACGATGGCCCTGGGGCGGACCTGAGCCAGGACCGTCGCCAGTGCGCTCGCGGCCGCCACGAGCCCGATGCCGCTGCGCACGACGATGAGCTCGCGCTCGCTGTCGGGAAGCTGGAGGGACCAGGCGCGTGCGGCCCCCGGCAGGGGTCGGCGCCTGGGCAGCCGCGCGCTCGGGCAGGGCGTCCAGGAAGGGCTGGGCCTCCTCGGCCATGGCGCAGGAGACGATGACGGGTGCGGCACTGGTGCGACTCACGCGCCGAGCCTACAGGGGGCGGGCGGCGACCGGCGTGGTCAGTGAGGGCTGCCTCGAGGGCTACGCTTCTCCCGGCTCCTGCGCTCTCCTGGCTCACCGACGGGGACATTCCGCGCGGCCGGGTGCTTCTCGTTCCAGCCAGGGGCGTTCGACGCCGTCGGGGACAGGAATCCCGTCACCCGGACGCGCAGGATGTCCCCGGTGGTGCGAAAGGTCCCCGACGCGCAGAATGTCCCCGTACATCGGGCCAGTCGCGTCGCGTCCGGCCCCCTTGCTTCGCACCCCACCGCCGGGCCTTTCTGTTCTGCCGCGCCCCTTCGCTGCGTCCTCAGGCCCCGGGCCCCACTATGTTCCAGGCCCCATGGTCTACGACGCCCTACTGACCCGCGCCCTCGTCGTCCCGAGAACCTGTGGCGGCGGTGACGGCCGCGGCCGGGTTGATCGGCAGTGCCCGACGCGACTGGTCGCGCCGCAGCAGGAAGTTCCCCAGCCGGATTGGCCAGGCCACGTGGTTGATCCGCGGCCAGCGCAGCATGACGTAGTCGACGGCGTCGTCCACCTCCAGGCGCCGCGTCGAGTTGCCGACCCGCACCCACAGCGCCGCCCCGTCGCGCCCCTTGGCCGGCTTGAGGTAGACCGGCAGCGGGGACGGGGGTGCGGTCACCCGGCACACCTCCGCGGTCCCGTCCGGTGTGGGCGCGAAGTCCACCTGCGGCAGCGCGGCGGCGTTCGTGCCCATGCGCGTGCGCCACATGCCGCGCAGCCACAGCTCGAAGCGGTCGGCGTCGGGCTGCTTGAGTGTCGTGTAGTCGGGGCCGAGCCCGATGAGGTTGCCGCCGTCATCGACGCCGAGCAGGAGCGTGCCGCCCGCGGAGTTCATGAAGGCGGCCACCGTCTTGGCCACGATCTCCTCCATGGCCTCGTCGCGCTTGTCCGTGCGCAGGTTCCAGCGGGCCGAGGACTTGAACTCCAGGCGGTCGGACTCGCCCATCTGGGCGACCTCCGCGATCGGCTGCAGCGTACGGTGGTGCTGGAGGCGCGCCAGCACCGCGGAGGTCGCGACCAGCACGACGGCCGCCACGCCGCAGGAGGTCACCAGCATCTTGACCGAGAACAGGTCGCCCTCGTCGAAGAGCCACCCCGCCAGCAGCAGCCCCAGCCACAGCCCGATGAGTGCGATGAGCGTGGCCGCCGCGTCCGAGACGGCGACCCGCCCGCGCAGCAGGAAGCGCGTCGCCCGCCCCACCAGGTAGGACAGCAGGAGCAGCAGCGGCTGAGCGACGACCCACCAGATGAGGACGGGGTTGGCGGGATTGGTGATGGTGACGGTCTCGATGCTCTCCACGTGCGTCAGGCTCTCTTCGGGTCGGTGCCTCGCGGCGCGGGCATGGGACGGGCAGGTGCGGGCTGAGTGAGGCTCAGGATACGGCCGGCGCCGGTGCCCGACCGGGCCCGACGGCGGGAGCCCGACGACGACGTGCCGTCTCACCCGTCACTCTGCCGGGCCCGATGTTGCCGGGCTGTGAGGACTGTTCCCTCCCCGGTGGTCTGATCGGCCCGATCAGGCGGTTCGGGCTTGTCAGGCCATGACCCGCGTCCACTCCTCGCGGTCGGCGAGGAAGCCGCGCACCGCCTCCTGGGCCGCGGTCAGCGAGTGGTTCGCTCCCCAGCCGCACTGGACCTCGTTGGCCGCGGGCACCTCCTCGGCATCGAGGAGGTCGCGGAAGGTCGCCTCCAGAAGCGGCAGGAACTCCTCGGTCTCCACCCCCAGCATGAGGGCGTAGAAGCCGGTCTGGCAGCCCATGGGGGAGAAGTCGATGAGGCGGTCGGTGTGGTTGCGCATGAGCTCGGCGCTCAGGTGCTCGATGGAGTGCACGGCCTCCATCTCCAGGTGCTCGTGGTTGGGCTGGCAGAAACGCACGTCGTACTTGACGAGCACGTCCCCGCCCGGGCAGCTCCTTGCGGTCGGCCACGCGCACATACGGCGCGGCGACCTTGGTGTGGTCCAGGTTGAAGGACTCGACGTTCATCCTCGGCGTGCTCTGCTCGCTCGTCTCGCTCATGGGGCCAGCCTACGGGGCGGGTACAGGGCAGGATGGGGGCATGACTCCACTGTCGCGCATCGTCTCGGGGCCCGACGGCGCCCCCCACCCTGGTCCTGCTCCACGGCATCACCGGCTCCGCGGTCTCCCTGGCCGAGGCCATCGACCACTGGGTGGAGCGCGGGTACCGGGTCGTCGCGGTCGACGCCCGCGGGCACGGCCTGTCCCCGCGGTGGACGCAGGCCCGGCTCGAGCGGGCGGGGAGGTCCTCGTGGAGGACCTCATCGACGTCCTGGAGGAGCTTGCACGCCTCGCGCGGCCGGGCCGCGCTGGGGCTGCTGACACCGCCCGCCCCGGTCGTCATCGGCCACTCGATGGGCGCGGCCACCGCCATGGTCGCCGCCGGGCGCCGCCCCGACCTGGTCACCGGCGTCGTGCTGGAGGACCCGGCCCGCTTCGGCACCCGCAGCCCGCGTGAGCTCCTGGCCCGTGGCGCGCCGCCCGGGAGCGCGCCCGCGCCGCCGAGGTCGCCGACCTGCCGGCCGCCGTCGGCCGCGCCCTGGAGGCCATGCCCGACGTCGAGGCCTCCCGGGCGTGTGGGCCTCTCAGCGCACCGACCCGGGCCTGCTGCTCTCCGGCGTCGTCGCCCCTGAGGTCCCCTGGGACGAGGCGATGGCCGCGCTCGACGTCCCCGCCCTGCTGCTCACCGGTGACCGGCCCGGCAGTGCCCGCGTGGGCCGCGAGGGCCTGGAGACCGCCGCCCGCAATCCCCGCGTCTCCCCGGTCCTCGTCCCCGGCGCCGGCCACCAGGTGCGCCGCAGCGCCCCGGAGGCCTTCTACCGCGCCGTCGACGAGTGGCTGAGCGAGGTCCTACCGGTGGGCTGAGCCTGCGGTGCGCCGGGCGCCGGAGCCCTGGGAGAGACGGAGAACCCCACGGCGCGCAGGGGTCGCGCCGTCGGGCCGACGCCGGTCCGTGGGAGGATGCGGGCATGGCAGCTGTGTCCGAGAAGGCCCGGAAGGCATCCGCACCCGTTCCCGGGGAGCGCTCGCAGGGGGAGACCATCGCCTACCTCCTGGCGGCGCTGACGATCGGGGCGGTGGGGCTCTACCTCATCAAGGACCTCTTCGCCCCGGCCTTCTTCGCCCTCACCCTCGTGGTGACGGTCCGGCCGCTGGTGTCCTGGATGACGCGCCGTCATGTGCCTCGCGTACTCGCGGCAACGGCGGCGATCCTGCTCATCTTCGCCTTCGTCGTCCTGCTGTTCGCGGCCCTGGCCGTCGCGGTGGCTCAGCTCGTCGACACCCTCCCGCAGTACGCCCCCAAAGTTCCAGGCGATCTGGCGCCAGGCCGAGACCCAGCTCAACGGCATGGGGGTCGACCAGTCCACGGTGCTCAAGGAGGTCACCAATGTCCTGGACACCTCCCGGCTCGTCACGATGGCGCAGACGATCCTGGGGCAGCTGACCTCGGCCAGCGCGATGCTCGGCGTCATGGCGATGGTGGTCGTCTTCCTCATGTTCGACACCGCCAAGATCGAGATCCGCGCCGCGGCCCTGGGCGTCCTCAAGCCGGGCATGGCCTCCGCCCTCGTCTCCTTCTGCGAGGCGGTGCGCTCCTACTGGATGGTCTCGACGGTCTTCGGCCTCATCGTGGCCGTCATCAATGTGCTGACCCTGTGGTACCTGGACGTACCGATGGCCATCACCTGGGGCGTGGTCTCCTTCATCACCAACTACATCCCGAACATCGGCTTCGTCCTGGGCGTGGTCCCGCCGGCGGTCCTGGGGCTGGTGGACTCCGGGCCCTGGACCGCACTGTGGGTGGTCCTGTCCTACGTGGCGGCCAACTTCGTCATCCAGTCCCTCATCCAGCCCAAGTTCACCGGGGACGCGGTGGGACTCAACACGACGACGACGTTCCTGTGCCTGCTGTTCTGGTCCACCGTCATCGGGGCGCTGGGGACCATCCTGGCGGTGCCGCTGACGCTGTTCGTCAAGGCCCTCCTCATCGACTCCGACCCCCGCTCGCGCTGGGTGGGGATCTTCCTGTCCGCCGGCGACTCGCCCGTGCGTGACCCCGATGAGCTGGACGAGGACGTGCTCGACGAGCTCGACCAGCTCGACCTTGACGGCGACGGCGTCGGCGAGGCGGATCCCGACCACGGACGGCCGGTTGTTGAGCGGCTCGCCGACAAGGCTGAGAAGGTTGAGGCAACGGCCCAGAGTGCCGACAGCGCCGAAGACGTCGACGGCTCCGTGCCATCCGGCAGCCGTCAACGCTCCCAGGCGGACTGACCGTCTGAGGACGAGCTCGACGCCCTGGGAATCGGCGACTGCGCTTCGCCGCGAGAATGTACTTCTCCCGCAGACGACTGAGGTCCACCCCCAGTCATCTGCGGGACAACGCAGTTCTCGCGCGGAAAGTACGTTCTCGATGACGCGATCTGCCGGTTCAGCTGGCCGGTGCGGGAGCCCTCGGGCTCAGGCCTCGGCGCGGCCCTGGCGCCAGTAGCCCATGAAGGCCACAGAGCGCCGGTCGATGCCGCGCTCGCTGACCAGGTGGCGGCGCATCGTCCGCACTGCAGCCGCCTCCCCGGCGAGCCACGCGTACAGGGTGGTGCGCTGAGTGCGTCCCTCGCCCTTGGCGTGACGCGGCACGTCCCACAGCAGCTCACGGTCGACGTCGATCTCCTCGACCTCCTGCGGCACCCCTACCGGACACAGCTCCTCGGCGGCCCGGCGTACACTCGACGAGCAGTCCCCCGTGCGAGCGGCCGTTGCGCCAGCCACCCGCACCTCGATCCCGGGGTGCTGGGCAGGGAAGGGCATCCGCGTCACCGGGCATCTCGACGACGGCGACTCCCGCGCGCTCGCGGGCAGGTCCTCCAGGATCCGGGCGATCGCCGGTGCCGCCGTCTCGTCCCCGCCCAGCAGGTAGCGCTCAGTCACTTGCGGCGGCACGAAGTCCACGCCACCGGCGTCGCCGTCCCACTGCCGGTTCGGCCCCAGCAGGACCGCCTCGGTACCGACCTCAGCCTCAAGGATCCACCGAGAGGCCGGGCCGAGCGGGTCGTGCACCACCATGTCGACGTCCACCTCCGCACGCGTTCCGTCCGGACCCTCCGCCTCGTGGCGAACCGTGCGCGTCGTGTAGGTGCGGATCGGGCACCGGTGCCCTCGGCAGCTTCATCAACCGGCCGTACCAGTCCTCGCCGTCGGGTAGCTGCTTGTAACCCGACGCCGGCGCCGGCAGCACCAGCTTGATCCGCTGGTCCCAGCCCGGGTCGGCGTAGTGGACCAGATCATCCCCGATGAAGGTGAAGCGCCGCATGGACGGCGTCACGTCGCGGACTGCCGCCACCGTGACATGGAAGAAGCGGAACGGAGATGTCGGTGAGGCGGATGGTCTGGCTGGCCTCATCTCGACCCTTCGTGCGTCTGGCGGTGTGGTGTTGGGGAAGCGCCCTCGAGACCGCTCTGAGGACTGCTTGAGGCGGCTATCAGACGGCACCGGTGGTTGGGCGATCGGATGGGCTGCTCCCGTTCTCCGGTGCCGTGCACGCCATGGCGGCCCTTGGGAAGGATGATGGGCGTGCCGAAGGCCGGACCGGAGATGGCCCTGGAGGGCGGGGCGAGTATGTCGACGCTAACCGAGGTAAGCCATACCTAACAATGGGTGGGTTGGTGCAATAGCGCACGCTGACGCCGCGTCATCTCGCGAGGTTCCCGTAAGAGCCCGGATGGCTTCAGGTTTCCAGGCCGACCCGAGAATGGTGCCCGGGTGGTTCAGGGCTGGCGGGCGAGGTCGGCGGCGCCGACGAGCCCGGCCTCCTGACCTCCCTCGGCCAAGACCACCGGAATGGCGGGCCGGTGGGTACCGGCCGTGAGGTTGGCGGTGAAGGCCTCGCGGGCGGGAGTCAGCAGGATGTCGCCGGCCTCGGCCAGGCCGCCGGCGATGACGATGACCTCGGGGTCCAGCAGCGCGCACATGTCCGCCAGCCCCACCCCCAGCCAGTGGGTGAGCTGCTCGTAGCACTCCAGGGCGGCCGGGTCGCCCTCGCGGGCCGCGGCGGTGACGGCCTTGCCCGAGATGTGCTCCGGGTTGCCGCCGGAGAGCTCGATGATGCGGGCCGCGTAGGCCGGCCGGAACTGCGCCAGCTCCCAGCCGTTGACCCCCAGGGCCGTGCCGGCGCTGTATCGCTCCAGGCAGCCTCGCAGTCCGCAGCCGCAGGGGCGTCCGCCGGGGACGACGTTGATGTGCCCGATCTCCCCGCCGAATCCGGCCGCCCCGCGCAGGAGGTGCCCGTCGACGATGATCGCCCCGCCCACGCCGGTACCGATGGCCACGATGAGGGCGTTGCGCTTGCCCCGGGCCGCCCCGAAGCGGGCCTCGGCCCAACCGAATGCGTTGGCGTCGTTCTCGACGACGACCGGCAGGCCCACGCCCTCGGAGATGACGTCGCCGATCCGCATCCCGGTCCAGTCCAGGTTGGTGCCGTGCGCCATCGTGTTGCGGTCGGAGGACACCATCCCGGCCGCCCCGATGCCCACGGTGGCCGCGTCTGGGAAGTCCTCGTGCAGGCGCCTCACCACCGTGGTGATCGTGTCAACAATGGCCTGGCGGTTGACGGCGGGCGAGTCGCGCCGAACCGTCTGCAGGACCTGCCCGTCGTCGTCGACGACGCCGGCCGCGATCTTCGTTCCTCCGACGTCCACGCCAATGCTCAGTGCCATGCTCTCGCTCCTTGTGAAAACGACCGTTGTTTACGTTGCCATCCGCGTTGCTGCTCGTCCAGCGACCGATGAGCCGAGGGTGAGTTGAATGGGAGAAGAATATCGTCCCCCGGCCCGCCGCGAGGCGAGTCGGGGGACGAGGTGCGGTCGTCAGCGCGTCGCCGTTGGCGCCGCAGAGGTCTTGGAGGTGTCGGACGTCTTGACCTTGGCGGCCTGGCTGTTGATGACGGCCTTCATGTACTCGGCGTCCTGGTAGCCGCTGATGAAGGTCTCGCCCACGATCATGAACGGGGTGCCCGTGATGCCGATCGAGTGGGCGTGCTCCTTGGCCTCGCTGACTGCGGAGACGGTCTCGGCAGCGTTCATGTCAGTGCGGAACCGGTCGATGTCCGCCACCCGGGCCTTCTTCGCGAAGGCGACCAGTGAGTCCTCGGTGTACTCCGGGTGGCCCTGAGGATCGGCGGCGGCGTAGACGGCGTCGTGGAACTCCCAGAACTTGCCCTGCTTGGCGGCGGCCCGGCCGGCTTGGGCGGCCAGGGGCGAGGTGGGGCTGATCTGGGCGAGGTCGCGCCACTCGACGCGCAAGGTGCCCTGGGCCACCAGGTCGGCGAGCTCGGGCTCGACCTTCTGGGCGAACTGGGTGCAGTAGGGGTAGGCGAAGTCGGAGTAGACGACCATGACGACGGGGGCGTCGACCTTGCCCTTGGCCTGGGCGTCGGCGGGGTCGCGGTGGGTCTCGGAGCGGATGAGCTCCAGGGTCTGCGCATCGGGGACCGGCGGTGCCGGCGTGGGCTCGGCGGCCGTTGTGGCCGCGGCGGCCGATGTGGTGGAGGTGGCCGCCTGGCTGGTGGCGGCGGCGCCCTGGCGGTGCCGTGCCACGTTCTGCAGCAGCAGTGCGGCGATGACGGCCAGGATGACGGCGATGACCACGAGGACGATCACCGTGGTGCGGTTGCTCCTCGACTGCGCCGGTGTCGGAGAAGGCGGCTGAACACTCATGGCGGGAGTCTGTCAGAGGAGCGCTGCCCCGCAATACGTCTGATGGGGCTGGTGGGAGCACACTTCGTCACAGCCGTCTCAGAGGCGTCTCAGCAGCGGCCCCAATCTCACGGAGCGCTCACGGGCCGCTTACGGGGCGCTCACGAATGTCACCGATGGTCACCGGCGTCGGGCCGACGTCGTCGCAGGCAATTGAGTCGGGATGCCCGCTCCGGCGCAGTCCTAGCGCAGGGCGGCCCCCGCGGACAGTCCGAGTCCGACGGCGCCCAGCGTCGCCGCCGTCATGAGGGCGGCATGGGCCAGGGCCGGGCCCCACCGGCCCGCCAGCAGCAGTCGTGCCCCCTCGACGCAGGCCGTGGAGAAGGTGGAGTACCCGCCCAGGAACCCGGTCCCCAGCACGGTCAGCGCCGCAGCCGCCCAGGACTCGGAGTGCGGGGAGTCGCCCGCCCAGCCCACGAGCAGGCCCATGAGGAGGCAGGCGGTGACATTGACGACGACGGTGCCCCAGGGCATCCAGGGGGACGCCCCGGAACGACGCCGTTCCGAGGCGCTTGCCGAGGCGGCCGCGCTCGTCCGGCCGCTGAGCCGGTTCACGTGGGTGTCCACGCTCCAACGGCAGGCCGCCCCCGCCCCGCCGGCCAGCGCCAGGGGAGCCAGTCGGCGAACCAGCCCAGCAGTCCGGGTGGCTCCGGCCCCGCTCATGACGTCTCCCTGCGGTGCAGCCGGCCGGCCAGCCACAGTCCGAGGCCGGCCGCCGTCAGCCCGACCGCCATTGATCCCACCAGGTAGGCGGCGCCGAGTGCGGCATGGCCGGCGGCCCTGCTGGAGGCCAGGAGCCGGTGGCTCTCCAGGATGAAGGTCGAGTGCGTCGTCAACCCGCCCAGCACCCCCGTGCCCAGGGCCAGGCGCAGGTGGGGGCGTCGCTCGCCGAGCGCCCCGAGCAGCAGCCCCAGGGCCAGAGCGCCGACGATGTTGATGGCCAGTGTCGTCGTCGGCAGGTGGCCGGGTGCGGTGGGCCAGGCCCGCTCCAGGGCCGCGCGCACCAGGGTGCCGGCGCAGCCGCCCGCGGCGACCAGTGCCAGAGAGACGCCCACCGACGGGGCCCGCCGGGCCCCGGTTCGAGGTTCCGCGTCGGACGTCGTCTCAGCCATTGCGCTTGGCGATCTGGAAGCCGTTCTTGTTGTAGATGACGGTGTAGGTCGCCCCCTGCTTGAGTGCTGCTCTCCCCAGGTGGCGGCGTCGGTGGTGCTCCACTGGTTGCCGCCGCCGTTGCGGTTCATGACGACGTACTCCTTGTCGGGCCCGCTCGTTCCCATCCAGGAGACCTCGGCCCGCGGCACCAGGTAGGCCAGCATCGACAGGTCGGTGACCACCGTGGACCCCTCCGGGATGGTGGCGATGACCTCGCGGGCGGTGGACACCCGCCGCGCCTCGGGGTCCTCCTTCTTGGTCTCGGCGTTGGGCGTGTTGAAGTTCTGGTCGGTCGCCTTCCACAGCGGCAGGTAGGGAGCGGTCAGCACGCCGGTGGCCACCACCGTCAGGATGCTCACTGCGGCCATATAGCGGTGGTGCAGCGGCACTGTGAGCCAGGTGGGGAAGGCGACCGGGCGCCGGCGGCGGATGTCGACGGCGCCCGCTCCGGCGGCCTCGGCGCCGGAGTCGTCGGCAGCCTCGGGCGAGGACTCAGGCGAGGACTCGGGGACGGCCAGGCCGTCAACACCCACCTCCCTGATGGGCCGGCCGGCCGTGTGGGCGCCGCGCGCGCGGCGCCTGGCGACGACGTCGAGCAGCGCTCCCAGCGCGATCGGCATGAGGGTGACGTTGTAGTGCCAGTTGTCCCACACCCAGTAGAAGTCCACCGATCCCAGGAACCGCCAGGCCAGGGTGGGCAGGACCACGAGCAGCCACGGCGAGGTCAGCCCGACGACGCCGCTGGTGAGGATCAGCATGACGACCACCTTGACCTTCTGGGTCAGGGCGTCGGGGCTGACGGGCTTGTCCTCCGAGCTCAGCCCGTAGCCCCACATCCCGTCGGGGTGGAAGGCCGGCAGGAACACCAGGATGGAGAAGAGGAAGGCCGCCACCCCGCCGACCATCATGCCTGCTCCCAGCCGCAGCCCTCGGCGTCGGTTGCGGGCCTCGTCGGTGCGGGCCGTGTCGTCGAGGTCGTCGGCAGTGGGGTCGACGACGGTGCAGCTGCGGTACCAGGCCGGCACCAGCGAGGTGAGGATGATGGCCACCCCGATCATGAGGACCGTCAGCCCCATGTCCTCCTTGACCAGGACCAGCGGCGCCGACCAGGCCGTCACCGCCACCCAGCGCCGCTCCACGAAGGCGACCGAGGCGTAGGCCAGCATCGGCATGGCGAAGGCGACCTCGTGGAACTGCGCGGCCACGGCTCCCTGCATTCCCCAGGACAGGACGTAGACGAGACCCAGGGCGCCGCCCACCCACTGGTTCGTCAGTCGGCTGGCCAGGCGGGTCAGCGGCCAGGCCGAGACCGCCAGCAGCAGGTCCTGGGTGATGAGCAGGCTCAAGGGGGTGGGGAAGAGTCGCCAGATCGGCCCCAGCAGGATGAGGATCGGGTGGAAGTGGTCGCCCAGGAGATTGAACCCGTCGCCCTTGACCGGCACGATCGGGGCCTGGAGGTGGGCGTAGGCCTTGGCCATCTCGGAGAAGATCGCCAGGTCCCAGCTGGGGACCCTGCTTCATCGTCTCCCACTGGACGATCGAGTAGTAGATCATTACCCAGGCGCCGATGACGACGACGATCACGGCCGGAATCGAGTGGCGGATCTGGTCTCGGAGGTTCGCGGCGAGGTTCACGGCGCTGAGCCTACCCGTGTGAATCAGGGATGAACCTGGTACCGCTAGGCTCGTGGCGTCACCCACGATCAGGAGACGAGATGTCCCAGCCGCAGCAGCCCGCCGAGTCCACGCCGGCGATCGACTCCTCAGCGCCGCAACAGCGGTCTGACCTCGACCAGCTGGTGGATCACGACGCCGAGCCCCAGCTCCAGCGCCACCTCACCAACCGCCACGTCCAGCTCATCGCCATCGGCGGAGCGATCGGAACCGGGCTGTTCATGGGATCGGGAAAGACGATCTCCCTGGCCGGCCCCGGTGTGTTCCTCGTCTACGCGGTGATCGGCGCCATCCTCTTCCTGGTCATGCGAGCCCTGGGCGAGGTACTGCTGTCCAACCTGTCCTACAAGTCCTTCGCCGACGTCGCCCACGACCTCATCGGGCCATGGGCCGGTTTCTTCGTGGGCTGGACCTACTACGTGTGCTGGCTGGTGACGGCCGTGGCCGAGGTCATCGTCATCACCGGATACGTGGGGTACTGGTGGCCGCACCTGCCCCTGTGGGTCACGCCGGTAGTGACCGTGACCCTGCTGTTCAGCCTCAACCTCGCCACCGTCAAGGCCTTCGGGGAGATCGAGTTCTGGTTCTCCATCATCAAGATCGTGGCCATCATGGCGCTCGTCGTCGTCGGTGTCTTCATGGTGCTGCACGGATTCACGGCGCCCAACGGGGCTCACGCCCAGATCTCCAACATCTGGAGCGGAGGCCTGTTCCCCAACGGTGCGAGCGGGTTCTTCGGGGCCTTCCAGATCGCCATCTTCGCCTTCGTGGGCACCGAGCTCGTGGGAACCGCGGCCGCCGAGGCCAAGGACCCCGAGGTCACCCTGCCGCGGGCCATCAACGCCATCCCGGTGCGCATCGTCCTGTTCTACCTGGGGGCGCTCGCGGCCATCATGGCCGTCACCCCGTGGCAGGAGATCAACCCCAAGGACAGTCCCTTCGTGGCCATGTTCGCCCTGGCGGGGCTCGGCGTGGCCGCCAGTGTCGTCAACTTCGTGGTGCTCACGGCCGCGGCGTCGTCGGCCAACTCCGGGGTCTACTCCACCTCCCGGATGCTGTTCGGTCTGTCCTGGGCGGACAACGCTCCTCACATCTTCCGCAGGCTGACGGCCCGCTCGGTGCCGGGCGTCTCCCTCATCGTCACCTGTGCCAGCCTGCTGACCTCGATCCCGCTGCTCTACACCTCCGAGTCCATCATCGATGCCTTCACAACGGTGACGACGGTGGCCAGCGTCCTGTTCATCCTCGTGTGGTGCGTCATCGTCGTGTGCTACCTGCGCTTCCTCACCCTGCGGCCCGAGCTGCACGAGGCCAGCGCCTTCCGCCTGCCCGGTGAGCGCGCTGCGGCCTGGCTGTGCCTGGCCTTCTTCGCCTTCGTCATCTGGACCCTCACCCAGGCCCACGACACTCGCATCGCGGTCTTCGCCTCGCCCCTGTGGCTCCTGGCGCTGGGCGTGGCCTGGGTCGTCCACAGTCGTCGGCTCGCCAGGCAGCAGGAGCTCCAGTCGTGAGCACGTCCAGGGGCAGTGACGAAGCCGCGAGGGGCTCGACGTCCTCAGCCTGCCCTGGAGGACCTGCTCGCCCGCGGGTGGGCTGCGGTCCGCCAGGGCGGCTGCCTTCGCCCTGGACCCGGGCGAGGAGCTGCGTGTCGAGGCCAAGGCGCACCGCAACGACCTGGTCACCCAGGTCGACCGCGGCGTCGAGGAGCGCATCGCCGGCCACCTGGAGGCCACCGGCATCCCCTCCACGGCGAGGAGGCGCACCGCGTCGAGGACTTCGAGGACTACCGCGGGCGGGCCTGGGTGCTCGACCCCATCGACGGAACCCTCAACTACGTGTCCACCCATCGCGACTGGGCCATCTCGCTGGCCCTGGTCGACGACGGCGATGCCCGTCGTCGCGGTCTCGCCGACCCCGTGGCGGGCCGGCTCTACACGGCCATCCGCGGACGGGCGCATCGGTTCGAGCCGCTCACGGTGGAGGCGGCGGGCTGCCGACGGCGTCGACGCCGCGGACGCTGGAGCCGGTGGAGGACCCTGCCTCTGAGCGAGGGCATGGTCGTCGCCCACTACCAGCTCACGCAGCACGCGGGCATCTGTCGGGCCATCGAGGGCTCGCGTGGCATGCGCTGCTACGGGGCCGCCGCCCTGGAGATGGCGGAGGTGGCCGCGGGCGGTGCGGTGGTCTACGCCCAGCCGTTGCTCCAGCCCTGGGACGTTGCGGCCGGTGCGCTGCTGTGCACCGAGACCGGTGTGGTTCTCACCCGGATGGACGGGTCGGCCTTCGACGTGCGTCGCGCCGGGTCGCTGCTCGTGGGCAGCCCTGCGGCCCACGCCGAGGTGCTGGAGTATCTCAGCCCTGACCGGTGCTAATCTTTGTAGCGGTCGTTTAGGTGTGGGGCGCTTGCCGCCACCCGAGAACCCTCGCGAAAGGTGCGCCGTGTGAGGCAGGCACTCGTCTTGCTGCTGATCTGCACCGCCAGCTTCATGAACGTCCTGGACGTCACGGTCGTCTCCGTCGCACTACCCGATATGGGAGCCACACTGGGCGCGTCGCTGAGCGAGCTCCAGTGGGTCGTCAACGCCTACACCCTGCCACTGGGCACCCTCCTCATGTCGGCGGCGACGCTCAGCGGATCGGTCGGGCGGCTGCGCCTCTTCCGCTGGGGAGTCGCCCTGTTCACGGCCGGCTCCCTGGTCTGCGCGCTGGCGCCGTCGGTCGATGTCCTGGACGGGAGCCGCTTCATCCAGGGTGTCGGTGGCGCGATCTTCCTGGGCGTCGGCGTCCCCATGATCTCGGACCGCTATCAGGCAGGCCCCGCCAGGGCGTGGGCGATCGGGGTCTACGGCGCGGTCTCCGGCGCGGCCATCGCCCTGGGACCGCTCATCGGCGGAGGACTCGTCCTACTGGCGGGCTGGCGCGCGATCTTCTGGATCAACGTCCCGGTGGGCCTGGCGGTCTGGCTCGGCTCGCGCTGGGTCCCCGAGACCGGTGCGGACCGGGGCACCGCTGCTGCAGACGCAGCAGCCAGGAGGGTCGACTGGCCGGGCACGGCACTGTGCGTCGCCATGACGGGGGCGCTCACGCTGGCGCTCCTCCAGGGCAACACGTGGGGGTGGACCTCGCCCGCGATCGTCTCCCTGCTGACCGGCTCGGCGGTGCTGTTCGGCGCCTTCTGCGTCGTCGAGAAACGATCGGCCGACCCCATGGTCGACGTCTCCATTCTCACCGAACCCACCTACGCCGGCAGCGTCATGGTCGGCTTCATCATCCAGGCGGCCCTCGTCGGGCCGATGGCCTTCCTGTCCCTGTACGCGCAGAACATCTACCGACTCACCCCGGCCCAGACCGGACTGTGCTTCCTGCCCTTCAGCGCCGCCGCCCTCATCGTGGCCGCCACCTGCGGGGGAGCGGTCCGACGCCACGGGGCCAGGGCGAGCCTGCTGGGGATCGTGCTGGGCGGCGTCGTCGGCTCCTGCCTGCTCATGCTCCTGCGCGGATCAAGCACCTGGCTGGTCCTCGTCCCCGGTCTGATCTTGGCGGGGGCCGCCACCGGGGCCACCGGGACGATCGTCAACCAGCTGGCGGTCTCCTCGGCCGATGAGGGCACCGCCGGGATGACCTCGGGATTCTCCGCCTCCGCCCGTCAGTTCGGCATCGTCATGGGGGTCGCGGTCATGGGTGTGAGCTACGAGCGCGTCATCCGGAGGGTGATGACCATGTCGCTGGAGATCGGCGTCCTGGGGCGGGCGGCGGATCGGGAGCGCCTCATCTCCCTGGTGGCCTCCGGTAAGGGGCTGCGGGCGCTGGACGGCTGGCCCACTGCCATGACGGCCGGTATGCGCTCCCACCTGGCACCACTGGTCCGCTCCGCCACAGATGCGGGTCTTACCGCCAGTCTGGGCATGGGGGCCGCGGCGATGCTTGTCGTCGCGACCTACCTGGTCCTGACCGTCCCCGGAGGGCGCGCGAAGGGCGAGGTCTCACAGCTGTTTGCCTCGTGACCATGCACCCGACCGACCCGCGAACGCGCGGACGGTCAGCCGGCGGCCGGGGAGACCTGGCTGGAGAAGGTCTCTTTGCCCTGGTTGTCGGTGACGACGGCGGTGACGACGGCCTGCTCATCGGCGGGGACCGTGGTGGTGGCTCGGGCACCGGTGAGGACCTCCTCGGTGCCGTCGGCGTGCTGGATGTACCAGTCGATGCTTGCGATCGCGCCGTCGGCATCGGTGGAGGCCGAGGCGTCTAGGGCTAGTTGTTCGCCGTCACGGGAGACGCTGATCGCAGCAACGGGTCGGGCATTGGCGGCCTGCGCCTCGACGTCGGCGAGCTGGGCCGGCTGGGTGGTCCGGTTGGCGACGCCCAGGGCCTTGATAACGGCGTCGGCCGTGGCGCGGTGGCCGTCGGTGTTGGGGTGGAAACGTCCGGTCTCGAGCAGCCCGAACATCCATGAGCCGTGACGGCCGCACAGCTCGTGGCGCTTGAAGTTGCCGGTGGGGTCGGCGAACAGGTAGCCGTGGCGCAGGGCCGCGGCCTTGAAAGCGGTGTTGAGCTCGTCGGTCTTGGCGTTGATCCAGCGCTGGTCCACCTTGGTGACGCCATGGCAGCGGCCTAGGAGGAGCCCGCCGGAACCGCCCTGCTCGGGGAAGAGACGCGGGTAGCCGACGGCGACGACCGCTGCGTTGGGGGAGCGGGTGCCGATATCGGTCATGATCGACTCATAGCTGTAGACGCCGTCGCGCGTGGTCTTGCTGGCCAGGGCGTCGAGGGCGCCGTCGACTGCACCGGTCACCTCCGCGTCACTGCTGCAGCCGGCCGCCGAGAGGAAACCCCGGTCTCCACCGCCGATGCAGTCGCCGAGGATCCTGGCGAAGCCGGCGTCGTTGCCCCCGATGGAGAAGGTGACCAGGCCGGTGTCGGGGCCGAGGCGGTCGAGCTGGGCGGCTTCTCCCCAGGACTCGTTGGCCTCGTAGAAGTTGCGGGTCCGGGCGCCGGAACAGGCACCCATCTCCAGGGGCCGCCGGGTCCTCTCGCTCACGATGTGCGCGTAGGATCCCGCCGAGCGCCGACAGGTATTGCCGCCCGTGACATCGGTGCCCTCCGCGTAGGGCGGCACTCCGAAGCCCGAGGCGTAGGAGTCGCCCAGAGCCACGTAGGTCCCCCTCCGGCAGGCCGCTGAGGGTCGGGTGGGTCGAGATGCACTGCGGGTGTCGCCTGGCTCGCGCCGAGCAGAACCGCGATGACCGTGAGCAGCACCAGCCGCACGGCCGGGCGGCGCCGACGGCGTGGGCGGTGGTTGGTCGAGTCGGTAGAGCCGGCCTGGTCGGCGGGCTGCGGCGGGGTGCCGGATGTGGGCAAATGACGCTCCTCGGATCGTGGTAGGGAGCGTTGAGTCAACCACGACCCGGCAGCGGGACCAAGTCGGCGCCTCTGGCGGGACACTACGCGGTGAGGGAACCGGCGCAGGTGCGGGCGTACTGATGGCCGCGCTGCCTTTTCCACTCGACTGTTTTCTTCACAATCGACCCGGAGCCGCGTCGTTTCTGAGAATTTTGTCGAAGTTGGGCCCGGGCTCTGGCTGCTAACCGATGGCGGGGGAGGTCTGGGTGGTGAAGTCCTCCTTGCCCTGGTTGTCGGTGACGACGGCGGTGACGATGGTCTGCTTGTCGGTGGGGACCGTGGTGGTTGCCTGGGTGCCGGTGAGGACCTCCTCGGTGCCGTCGGCGTGCTGGACGTACCAGTCGATGCTCGCGATCGCGCCGTCGGCGTCGGTGGAGGCCGAGGCGTCCAGGGTCAGCTGGTCACCGTCGCGGGTGAGGGTGAAAGAGGCGGCGGGGCGGGTGTTGTCCACCTGTGCCTGTGCCGCAGCAGGCTGCTCCTGCGCGGCCTGCCGATTGTTCAGGGTGTTCATGATCGAGGAGGCCATGGCCTTTGTGACCGGCGGTGTTGGGGTGGGAAGCGTCCGTCGTCGAGCAGGCCGTCGAACCAGGAGGTCTGCTTGCCGCACAGCTCGTGTCCGGCGAAGGATCCGGAGGGGTCGGTGAACTGGTAGCCGTGGCGTTGGGCGGCGGCCTGGCGAGCGGCGTTGAGCTCGTTGGTGCGGGCGTTGATCCAGCGCTGGTCCACCTTGGCGAGTCCTTGGCAGCGGCCGGGCACAAGGCCGCCCTTACCGCCCGTCGAGGTGAACATGCGCGGGTATCCGACGGCGACGACGGTCGCGTTGGGAGCGCGGTTGGCGATGTCGGTCATGATCGTGTCGTAGCTGTAGACGCCGGTCTGCTTGCCCTTGCCGGCCAGGGCATCGATGGTTGAGTCGACCGGGTCGGTAACCTCCTTGTCGCTGCTGCAGTTGGAGAAAGGAGGCTGGGTGGCGCACTCGGAGAGGATCTTGGCGAAGCCGGCGTCGTTGCCGCCGATGGAGAAGGTGACCAGGCCGGTGGTGGCGTTCAGGTGGTCGAGCTGGGCGGGTTCCTTCCAGGGCGTGCGGGCCTCGTAGAAGTGCTTGGTCCAAGCTCCGGAGCAGGCGCCGAAATCGAGTGTCTTACCGGTCTTGTCGGCGACCTGGTGGGCGTATGCGGCCGTGGCCCGCTTGCACTTGTTGCCGTTCTCCATCTGGACGTTGGTGCCCTTGGCGTAGGGAGGAGCCCCGACGCCGGAGGCGTAGGAGTCTCCCAGAGCCACGTAGCCGCCGTCGGGAAGGGAGGGGGCCTGGGGAGCGAGTAGGCGCGAGGCCGACGGCGGTGAAGGCGGTCGCACCATGGCGAGCAGGCCGAGGCGGACGGGGCGGGTGGAACAGGTCGCTGGGGTCGGGCGAGGAGTAGCGAACAGGCTTGATCGGGAGGGGTGCGGTGGGAACGGTCAGGCACAGTGGGCTCCTCAACATTGAACTGACGGTTCAAAACAACACTACCGATCGGCGGGATCGTGTGGGTGGGAGCGTGGTTCGTCGACTGACGTGGAGGGTGGGGCGCGGAACAAGGTCCGCATGCTGACTTATCTCCGCCTCCGCCTGCTGCCTCGGGGATGCGGTGGGGGCGGCGGGAGACTCGGCTCGCTCAGAGACAGGCGGCGATCGTCTGCTCAAGGCCCAGCCATCCCCAACCGCCTCGCCCAGACCCAGACGGTGTAGGTGTCGTGTAGGGCCTCCCACAACAGGACCGAGCAGCTGGTCTCTATTGTGGTGGATCAGGCCGCGGTGTGCCCTGGCGCAGGCGCCAGAGGCTCAGGTCCCTGCTCGGCGACATTGTGGGTCTGGCCCAGATGCTCCACGATCCGGCGCACACCACCGCGCTGGGACACGATCTGCACCGCCGGGCCCCGAACCGGTGTGGACCTGATTCGCATACGGACTCATGCCTGTGCACCATACGACCTGCTAGCGGCCCACTACCAGTCCCTTAGCACCGGAATATCAACGAATACCAGCATCGACCTACCCGTAACCCACCAAGGTGTCATGTGTCAGGTCAGACATACTCACCAGGTTGCGAAATTGCTTGGGTAAGGCAACTGATATGCGTTGGATATCTCTAGTTTGTAGATTCGCTAACTGGGATGACCGGATGATTCCGGAAGTCTGTTTGGCTCACTGTATAGCGGGTGTGGTTTGAACGATAGTGAACCGTTTTCTTCTGGTTTCCGCATGCGGTGATGGATTCATGCCGTGGCACCTGTTTGGAACCGGGCGTGAAGAACTCAATACTGAGGGTGCTGCACCACCCATCCCCGGGGCTAGTGACGGTGAAATCTCGCTCGATAGTCGCGGCGCTGGCAGGAGGTGCTAAAGCGCCTGCGAGGATCATGCCGATGGCGCCAGCCGAGAGTACTCCTTTGAGTGAGGTCTTCATTGTTCAATCTCCTTCTTCTGTGTGTTAGCGTGATGACGCTATTCGTTGTGGGTACTTAGCGTTGTTCGTGGCCCGAACACTTGTTGTTGGAATGGCGTGGGATTTGATGGTTGGCTGTCATGCACCGCTGAAGCTGTGGTGCACGCCAACTGATACTGAACCGACTTGCTCGCTCGGGAGGGGTAAGTGGTGGGAACAGTTGGTCGCGGTGGGCTCCTCAATGAAACGCTGATGATTCGAGAATCTCTATTCGTCGGCATAGAACTGTCCTTTGGGGTTGAAAGGGGGCAGTTTTCTGCCTTGCAAACACGATTACCTACGACACTGGACCTACTGTGAGAATGACGCCAAACTATGGTGGTTAGTAGAACTTCTTTGACCGTGCTTACTATATTTCATCACCTCGACAGTTGATGTCTAGAAATACTTACACGTACTTGCTTCATAATGGTTAACCTTGACGCCTGGCACGTACTGCGCACGTCGTATGCTGGGTCACAGGAAAAACAGTCGCGAGTTTCGTGGATCAGTTACTGTTCACTTCGAAGGGGCCGTTCCAAAAGTCTCGCTTCGTTGTTCTCACGTGAGTGTGATTGGAACGGAAGTGAGCGGTGGACGTGCGATTTCCGCAAGCAAGCAGGCTTTCATGTCGAGACGCTTGCGATGATCCAGGCGTGTAAAATTCAATGTCGAGCTCACGGCACTTTCCGAGACCGGGGCCGGTGACGCTGAAATCGCGCTCGATCACCGCCGCATTAGCTGGTGTCGCCAGGCTACTTGCCAGGATCATGCCGACGATACCGGCTGTTAATGCACCCTTGATTGATGTCTTCATTCTATGTCTCCCTCTAATACCAGTGATGAGCGAGCTGTGCACCGCGCGACTGCGAGTGACACCGGCCGATGTCGAACTGTGACTGCGCGGATTTTCCGGACCTGTTGTCGACAGTTGCGAGAACCAGCTAAGGGATTCAGATACGGTACACTCGTTACCGATGATCCCGCCAGTGGTTGTGGTTCGTCTGTAGTGCCGCACTGTTTTGCCAGTACCGCACTTAGTCATGCGTTCGATCCTTTATGAGTGCCGTCCGGATCCTGGCGTGTGAACCCAGAGTAATCTCATGACACTTTTCTCCCGGACCGGGGCCCGTCACGTGGAAGGGACCTGATGGCAGCTGTGGACTGGGGAGGCAATTCCTCCTGCAAGGATGATGCTCTGCGCGCGCCTGCGGTGATTGCGCCTTCAGTGATTTCTTCATGCATCGCTCCTCGCCTGTGGTGATGGTAGTGATGTCGTCGGCTGGGGTGAATAGCGCGGCCATTTGAACATTGCATGTAGCTCATGCTATTCGCGCGGTTCAGCATGCGTGATATGGGTGCTGCCTATAACGTGTTGGAATCGCCCCTTTCCCTGGAATGTGTTGCATTAGAATATAGTCTGGTGGCAGTGCGGTTTGTTTGTCGTGAAATCGTCAGCAGAACCTGCGTAACCAACATGCCCAATCTATGTCAGGTTTTGGATCAGATGGACCTGGCGGACCGTGCGCAGGAATGGAGGAAGAAAACATCGAGACTCCTTTAGGTTGATGTGGGTCGCTGCGATGAATCAATAGTGGCACTACGTTCACGCCAGGATCGGCCGATCGGATGGTCCATGTGGATGATCGACACATCGAGTAAGGACCCAGAACTCTCTCTGCGATGGCAGCTGACAGTTTCTGCCTTTAAATGGTTTCGACATTCCACCGCTACTGGGATGCTGGCGCGAGTCCGTTCTGCGCAATGTTCGAGGGCCTCATGCGCAGGTGATGGTCGTCGCGGATCGCGATCGAGGAGAGACGCTGACCGATTGAGGACACGAGTCTGGCCGGACGGCGCCTACCGCTGATGAGAGCGTTATCGAGAATGGTTGTCGCTACGCCGCTCTGGATCAGCCAGTCTTGACCTGCAGTCCCGTGTTGCCAGATGATTCCGTCGACTTTCGGCTGCAAGCAACCGGTGCTGGAGTGATGGAGGTGAAGCCACCAGAGCCTGGCTCAGTGGTTGCGGAAAGATTCTTGAAGGTGCCTATAGTCCGCCCGCTGGCAACGGAGTCGACGTTCTGCTGCGCCATGTCCCCGCCGACGGGACTGACGTGTGTTTGTAGGGACGTACACCCCTGCACCGCGTACTTTGATCTGACTTATGACACCTTGGTGGGCTGCGGGTGATCGTGTGAGTTTTTCGTTGGTATTGCGGTGTTGGGGGTCTGGTGGTGGGGCACTAGAGCCTGTATGGTGCGCTCGGGTGTGAGCCCGTTTGTGCGTCAAAGGTCAGGACTGCCTCGGGGCCACGGCGGGTGCAGATCGTGTCCAAGTCCGGTGGTGTGCGTCCGGATCGTGGAGCACCTGGGCTCAGCCCACGACGAGACGGCTGGCTGAGGGCTCCTGCGGAGGCCGGTCGGCAGAAGATCGCCGCCTGGCAGGGCCAGGGCCATGGGGACCTGGAGGCCCTGAGCCGGCACCGGGACTGCACCCGGCCTGGCTACTACCCAGTGGGTCCAAGCACCCAGGTTGCTGTGGAGGTCCTGCACGGCGCCTACAGGCGTCTGGGGCTGGAGTGGCGGCTCGAGGTGATCGGGCCTTTGAGCAGATGGTTCTCGCTCTGATCGGGCTGACCTCCTAAGCCGCCCAGAGTCCCCCGCGTCCTGCTGACCTGGGCCTGGGCCACAGCTGCAGGACCTTGTTCCGCCTGCCCCGCCCGTGCTCAGGAGCGGAGGCTACCGCAAGAGCCTGTCTGGGGCTCTGTTCGAGCACGTCACCGCCACCCAGGGGCCTGGCCCTGTGCCTGTATGACGTGACCACCCTCACTTCGGGAGGCCGAGCGTGAGGACGACCATGCAAGGTCGGTTACTCCAAGGAGAGGAGGTCGACCAGATCATCGTGGGCCTGCTGGTCGACCGTCATGGCTTTTCCTCCAGGTCGGCTGCTGAGACGCACAAGGCTGAGACCACCACGATCATCCCCGTGGTGGAGGGCCTTCCAGAGCCGCTCACAGCTGAGGAGCTGTGGTGGTCGCTGATGCCGGCATGCCTCAGCACAACCCTCAAGGGCCTGGACGACGCCCGAGCTGCGGTTCATCGTTTGAGGCCCGACTGAGGTCCGTGCCCCTGGGGATCTGGAGGCCCACTTCCACTGGGAAGGCGACGCGCCGACGGTCAGGTCATCGACACCATCACCCCCAGAAGGGCCAGGAGCCAGCGCGACGTCACGCAGGCGTCATGAGCCGGTGTGGGGACCCGCACACCCATCCAGGCTCGTGGGCAGTAGCAGCGGGCGTATCTCCAAGAAGCGCGCGGCCCAGGACAACCAGACCCTCACCAGCTCAGGCCAACGCCCGGGGCGTCATCGCTTGTGAGAAGCGTCCCAAGGCACGCGTTTTGTCACCGTCCAGCCGGGCGACGCGACCTGGATGAGGGCCTCCATCGCCAGGCCCTGGTCCCTGGTAGGTCTCAAGGGCTACGTCACCAACATTTCCTCGCATCTGATGGACGCTGGTGAGGTCGTCTCCTCGTATCACGAGCTGTGGCACGCCCGGTCCGTCTTTTCGGATGAGCAAGCATGACCTGAGAGCCCGTCCCGTCTTCCACTCACGCAGCGTGAGGCCACCTCGGGCTCACCTGACTGTGATGATGGCCTCCTGGCAGTCGCCCGCTACATCCAGGAGGCCACCGATCAGCATCAAGCGCGTCATCCGCGCCCCTCAAACCCTCCAGGACGTCACCATCAACCCTCAACGGCCACCACCTCCCTGCCGCCGACCCCTGACCCCAAGCCGAAGACATCCTCACCGCCCCTCAACATCCCAACAGGGCACCAAAACTGCAACTCAGTCTGATGCCCGCACGAGGGGCGGCCTCAAGAAAAAGCGCTACCCAAGGAGTGACGGATGCAGGTCATTGCTGGGCTCACTGGTCGACAAATGGCAATGGCCTCCCCGCTCCAGCTCCGAGGTAGGGCGACCGTGCTGAGTCTGCCGCAATCCCCGTCGTCGTCGAGTCTTTCTAAAGGCTCATACCATCGGAAGCCTGTGTCATCGCTGACTCAGAACCGTCCACAATTCGATGTTTTCTCATTGGTGATTTCATGGCCGCGACTGTTTGCTTATCTTTCCTAATCTTCCGAAAATTAACGCATCGTTTATCGGAGGAAGTTTAGGCGAGTCCGTGACGCACCGCTTTGACCACTGCGCCTACTCGATCGTGTACTCCAAGTTTAGCGATGAGTGTGGAAACGTGAGTTTTCACCGTTGCCTCACTGACGTTGAGTCGTCTGGCGATTTGCTTGTTAGATAAAGCGTCAATCGCTGAGTTTTTCAACACTTCGATTTCGCGTGGTGATAGGTGGCTAAGCTCGGGAGAGCCGGAGGCGTCTGGGACCTTCGTCTCCTCAGTGGGCTTTGGTTTGGCTTCGTCCGCCGTTGATGGAGTTCTCGTGCGTAGCCGATTTCCAGGCCCGGGGGATAGTACTAAATTTCCTCCGACCGCTTGACGAATTGCTCCGGCGATGGACTCGATCGAGTCTTCTTCGCGATATAGCTCGTTCACTCCAGCTGCCAGGGTACGGTCAATCAGTTCTCTGTCGATAAACGTCGTGAGTATCAGTATCTGCGATGTTTGGGCGGCTTTTTGTGAACGATAGTTGATAAGGTGATCCCATCCATTCGGGGCACTTTTGAACGTCAGAAGAATGGCCTGACGGACGAATTCTCGGGCGAATCGAGAAGTTGGATCACTTCTTCGTCGCTGGCCGTCCAGGCTACAGAAATGTCGCTCTGCGCATTGAGAAGCGTGGTGAGGACATGGCGAACAAGGGCGTCATCATCGACAATGCCGACATCAATCATGCGACGTACTCCTTGTCCTTAATCGAGGGGATAGGAATGATTGCGCTGACGAGCCATGTTCCGTCCCTCATTTGAGGTCGTGAGTGTGCCATCGAGTGCTGCCAGTCGTTCTTGCATACCCTAATACGCCCATACCAGAAGAAGGTAGAGGTGAGGTTCGACTCGCGCACAGAGTTGGTGGAAAGCAGCCGGATATGCTGCTGGTTCTGAGAGATAAAAAGGCTTGCAGGTTTTTTGGGGTCACCGTGTCGGATGATGTTTGCTGCCATCTCCCTGAGAACGCGAGATAAAATCGATATTTGACCCCGGCTGAGATTCACGTTGTCTGCGATATGACACTCTATCTGAAACCCTGCAGTTATGAAGATCTTGCGCCACGAGGGCGCATGGATGCCCTCGATGCTCTGACGTGGCTGCATGGATGCCTCAAGCGCAGGAAGCGAAGAGTAGTTGGAACTTTTCGTAGGGCGTAAAGAAGTATTCGCAGCTCATGGAGGCGTCGGCCCCGGTTCCGGCAAGTGCAGAGAAGTCATTATGAGGCTTCTTGAGGGTAAGATGGATTTCTCGGCCGCGAGGCGGGCACTGAAGCACGGTTTGCGACATGGAGTAGGCAACGAGATCGTGCATCTCTTTAGCGATTTCGTCTCGAACTTCACTTAAACGTTGCTCAGTAGCGCGAAATTTGTTTTTCCAATATTTTTCGGCCTGACAAACTGTGACGCCGATGGTGATTAATATCAAGCCTGAGATGGCGTTGAAAAGAAAAGGTCCTTATACTCTGCAGTCGGAGGACGTATGGCGGCGAGAGCGAGTGCGTACGCCGCCCTCGTTGAATAGAAAAATTATGACTAGTTTATTTCTGGACAGAAAGCGACCGAGAAAGTGAAACAGTAAATTGGTTATTATCATGTCGCTGACGGATGCATGTGGTGCGATGAGTAGGGCGAGCCAGCACGCAGAGTATGCAATGCTTGCCGATCGGGGGAAGAGGGGGATGAACGAACATAAAAGAGGTGCCAGCGTGATGAATGGAGTATCTGAGAAGAGTATGTCATCGCGCGTCATTGATAGGGAGATATTGATGAGAGCAAAAACTATGCTGATGACAATGTAGGGCTGTCGGTACGGTTTGACGGAAATTTTTGACATAGTTTAAAAGCGTCAAAAGAGTGGACTGGGTAGAACGGAATGCTGCTGTCACGATAGCCTTCCTCCTCCTGGCTCATGTCAAAAACAACCGCACGATCGGTTCCTGTTGGTATAGCGTACGACAGGGGCTGGAAGGTCAGACAAATTTCGAGTATGGAGTGTTCTCCCACTGACGTCAGCGGTGTGCGTCACCGCACGATCGCGACTTCACGTCATCTTCCGCTGCCTCATCCGAACGGATGAGCGACCGTTCCTGGGGCGGCCGGCCCTCATTCTGTGGTCGGTGCCGCTGGGACCTCGTGGCGGGCGAAGGAACGCTGTGCGGCAGGCACAGGTGGTCTTTGTAGGATGCCGGGCATGACAAAGACAGGGAAGTGTTGCTCCGCTGATTCGGGGCGTGCCGTCTCAGCACGAGCGTCTGTAGGAGGCGCGCTGCGCCGTCGACGTGCGGGGATCAGTGCCTTGGCGGTCCTCGTCGGTGGGTGCCTGAGCGCCTGTGGGACGGGACTCGCCCCCGCAGCGGGCGGCTCGGCCAGCGTCCCGGGACCGATTCCCTCCGGCCTGGAGTCCTTCTACCGCCAGGCCGTCAACTGGTACCCTGCGCCGCCGCCGACGGCATGGAGAAGACCTCCGAGACGACCGCCCAGTCGAGTGCCCCCACCACGGTCGCTGCCGCCACGACGTCGGCGGAGGCAACGGCCGCCCCGAGCTCCGGAAGCGCGACCGGGACGGTCGGTGCCTCCGAGGAAACCGACGACGCCACCTTCAGCTGCGCCGTCATCTCCGTCCCCCTCGACTACGCCAACCCCAAGGGCGAGACCGTCTCGATCGCCATGAAGAAGCGCGCCGCCACCGACGGCCACTCGCAGGGCACCCTGTTCATCAACCCCGGTGGCCCCGGCGACTCCGGGGTCTCCTTCGCCGAACGGGCGGGCAACGCCTTCACTCCCGATCTGCTGAGTGCCTACGACATCATCGGCTTCGACCCGCGCGGGGTCGGCTCCTCCACGGCCATCACCTGCACCAGCGATGACGACTCGCTCGACAGCACCGCTGAGCCCTCAGCCTCCGGGGAGGCCTCGGCGTCGCCGTCGGCCTCGGGTACGCCCTCCGCGGCGGCCTCCGCCGGGACCGCCTCGAGTGGCGACTCCTTCGAGGAGTGGTCGGAGGCGACCCGGCAGTCCTTCCAGGATCTGACCGACCAGTGCGCTGCCGGCACCAAGCCCGCCGCCCTGCTCGACCACGTCGACACCGTCTCCGCGGCCCGGGACCTCGACATCCTGCGGGCGCTGGCCGGTCAGGAGAAGCTGAACTACCTGGGCTTCTCCTACGGCACCTACCTCGCATCCGTCTACGCCGAGAACTTCCCCGGCAACACGGGGCGCATGGTGCTCGACGGCGCCATCGACCCCGCCCTGTCCCTCGCCGAGCAGGGACTGGGGCAGGCCAAGGGCTTCGAGCAGGCGCTGCGTACCTATGTCGACTACTGTCAGGCCTCCACCGGCTGTCCGCTGAGCGGCGGCACCGACGCTGGAGTCCAGCAGGTCCGCAACCTCATCACCTCCGCCAACAGCACGCCCCTGCCGACCAGTGACCCGAACCGCACGGTGACCGGCTCGGACATCGTCACGGCCCTGAGCGAGTACCTCTATACCACCGAGCAGAACTGGCCGCCCCTGACCAGCGCCCTCGACCAGGCCATCAACCACCACGACGGCTCGGCCTTCGCGGTCGCGGAGGAGCAGGACTCCACCTCGAAGGACGACAGCGGTGGTGCCTTCCAGGCCGTCACCTGCCTGGACTACCCGGTGGAGGGAGACACGGCCACCTGGGCGGCGCAGTACGAGGAGGCCAAGCGCGTGGCCCCGATCTTCGGGAACACCTCGGTTGGTATGGACCTGGTGTGCAGCGTCTGGGGACACAACGGGACCCGCAAGCCCACGCAGATCCACGCCCATGGCGCCGCGCCGATCCTCGTCGTGGGAACCACCGGGGACCCGGCCACCCCGTACGCCTGGTCGAAGTCCCTCGCCGAGCAGCTCGACTCCGGCCAGCTGCTGACCTGGGAGGGCAACGGACACACCGCCTACGGCGGCGACGCCCCCTGCGTCAACGATGCCATCGACGCCTACCTGCTCTCCGGCACCATGCCCAAGGAGGGCCTGACCTGCCACGGCAGCGAGTAGCCGCCGAAGTGAGTGGGCGGGCCGGGGGCACTCGGCCCGCCCGCGCGGAGGCAGCGCCCTCAGGTCCGGGAGTCGACGCGGTTGAGCACCGCAGAGGTGACCAGCACGACGACTGCGCTCAGAACCACGCCAGTGGCGACCGTGACGGCAGCGCTCGTCCAGGTGAGGTCCTGGGCGGCGAAGACAAGGGCAGCACCATCGCTGGTGGCGCCGATCTGCGTCGTGCGGGTGACCAGGGCGTGCGGTAGGAGCCAGGCCGCCGGAATGTGCACCAGCAGCGCCGTCGTCCCCGCTCCCGTCAGTGCCAGGCCGATCGCCACCGGCACGGCGAAGGACCGGGTGAAGGCCGACAGGCCCGACTGGAGGGCGCACACGGGTGCGCAGGCCACCGTGGTTAGCAGTCCCGCGACCAGGTACCGCGATGGCAGAATGCCCGGCAGCCCGAGGACGAGTGCCCCGACGGCGGCCGCCGCCATCACCAGGACGAGCTGCATGACGGCGGCAAGCAGCCAGGCAGCAGCGGCCTTGGCCGCCACCGTCCTCCACGTGGGACGGGCGCGCTCATGAGTACCAGCCCGTTGGACCCCTGGTGCTCAGCCCTCCAGACAAGGGATGCCAGGACGCCGAGGGACACGGGGAGCAGCGCCATCCCGTAGAAGCCGATGGACCGCACCCACAGGAGCTGCCAGTCCGCGGGGCGCACGAGCACGCACGCGCAGAGGACCGAGACCGTCGGCAGCACGAGCACCACGCCCCAGCTCGCCGAGCGGCGCAGCTTGAGGAACTCGATGATGACGGAGGACATCTCACACCCCCTGATGATCGAAACGGGTAGTGACCAGCGCAAACAGCGCACTCCCGACGCCGGTCAGAACCGTGAGGCCGACCAGGTGCGTATCGAGGTCCACCAGGTCCGTCCCGGCGAAGTCCGCAGGGACGATGAGCCCGTAGGCGGTCCACGGGCTCAGGTACCGCGCCCACATCGGCATGGTCGGGCGAAGACGCTGAGGAGAATGCCGATCAGCCCCAGCGCCAGCGGCCCGAGCTGGTTCTCCACCCGCGCCGAGGCGAGCAGCTGCGCGCCCAGCACGGCGAGGTTGATGGCCGCCAGGCCCGCTACCAGTGCGAGCAGCCGGGGAACCGGCACCGGCGCCGTCAGTCCGACGGCGCGGCCAACGATCACCACGAGCGCTCCCCAGGCCGCCGGGATGGGGGAGATGAGTAGCCCCAAGGGCAGGAGCTTTGCCCGGCACAGCCGGCCTGGGGTGGTGCCCGCGGTCGCCGAGGGACATCCAGCCCCTGCCCCGAGTGCTCCACCTCCACCTGACGGCTCGCCATGACGGCCCAGGAGAAGCGGGCGAGGTCAGTCCGACGGCGCCATGGAGGCTGACCATGAGAAGCCGCCACCCGTCGCCGTCGGCGTCGAACCGGTGGTTGACCAGCCCCGAGCTCAAGGCCGACAGAACAGTGAGCGCGCAGACCCCCAGCAGGAGGAACACGGCGATGAGCCCGATCCTCAGGTGGCGCATCTTGGCGTACTCGTTGCGCACCATCCTTGTCGCCGACCCGGTCCTCATAACCCTCCCCTTGAGTGAGAGCCATGAAGACGTCCTCCAGGGTCTGCTCCTCCTGGCGGACCTCATGCACCCCCGATGCCCCTCGCGGACCAGGAGGGCGACGATGTCGGCCCTGGCCTGCTGGCTCAGGCCCGGGACCCGCAGCAGCCCGTGCTCACAGGTGGACGCCGTCCTCGTGCGAACAGGAGGCGGGCGGCAGCAGCGGATCCGAGCAGCCCAGAGCGTGTCCGGCGCGGAGGCGCTCATGAGCTCGGCGCGCGTGCCCTGGAAGAGGAGCCCTCCGCGCGAGACGATCCCCAGCACGGTGGCGACGCGGTCGATCTCGCCCAGCAGGTGGGAGGAGACGATGACCGTGACGCCGTCGGACGCCAACGACCTCAGGAGCCGGCGAATCTCCTCGATACCGGCGGGGTCGAGACCGTTCGTCGGCTCATCGAGGATGAGCAGCGAGGGCCTGCGCGCCAGCGCCATGGCGATGCCCAGGCGCTGCTTCATGCCCAGGGAGTACTCGCGGACCCGCTTGTCCATCTGCCCGCCCAGGCGCACGGTGTCCACCGCGTCCTTGACGTAGTGGTTGGGAAGATCGAGCAGGCGCTGGACGATTTTCATGTTCTCGGCACCGGTGAGGTGCCCGTAACCGGGCGGGGACTCGATGAGGCGAGCCGATGTTGGGCCAGGTGCCGGCGTCGAGTGCTCCGGTTCATTGGTTGCCCGCCGATGAGCACCTGGCCGGAGCTCGGCTCCACCAGGGACAGCAGCATCTTCATGGTCGTGGACTTGCCCGAGCCGTTGGGGCCGAGGAAGCCGTAGACGGCGCCCTGCGGTACGCGCAGGTTGAGGCGGTCGACGACGGTCCGCTGTCCGTAGCGTTTGGAGAGATCGATCGTGCGTACGAGGTCGTTCATGACCTCGAGCCTCCCCGCCGGTGCGGCTTCCCGCCTCCGCCGCGAGGAGCAGCCTCGACTACGCAATGTGCATACGGGCGCAGTTACGGTGCCTACGTTATGCCGACGTCGTGCTGACGCAGTGCTTAGGGCTCCACGCGCCCGTCCCGCTGCAAGTCCCGATCCGCCCGGCCTGTGTCTTTACGTGGGGAGACCAGGCCCGACTCGTAGGCCAGGACGACCGCCTGCGCCCGGTCCCGCAGCCCCAACTGCCCAGGATCCGGCTGACGTGGACCCGCACCGTCCCCTCGGCGACACGCAGGTCGCGGGCAATGGCCTCATTGGACAGCCCGCGGGCGACGCGCGCCAGGACCTCGCGCTCGCGGGCGGTCAGGTCCTCAAGGGCCCGAAACCTGTCATCACCGTCGTCGATCACCGGGGGCGGGAGGGCGGAGTGCTCGATGAGTCTGCGGGTGGTGGAGGGCCATGACCGCGTCGCCGGCGTGCACATGGTGGATCGCAGCCATGAGCTCCTCCAGGGACGCGTCTTTGAGGAGGAAAGCCGCTGGCGCCCGCCCGGATCGCCTCATAGGCGTACTCATCGAGGTCGAAGGTGGTCAGGACGATGACTCGGGGGCCGCTGGCACCGCCCTGGACGATGGTGCGTGTCGCCTCGATCCCGTTCATCCGCGGCATGCGCACGTCCATGAGGACGATGTCCGCCTCGACCCGCTCGATCAGATCGACGGCGGCGCATCCATCCTCCGCTTCCCCGACGACTTCGACGCCCTCCTGGGTCTCAGCAGCAGCATGCGGAAACCGAGTCGGTACATCTCCTGGTCATCGACGAGGATGAGTCGAAGAGTCATGCGTTCTCCTCAGTGCGTTCCGGTGCCGACTCTGGAGACGCCAGGGATTCTGGGGACTCCGCCTCCGACCGCTCCTCCCACGGCAGCACCGCTCGGAGGCGGAAGCCGCCGCCGTCGCGCGGTCCCGCCTCCAAGGTGCCTCCGTGCGAAGCGACCCGCTCGTGCATGCCCCGGAGGCCGTGACCGGGAACCGCTGGTACGGCACTCGCTGTGGGCAGGCCTCCGCCGTCGTCGAGTACCTCGACGACGACGCCCGCTGAGCTCGGCGACACGGACCTCGACGCTGCTGACGGTGCCGGCGTGCCGACGCACGTTGGCCAGTCCTCCTGGACGATCCGGTAGACGGTCAAGCCGATCCCTGCCGGCAGGTGCAGGGCGTCTCGGCACCTCGAGACGGACCGGCAGACCCGTGTCCCGGGCTTCGAGTCACCAACTCCGCCAGATCCTGCTCACCGGGTTGAGGGACATGCGGAACCTCGTCCTCCCGCGTAGGAGGGCCAGCATCCGGCGCATGTCCCCCAGGGCTTCGCGCCCAGTGTCGCGGACGCGGCGCATGGCCACCGCCGCCCGGTCGGATCCGAAGCGGCCGTTGCTGCCGCGCCGTCGGCGACGACCACCATGACCCCCAGTCCGTGGGAGACGATGTCGTGGATCTCGCGAGCGATTCGTGAACGCTCCTGGCGCTCGGCCTGCTCATGGCGCAGCTCGGCCTCACGCACCCGGCACTCGGTGTTGCGTGCCAGAGCGGCCAGGTGGGCGCGGCGCGTGCGCTTCAGGACGCCCGCCGTCCAGGCCCACAGGACGGCGACGACGCAGAGTGTGGGCAGGCTCAGGCGGCTGTAGCCCATTCGGATTACAGGGATGAAGGCCCCGACGACCCAGGCGCTGACGAGCGCCGCGCAGGGAAGGGAAACCGCCCATCGGCGGGCGGACGCCAGGTGGTGAACCAGCAGTGCCAGCAGGAGGTCCGCGGGAAGGACGCTGGATCCTGGGCCTACCGGGAGCTGGGCCCAGGCGAGGAGAATCCCCACTGCGAAAGCGACTACGGGAGAGTTGCGCCGAAGTAGCCAGCACAGCCCGAGTCCCGCACTGACTGTCTCCAGCAGCCACAGCTGCGCTGTCGACGCCGTGGTGACCGGCAGGACGAGCTGGTTGTAGCCCAGGATGAGGACAAGCACCGTGAGGTCGACGGCGCGGCGGTGACGCTCCAGCCATCGCTGGGGCCGTGGCGCAGAAACCTCCCCCGGGCTCGACGACGGCTCGGGCTTGTGTTCCATGCCTTCAGGCTAAGGGCAGGTGCTGGCTGTCGTCGGCACTGGTGATCTGAACCCCGGTGTACTGCACGAGCCTCGGGTGGTACTGGCCAGGGGTGTTCGTACTCCACGAGACCCGACCCCCCGTGGAGTACAACCATGTCTTCCTTAGTGGTTCCGGACCCTCATGCAGTAAGGGCGGGACTTGGGGAGACAACCGCACCCGCCCCTCATTGAACCGCATTACTTCAAAACGCGGTCTCTCAGTCAAGGACCTCGCCGGGTCCCGGCAAGGGGGAGTCCAGATTGATCTCGAAGGCCTCGGCGCCCGACGCAAGCAGCTATTCGATGAGTCTCCTGAATCTTCCAAACTGATTCATGGTGTTTAGGTGTACTGATCGGAGAGGTTGGTTAGACGCGCGATGGGTGGGTGGCGGGCGTAGGCCCGTTTCTGGGTCAGGGTGCGGTGGAAGCGCTCAATATTGCCGTTGGTCTGGGGCCGGTAGGGGCGGGTGCGTTTGGGTTGATGCCCAGCGGCTGGAAGGCCCTCTTCCAGGCGTCGGAACGGTAGGCGGCACGTTGTCGGACAGGACCCCATTCCACCCTGACTTCTTGAGCGCTGTACCACGACACCGCGTGCTGGAGTACGCCGACGGCGGTGGCTGCCTTGTCGTCGTATACCTGCTTCTAGCCGCGGCAATAGAATATGCAACGCCACCGTCGGTCGCTGCATTTAGTAAAATCGATAAAGAAAGGAAATGGCATGAGGTGTGCATGATTGCTCCTTTGGGGAAGTATGATGCGTGTTGTGTTGACATGAATATGTTGACACAGTCACGTTCTGATTGCAGATCGATCTATCGGATAGTCCATATGGACTATCCGATAGATCGATGCAAGGGTTAAGTTTCTTGGTGTGGTGTGATCTGTTTATGCGGTGACGATCATGCTGTGGTGGCCGGGCAAACAGGAGGTCGGCAAAGCCGATGGATGAGGGTGTCTGAGCTGGTTTGACAGGGCTAGCGTGTCGCTGAGACGGGTCACGGGTCCCATGAGATCCGGCGAAGGCGGGCACATATCTGCGCCCCGGGCGGAGTGTGAGAGCCCGTTCCGCTGGTCTGCCAGTACAGCGAGGCTAAGAAGGAGGAGTTCGGGGCCTGGCCGGTCTGCGCCACACTCAGCGAGGCTGGTGTGCAGATCGCCCCGAGTACCTGACTCACGCCCGTCGAAGCCGACCACCCAGTGCCAGGAGCGTGCGCGACGAGACCCTCCAGAATCCATAAAGACAACTGCTCGGTTCTGGGGGCTAGAGATGCACGTCGTGCGGGACCCCCTGGAGGTCGCCGAGCGTCACGGTGCTGGTCACCTGTCCCGGTGCACCGCCCGTGCGGCTCATGGCCGACCTGGGCCTGCACGGCGTCAGGCGCGCCAAGTCGCCACGCACCACCCGTTCGGCCTCTCAAGGACCAATGCCCGGCTAACCTGGTCAGGCGCCACTTCGAGGCGTTTGCTTCCAACGGGCTGTGGGTCGCCGACATTCCCCCGCAAGCGGAAGGTACCCCTCCTATGGGCGTACCTTCTCGGAGGTGGGTGTACGTCGCCTTCGTTACCGACGTTTTGACGGCGGATCGTGGGTTCGCCAGACCACTTGCCGGCAGTGTGCACACGACTTGGTTCTGGAGCCTTTGAGATAGCCGTTTGGCAGTGAAAACGCCAGGGAGGCTGATCTCTGGGTCTAGTGCATCACTTGCGACCGTGGGTGCATGCCAGCCTCGTCCGTACGGGCAGGCTCTGGTCGACTGCGGGGCGGTCGCCTCGGTGAGCTCAAAAGTCCTTTCGGCTTTGCTCTGGCCGAGCACGCTCAAGCTCCCTTGTGCAAGGCCGAGCTCATTTTTTGGCCAGGGCCCCAGCACATTGACGCCGCCCGTAGTCGCCACCGCCGAGTGGGTCCTCTGGGTGGGCATCGTCCGGCCCCACTCCGCTATCGGCATGCGCACCCCGCCGAGCACGAAGTCGCCTGGGCTCCCGACACCAACCAGGACTGCGAAACAGCCACAAACCGACAACCACCGGAACCAACTCACCAGCCTCCACAAAACCTGGGGATTGACGCTGCAACGAGACTTGAAGGACCTGCTGTGGAAGAAAGAACGTCCCGGCTGTCTCTTGGGCCAAGCGCTCCCACGGGCGCTAGGTGCAGCGCACCATCAAAGCTGTCGAGGTCCTTAGGTGGGTGGATTTCCCGGAGCCGGCCAGGTGATCCAGGTCTGGTGTACCCGAACCGCCAAAGGCAGGAAGCACGTTGAAATCGTCTACCTGGGTCTGCTCGTTGCCCATCCTCCAAGCTCGGCCCGAGGTCGTCGTTGACTGGATCCGCGGGCGCAGGGGAATCAGAGCCGACTCCACTGGGTCGAGACGCCTGAACGGGCTATCAAACTATTGACTCAACCAACCAGTTAAACTGACTTGTCGCCCCTTGTCCTGCAAAATAACCCTCCAAGTTTAGATTGGAGCCGTACGTCCTCCGTTGCTGGCAGGCCATGCCATGGTGGTGTCGTCTTGTTTTACAAGAAGGTTTGCAAGGGATAGCTTAAACAAGCGCGTCGTCAGCTATTTCGTCATAGATGATCATCAGCGTTGCTCCTCGGCTATAGAAAGAGGGACGGTGGCGCTGATGATCCATTCCCCATCTTCGGCGGATGTTGTGAGTGTCCCGCCAAGAGTTTCTAAACGCTCGCGCATGTTCAGTAATCCTGCTCCTGACGAAGGCACGTTGTCGTACGGCTGTCAATAATGGTGTTAGTTGAAAGCAGTTGAATTCGGTTCTCGTTCTGGGACACAGTTAATGTTGCGGGTCTTGAGGGATCTCCGTGTCAGAATTATATTGGCGGCAATTTCTCTTACAACGCGTGAAAGTATTAATGTTTGCGCCCGGGTTAATGAGACATTGTTGGCAATATGATAATTTACTGCGAATCCAGCCTGCTCAATGTCCTCTGTAACGAGTTTGACCGACGTCGAAATGTCCTGGACTTTCCGCATCGGTGTTGCGTCAATCGGAATTGAATCACCGGACTCCTTTTGGAGGGCGTAAGAGGAGAATTCGCAGTTCGTGCAATGCGTCGGCGCCCGTCGCGGCGATAGCGGAGAACTCAGTTCTCGCAGACGCGGGATAAATGAGATTGCTGGCTGAATAGCGAGCACGTAGTACGGTTTGCGACATAGAGTAGGAAATGAGGTCGTGCATTTCCTTGGCGATATCGCTTCGAATGCGGTTTAACTGGCTCTCCGTGGTGTATGCCCGGTGCTGCCAGAACCGTTCGATGCGATCAAGCATCTTGCCGAAGGAGATAAATAGGATTCCGGAAGTTAAGTATACAATCAGTCCCGTAGTGTTATTAACGTCAAATGCTTCCTTGTTCGAGTACATTATTGTTACGCAGGAAACTCCATTGATGAAATAGATTAGTAACGCTTTCTTGGTTGTTGTTAGAAGTCCGACGTAGAAATAAAACAGCATATTGCTGAAAATAGTGTCTGACATATAGACCCCTGGCGTAATTAGGAGCGTCAACCAGCAGCCGGAATAGGATATGATTGCACATCTAGGGAAGAGTGGTATTGCTGAACATATTATAGGTGCCAAGACAATGAATGGAATTTCTTGGGGCGCTAGTTGGCTGCCTGCGCTGGCGAAGGGGATGATGATGTTGGCCAGACCAAAGATGATGCTGGTTGTTGTGTAGATATGTATGGCTCCGGAGTTGTTTGCACTTAAAGGAGCTGAAATGCCTGGAAGGCCTTTGAAAAGATGAGGGAAATGGTGTGGTGTGATCAAGTTATCTCACCCGTCCTCGTGCTTAGAAGTAATGTTGCCGATCAACTCGTGTCGATTCTAAGCACGAGAGTACGCCAGTATCGACCGATCGGCCAAATACTGTTTCGGAGTGTCGTATTGTCCGACGAGTCTGGGTGTCGCGTTGTTCCCCAGGCTCCCGTTTTTTGGCGTGTTGTCCGCTTGGGTGATACCTCGCCCTTGGTGTAAACCCAGTTGTTTCGTGGGTACTGAGCCGCGAAGCGGCGTTCGCGGTACTGGCCTCGGTTTTTCCTCGGGAGACTGAGTTGAGTGTGTCTGCGTAGTTGCCGGTGGTGGTGCGAGGTGTGTGCCAACGTGCTCGATCAGGCTGTGAGCAGGAGTCTCGAACCGCTGGCAACTGCGTGTAGAACGGCTCAGTCAAGGACTTTGCTGGACGCTGGTATGGGGGAGTCCAGATCGATCTCGAAGGCCTCAGCGCCCGATGCGAGCAGCTGTTCGATGAGTTCCCTGATCCCCGGAAGTGGATTGAGGGAATGCGGTAGATGGGGCATGCGACGGTCAAGCGCCGACGGCCGTGCGCATCAGGAGAGGGACTCCCGACCCCAGTGCCTGGCCTGGCGGACGAGCCAGGATGGGTTTCTGAAGCGCGCCGCGTCTGTGACCGTAGCGTTGGGCGTGGTCAGTGCCTCGATGGCGGAGCTCAAAGAGGCTCACCAGTTGGAGGAGGCGTCGGCACAGGGATGCTGAACTTGAGAAACCTACGAATATCCCTTCCACAGGCCGAAACCAGACGTCACTCCGCCGTCCTGTGCCAGTGTGCGGGTCAGAAGTTCCAGCTCGTCTCAGGGTGAAGGTCCGCGTAGGTAGGGTCGATATCCTCGTCGATCGAGGTGTCGGATGCTCGCGCACGACGTGCTCGCGGTTAGGCGTGCATCTGGGACGATCGCTGACCAGGGTGTGGCGCGTCCAGATCGGTGGTCGACAATCGGGAGAAGGAGACGCGCGGTCGGCTCGGGCATCTTCCCCACCAGGCCGCGAACTGTCGACGCCTGAATTGTGCATTCCATGTCCCCAGGCTGTGGGAAGGTGTCGACCGTCGTCGGCACTCGGTGACCCTGAGCGCGGGGTGTACTGCACGAGCCTCAGGGTGTACCGGTTGGGAGCCGGGCTCCGAGACCACCGTCGGTGGCCCCTACAGATCCCCTGACCTTCTGGAGGCGCTGGAGGCTGAGCCAGCCCACCGGGATCGGGATCCAGAAGGTCACCAGGCGGTAGACGATCGCCGTGGACAGCGCCACCCCGTAGGGGACGCCGGCGGCGACGAGCCCCGCGGTCAGGGCGAGCTCGACCGGCCCGATACCACCGGGGGAGGGCACGATCGAGCCCACGGTGTTGGAGGCCAGGTAGGTGATGGCCAGGACCGCGAAGGGCACCGTGTAGCCGAAGGCCCACAGGCTCGCGCTGAAGGACAGGATGTAGGACAGGCTCAGCACGAGCGCGCCGCCCACCCCCAGGGCCAGGCGCATCGGGTTGGACATGACCCACACGAGCCGCGGCCACACCTGGCGATACGTGGGTTCGATCTTGGCCCACGCCCAGGTGCGCGCCTGAGGGATGACCAGGATGACCGCCGCCACCACGACGATGGCGCCGGCCGCGACCAGAACCCAGCCCGACGGCAGTGTCAGCCCCGTCGACTGGCCGGTCATCGGCCGCCAGCACCACGAGCAGCACTACCGTGACGATGAACTGGACCACCTGGACCAGGGCCACCGTGGCCACGCCGACCGCCGTCGGCACGCCCTTGCGGTTGAGGAAGCGCAGGTTGATGGCCGCCCCGCCCACGCCGGCCGGCGCCACCAGCGACACGACGGCGCTGGCCAGGTGCACCTCGGTGGAGCGCCACAGTGACAGCCGTTCGGGGCTGAAGGCCACCAGTGTGAGCCCGGCGCCCACGTAGGTCGCCACCGAGAAGGCCAGGGCCGCCAGCATCCACCAGATGTTGGCCTGCGAGACGGCGGCGGAGACCTGCTGGAAGTCCAGCTGGGCCAGCAGCGTCCACACCGCCACCAGGGCCACCACGGCCATGAGGACGGTGCGCGTGGAGAAGCGGTTGAGGCGGGCCGGCTCGGCGTCGGCCGTGGGGGTGAGGGCCACGAGAGCATCGCGCAGGTCCTGGAGGACCTGTCGGCTGGCGCCGCGTCGGCCCATGACCTCGCGGGTCTGACGCGGCAGCACCACCCGCTGGAGCATGGGGGCGATCGAGGCCAGCTGCGCGGTGGTCAGTGATCGGGAGGCGGCGTCGATGGCCCGCTCGGCGCCGACCGTCAGTGCCGTCAGGGCCAGGGCCTGAGCCAGGTCCACGCGGCGGGAGAGCTCGGAGGAGATGGTCTCGCCCGAGGCCCAGTCCAGGAGCCACAGTCGCCCGGACTCGTCGACGACGACGCTCGAGGCGTCGATGCTGCCGTGCGCCAGGCCCGCGGCGTGGGCCTGCTGGAGCTGGCTCCACAGCTGGTCGAGGACGTCGTCGTCGACCTCGGCCCCCAGGTCACGGATGGAGCGGGCGCCGACGACGTGGTCGGTCACCAGCAGTACCGACTCCGCGGCCTCGGCCATGCCCAGCAGACCGGGGGTGCGCACGCGGGCGCGGCGCGCCTCCATCGTCATGAGGGCGGCGTGCTCGGCGGCCGGCCGCAGGGACAGGTCGCGGGTGGGGGACAGGCCCTTGACGCGGATCTGGTCCCAGATGTTGGAGAGGAACCCGGCCACCTGCCGGTCGGCGTCGAGGAGGGTGACGTTGCGGCGCTCGCCGGCCGAGTCCCACACGGCGTACATCCGGTGGACCGAGGCCCGCTCCTGGGACAGGGCGTCGCTGGAGGCCTCGGCCAGCACGGCGGCCAGGTCGACGTCGGTGGCCGGCCTGATCGTGTTGGCGCCGGTTGAGTCGGCTGAGTCCGACGGCGTCGGGTCGAGGGGGGAGGCGGTCGGCGGGCTCGCAAGCGCGGCAGTTGGTTCCGCAGCCGGTTCGGTGGCTCGGCGCGGCGGTGTCGGCATCGTCGTCGGCGGGGACCTGGGGAGCCGGCGGCGCGATCGCGGCCGAAGCGGATACGGCGTCGTCCGTCGAGGCTCCCGCAGCCAGCGGGTTCTCGCGCACCTGCTCGCGGACCTGCTCGGTGTAGCCCAGGGGAGCGTCGGTGGTGACGACCCATGCGCGGGCCCCGGGGGCGCGGTCCATGCGGACCACACGCACGGCGTCGATCCCGGCCCGCCGCAGCGCGCGCACGAGCGTGACCCCGTGGGCCCGGCGGTCCTCCACGCCGAAGACGTAACGGACCAGCAGGCCGACGGAGCGGCCCAGCAGGAGGGAGAGCACCGCGCCCGGCAGCGTCAGGGCGCCGCGCAGGACGGCCATGCCGAGGATCACCCACAGGGCCGCCCAGCCCGAGCGCATCGTCGTCGAGCTGTTGCGGTCGCCGGCGCCCGTCAGCAGCCCGGCCATGGAGGCGAAGACGGTGGAGACGCCCAGCTGGGCGGTCCCCGAGGCGGTGACCGTCAGTCCCATGACCAGGGCCGTTGGCCCCCACATGACCAGGCCGGTCATCGCGGCGACGGCGACCGCGTAGCCGGCGATTCCCGACAGGACCGCCTGGCCGCAGGAGCGCCAGGAGCGGCGCAGGAGGCGGTCGAGCAGGACGGCCAGCGGCACGATGAAGGTGGTCAGGCCCTCAACGGCCTGCAGGGGGAAGACGAGGATGCGACGCAGTACCACCGCCAGGGCGTTCTGGACGTCCTGGGTGACGCCGGTCGTGGTCTGGCGGGCGTAGATCGCCAGGATGAGGACGGCGCCGATGCCCAGAAGGGTCAGGGTGAGGTCGAGCAGGTCCTCGGTACGGCGCAGGCGGTGCGCGGTGGTGTCCACCAGGAGCGTCGTCGAGCAGGGGGCGGCGGGGTCGGCACGGGGCGGGCTCGGACGCCGGCGCGACGCCGATGACCGGGATGCCCACCGGTGAGGTGGAGGCCGATCCGGCTGACGGCGTGGAGGCGGGTGAGGGGCGGCTGACGAGGCGGATGCTTCAGTGGCGGCGGTGGGCGGCGCTGCGGGCGGCTCGGTGAGCGCCGGGGCGTCGGTGAGGCCGGCTGACGACGAGGGTGAGCCGGGTGCCGCATCTGTCATAGGGCCGATTCTAGAAGTCAACCCTGTGCAAGCCCTCCTACGACGGGAGGACCCGCGTGTGTGAGTGATCGTTGTTCAAAGTAGTTTGCATAACAAACTCGATGGCCTTATCCTGGAGTTGGTTTGAAATGCAAACCACTTTGAGTAAGGGGGTTCATCATGAGTGCTGCGACTCAGCACCACGAGGTTCCGGCGGGACCTGAAGAGGCTCTCGCTGTCGTTGACGCCCAGCGGAGTACCTATCTCAAGCGCCATGAGATCAAGGCGGCTCCGCTCCTGACTGCCTGGGGGCTGGCCTGGCTGGTCGGTTATGCCGCGCTCGCCCTCTATCGCGAGCCGGACTATGACCTGCCGAGGGTGCCGTACCTGTTCTTCTGCGGCTGTCTCGCGGCGGCGCTGCTCTTCACCTTCGCCTACATCATCCCCAAGGCGCGCGGCGTTCGCGGTCGAAGCAGCCGCGAGGGAACCTACTGCGGCCTCGCCTGGACTCTCGGGATGTCGCTGGGTGCCGTCATCCTGAGCCGGCTGAACGTCCTCCTGGCCGCCGTCAACACGGGTCAGGCCAATGAGGTCGCCAGTGTGGTGTCCAACGCCGTGCCCTGCCTCGTCGTCGGCGTCATCTTCCTCATGAGCGCCGCACTGTGGGATGAGACGGTCATGGGGGTCCTGGGTGGCTGGATCCTTCTGGTCACCCTGGTGGTCACGATTGCCGGGATGCCCTGGGCCTGGTGGATCATGTCCGTGGCCGGTGGGGGCGGCATGCTGGTGGCCGCCGTCGTCAGTGTCGCGATGGGAACGAAGAGAGGTGTCTGACGTGGCCGAGAAGTCTCGGAGGTGAATGTGGAGGGGTCGGTGGGTTCCGGGACCTGGGCGGCGAAGCCGGTGGAGCCGGCTGCGCGGAGCCTCTGCGCCTCCGCCGCCTCCGCCGTCGACATCGATCCGGTCATTCACGCCCAGGCCCGTCTGCGGATCATGGCGACCCTGGCTGCCGTGCCCGTCGGCGACGAGCTGCACTTCCCGCGTCTGCGTGAGCTGCTGGACATGACCGCCGGCAATCTGTCCACCCACCTGTCCAAGCTGGAGGGGGCAGGGTATGTCCAGCAGAACAAGACCTACGCCGGACGCAGTCCCGCCACCTTCCTGGCGTTGACTCCTGAGGGGCGGGTGGCATTCGAGCGGTACGTGCGCAACCTGCGCTCGCTGCTCAATGCCTGAGGGCCGAGGTCGCTGACCTCGGCTGAGGGGTCGGGGTGCCTCATGTCAAGGTGCCCGCGAAGTGTCTTCGGTGCCTCATGTAGGAATGCCCGCCAAGTTGAGGGGTGGTTAGGAGGCTTTCCTGACTCGTACGCCTTTGTGGACGTCGGGCAGGATGCTTGGGAACTGGGCGAGTAGAGCTGGTCGGTCTTGTCCTCGGCCAGGCGGATGAGAACGTCCTGGAGCTCGATGATGCGGCGGGTGATAGAGGCGGGGTTGAGTGGCTGCGGTACGAGACCAGGTCAGTCCTCTGGGCCTTGGTCAGGGCGCTGGTGTCCAGCAGCCGGTCCAATGGGGTACGAGGAGCGTCGTAGAGGCGCTTACGCCTACCGGCCTTATCGGTGCCCCATCCGATGGGCTTGCGGGTGGGGGTCAGGAAGTTGAGCTTGACGTTGACCTGCTCCCAGAGACGGCCCAGGACCTCGCGCTCCTCGCTGGTGTCGTAGCGGTAGTAGAAGGCGTAGCGGCACCAGGTGGCTGTTCTTCGACCCTGATGGTGGCCTGGTCGTTCTTCCTGTAGGGGCGTGAGCGGGTGAAGTAGATGTCCAAGTCCCCGGCCCAGCGCACCACGCTGTGGTTGATGAACTCTGAGCCGTTATCGAAGTCCATGCCCAAAACGGGGAACGGGACGCATCCCACGGCGGCGTCCAGGGCGGAAATGATGTCTTTCAGCGTTGTTTCGGATTGAGCGAGTGAAGGTCCACCCCGTGAGCACGTCGGTCATGTTCACAGTCCGGGTGAACTCTCCTTTGAGGGTCGGCCCGCAGTGGGCGACGGTGTCGACCTCGAAAAACCCAGGTTCAGCCTCGATCTCGTCACCGGCCTTGCGGATCTTGATGGAGCCATGCAGCAACGGACCGGCCTTTGGTCGTCGACTTGCCCCGCAGTGCCGGCAGCCCGCACCGGGCGAGGTAGTGGTCAATGGTCGCCGCACTCATGGCCACCAGCTCGTCTCTGACGGCTGGGGTGTAGCGCGGCTCGTCGTCGAGCTCACCGCTCGCCTCCAGCAGGTCCAGCAGCACCGGCATGGACTCCTTGAGGTACTTGCCGCACTGCCTGCCGCTGGCGGCCCACACTCGCTGGAGCACCTTCAAGGCGTCGTAGGAGTACCTGCGGCTCTCAGCCCTGCGCTCCTGCCGACTTTCGGCGACCCGGTGGCGCTGTGCGGCCACCAGGCGTCGCGCGCGTTATCCCTGACTCCAGCCAGTGACTGCGCAGACCCTCATCAAGGATCCATCCTTGTCCTTCTCGACGCCCTGGTGTACACCCTGGCGTACTTTCCCGTGATCTCGGCCCTGGCCTGCATCGACAACCCACTTCCCATGCCCACCACGGTCCACGAGCTTCGCGGGCAGTCCTACATGAGGCACCGAGCCTCCTACGCGGGCATCCTTCATGAGTCTCGTCGGGGGTTTTATTAACCGAGTGGTTGACGTAAGATGTGAAGCAAGTCTCACACGCGGGTGCCGATGCCGGTGCCGCCATGAGACGTCGTCGCAAGGGTCGATCGGTACCCGCCGGTCGGCAGGGCATCGGGGCGGACGGGCTGTCCGCCCCGCACCTCTTGTCACCATCTCCGACAGATCCCCGTCACCGTGGACAACCCCAAGGACGTGCCATGCCTCTCAGCTCCAAGACAACGCAGACCAACGTGCAGAACCACCTCTGGCCCGGTCGGCAGGCCGATCGCCGGATCAACCGGCGCACCCTGCTCAAGGGCGTGGGTGGGCTCGCCGCCGCTTCCCTCGTAGGGGGCGGCGCCGTCGTCGCTGGATCGGCCCCGGCGCAGGCCGCCCTCAATGTGGCCCAGCACGAGGACGGCGGCCGCATGCAGTACTACAAGCTGGTGACGCCGTCGATCGGCTGGCTGCCCCGCGTCAACGTGCTGCTGCCCGACGGCTACGACGCCACGCGCCGCTACCCGGTGCTCTACCTGCTGCACGGCGGCGGCGAGGACTACTCGACCTTCGACACGAAGTACGACATCCGCAACCACACCGCGGGACGCGACCTCATCGTCGTCATGCCCGACGGCGGCAAAGCCGGCTGGTACTGCGACCCCGAGTCCTCCAACGTGGGGCCGCGCAACTGGGAGACCTTCCACGTGGACGAGCTCATCCCCTGGGTGGACGCCACCTTCAGCACCATCGCGCAGCCCGCCGGGCGCGCCGTCTCCGGCTTCTCCATGGGCGGTTTCGGGGCCCTGAAGTACGCCGCGAAGCATCCCGAGCTCTTCGGGTCCGTCTCCTGCCACTCGGGGCCGGCCGACCTGCGCATCCAGGACGGCGCGGTGGTCCACTGGGCGAACTTCACCGCCGGTGCCACCGACCTCAAGGGCGGCACGATCTACGGGATCCCGTGGGACCAGGTGCGGGTGAGCGCCGACAACCCGGTCGAGCACGTGGAGAGCTACCGTGGCAAGCGCATCTTCCTGGTGTCCGGCACTGAGAGCGATCGCTACGAGAGCGTCGTCCTGCCCAGCCAGCGGAGCTTCGAGAAGGCGCTCGACGGCGCCGGCATCGGCTACGAGCACTACGAGGACACCGGTGCCCACATCGTGCGCTGGGGCCGCGTCCAGCAGGACATCGACTCCATGCTCAACTTCCTGACCAAGGCCGGGTGAGGGTCAGGCGACGGTCAGGCGATCGCCGGCTGAGGTCGGGGCGGCGCCGGATAAGCCCCTTGTCTTGGACACGATTCGCCTGCCAGGTGGAGCAAACGCACTGGATAGTGCCTGGAGATGCACGGAACTGGGTGACTCCCGGGCGGTGTGGTTGGCGACTGCGTTTTTCATCGGGAACGTACTTTTCCCGCAGATGACTGAGATCTGCCCTCAGTCATCTGCGGGAAAACGCAGTTCTGGATGGAAATATAAGTTCTCGACGGCGCTGGGCGGGTGCACTGGGCCGAGCTGCTGAGCGCGCGCCGCCGGTGCGGCGTGAGACGAGGGCCAGCAGGCCCCACAGGACGGCACCCAGACCCACAATGGAGACCACGAGAGGAAGCATGCTCGCCGCGTCCAGCTTCCCGGCCGTCGACATGGCTGACGATCCCAGGGTCAGGGTCTTGCTGAGGATGCCCTGAGGGACGGCGTATACCAGCGGGTTCTGACTCGCCCCGAAGCCGAAGCCTACGACGCAGCCGACGAAGGCGACCGCCACGGGCGCGGCGAAGGATCTCATGAGCATGCTCAGAAGCGACTGCACCGCGACCAGCGGCGCCGCTCCCACGACCGCAAGAAAACCCGACACGATGAAGGCCGTAGGCATCGCGGGTCCCAGCCCCATGACGAGTGACCCCGAGATCCATGCCAGGACCACGAGGATCGCCTGCATTGCCAGCACGGGTACGAAAATGATCAGGGTCTTGGCCAGCGCCACGGCCGTGGGAGAGTGGGGGGTGGTACGCATTGCGTTCCAGCTCGTGCCCCGGTGCTCCACCCGCCACACGGCGGAGGCCAGCAGGGCCACCCCCAGCGGGCAGAACATCATCGAGTAGAAGAGCGTCATCTGGGAGGTGAGGGACACCCAGTTCTGGGGGATGGTCTCTCGGTTTCCGTAAAGGTTGAAGGTGCCGGTGATGACGGCCAGCAGTGGTACCAGAACGGCCACCACCCATGCCGAGGAGCGCTTGAGCTTGATGGCCTCTGCGATCAGCAGGGAGACGAAACCACCGTGTTCCCTGCCGGATGCCGCCGGGCCAACGGGGCGTGACAGTTTGCCGGCGGAGGCGGCCGTCATGGTTGAGACCGGTCCAGTGGCTGCAGTGGGCAGGGTGCCGTTGGTGATGGTGGAAGAGTTCATGGGGATCACCTCTCGATCCGGTCGAGCCGGCGGGTTGCGGCAGTGAAGATGACGGCGGTCAGGACGAGAAAGCCCACGATCCAGCCCATGGGGACCTGGACGTACTCGTGGACGCCGTGGCCGTCCACCATGGACACCTTGGCGGGCGTGATGACGGCGTAGTAGCCCCAAGGCAGCAGCCGCGCCAGCATTGGCGGGGAGAGCAGCATGTAGACGCCGATGAAGCCGCCTAGAAGTCCCGCGCTCATGACGACCAGCTGGTTCTCCACCACGGCTGCGAGCCACAGGTGGTAGGCGCACATCGCTGTGTTGACCAGGGCGAGCAGAAGCGTGTAGGTGACCCAGGGGCCGACGTCGAGCGGGAGGGAGAGTCCCACCATCCGTGCCACGGCGATGAGGGCGACACTCTGAATGACGGCCGCGGGAACAATGAGGAGCGTCAGCGCGGCGAGCTTGACCCGGCACAGGGCACCGGGCGTCAGGCCCGACGTCGATGCCAGGTTCCATCCGGCCCCGCTGTGCTCGATATCGGTCTGCCGGCTGGCGAGGACCGCCACGAAGATCGGCTGCGTCAGGGCGTTGAACAGGACCATGGCCAGCAAGAGGCTCGCCCACGGCTTGGCGGCCGGGTCGGCGAGGGAATGAATTTTCGACTGGCTGAACAGGGTCGATGCTGCTCATCGCCACCGAGGCGATGACGAGCAGGGACTGTGATCAGCAGCACTCGCAGCCGGCGCATCTTGAGGAGCTCGACGCCGACCGACCTGAGGAAGCCGGGCGCTGTCCGGGGTACTGCGGGGCCGTGTGCTGACGGCGCAGGCCTCGCTGGAGCCGGCGATCCCTGGCTGCGGCGGGGGCTGGGAGGGCGGTGCTGACGAGAGTGCGGCGCTGGTCATCACAGCACACCTCCCGGGCCGGTGAGGTCCATGAAGACGTCCTCGAGGCTCTGGGCCTCGCGGCGCACCTCGTGCAGCTCGACGCCTGCGGCGGCCAGCCGGCTGATGAGCTCGGCGACGGCGCTCTTCGACATCCCCGGAATGCGTACGCCCTGTGGTGTCAGCGTTGGGCTGGCGACAGTGTCGGTGACAGGAACGGCGGCCGGGTTGGGGAAGTCGGCCGCCGTTGACGCCGCGAGTGCCTGCGCCGGTACGAGCCCAGCCAGGATCTGCGGGTTCAGGACGGCCTGCGGCGTCGGGGTGTCGATGAGGATGTCCGGCACCGAGCGCTCCATGAGCTCGGCGCGCGTGCCCTGGAAGACGAGGCGACCGGCCGACAGGATGCCGAGCGTGGAGGCCATGCGGTCGATCTCGTCGAGCAGGTGGCTGGAGACCATAACGGTGACGCCTCGCCGGCGAGCTCGACCGGGAGGCGGCACCTCCTCGATACCGGCCGGGTCCAGGCCGTTGGTGGGCTCATCGAGAATGAGCAGCTCGGGCTCTCGGGCCAGCGCCAGCGCGATGCCGAGGCGCTGTTTCATGCCCATGGAGTAGGTGCGCACCAGGCGGTCCTTGTGCTCGGTCAGGCGCACCAGTGCCAGGGCGCGGCTGATCTGCTGGTCGCTCAGCTCCCTGCATCTTCGCCGCGATCCGCATGTTCTCCGCGCCCGTGAGGGTGGCCGTAGCCGGGTGGGTTCTCGATCGCTGGAGCCGGTGCGCGACATGATCTCGGCGCGTGTGGCCGGGGTGAAGGGTCGCCCGAGCACGCTGATCGCCCGCGGGTGGGCGCCAGCAGTCCAGCAGCATCTTCATCGTGGTCGACTTGCCCGAGCCGTTGGGGCCGAGGAAGCCGTAGACGCTCCCGCGTGGTACCACGAGGTTCAGGCCCTCGACAACGGTGCGCTGGCCGAAGGTCTTGGTGAGGTCGCGGGTCAGGACGACGGCGTCGTCGGCCGCCGCGGCGAGAGGGGCAGCCGCCTGAGAGTGGGGAGCCGGCTGGGCGGGTGCGACGCTGGGGAGACGACGCCGGGTGCTGGAGCGCTGGCGTTGGGGCGTAGCCGGAGGAAGGGCTGCTGGGCGCTCCCGTGCCGGGGTATCCGGGCGGGTCTGGGACGCTTGGACCGGCTGGGGAGCGAGGCGGGTGCGGTCTGGAGTCGCTGGGCGGCCGGTGGTGCCAGAGTGCCGGAGGGTGTCATCGGAGGCTGTGATAGTGCGGTCGGTGCTGGTGGGAAGCGGTGTGAAGTAGTCATGGGATTAGCCTGCTCGCCCTGGTCCGGGCGATCATCAGCCCGTGGTCTGCTTCTGGAATCGTCGGGATGGCGCGGTTCATACCCGGGTATGAAATCCCTGCTCGGACCTCCGGGGCGTGCTGTCACGGCGGTACGGTTCGGGCATGAGAAAACGTCGAGGCGTCGAGGCTGCGCAGGCGGGATCGGTGGAGACCGTGCCGACGTCGGCCGGGCACCTGCCGCAGGCGGGTCCGATTCCGGCCGCCTGGCGCTACTCGCGGTCGGGTCCGTGGACGACGGCGTCCGACGTCGTCATCGCCCTCGCCTTCCTCTTCCTGTCTCTCATCGGTCGGTCGGAGGCGGCAGACGGGCCCACTCGGGGCATAGCACCGGCGCTCTATTTCCTTCTGGTGGTGGCTTGTGCGCTGGCCATGGTGGTGAGGCGTCACTCCCCGCTGTTCTTCGTCATCGTGGCCGGCATCTGCCTGAGCGTGCACTTCGTGGTGTTCACCGATTTCTCCATCTTCTTCGTCGTGACGGGCTTGATTGCGGTGGAGACAACGCAGTCCCGCCTGGAGGCACCGTGGCGGTGGGTGGGGCTCGTCCTCGAGCTGGTGGGGGCGGCCGCCGCGACGACGCGGGCGCATGAGCTCATCGGTGACCAGGTCCACGCGGGTGCCGGACGGCTCATCCTTCTCACCAACGCCTGGCTGCTGGTCTCGGTGGCGGCCTTCGTCGGTGCCGCGCGCCGTCGCAGCCGTGACCGCTACAACCAGGCCTTCGAACGGGCCGCGGTGCTCGAGGCGCAGCAGGCCGCTGAGCGGCGTCTCGCGGTCATCGAGACCCAGCAGCGCATCGCCCGCGACGTCCATGACCTGCTCGGACACAGCCTCACCGTCATCGCGATGCAGGCAGAGGGCGCCCGCGCTATCCTGGCCACCGACCCGGCCGCCGCCGACGAGGCCCTGGCCGTCATCGGAGAGACCTCCCGCCGTTCCGTTGACGAGGTGCGCTCCCTGGTCGACATGCTGCGTTCCGACGTCGGCGGCGGCGCTGCCGACGACGTCGATACCGGCGCTGACCCTGACGATCGCACCAGCAGCGACAGCGATACCGGCTCCAGGGGCCACCGGCGACACCGTCGATGCCGAAATCGGAGCCTTGGCCGGAAGCGGCGTGGCGGCATCGGGTCATGAGGATCGCCTGGAGCTTCTGCGCGAACCGGTGCGTCAGGCGCAGCGCGCAGGACTTCCCGTCACCCTGGAGACCGACCCGACCGACCGGATCCCCGCGGCGACGGCGCAGGTCCTCCACCGGGTGGTCCAGGAGTCGCTGACCAACGTGCTGCGCCACGCCCCCGGGGCGGACACCAGAGTCTTGCTGCGCACCGAGATGGGCTGTGTCGCCCTCGTCGTCGAGAACACCCCGGCTCCGCACCCGCCGGGGCCTCAGGACGTCCGACGCGCACGTCGGTGATGGAGAAGACGGTCCTGTGCACCGCGGCTTCGGCCTCATCGGCATGCGCGACCGGGTCACCGACCTCGGCGGCTCCTTCACCGCCGGGCATACCCCCGAGGGCGGATGGCGGGTGAGGGCAGAGCTCCCCGCCTCCCCAGAGTGAGAACCAATCGATCTGATATGGCGAACCTCGCAGGGCGCTGTCGGCACTTCGTCGACACAAAACCCCACAGGCTGAACCCGGAGAGCGGATACTTCCGGTGAGTCGACGTCAAGAAGGGGAGGCGCCTGTGATCCGCCTGGGTCTGGCCGATGACGAGCCGCTGTTCACCATGGGGCTGGCCATGCTGCTGGGGGCGCAGCCGGATATGGAGGTCGTCTGGCGGGCTGTCGACGGCAACGATGCTCTCATGCGTAACGACGCCGACCCTGTCGACGTTCTCCTGCTCGACGTGCAGATGCCGGGGCTCGACGGTCTGGCCGCCACCCGCGAGCTCATGGCCCGCGGCATCACCGGGCGGGTCGTCATCCTGACCACCTTCGACACCGACGGCTACGTCATGGGCGCCATCGAGGCCGGTGCGGCCGGTTTCCTGCTCAAGAACACCCCGCCCCAGGACCTCATCACCGCGATCCGTACCGTCCACGACGGCGACTCGGTCATCTCCCCCGGGCCCACGCGTCGGCTGCTCACCGCCGTGCGCACCGGCCAGGTCAGCGGCACCCTCGGCAATGACGCCGGCGCCGGACGCCACGCCTCCGAGGACTCGGTCGAGGCGGTCCGGGCGGCGGAGGCCTCTCAGCAGGTCGCCGCCTTGACCCAGCGCGAGCGCGAGATCCTGGCGCTCATCGCCCTGGGCCTGACCAACCAGGAGATCTGCGACCGGGAGTGGCTGTCCATGCCCACGGTCAAGACCCACGTGAGCCACCTGCTGTCCAAGACCGGCTGCCGCGACCGGGTCCAGCTGGTGCTGCTGGCTCTGCGCGGCGGTGTCGTCGACCTCGACGACGTCCTGGGTCGGGCGTGAAGGCGAGAGTTCAGGACGCCTGTCGCTGCACCAGGACGGCCACGGTGCGTGCAGGCACCGAGATCGTCCCGCTGGCGCGGTCGAAGCCGGTGCGGCGCACCACCTCATCGGCCCCCTCGGCCTGGATGGGGGAGAGGCGGAAGTCCCGGCCCACCAGCTCGGGCAGCGGCTGGGTGAGCGTCTGCCCTGAGGCGTTGATGACCACCAGGACGGCGTCGAGCTCGGGGTCCACATCGTGCCCGCCCCGGGTGTCGTCGATGAGCATGACGATGACCCCGGCCGGCGCCCCGAAGCCTGCGCCCGGGAAGGTCAGCTTGTCCTGAATGAGTCGCGTGGACCCCAGGCTGAACAGCGGTGTTGAGGCACGCAGCCGCAGGAGGTCCAGGGCCTGGGATCGGGCCGCTGCGATCTCCTCGGGCGAGGGCCTCAGCCAGTCGTCCTGCAGCAGCGGCCCCTGGATCGCCCAGGAGCTCTCGTTACGGCTGGCCGGTGGCAGGCCCCGGCCGAAGCCGTTGAACTGCCCCGAGAAGTCGATGGCGTTGAACCAGTCCCCGGAGTTGTAGGAGTCCCGGTCCAGGGACTTGCTGCGCAGCAGCTCGGTGCCCGCGCTCCAGAAGGCCGGCGACTGCGCCAGCGTCACCGTGGCCAGGCACACCGTGTTCATCCGTACCCGCTCGGCCACCGGCATGCCCTGGGGCAGCTTGTAGGCCAGGAGGTCGTAGAGCGTCTCGTTGTCGTGGGCGTCGACGTAGTTGACGTTCTCCTGGGGGTGGGAGGCGAAGGCGGCCGGAGCCCCGTTGTGGATGAGGTCGATCCCGCGGCGCACCGTCCCGTCGGAGACCGTCATGACATAGTCCTTGAGGTTGCCCGCCAGGCCCAGGCGCACCAGGTCGGTGCGGTGGGCCAGGTCCGCCGACTGCTCGTTCCAGCCGCGTGGTCCAGGCCGCTGGGCTGGGTGAGCAGGCCGGTGCCGAAGCCCTGGAAGACGCGGTGGTCGGGGTCGAAGGCGCCGCCGCCGTGGACGGCGTCGCGCAGGCGGTCGTTGAAGGCGCCGATCCCGGTGCCGTCGAGCTGGCCCTGGGTGGCCTGCACGAACAGGGCGTTGCCCGCGACCTCCCCGAAGTTCCACCCCTCCCCGTACAGGTAGACGGAGCGGCCGTCGACGCCGTCAGTCTCCATGGTGAGCTCGTCCAGGGCCGCCCGCACACGTTCCATGACGGCGCGCGGGTGGTGGCCCATGAGATCGAAGCGGAAGCCGTCGACCCGGTACCAGCGCACCCAGCGCACCACCGAGTCGACCATGAGGCGCTCGCACAGGGCGTTCTCGGTGGCCGTGTTGGCGCAGCAGGTCGAGCTCGTCACCCGCCCGACGGCGTCGAGCCGGTGGTAGTAGCCGGGAACCACCCGGTCCAAGACGCTGCGCGGGTCCTGCCCACAGGCGGCTGTGTGGTTGTAGACCTGGTCGAGAACCACCTGGAGCCCCAGGTCGTGCAGGGCCCCCACCATCTCGCGGAACTCCACGATGCGCGCTCCGCCGTCCTGGTGGCCCTCAGTGGCGTAGGAGCCCTCGGGCGTGCCCCAGTGGAGGGGGTCGTAGCCCCAGTTGTAGGCGTCGTCGTCGGCCACCTCCGCGACGGCGGCCTGCTGATCGGCCGAGGCCGGGTGCGCCCCGACGGGAATCCGCGGGGAGCGCTGGGATCCGCGGTGCTCGGGGATGGTGGCGATGTCGAAGGTGGGCAGCAGGTGGATCGTGTTCATGCCGGCCTGTGCCAGCTCGGCCAGGTGGCGCACGCCCGCGGAGCCGGCCACGGTGAAGGCCCGGTAGGTGCCGCGCAGCTCGGGCGGGACGGTCTCGTCGGCGGCGGAGAAGTCCCGCAGGTGAAGCTCGTAGATGCTGCGGGCCGAGTCGTTGCGGACCGCGGGAGCAGGGGCGTGGGCCCACTGCTTGGGGGACAGACGCGGGTCGGCCAGGTCGACGGCGACCGAGCGGGTCGAGTCCGTTGTCAGCGCCGTCGAGTAGGGGTCGGTGACGATGTTGGTCTCCACCTGCAAGGTGGAGGGCACGTAGACCCGCACCTCCCACAGGTACTGGCAGCCGGCCGCAATGGGGGCGTCCGCGGTTCCGCTGGTCTCTCGCTCATCGGCGTCGGCCGGCTGGTCGGGGTGGTTGCCGACGACCCAGCGGCCGTCGGCGGTGCGAACGGCCGGGGTGCGTCGCGGTGGGCCGGGAAACCTCCGGCACCGAACCCAGCGGGTCGCCGGTCTCCCAGGTCAGGAGGGTGACGGCCTGGGCGGTGGGTGCCCACAGGGCGAAGGAGGGGCGGCCATCGTGGAAGGTGACGCCCAGCTCGGCGCGGGTGGCGGCATCGGCGTAGAGATGGTCCAGGAGAATGGCGGTCTGCATCCCGGTGAAGGCGTCGAGGCCGGGCACCGCCGATGTCGGCGGTCTCGGTGGGGTCCGGAAGGCCGACGTACTGGGCGATCGCGACCTGTCCGGTCAGGGCGGAGGTGACGGCGTCGTCGTCGAGCAAGGGGGCGCCGGTGGCATCTGTCGCGCTCAGGGCGATGTAGCCCTCCAGATGGGGGTGGGTGGCGAGGACCTCGCTGGGCAGGTTCCCGATGATGCGCAGCGGTGTGGACGCTGGAGCGGGCATGCCGTCCGCGCCCAGGATGCTGCCGTGGACGGCCGCTGCGCCGCCGTCGGGGGCCGTGATGAGACGTAGAGCAAGGCCGGAGCCGGGGACGGGGTCGCCGGCGTCTGTGACGACTGACTTCGCGGTCCATCCCCCTGGGAAGCAGGGACAGGGGCCAGGCCAGAAGGGTGGGGGTGACCCAGTAGGCGCGCTGCTCCTCGCTGCCCGCCACGGGTGGGAAGGCCGCGGTGGCGTCGAGTGTGCAGGTGATCGAGTAGGTGAAGGTCATGGAGGTGTCCTTCCGAACGGAGGCGTCGTGCTGGGGCACCTCCGGTCCCTGCCGGTCGTGTCGCGGGCGGCCTCGTGGGGACGGGTCGGGAGTGGGGCCGCTCACCTCGTAGTCTCTCTCGGGCGGAGGGCCCCTGTCACCCTGACGATGAGGCTTGTTTTCCCCAAGTTCCGGCTCGGCGCCCGCCGGCATCTTGCGCCCGCCAAGCATCTCTCGTGCTTGCCCGCCAGTGGCCCATTACCTTGTCGGTGGCCCTGGCCCAGCCCTCGGCCTCAACCGCAGGTAACCACCAACAAGGTAACGAGGGAGGATGATTTCTCTCCTGATTCCAGGACTAGTTTGTGGCTCGTCGGTCGACGGTCTCGGAGACAAGGATGACTAATCCTCAGAATGCCGCTGTTTCCTGCGAAAAGTTAATATCTGTGTTTGCCGAGTTATGTCGTTTGATTGCATCGATATCCCTTGAGCATTGTTGATGTTGTTGGCGGCAGTATAATGCAATGAAAGTCATTGTCGCTTCTTGGTTTTGGAGTGCACCCAAAGTAGCGAAATAATATAACCCCGTTTTTGAGTAATCTCATTCTACCCAAGTCCATCAGTGCATGTATCTACAGATTCTTGGCCACTTTGCTGAAACTTGATTTTTACGCAGGTGTCACCCTCGGCGCTGATCATGTTCGACCAAGTGTTTTGCCCAGAATTATCACCATCGAATCGGCGTGCGGTCGTTACCGGGTCTCCCGGAGATCCTTTACGCCATACCGTCAGCCTATTCTTGGCTCCGGTTTCCCCTTCCCATTTCACCCAGTTAGAACGACATTTTGGTGAATACACGAGGGTGAGAGTTCCGCCTCCTTCTTCCATCTGAACGGGAATGGTTCTAACGGTCATGTGATCACTGTAGCAGTTCGTTCCATAAGGGTCTTTATTTCGGCAAGATTCTTCATTGCAAAACGGAGAATTCGCTTGCTTCTCAATGACGTATACAAGGGCTGACGAGGCTATTAGGCACAAAACCACAGTAAGCGCCGAACCTAAAACAAGGCATGCGGCGATCCGGGAAACCATCCGTCCTCTTGCGGCGTTATTTTTGAAACTGAACTTTCTTCTGGTGAAAATCATTTGCGACTACACCCAAATCTATTAATAGTAGACGCCGCTAGAGTGCGTGCGTAATTAATTAACGTGATATATTTCATTTTTCTTCTACCGCCGATGGCGGCGCGATAATAGCGCCAGAAAAAGCATGGGATAACGACCGCTCCGAGTAATATGTAACCGAGAATTAGTGCACTAATAATATTTCGGCAATCCTCGAGTTTTGTAACCGGAGTCGCCGGAGCTGCCTGACGTGCTATATCAAGTGCCTTGTCGACGCGTTCCATCATTGAATAAGCGATTTCTAGAAATGATGACATCAGCATTACCCAGGCTAGGAGTGACCCTATAATTGTTGCGGACGATACCAGGCGTGCTGTATTTCTAGGGGCATGCAGGTCTTGTTGGAATCTATGCATTCTAGTTCTCTGTGCGGTTATGCTGCGGCGTCGAACTGCCCTAAATGTCATAATTGTTTCCCTTTCACTTAACTCTAGTGCTCGTGTTTACGCCACAACTCCTTACGCTCGCTCCAAAACTATCATACGGTATATAAGTGCCCATATCAATGGGTGGTACCCTTATTTTTTACGTACCATTATGTAGTTCCACTAATGGGGTGTGTGCGTTTGTGATGACAACTTATGAACCCAACATATCTGGCGGTTGGCGGGCGTCCGTCGCTCGCCGGGGTGTTGTTTGCGCGGTATCGTAGTCGTGTGGCTAACGAACGTTCACCTTCGACGCGGGACAGGCTGCTCGACGCAGCTTTGGAGCGGTTCTCCCGGGACGGCTGGGGCGGCACTTCCATCCGCGACCTGGCCCGCGACGTCGGCGTGCGCGAGGGCTCGGTCTACAAGCACTTCGCCTCCAAGCAGGCGATCTTTGACGCCCTCGTCGACCGGGCCGACGCGCGCATGGCCGAGGTCGCCGCCTCCCTGGGCGTCTCGGTGGCCTCGCCCGACGCCGCCCTGCCCGGCTACCTCGGCATCGGCGAGGATCGGCTGGTAGCCGTCGCCGAAGGGTTCTTCGACGCCGTCCTCCACGACCCCGAGCTCGCGGCCCTACGTCGGCTGTTCGTCGTCAGCCAGTACCGCGACCCCGAGATCGGGCGCCGCTTGCGCCACTACTGGATCGAGCAGCCCATCGCCTTCCAGGTCGAGATCTTCGCCGGGCTCATCCGCGTCGGCGAGTTCCGGAGCGGTCTCGACCCGCAGGCCACGGCGCTGGCCTTCTTCGGGCCGATCCTCGCTCTGCTTCAGCTCGCCGAGTCCGGTGATGACGCCGAGGAGCGCGCGCGAGCCCTGTTGCGGGCCCATGTGCGCCACTTCGGGGCTACCCATCGCCGTCAGATGCCGGAAGCGGCGGGGTCGGCGGTGTTGGATCAGGTGACCGAGACGTTGGATGAGGCGACGAAGCCATGAGTTGGTACCGCGCGGTAGTGAGGATGGTCTTCGCCGTCGCCTTCCTGGGCGGGGCGCTGGTCCACCTCTACTTCGGGCTCTTCTCGCCGCACAGCTACGCGCCCTTCGCCGACACGGTCCTATGGCCCTGGCTCGCAGAGCTGTGGAGGGGCTTCATCATGGCGAACATCGGCTGGCTGAGCCTGCTCACGGCCGTCTTCGAGCTTGCGGTTAGCCTCGGGCTGTTCGCCCGTGGGTGCGCACGAAGGGCGGCAGTCCTGGCGGCGCTGGGGTTCTTCGCCTTCATCCTGGTCCTGGGCTACTCCTGGCCGGCGGACGGCTGGTGGGAGGACTTCCTCAAGAACCGCGCCGGCACCCTGGTCATGGCGGCCACGCTGGCGCCGCTCCTGCGGGCGCCGGACCGGTCGCGCCGCGCCTAGGCGCAGGGCCGGCCCACCCAGAATGTGGGGCAGACCGGGCCCGACCGTCGAGTCCCGGCGGCAGTGGGCCGCCTCGCCTACTCACTGTCCGCGGGCGGGTCGACAACGTCGGACGGCTCGGCGGTGCCGTTCTTGCTGCCACCCTCCTCGCCGTCCTTACGCGGCCGACACCGCCCGCGCATGGGGGCGGCCTTGACGCCGCGTCCAGCGTCGTCGAGCGCGCGGTGCAGCAGGACCTCGATCTGCGCGTTGACCGAGCGCAGGTCGTCCGCCGCCCACTTGGCGATGGCCGAGTGGACGGCGGGGTCCAACCGGATCAGGGCCTGCTTGCGCTCTTTACCGGCCACGGCTCAAGCGTAGAGGGAGCCGGTGTTGACGACGGGCTGGGTGCGCTGGTCGGAGCAGAGCACCACCAGGAGGTTGGAGACCATCTGAGCGCGGCGCTCGTCATCCATGGTGACGATGTCGTCGGCCTCGAGGCGCTTGAGGGCCTGATTGACCATGGTGACGGTACCCTCGACGATCTGCTCGCGGGCCGCGATGACGGCGCCGGCCTGCTGGCGCTGGAGCATCGCCTGGGCGATCTCGGGCGTAGGCCAACGAGGAGATGCGCACCTCGACGATCTCCAGGCCGGCCAGCGCCACCCGCCGCGACCTCGGCCGCCGTGCTCGGTGGAGACGACGTCCGTGCCTCCGCGCAACGAGGTCTCGCCCGGGCCTGGCTCGTCGTAGGGGTGGGTGGTGGCCACGTGGCGCAGCGCGGACTCGGCCTGGGTCTTGATGAACTCCTCGTAGGCCTCGACGGCGAAGACGGCCCGGGCGGTGTCGGCCACCTGCCACACGACGATGGCGGCGATGTTGACGGGGTTGCCGTCCAGGTCGTTGACCTTGAGCTCGTTGGTCTCGAAGTTGTGGGATCTTGATGGAGACCTTCCCTGCCGGCGGTCAGTGGCGGACGAGCACGAGGCCCGTACGGCGCACGGTGCCGATGTAGCGGCCGAGAAACTGGCGCACGCTGGTCTCCACGGGAACCACGATGGTGAAGCTGTCGAACAGGGGGAGGGCGATGAGGAGCTCGACGCTCCTGGCGACGATGCGCAGCACGGCTCCCGGCCGATCGGTCCCTGCGGCGACGAGGCCGAGGACGATGAGGGCCGTGGAGGTGGCGGTGAGCGCCAGGATGAGGAGCAGAGCGAGGAGGGCGGGACCGGAGCCCGCGGCCAGGGCCGGCTTCTCCGTGATGTCGACGCGGCTGGAGGCGTGTCCGGGGGCATTGGCGGACTGGTCCAGTGCGTCGGTAGGGAATGGGAGTGGGGTCGGACAGCTGGGTGGCCGGATATTGATGTCTCCGTCAGGGTCCTACGCTCGGGGCATGGCTCGCTACGCGCCCGAACCTGACTCGCCCTCGTTGTTCGACGATGCCGGCCCTGACGGCTCCGGCCTCGTCGACGACCCGGCCCGCCCGTTGGCCGACCGGCTGCGCCCGCGGGCGCTCGACGATGTCGTCGGTCAGGACCAGCTGCTCGCCACTGACGCCCCGCTGGGTCGCATGGTCGGCTCCGGCCGCCTGTCCTCGATCATCCTGTGGGGCCCGCCGGGCTGCGGTAAGACGACGGTCGCCCGGCTCCTGGCCGACCGCACCGGCCTGGTCTTCGAGCAGGTCTCGGCGACCTTCTCCGGGGTGGCCGACCTGCGTAAGGTCTTCGCCGCCGCGGCCCGCCGCCGCGAGATCGGGCAGGGAACGCTCCTGTTCGTCGACGAGATCCACCGCTTCAACCGCGCTCAGCAGGACTCCTTCCTGCCCTACGTCGAGGACGGGACGGTCGTCCTGGTCGGTGCGACCACCGAGAACCCGAGCTTCGAGCTCAATGGCGCTCTCCTGTCGCGCTGCCAGGTCATGGTCCTGCGCCGCCTGGACGAGGCCGCCCTGACCGAGCTGCTGGCGCGCGCCGAGTCCCTGACCGGTCGCGCCCTCGCCCTGACCGAGGAGGCCCGCACCGCCCTGCTGTCCATGGCCGACGGCGACGGCCGCTACCTGCTGGGCATGGTCGAGCAGGTCCTCGCCGCGCAGGAAGCGGGCGACCCGGAGCGGCTCGACGTCGAGGGCCTGCGCGCCGTCGTCTCCTCCCGGGCTCCCCTGTACGACAAGTCCCGCGAGGAGCACTACAACCTCATCTCCGCCCTGCACAAGTCGATGCGCGGCTCCGACCCGGACGCCGCGCTGTACTGGCTGGCGCGGATGCTGGACGGGGGCGAGGACCCGCTCTACGTGGTGCGCCGACTGGTGCGCTTCGCCAGCGAGGACGTCGGTATGGCTGACCCGGTCGCCCTCCAGATGACGCTGGCGGCCTGGAACGCCTACGAGCGCCTGGGCTCGCCCGAGGGGGGAGCTCGCCATCGCGCAGGCAGTCGTCTACCTGGCCACCGCACCCAAGTCGATCGCCGTCTACCGCGGCTACGGCCGGGCGGCGCGCCTGGCGCGCGAGACCGGCTCGCTCATGCCGCCGGCCCATATCCTCAACGCCCCCACCCGGCTCATGAAGGATCTCGGCTACGGCGAGGGCTACGAGTACGACCCGGACACGACCGACGGCTTCTCCGGCGCGGACTACCTGCCCGACGGCGTTGAGCGCCGGCCCCTCTACGAGCCCACCGCCAACGGCCACGAGCGCCGTATCCGTGAGCGTCTGGAGTACTGGGAGGGTCTGCGGGCGCGCAAGCGCTGACCTCCCGACAGAGCGGGACGGGTGGGGACCAGCTACTCCCCGCCGCGGCGCACGGCCTCCAGCATGAGGGTGGCGACGTCGGTGACCCGCACGTCCGCGCCCTCGGAGGCGACGCCGTCGGAGAGCATCGTGGTGCAGAAGGGGCAGGCGGTGGCGATGACCTGCGCGCCGGTGCCGATGGCCTCGCGCGAGCGCTCCACGGCGATCCGCGTCCCGATCGTCTCCTCCATGAAGGCGCGCGCCCCGCCGCCCCCGCAGCAGAAGCCCCGCTCGCGGCTGCGCGGCATCTCCACCGTGCTCGCGCCGGTTGCCTCCAGCAGCTCGCGCGGCGGGGAGTAGACCTGGTTGTGGCGGCCCAGGTAGCAGGCGTCGTGGTAGGTGACCGTCGGGACAGCTCGGCGCGCTCGCCGCCTTGTCGGCTGTCTCCTGGCCTCGACGACTCCACCGGGGTCTCGGCTTGCGGAGGCAGCGGGCGCAGCCGGCCCTCGCGCACGAGGCGGTTGAGCAGCTGGGTGTAGTGGAGGACCTCGTAGCGGCCCCCGATCTGCGGGTACTCCCGCGAGATCGTGTTGAAGCAGTGCGCGCAGGTCACCACGATCCTCTGCGCCCCGACCTCGCTCAGCGTCTCCACGTTCTGCGCGGCGAGCATCTGGTAGAGGATCTCGTTGCCGGCGCGCCGGGCCGGGTCACCGGTGCAGGTCTCGGCGTCGCCCGAGGACCGCGAAGCTCACCCCCGCGGTGTGCAGCAGCTCGGCCACAGCCCGCGTCGTCTTCTTGGCCCGGTCCTCGTAGGCGCCGGCGCAGCCCACCCAGAACAGGTAGTCGACGTCCGCGGCGCTGTCGACGTCGTCGCCGATGACCGGCACCTCGAAGTCCAGGTTCTTGGCCCAGTCCATGCGCTTGCGCGCCGGCAGGCCCCACGGGTTCCCCTTGGACTCCATCTTGCGGAACATGCCGCCGAGCTCCTTGGGGAAGGCCGACTCCATGAGCACCTGCTGGCGGCGCACGTCGACGACGTGGTCCACGTGCTCGATGTCCACCGGGCACTGGTCCACGCAGGCCCCGCAGGTGGTGCAGGCCCACAGGACATCAGCGGGGATGACCTCCCCGGCCAGGGGCGCCGGCCGCGTGGCCACGCCCGTCTCGGTGGGGGCGGCCTGGCCTCCAGCAGGGCGCCGAGCACGTCGCCGGTGTGGGCGGTGCCCGGCTCCAGACCCAGGTTCGTCTCGCGCGCCAGCCCGTCGTGCATGCCCAGGGCCTTGCCGACCATCCCCCCAGAGGCGGGGCGAGAGGCCACCATCTCCTCGGTGACGTCATCGGGCTCAACGCCCAGGGGCGCCGGCAGCCCGCAGGTAGGGGGCGGCCGCGGCGTGGTGGTCACGCAGCGCCATGACGAACAGCTTGGGGGACAGGGGCTTGCCGGTGTTCCACGCCGGGCACAGGTCCTGGCAGCGGCCGCACTCGGTGCAGGTGGAGAAGTCCAGCAGGCCCTTCCAAGTGAAGTCCTCGATGCGGCCCACGCCCAGCTTGACCTCGGGGCCCTCGCCGGAGTCGGCGGCCTCCATGGCCTCCTCCAGCGTGTCCATGGTGGCCTCGGTCAGGGGCTCGTCGCCGATCATGAGTGGCTGGAGCGGGCCCAAGGCCTTGGAGCCATCCACCTCGCGGCGCGCGTAGACGTTGAGGATCGCCAGGAACCGGTGCCAGGCCACGCCCATCGAGGGCTGGAGGCCCACGACGACGAACCAGGTCATCGACAGCACCACCTTGATGGTGGCGACAATGAGGATCGCGTTGCCCAGGGCACTGGTGCCCAAGGGGCTGAGCAGGCTGCCGGTCCAGGCCGTCAGCGGGAAGTGCGTCCAGGAGGCCAGGGCGCGCTCGGCCGGGTCGGGGGAGGCGGCCAGGTGGGCGTGCTCGAGCATCCGCAGGGCCAGCACGCAGGCAACCACCCCGATGATCGTGGCCTCGACGAACTTCGCCTGGGCCGACGTCGACCCGGCGAAGCGCGAGGTGCGCGGACGCTTGCCGCCGTCGGAGTCCGGGGCGTAGGGCGGGGCGGCCCGGCCGGCCCGGGTCAGGCGCCAGCGCAGGATCGTCAGGCCCACGATCCCAGCCGTGGACAGCCAGGCGATGAGCTCGACGACCCAGGCCCACCAGGCGGCGTGCCCGATGAGCGGCAGCGCAAAGCTGGGTCCGCCCAGGACCTGTCCGTAGCCGGCCACGAGCGTGAGGAACAGCAGTGGGAAGGAGACCATGACCAGCCAGTGGGCGGCCTTGATGAAGGGGCGGCCCTTGAAGGCGGTGTGGCCCACGAGCGCTCCCAGCGTGAGCGTCAGGCGCCGGCCGACCGGGCGCAGGCGCTCCGGTGCGGTCGCGCGGCCCACGGCCATGCGGGCGGCAATAGTGAAACAGGCGCGTGCGAAAACTGCGATACCGATCGTCGTGGCGATCACGACGATGACGACACAGGCGATCTGCACGGCACTCATCGGGGCGGGTTTCCTCAGGTTTCCGAAGGTCAAGGCGGAAGCGCTGGGAGGTGGGCCGACGGCGCCCCGGAGGGTCGCCTGCGCGGCACACCGTTGGCGCTCCCGTCAGCCTACCCGTGGGTCGGTGAGGAGCCGTGGTTGAGGGGAGGGTCGGGACGCTGGAGCCGGCGACGAGCGAGCCGAAAAATAGGGGTGTGCCGACCCTGGAATGGGGCCGGCACACCTTGAAGGAATGGTTCTCAGTTGCCGATGGCGCGCAGCGCGTACGGGGAGTCGGGGCGGCGGGCGCTGTACCACTTGGCGGCCTGGCGCAGCCCGAGCTCACGCACCAGGGTGACAGTGGCCCCGGAGATGATGGCGAAGGTGACGATCTCGGCCAGCTTGTAGTTGAGGAGCTGGTCCTCCTCGCGCCGGGGCGGGCCGACCGGAGATCGCGCGCCAGCCGAGGGCCACGACCTTCTCGGCCACGAACCCGGAGGCGAGCGTGGCCACAGCCGCGGTCGCCTTCCACATGAAGTCGGTGGTCTGGTCGATCTCGACGGGGTCCTGTGCGCTCATGAGTCCTCCTTGTGCCCCGGTCGGGCGACGTGCGTAGGTGCCTGGGTGCTGGTGGCGGGCTGACGGTGTCGGCGCCACTTTGCCCTGATCATGCCGCACCTGCGCCGACTGTGCAGCCAGTGGCCGCCCGCGTGGCGCCGACCGCCCGGCCGGACGACGCAGCGGCTCACGCCTGGGAGGGGCGGATGGCGGCGTTGATCTCCGCGGCCAGGCCGGCGGGATCGTCGACCGTGAGGTAGAGGTGCGTGAAGCGCTCGTCCTCCAAGGTGATGACCAGCGTGTTCTCGTAGCCGGAGATGTTCCAGAACTGTGCTGTTCCGTTGGCGTGGAAGGTTCCGGAGAGCTTGCCGCCCGTCTGCAGCCCGGGCCCGCGCCACCCCTTGGGCTCGTGGCGCAGTCCGGGGTCGTGCGTGGCGCCGCGCACGTGCGCGAGCGGGAACTCCAGCCGGGAGGTGAAGGACCAGATCTTGTCCAGCCCGTGCGGCTCGACGCTCAGGGAGGTATCGGTGATGGTAACGGTGTTGCGGCTCATGATGTCTGTTCCTTTCGTGGGCAGGTCGGCTGGGAGGTGTGCTTCTGGCTGATGCTGGCGGGGCCGGTGCAGGCTATGCCGGCGGCGAGACTGGTGCTGTTGAGTCCGACGCCGTAGCGCCGGCTCGCTCCAGCAGGCGTCGGCCGAGCGCCTCGGCGGTGACGCCCGCCTGGTGCAGGGTGGTGACGAGGGCGTCGCGCACGGCCGGGTCCCAGGGGGCGAGCTCCATGAGCGCCACAAGGACCAGGTCGAGCTCGTCACGGCTCGCCCCTGCGGCGTCGGCGGATTCGCTCCGGGTGGCCCCGGGGGATCAGAGCGGTCAGCGTGTTGGTGAGGCAGCGCTGGAAGAGTCCGTCCTTGGAGCCGAAGACCCCGTAGAGGCTGGCGCGGCTGACGCCGGTGGCCCGCACCAGGTCGTCCACGGAGGTGCCGGCGAAGCCATGCTCGGCGAAGACCGCCGTGGCAGAGTCGATGGCCTCGTTCTCGATGAAGGTTCGTCGTCGTCCCATGAATTCAGAATAGACGTTCTGGAACGATCAGTCAAGAACATTTGTTCTGAAATGTGTGGCCGAGAGATGCTACGGGATGCGGCTCCACTCAGCCGATGAGCCCCGTCTGGGCGCCGAGGGCCAGCAGCGCGTACAGCACGGCGAAGACACCGGCGACGGCGGCGCAGGCCAGGGCGGGGCGGCGCCGGTAGGTCAGGACGGCGACGTACTCGCGCAGCCAGGCGTTGACGATGTAGAACCAGGCCGTGCGCGCTGGCGCCACCGCCCACGGCACCCCCATGTCGGAGGCGAGGATCGCGGTGCGCACCGCGTGGAAGGAGCTCGTCACCAGCAGTACCTGCGGGTCGACCATGCCTCGCTCGGCCAGGAGGTCACGGGTGCAGGCGATATTCGTGCGGGTCGTCGTCGAACGGTCCTCCAGGAGGATCCGCTCGGACGGGACGCCGCGGGCGATCGCGTAGTCGGCCATGGCGCGCGCCTCGCTGACCGGCTCGTCGGGACCCTGCCCACCGCTCATGACCAGCAGCGGAACTCCGGGGCGCAGGGCGTCCTCATCGCGCCAGGCATCGATGCCTCCCTTGATCCGTGAGCCCAGCAGCGGCCCGACCTTCCCGTTGATGAGCCCGGCGCCATGGACCACGACGACGTCGGGGTGCGGCATGGCCCGACGCCCGCCCCAGATCCGCTGCACCACCGTCTGGCCTAAGAAGATGAGGAGGAAGACGCCCAGGTAGGCGCAGGCGCAGAACATCAGCGTGGCGAGCAAGAGGGCCCACGGGTTGACGGTGGCCACCAGGGCGAGAGCGGCCACCGGCGTGGCGATGAGTCCCAGGCCGGCCGCCAGGCACAGCAGGTTGCTCAGGCGTCGCCCCTCGCGGCGGATGAGGACGACGCCGTTGAACATAAGCAGGAACGGCATGAGGGCGATGAGCAGGAAGAAGGCGACGCCGCCCAGTCCCACCGGGATCTTGAGGGCGGGGATGAGGGAGGCGAGATGGAGCAGCGCTCTTACCGTGGAGCCGGCCAGGAGCAGGAACAGGATTCCGTTGCGCAGCCGGCGATTGTCGCGGCGCCGTGAGAGCTTGAGGAGCCCCCACCACAGCGCCAGGGCGGCGATATCGACCAGCGGGGTGAAGAGGAACCAGGGGGTGCTCATAGGGGTGGGTTCCTCTCGTGGTGCAGGGGCGTTGGGTTTTTCTTGGACGCGGGGGAGGCGGACTCTTCCCGGCATGGCGCGAGGTGGTGGGTGTCGACGAGCCGGCGCTCATCATAGGTCCGGAGCCGGCAGATGCCGCCTTTGCCGCCTTGCGCTTATGCGATCAGGTTAGGAGGCGGCGTCGAGTGAGCGGGAGCGTCTTTGGAACGATTTATGGGAGCCGCCCCTCCGCCCTTCGGACGACGGCGCCGAGTCCGGTTCCTCCCTAGGGGGAGGCCGCTGAGCCCGCTCGCGCGGGAAGCTCGCGCCACGATCTAACGCACGGGTCTGCCCGGGTGGGCACGGTCGTAATCGGCCTGAGCGTGGGCGATGTCCTCCCGGTGCGCCAGCGACCAGTCGGCGAGGGTTCTCAGCAGATGCGTCAGACTCGCCCCCATCTCGGTGAGCCGGTAGTCGACTTGGGCGGGAACCGTGGGGTAGACCGTGCGGCGCACCAGTCCGTCACGTTCGAGCCGGCGCACGGTCAAGGTAAGCATGCGCTGGGAAACCCCGCCGACGGCGCGCTGCAGCTGCCGGAAGCGCAGTGGACCGCGCGTCAGCTCCACGATGACCAGCAAGGACCACTTGTCTCCCAGCCGGTCGTGGACCGCCCGGATGCCGGGATCCTCGCGGTGCGCCCGGGTGCAGCGCTCCAGAGGCTCCGGACCGGGATCTTCGGTGGTCACATCGCTGTGTGTCGGTGACAAGAAACTGCCTCCTTGTGGGTGCGTGCACGATGCCTCAGGCTCATGCGCGAAAGGCCCGCTGGCTGCGGGAGCCGGCCGCCGGAGCGCGGTTGAGTCTGAAGGAGCCTACTCATGATCATGGTGACCGGTGCGAGCGGACGGTTCTCCTCAGCCGTCCTGGCGGAGCTGCGCGCTCGCGGCGTTCCGGCGGTGGGCGGCAGCCGCACGCCGTCGGCGGGGCAACGGCATGTCGACTTCAGCGCCCCGGACAGCCTGGACTTCAACGGCGTCGACACCCTGCTGCTGGTGTCCGCCGGGGCGCAGGAGGACGATCGGCAGATCGCCTTCAACCGCGCCGCTGTTGAGGCCGCGGAGCGCGACGGCGTCTCTCACCTCGTCTACACGAGCCTCACTGGCGCGGGCGACCACCTATCGATGGCGCTGCCGCACCGAGTCACTGAGCGAATCATCATGGCCAGCGGCATGGCATGGACCATTCTGCGCAACGGCGTCTACGCCGAGATTCTCGCGGCCCCACTGTCGTGGGAGAAGCAAGGGGAAGCGCTGAGAATCGTGTCCCCGCTGGGAGACGGAGCCGTCGCCGCAGTGGCGCGACGAGACCTGGCCCGCGCGGCCACTTCGGTCCTCAGAGACCCGGGCGGGCACGAGGGGAGGGTATACGAGCTGGTGGGAAGCCGTACGGTGTCCGTCGCCGACGTCGCAGGCCGCCTGGGCTGGGAGGTGAGGGACATTAGTCTGGGCGACTATCGGCAGCTGCTCGCCGGGGGTGGGATGCCGGCCTTCCGCCTGCCCTTGATGCTCTCGATCGCCAGCGTCATCAGGCACGGCTTCCTGGCCGGAACGGGTGACGACCTCCCCCGTCTGCTGGACGGGGATCCCATGGATCCGCTCGCTGTCGCAGCCGAGGCCATGGTTGCCAGAGCTCCAGTGTCATGAGACATAAGGTCGGCGGACGTCAGCGGATGGAATACCCCGAAAGCGCGCAGCCTGCTCGGCGCGCGGTCGTGCCTTAGGTCGCGCGTTCGGGGGTTAAGGGTACGAACCGGCGACCTGCCCTACGACCGCGTAGGCGGAGTCTTCCTCGGTCAGGGGCTGATGCCCGTGAGGCGCGAGACCGGCGCAGGAGTGCGGAGTTGGTGCCGGTGGACGGGGTCGAACTACAGTTGGTCTGCAACGACAGGGGAGCGCCCCGTCGTCGGCCCGGCCGCGACTGGTCGACGGGCCGATGCCGACGGCGCTGAGAGTGCGGAAGCCCGCAGACCCTCGAACCTGCTCCGGTTAGCACCGGCGAAGGAAGTCGAGTCCATCTCCCCGGTGCGCCGCAGATGGCGTCCGGGCCCTCCGGAGAACCATCCAGGAGGCACACACGACCACCCAGCCCATCCACCGCCCCCGGCCCGCCCCCTGCCTGACCCTCAGCCGCCGCGCCCTGCTCGCCGGAACCGCCGCCGGCGCCGTCGGCCTGAGCCTGGCCGCCTGCGGCAAGGGCAAGAAAGCCGACTCAAGACCGTCACCGTCGTCACCCACGACTCCTTTCCACGTCTCGGACGACCTCATGAAGGCCTTCACCTCCGAGACCGGCTACACCCTCAAGGTCGCCACCTCCGGGGACGCCGGCGCGCTGGTCAACAAGCTCGTCCTGACCAAGGACGCGCCCCTGGGCGACGCCGTCTTCGGCATCGACAACACCTACGCCACCCGCGCCCTCGACCAGGGCGTCATCGACACCTCCGCCACCGTCACCCTGCCCAAGGGCGCCGAGAGCTACGTCGTCGCCGACACCCCGGCCCTCGCGCCCATCGACGTCGGCGACGTCTGCCTCAACATCGACACCGGCTACTTCTCCGGCAAGGGCCTCAAGCCCCCGGCCACCTTCGAGGACCTCACCAAGCCCGAGTACAAGGGCCTGCTCGTGGCCATCAACCCCACGAACTCCTCGCCCGGCATGGCCTGGCTGCTGGCCACCATCGGCCACTTCGGTGCAGGCTCCTTCGCCGACTACTGGAAGCAGCTCGCCGCAGGCGGCGCCCGGATCGCCGAGGACTGGACTGCCGCCTACGAGACCGACTTCTCCGCCGGCGGCAAGGGCACCTACCCCATCGTCGTCTCCTACGCCTCCTCGCCCTCCTTCACGGTCTCCGACGACGGAGTCTCCAGCTCCACCTCCGCCCTGCTGGACACGGCCTTCCGCCAGGTCGAGTACGCCGGGGTCCTCAAGGGCGCCGCCAACCCCGAGGGCGGCAAGGCCTTCGTGACGTGGATGCTCTCCAAGGCCGTCCAGGAGGACATCCCCGGCCAGATGTACATGTACCCGGTCCTGTCCGACGCCGCCTTGCCCGAGGCGCTCACGAAGTTCGGGCCACTGTCGAAGGCGCCGGTGAAGGTCGACCCCAAGGAGATCACCGCCCACCGCGAGGAGTGGCTGAGTACCTGGACGGAGGCCGTCGGCAAGTGACCGCGCCGCGCGAGGAGACTCCAGGGGCCGACGTCGCCGCACGAGCCGACGCCGAAGCCTCCCGGTCCGCTGGGGCGGCCGCCGAGGCCGGCGTCGCTCCCGGCGGCCCCCGGCCGGGCTGGGGCGAGCGGGTCGGCTGGACCCTGGCCGTCGCCGGGCCGCTGGCCTTCCTGACAGTCTTCTTCGCCTGGCCCGTGGTCACCCTCGTGGGCCGCGGCCTCGCGCCGGACGGTGCCCTCGACCTGAGCGGCTTCGGCGAGGTCCTGGCCCGCGAGCGCACCTGGCGGATCCTTACGCAGACCCTCACCCAGGCGACGCTCGGCACGGCCGTGTGCGTGGCCCTCGGTATCCCCGGGGCCCTCGTGCTCTACCGACGCAGCTTCCCCGGCCGCGACCTGCTGCGCGGTGTGGTGACCGTGCCCTTCGTGCTGCCGAGCGTCGTCGTCGGCGTCGCCTTCCACGCCCTGGTCACCCGCGGCGGGCCCCTGGAGGCCCTGGGCCTGGACGGGACGCTGACCGCGGTCGTGGCCGCGCTGGCCTTCTTCAACTACGGGCTCGTCGTGCGCACCGTGGGCACCATGTGGTCGCGGCTCGACCCGCGCGCCGTGGAGGCCGCCCGGGCGCTGGGGGCCTCGCCGGGACGGGCCTTCGCCACCGTTACCCTGCCCGCGCTGGCGCCCGCCATCGCCTCGGCAGCCTCCCTGACCTTCCTGTTCTGCGCCACCGCCTACGGGGTGGTGCTCGTGCTCGGCGGGTGGGGATCGGAACCATCGAGACCGAGATCTACCGGCTGACCACCCAGTACCTCGACCTGCGGGGCGCCGCGGTCCTGTCCGTCGTCCAGCTCGGCGTCATCGCGTTGGCGCTGTGGGTGGCCGAGCGGGCGCGCGCCGCCACCCAGACGCGCCTGCGCTTGCGCACCGAGGCGCCCAGCCGGGCGGCTGCGGGCCGCCGACGCCCCTGCGCTCGCGGTCACCGCCGTCACGGTCGGGGCCTGCTGGTGGCGCCGATGGCGGTGCTTGTGGTGCGCTCCCTGCAGCGCGACGGCGCCTGGACGCTGGCGAACTACACCGACCTGGGCACGACCGGCGGACGCAGCGCCCTGCTCGTGACCGTGTGGGAGGCGGCCGCGAACTCGGTGAGCGTGGCCGTGGCGGCCGCGGCCATCGCCCTGACCCTGGGGGTGGCCGTGTGCCTGGTCGTCTCGCGCCGCCCCCGCAGCCGGGCGCTCGCCCGGGTCATCACCGGGCTCGACGCCGCCTTCATGCTGCCGCTGGGCGTCTCCGCCGTGACGGTCGGCTTCGGTTTCCTCATCACCCTGGCGCGCCCGCCGCTGGCCCTGACCCGCTCCTGGTGGATCCTGCCGCTGGCGCAGGCCGTCGTGGCCGTGCCGCTCGTGGTGCGCACCCTGCTGCCGGCGCTGCGCGCCATCGACCCGCGTCAGCGCGAGGCCGCGGCCGCTCTGGGGGCCGGGCCTGGTCGGGTGCTGCTGACCGTGGACGGGCCCCAGCTGCTGCGCGCCGGCGGGCTGGCGGCCGGTTTCGCTCTGGCGACGTCGCTGGGGGAGTTTGGGGCGACGTCGTTCCTGGCCCGGCCTCAGGAACCGACCCTGCCGGTGGTCGTCTACCGGCTCATCGGCAGCCCCGGCTCCCAGAACCAGGGGATGGCGCTGGCTGGTGGCGTGGTCCTGGCGGTGGGCAGCGCCGCCGTCATGCTCGGCTGCGAGTGGCTCCAGACCCGCTCGGTCCCCGGGAGAAGCGAGGGCGCGCGCGAGGGCGAACCGCGGTGGGCAAGCGGCGGGCGCGAAGACAACGAGACGGTCCGGGTCTGCGGGCCCAGGAAGGACGGAGGCGAGCGGCCATGAGCCCGAGCACCAGCGATACCAATGCTCCTGCGGGCCTGTCGGTGCGCGGGCTCGCCGTGGCCTACGGGGACCTGCACGCCGTCGACGGCGTCGACCTGGACGTGGCCGCCGGAGAGATCGTCGCCCTCCTGGGGGCCTCCGGCTCGGGGAAGTCCTCCCTGCTGCGGGCGGTGGCCGGCCTGGAGGACGTGGCCGACGGCGACGTCGCCTGGGACAGGCGGAGCATGGTGCGCGTGCCCGTTCACAGGCGAGGCTTCGGCCTCATGTTCCAGGACGGCCAGCTCTTCGAGCACCGCGACGTCGGCGGCAATATCGCCTACGGGCTCACCGGTCTGCCGCGCGCACGGCGGGGTGAGCGGGTGCGCGAGATGCTCGAGCTCGTCGGGCCTGCCCGGCTTCGAGCGGCGGCGGGTGACGACCCTGTCCGGCGGGCAGGCGCAGCAGGGTGGCCTCTGGCCGCGCTGGCGCCCGGCGCCGAGGGCTCCTGCTGCTCGACGAGCCCGCTGTCCGCCCTGGACCGGGCCCTGCGCGAGCAGCTGGCCACCGACGTGCGCGCCATCCTGCGCCAGGGCGGCACCACGGCGCTCTACGTCACCCACGACCAGGACGAGGCCGCGACCGTGGCCGACCGGGTCAGTGTCATGGAGTCCGGTCGACTCCTGCGCCTGGACACGCCCAGCACCTGTGGACCGACCCGGCAGCAGCAAGGTGGCGCGCTTCCTGGGATTCGACGTCGTCGGCGATCTCGCCCTCGCCCCCGCGCGCTGCGCGTCGTTGGGGGCTGCGGCGGGCGGCTCGAGGAGCGAGGGGCCTGCGGAGACACGGTTGTCGGCTACCGTCCTGGCCTCGCGCCTGCGCCGTGGCCAGTGGGAGGTCGAGGTCGAGTTCGCCCTCGAGCGGCTCGCCGAGCTGACTCAAGGAAAGCCGATGCTCGGAACCGATGCGGCAGTCGATCGTGCCGGCCCGCGTCACGGCCCTGGCGCAGCGCCCCTCACGACGCCGGCGAGTCTGTCACCCTGCGCCTCGACCCCGCGCACCGCCCGACTGTAAAGCCGGGGCCGGAGGCCCCAGCGCCGCGTTCGTACCTTAGGTCGCGCGTTCGAGGGGTACAGACGCGCGACCTACCCACGAACGCGCGGAGGAAGGCTGCCACGAGGATGGTCTGATTCGTGTCGCAGCGCCGTTGCAATCTGCGCTCGTCGGCCGGAGCAATCCGCATCCCCCTGCCCGCAGTCGGCCGTCCACCGGCGGCCATCGGCGTCCCCAACGACGGGCTCGTGGTGCGCGGGGGCGTCCCGGAGTCGGCCCAGCCGACTCGGGCGAGCGGGTCGAGCACATCCCTCCAACCAACCCATGAACCGCCATGATCTCCATGACCTCTGACAACCTCCCCGTCTCCAGCGCGACCCCAGACAGGTCCAGGGACTGGCAGAAGAGCCTGCTCGATCTCTCCCTGCGCAACCCCTCATCAATCGCACCTCCCGCCACGCCGTGGAGTTGCGCGTCCCACCGGCGCTCATCGGCGAGTTCGAGGACCTTGTCAATGACAAGGAATACATCACCCTCGCCGCGGGGACGACACCGGCCCGCGGGGCTGTCCGACGAGGACCTTCAGCAGGAGCAGGCCCGCGCGGACTCGCTCCTGAAAGAGCGAACCGTCGAGGTCGAGCTCACCGCCAACGAGCGTGTGCAGCGTCTCCAGGCCCTGGCCACTCGCGCCCGCACCGCCGTCGAGGAGACCGGCGCCAACAACCTCTACCTGGCCATCGGAACCCTGCAGTGGGACAGCGACGGCAGCCGCCTGCACTCCCCGCTCATCCTCATCCCGGTCAACCTCGAGACGCACCGGCGACGACTTCAGGATCATCCTGGACGAGACGGGTGCTTCCACGCCCAACTACTCCTTCCTCGACCGCTTCGCTCGGGACACCGGCATCGAGCTCACCGAGCTGAGGGACCCGCGGCTCGACGAGCACGGCATCGACCTGCGGGCCACTCTCGACGGCGTGCGCGACCGCCTGCGGCGCGCCGGCTGGGACGACGTCGTCGCCCCCACAGTCCACCTGGGGCTGTTCCGCTTCTCCACCTACCGGATGTGGAAGGACCTTGAGGACCACTGGCCGACGATCGCCGCCAGCCCGCTGGTTGCCCATCTCATGGCGGGAGGGCGCCAGAACTTCGTGGACCCGGCGGGCTCGGCCGATAGGGACATCGACATCGACGAGGCGACCCAGAACCTGCCCCTGGCCGCGGACTCCACGCAGGCCCGAGTCGTGGCCGACGCCGTCGCCGGACGCAGCCTCGTTGTTGAGGGCCCGCCCGGAACGGGCAAGTCCCAGACCGTCTCCAACCTCATCTTCCGGGCGCTGGCCACGGGCCGGTCCATCATGTTCGTCGCCGAGAAGAAGTCCGCCCTCGACGTCGTTGCCCGCCGCCTGCGCGAGGAGACCGGTATCGGCGACCTGCTGCTCAACCTGCACGACAACGGCATGAAGCCGACAGAGGTCCGCCGGGCACTGCGCTGCGCCCTGGCCCTGCGGCGAGGAGAGTCCGGAGTCGGCGTCGACGTCGGCACCGGTGAGGCGACCGGAGGCTCCACTCCGGCTGCGCTGCGCACCGAGCTGGCCAGGATCCGCACCGAGCTCGACGCCTACCGCCGCGGCCTGTACGAGCCGGCACCGGGCGGCCTGTCCTACAGCGGAGCACGAGAAGTGCTCGCCCAGCTCCGGGACTCCGGAGAATCCGGGGACTCCGCCGACTCTGCGGGCTCTACCGCCGTCCAGGTCCAGGCCGCCCTGGAGGGAGCGGGCCCGCGCCACCGGTCTGGACCGCTTTCGACGCCGCTGCTCACAACCGGCTCATCGAGACGCTACCGCAGTGCCTTGGACGAGCTGCGGGCGGCTCTGACACCTGAGCTGGTCGACGTCGTCCTGGCCCACCGGACCGGAGTCCTGCAGGAGGCCGCCGCCCGTCGCCGAGGGGCTGCGCAGCGAGCTCAACCGCCGTCGCAGCGCCATGAGCGTGCGCGAGTTGATGAGCACCTACGGCGACCTCATCACCGCCCTGACGCCCTGCCTGCTCGTCTCGCCCGACTCGGTGGCGCGGTTCTTCCCGGCCGACCGGCGCTACGTGGACATCGTCGTCTTCGACGAGGCCTCCCAGATCCGGGTGGCCGACGCCGTGGGCGCCATGGGGCGCGGCCGCAGCGTGGTCGTGGTCGGCGACCCCAAGCAGATGCCGCCCACCCCCGGCGCCGGCGAGGCACGAGGGGAGCAGACGCCCGAGGCCGACTCCATCCTCACTCGCTGCCTGGACAGCGGCCTGCTCCAGCACCGACTCACCTGGCACTACCGCAGCCGGGACGAGTCCCTCGTCGCCTTCTCCAACCGCCACTACTACGACGGCCGACTGCACACCTTCCCCAGCCCGCTGACGATTGCCGCCGGGGTCCGACGACGCCCCCGGCGGTCACGGCATCTCGCTGCGACGGGTCTGCGGCCGCTACTTCCGGCCCGAGGATCGCGCCCGTCACTCCAGTGCTTCTCCGAACACCAATCCGCTTGAGGCCCAACGCGTGGTGGAGGAGGTGCTCCGGCACGTCGAGGCCTGCCCCGACCGCCTGCCCTCGCTGGGCGTCATCACCTTCAACGATCGCCAGCGCGACCTCATCGAGAACAGCCTGCGCGAGGCCGCCTCGCCCCGGGTCATCGAGGCCCTCGACGCCCGCGACGGCCTGTTCGTCAGGAAACCTGGAGAACGTCCAGGGCGAGGAGCGCGACACGATCCTGTTCTCGGTGACCTTCGCGGCCAACGCGAAGGGCGACCTGCCGCTGAACTTCGGGGTGCTCAACCACGCCGGCGGCGAGCGCCGCCTCAATGTGGCCATCACCCGGGCCCGCAGGCAGATCATCGTCTTCACCAGTTCGACCCCCAGGACCTGCACGCCGAGCGGACCGCCTACCGGGGCGTCAAGACCTGCGCGCCTACCTCCACCAGGCCGCCGAGGGACGGGCCCCGCGGGCTCTGCCCGCCTCGCGAAGCCCGCTCAGTTGGCACCGCCGTGAGATCGCCGGAGCACTGGAGGCGGCCGGGCTCGCGGTCCGCACCGGCGTTGGCCACTCCACCTTCGAGATCGACCTCGTCCTGGCGGGCGCCGACCAGCCAGACCGCCCCGCCGTGGCCGTCCTGCTCGACGGACCGCAGTGGAACAGGCGGGAGGGTGTCGTCGACCGCGACCTGCTGCCGGTCGATGTCCTGCGCACCATGGGCTGGCAGCGGGTCGAGCGGGTCTGGACGCCCGAGTGGGCTCGCGGACCCGAAGGCCGTCGTCGCCCGGCTCGTCAAGGCTGCCGGCGGTCACTGGGCGCAGCAGACGCCGACGGCGACCGTGCCCGAACCGTCAGCATGCACCGGCCGTGCCCGAGGACGTCGCGCCGCTCGACCGACGACGACGCGCAGGGACCGCAGTCCAGGACGCCGCCGATGCAGGGGCGGCGATGCGCTGGCGCCCTGCCTCCGGCCGCGGGCCCCGGGCGGCGAGTACACCGCCTGGAGCCCGGCGGGTGTGCGCCCCCTGGAGATCCTTGACCGGGCTGGCACTGATCCAGAGGCCAGGAAGGTGCTCGTCGAGGTCGCCACCGCCATCTGCCAGGTCGAGGCCCCGATCGCGCGGCGCCGGTTCTACGTCAAGATCTCCCGTGCCTTTGGACTGTCGCGAACCGTCAAGTCGCGCGAGGAGTCGATCAGGGCGGCCCTGGGGGAGGCCTTCGCCTACTTCGACGAGGACGGCTTCGTGTGGGCCTGCCGGGACGCCGCGCTCGCGGCTCCCGACCTACCGACGCAACGCCCTGGACCATGTGGACTCCATCGAGGAGATCCATCCTCGTGAGCTGATGGGGCTCATGGCTCAGGCTCGTGCCAGGAACCCGGAGTGGGTCTCCCGGGAGGACCTGTTCACGTGGGCGCTCAAGCGTCTGAGCGCCAAGAACCGCAGCCTCGGTGCGCGCGGGGTGTCGGAGGCCCTCACCCGGGCCCTCGAGGAGGCTGAGCGCGAGCAGTCGTAGCCCCGCTAGTGTGCCGAGCACGCCGCGTTCGTGCCTGAGGGTGCGCGTTCGAGGGGTAAAGGGTACGACCGCGGCGACCCACCTACCCCTCGAACGTGTGGAACCGCCTTAGGCCGACTCGGCAAGGGCCCGCCGCACGTGGTCGATGAAGAGCTCGTTCTCGGTCTGCCAGGGGTTGTGGCCCGAGTGCTCGAAGTAGACCAGCGACTTGCGCGGCGCGCTCAGCCGTGCGTAGTAGTCCTCCACCAGGCCGGCGGGCGCGTTGTAGTCGTAGCGGCCGTGGAAGATGTGGACCGGGATCTGCTGCTCGGCCGCGGACTGGCGAAGGTCGATCGGGTAGAGCCTGCCGTAGACGGAGTCGAAGGTCCGGTACAGGCCCCAGAAGAAGGCCACCTTGTCGAGCAGGCCGTACTCGACCCCGTAGGGTCCCGTCCATGGTGGAGAAGGTGGCGCCACGGAGCTGTCCGGTACGCGCCGACGTCCCATACAGCGGGGAGAGGTAGGCGTTCGTCTTGAGGGCGATGCCCGACTCGTAGGGCGGCGGTCCCTGCTCTTCGAGCTTGTCGACGAGCTTCTGGTTCCCGGTCCTGCGGGCGTCCTCGAGAGCCATCTGGTAGTCGATCCTCTCGGTCTCGAGGAAGTCGACCATCTGGCCCGTGCCGACGAAAGCCCGGTAGTACTCCGGGTGCTCGCGCGCCATCATGAGCCCCAGTGCCGAGCCCCACGACTCGCCCATGAGGTAGATGCGGTCCTGACCGAACTCGCGCCTGAGGATCTCAGTGACCGCGGCCCCGTCGGCGAGGTAGGTGTCGAGAGTGATGTCCGCTGGGGCTGATCGCGCTGTAGGACTTCGCCGCCCCCGGCTGCTCCCAGGTGACGACGACGTAGTCGCGCTCCAGGTCGGCGAAACAGTGACGGGCGGTCACCAGCTGTGAGCCTCCGGGCCCGCCGGAGAGGAACAGCAGGACGGGTTTGCTACGGTCCTGGCCGCGCAGGGACAGCCACTCCGTGCGGCCGTTGACGGTGACGGAGCGCAGCTCCGAGATCGGGTCGGGCCCCTCGACGGCGGGCGTGAAAGCAGTGACTTGCGACAGCGCCACCATGAGGATGAGGAGGGCACCGGTCAGCAGTGAGATCTGCAGTGAGATGGCGGCCGCCGCGGCTGGGCGGTGCAGAAACGCTGTGACGACGCGGATGACTAGGGCCGCGAGGAGGCCCCCGAACGTCACCACCGTGAGTGCGGCGGCTCCGTAGACCTCGCCCCGTGGGTCCTGGATGCGAAGCACGTGCTGGCGCAGCCAGACGTAGTAGATGATGAGGCCGATGGCCAGGACTGACCAGATGATCAGCGCCGTCTTGACATGAGACATGGCAACTGCGCCTTGGGTGCTTGACGACAGTGTCGGAAGAAGGCCGATAGGAGGACCCGGGGATCGTTTCAGCGATCGGCTGGCACGTGCGGGCGCACCTGATATCGACCTCATCCGGCCTGCGCTCGGCGACGGGAACAGGCCCGCTGCTCAGCGACCAGCTTCAGCACCTGCCCGTATCTCTGGCGAGTCACGGCGAGATCACGAATGACGCCATGACCAGTGCTTTCACGCCAGCACCAACACTATGATCCTTGTCACTTCGTGGTGCTTCTTGAGTTTGCTCCGGCCTCGAGGCGGGCCCCGACTTTTCTCCGGCTTGGCGCCGCCGTTGTAGACAGCCGAGAAGCCATATCGTCGGAGGAATGGCAAGGGGGAGTCCTGCCCAGATTTTGAGCCTCGCGATTTCAAAAGATCACGATCAGGTCGCAGTTGAAGTCTCCAGTTGAGTAGCATCCACAGTGCTGGCAGCCGTGGGTGCCTGCTGCGCCAGGGCTCGCGAGTCGGCGTCGTCGCCGACACCGAGCCGCGCCCGGACAGCCCCGGCAACCGGTGCCTTCCTCAGTAATACTCCCGATCCTCCACCGCAAGGAGCCTGACATGTCCGCCTACGTCCGCTACTACCGGCGGCTTCAGGCACTCACTCAGCGCCTGAGCACCTACCTGGACCGGTTGGAGGCCCGTGCCCGGGAGTTCGGCGTCAGCTCAGCCCGCACCGCGATGGAAATGCAGATCACCGATCCGGCCTCCGTCTCCGCCTTCCGCTCGGAGGTCGAGGCCCAGATCATGTTCCTGCACACCAAGGCCCAGCGGGTCTTCGCCAAGCACTTCGCCCCCTTCCTGGACATCGATGCCGACCTGTCCATCGAGGAGGATCGCCAGCTCTCCGCCCGCCTTCAGGACGCGGCCAACCTCGTGGCCGGCTTCGAGGTGCGCCTGCGCAACATCATCGAGGAGGTCTTCGCGCCCGGCCGTGCCGAGCAGGCCCGCGAGGAGTGGAACCGGGCCATGACCGACTGGCGTCAGGCCCAGTTCTCCTTCACCTGCGACAAGTGCGGCGACCCGGTGCCGCTGCCCGAGCTCTACCACATGCCGGTGTTCATCACCTGTCCGCGCTGCAAGTCGCGCGTGGCCTTCCAACCCACCGAGGCCATGGTGGCCGCGCCCACCTGGGCCAAGGAGGTCGCCAAGACCACCTGCTACGCCGAGTGGCAGAAGTCGGAGTCGGAGCAGTCCGCTGAGGAGGGCGTGGGCCTGGCCTTCTTCTACTACGTCGACTACGCCATCGCCCATCACCTCATGATGAACCGCCTGCTGCCCTTCTACGTGCGTTCCGAGGGCGGCCAGGAGGCCCTGCGCCGCGACGTGCGCAACGCGCTGGAGACGCGCACCCATCAGCTGCGCCCCGACGAGGTCTCCCCTCAGTACCACGCCATGGAGTACGTCAACTTCATGGGCGGCCTGGGTCGCTCGGCCCAGATCCTCGGCCAGGAGGGCCTGACCGACCGCCGCCAGCTCATCCTCCAGACGGTGCGCGACATCATGCGCCCCGACGAGCCGCTGGCGCGCTCCATCCTGGACGGCACCTTCACCGAGGAGCTGTGGAGCCAGCAGGCCCGCGCCGCCGACCAGCTCTCCTGCGAGGTGCCCCGCTAGCGTCCCATCTCGCCGCCCGCTCGGCCTGGCCCGCCGATACTGCGGACGCGGCCCGAGCCCGACGGCGCGCCCCGCGTCTTCCTTCGCGGATCCCGTCGGCTCACCATCTCTTCACTCCCTGCGCGGCCCAAGGCCGCTCGACTCCCGAAAGGACCACCATGGTCGGCTTCCGCAAGAAGTCCCAGGACAGCAACTCCGCCGCCCGATCGGCTGGACGAGGAGGCGCCGGCGCCTCGGGCGCACCGCAGCGCTCCCGTGCCTCGCGCACCGAGCCTGCCGCTCGCGCCGGGAAGGGGAGGCGCACGTCGGCCGCCGGCCGCCGGAGCTACAAGACGTCCGAGCAGATGGACTCGCGCTGCCTGACTCTGGCCGAGTCGGCCTCCGGGGTGCTGGGCCGCTCCCTGGACCAGGCGCTGGGCCGCCTCCCGGACGGTCCCGACGCCCCCGCAGCCGCAGGCGGCCCGGCGGGTTCTGCTACGGCGAGCCGGCCCGACGCCGTCGGTGCACCGGGCTCGACTAGGGGAAAAGGGGCTTCTCCGGGTAGCGTGCGCAGCGCACAGACCGGAACCGGCCAGGTCGACACGGTCGCTGACATCGCAGCCGATATCGAGTTCTGAGTCCGGCTCGCGCGTCGGTGTCGGCGGGCCGCCGGCCGGTGTCACAGCCGTGTCAATTCCCATCAGACCTGCACCAGATCTCCAGCGGACCGGGAAGGAGGCGAACCCGCCCATGAGCGCACAACCGGCACTGACCCTGGCCAGGGTCGAGACCTGGCTGTCCCAGCGCGGCATCGCCGCCGGCCCGGAGGAGGACGGTGCCGTCTTCATGGGCTTCCCGGGCTGCGACATCGGTATCTACCTGCATGACGAGAAGGCCGCCCTCGTCGTGGCCGGCATGTGGCGCGGGCGCCCTGCGGCCTGCCGCCTCGACGAGATGCGGGTCTTCATCGACTCCCAGCACCGCGCCACCTACGGTCCGGACCTGGCCGTCACCCCCGCCCACGACCCGTGCTCGCTGCTGCTGAGCACCCAGATGGTGGCCTACGTCGGTGAGGGAATGAGCGATGCCCAGCTCGACGCCTTCCTGGACATGGGCCTGGGAATGACCCGGGCCTTCTTCGCCACCGTGGAGGAGCGCTTCCCCGAGCTCGTCACCTGGGAGGAGGACTGATGGCCTGGTGGAACCAGCCGGAGGGGGCCGTGACCCCGACCGTGACCCTCAGGCGCCTGGCCGCCTGGCTCGCCGAGTGCGGCTACGGCTACGACATCGACCTGTCCGAGGGGCTGGTGCGCTCCTCGGTGGCCGGCTTCGACTACGTGCTCACGGTGGTCGACCGTCGGATTCTCGCCGTGCGCGCCCACCACGATCTCGGCGGCCCCGCCCCGAGCGCCGCGATGCTCTCGCGGGTGCGCACCGTGGCCCAGGAGGTCTCCAGCGGCCGGCTCATTCCCGCCCTCTACACCGAGGTTGATGACGCTGGGCTGAGCCTGTGCGCCGAGGTGCTCACCAATATCGGGGCCGGGCTCGACGACGCCCAGCTCGCCGGCACCATGGACTTCATTCTCGACGGCGTCGACGAGGCTCTGCGCGAGGTCCTCGGCATCCTCGACGACGCTGCCGGCCCGACCGGCACCGAGACCGCTGGCGAGACGACGGCGCAGGAGGCGGTTGCCGTCGCCTTGCCCGATACGACGCAGACGCCGGAGATGGCCGCCGTCGTCAGCGGCCCCGGAACCGACGCGTACGCGCAGTCCCGGACAGAGGCCGATTCGCGGGCTGCGCGGGCCGATTCAGAGGCCGGTTCAGAGGCCGCTGCAGAAGTCGATGCGGAGTCCGACGCCAGCGTCAAGAGTGATGAGGACATGATTGCCCTGGGTGATGCTGAAGGCGGAACCGGGGTTGAGACAACCGACACCCCCGAGCCCGTGCTCGTGTCCTAGACCATACGGGTCCGGTGGTCTCGGCTGTACGAAACCCGTTGGAAACACTGGAGTAGTGAGAGACGTCGTCGAAGCAGACGGATCTCGAACCGGTCGGTCGGGGTACGGTGTGGTTCTCCGACATGCCCTGCGGTCGAGTTGCCCCTCGGCGCAGCGGTAGCGGATTCTATAACTGTTCGGTAACACTGGACGTCGGACGACCGCCCCGCTGGATGAAAGGAGGCCGATATGCCTATGCCGTCGTTCATCGTTGAACGGCGCGGGATGGTGGCCTGTCTCCCGCGGCGCTCCCAGGGCATGGTGGAAGCCTTCGCCTCATGACGGCGCAACGTCAGGCTCCGCCCGGAAGGACAGACTCCATGACAACACGCGAAGACATCCTCGAGCGCCTTGCCTACGCCGATGCCCTCGGCCACGGCCCCAGGACCTCGGCCCTTGTCGCGGAGGCGGTCAGCTGGGCGGACGCCCTGGGTGAGGAGGACCTGCGGGTCGCCACCCGGCTGGCCCTGACCGAGGCCTACCAGCAGGGCAATGAGGAGTGGAAGGCGCTGGAGCCCTTCGTGTGGAACCTCGCCCGCTACCAGAGACGTCCCGAGCTGTTCGACGACGCCCAGGTGCGCACCCTGCACTGGCACTTCAAGCGGGCGGTGGCCGTGGCGGCCGCCAATCCCAAGGTCTCCAAGGACAAGGTGCGTCAGCTCGAGGCCAGCCTCGAGGAGTTCTACCGCGCCGGGGGCGCCTCCATGCACGTCGTCCACGGCGAGCGAGCCTCGGTCGCCGGCCTGCTGGGGCTTGAGGAGGAGGCCGCCGAGGAGCTGGCCGCCTGGCGGGCCACCCACCGCGATGAGAACGCCGACTGCGAGGGCTGCGACCCCATGCGACAGGTGGCCTTCGCCTACCGCACCGAGGCGTGGGAGCTGGCCGTGGCCACGGCCGTGCCCGTGCTGACCGGCGCCGTCGGCTGCGCCGAGCAGCCCCAGACCACGCAGTCCCTCGTGCTGCTGCCCTGCTGTCTCCGGGACGGCCCCGGGCCGCCTGGGAGGCCCACCTGCGCTCCTACCGGGAGATCCGCCGCACGCCCAAGGCCCTCATCTCCTTGTCCTACCACCTGGAGTACCTGGCCCTCGTGAGGCGGGTGGACCGCGGCCTGGAGATCCTGCGACGCCACCTGCCCTGGCTGGCCCAGGCCGAGTCCGCCTACGTGCTGCTGTCGGCGCTGCGAGGCATGAGCCTGGTGCTGCGCGAGGCCGAGCGGGCCGGTCGGGGCGAGGAGGCCCTGGGCGTCGAGCTCCCGACCGCCGACCTGTGGTACCCGCTGCCGGGGCTGGAGGCCTCCACCACCATCTCGCGCGCCTACGCCGAGATGACCGGCTGGGCCCGGCGCCTGGCCCAGCAGTTCGACGCGCGCAACGGCAACTCCACGATCTCCGACCACCTGGAGCGCTCCCTGGTACGGGCCGTCTTCGACGCCGCTCCCGGCGCGGTTCACGGGCTCGGCGTGGAGGTCGACCTCTTGGAGCCCTCCGAGGAGCTGCCCGAGCCGGCCCAGACGAGCCTGACCGTAAACGAGGACGGCGCCGAGCCCGACGTCGCCTCCCTCCTGGGCCTCGTGGCCGACGACGAGGGCTCGATCCAGGAGCACGCGCCCCGGACGACGTCGTCGAGCCCGGAGGCGGGTGCCCGACGCACCCGTGCCGGACACGCCGTCACCAGCCACCAGGGCGGTGACGAACCCTTCCCGCTGGTGGACCTCGTGCGTCCCCGGCCGGTGCGCAGTGGAGAGGACGCGGTGCGCCGCTACGTCGAGCACCGCCGCTCCATCGGCTCCTCGACGATGGACTACTGGTACGTCGTCGACCAGGTGGCCACGCGCGACCTGCTGCCGCCGCCCGGTGAGGAGATCCCGGCCTGGAGTACCACACCGGCCTGCTGCGGGCCGCCGCCCTGACGTGTCGTACCGAGATGGACGAGGCCATCGCCGAGCGCCTGCGGATCCGCTCCCTCATCGAGCTGGCCTTCGGGCCGCTGGGCGCCTACTACGTCGACCTGCTCAACCTCGACAACGAGATCACCGCCGACTCCATCGCCGAGCGCCCCCTGGAGGCCGAGCGCGACCAGCGCCTGCGGCGCGCCACCTCGCTCATCGGGCAGGTCGAGGCCCAGATCGAGGACCTGGTGTCCACCGAGCTGCTCGATCCCGGTGGCACCGATGCCCTCGTCCTGGCCGCCGACGCGCTGCTCGTGGGCGCCTCGGTCCTCACCGACCTGCACGCCCGCGATGAGGCCCTCGGGGCGATCCAGGTCGTCGCCCGGGCCGCCGCGGTCGTCCCCGAGGACCGCCACGCCGAGCGGATGGACGACATCCTCGACATGGCGCGCGCCGAGGTCCTGGCCGAGTGCGGCGACGTCTACAACGGCTGCCTCCTGGCCGAGGAGGTCATGCGCCGCCATGAGAAGGTCTCCCCGGTCCTGGCCGCCCGCGGGCGGAGGCTGCTGGGCATCTCCTCGATGGAGGTGGGGCAGTTCGACGAGGCCATCACCCAGTTCCGCGAGCAGGCCAACATCATGCTGGCCGCCGGCATCACGCTGTACGCCGTGGCCTCGCTGCTGTCTCTGGGCTCGGCGCTGGAGGCCTCCGAACGCTACCTGGAGAGCGCCGAGGTCCTGGAGTCCGCACTGTCCCTGGCTCAGCGCGCCGGGGCCGGGAGCATCGCCCTGTACCTGCACCGGCTCCTGGCCCAGACCGGTATGGCCATGGGGGAGGAGGACAGTGTCGCCGAGCACTCGCTGGCCGCCGCCCGGATCCTGCAGGACCAGGGACGCCGGGCGCTGGCGGGGGAGTACCTCTCGCACGCGGCGATGGCCGCCTCCAACCTCAAGGACAATGTGCGCGCCGCCACCCTGTTCCGCCAGGCCGCCGACCTGGAGGACACCCGCACCGACCAGGGCTGCCTGGACCGGGGGCGGGCGCTGCGCCGCTCGGCCCGGGCGCTGGTGGACGACCTCACCCTGCCCATGGCCCGCGCCCGGCTCGACGAGGCCCGGGAGGTCATGGAGGAGGCCCGCCAGGCCTTCGCCGGCGTGGCCGACACCGAGGACTACTCCTCGGCCTGGGAGATCGGCGACTGGCACGACGACATGGCCTGGATCCTGTGGCGCACCGGCCAGAACTGGCAGGCCGTCCAGCACTGCGAGGCCGCCTACGACGGATACATGGACACCGAGGACCGGGACTCGGCCTCGCGCGCCCTGTGCATGCTGGCCCGCCTGCACGCCGAGCGCGGCGAGCGCGACGACGCCCTGGCCGCCTGCGCTCGCGTGCGCGACCTGCTGGGCGAGCCGCAGTGGGACGGCCACGACGCCCTGGAGTTCGTGGTCTCCATCGAGGAGACGCTGCGCTGACCCGCGGTGCTGCGCCTCGCCCGTTGAGTCGAGAGCGTCCCCGTACGGGTCAAAGGTCCCCTGGGGCGTGCGTGGATGGCGTATCGCAATGTGACGCGTGGGAGGTTCGCCCCGTGTGAATCGGCTGACGGCCGCGGTCGGGCGAGGAATGATAAGCCTTGGGCACCACGACCCCCTTGACGACCCTCCCGGGAGGCACCCCATGGCCATCGCAGTCTCACACCGATTCTCACCCAGTGGCGACCTACCCGTGGAGGCGGGGCGCTATCGACTCGTGGCGGCGGGCTCGTGCCCGTGGTGCCGCCGCGTCCTCATCGCCCGGCGCCTGCTCGGCCTGACCGAGGCGCTTCCCGTGTCCTGGTCCTACGGCAAGGGTGCGGACGGCTACTGGGAGCTGACCGGTCCCGACGGCGAGCCCGGCGTCGACCCGGCGCTCGGCGCCCGCTCCCTGGCCGAGGTCTACGAGAAGACCCCCGGCTACGAGCCGCCCCCGACCGTCCCTGCCCTGGTGGACATGACCACCGGTGAGGTCGTCAGCGACGACTCCGGCGACATGCTCTTCGATCTGTCCACCGCCTGGTGGGACCTCCAGCGCGAGGGCGCCCCGGACCTCTACCCACTCAACCGCCGCAACTCCACCGACGCCTGGGACGAGTGGATCGGCTCCCAGATCAACGTCGGCCATGCGGTGGCCACCCACTCCAAGGACCCGGAGAAGGCTGCGGCTGCGGCCAACGGCGTGCTCGTGGGCTTTCGACGTCATCGACACCCTCCTGGCCCGGGCCACGCGGATGGAGGCCTCCCGCGAGGACGGCCTGACGATGCTCGACGGGCCCGGCGCTGTCCGCCGTCGTCGCGATCGGCCAGTACCTGTGCGGCGACAAGCCCACCGGCAGCGACATCCGCCTGTTCACCACCGTCCAGTCCTACGAGGTACGGCGGGCGTCAGCACTACCCGGCGGGGCGCCATCGATCTCCTTCTGGCCGGCGCTGGCCCCGCTGGTTCCGCGCCCTGGAGAGCCGCTCGGGCTGGGTGGGTCCCCGAGGGCGCAGCGCCCTGGGCTGCTGAGGGCTGCCGCAGCTGCCGAGGCCCGCTCTCTCGCTGGCTGCTTCGCCGTACTCCACGAGCCTCCGGGGACTACTGGGGGAGGTCGGGGCGTACTCCACGCGAGTCCCGAACCCGCGCAGTACGGGACACCCCTGGTCAGTACAACCCGGGCCTCGTGCAGTACGGCCGGCCCAGTCCGGCGCCGCCGGCGTCGGATCGCGCCCACCCCCGGCTCTCGCGGCCGGTTCGGCTCAGGAGGACCTGAGCATCCGGCTCAGCCGCTTCATGGAGAGCAGCAGGTGCAGGGTTGTTGGCGGGTGATGGAAGAAAGTCGCCGTTGGCGAGATAGAAGGAGCGCGCCTGCTCGTCTCGGCAGTGCACGACAAGGGCAGCAGCACCCACTTCTCGGCTGAGCATGTAGCAACGCTCGATCGCGTCCTTGAGTAGTGCTGCGCCGATTCCGTGCCCCTGGGCCCGCTCATCAACTGCGAGCGGGCCAGGAGGATGCACGGAATCTCCTCACGTCGGCTACGCTGATTGAGTCCCTCCGGTGCGTCATTGCGGGAGTAGGGCGGCCGTCGTGATGGCGTAGTAACCGAGAAGACGTCATCCTGGGTGCAGGACATGTGACGGCATTGTTGGCCTTCTGGTTCTGCACGCGTATCGCTGGAACCAGTCATCCAGTTCGCTTCTCCGCTGCTGAAATCCCTGCGTGACATCCTGGCGGATGAGGCGCCGAGGGGTCTGGGCCTCCGCTGCTCACGATTCGTTGTCGAGGTCGATGCGGGTCCCGAAGGCGAGGGCGGTTCCATAGGCGGGCGAAACGGGACGTTTCCTCCAGCGAGCGTCCAGCACGGCCTCAATGGCGTCGAACTGCTCCGATGTCACGAGAACCAGCGGCATCGGCGAGAACGCGCTCAGCCTCGGTCGCTGAGGACAGATGAACTCGCTGACGGAGGCGGTCCGTCTGGGGAGGCGGCTTGCTGAATCAGAGTCTCCTGACGCGGTGTGGCGCGCAGGTCAATTCTTCGGGTTCTGCGGGCTGTTGCGGTTGACATGTCTCGACCTCCTTCATGGTGCGGATATGTACGTACAGAGGTGGGAGTAGCCAAGTCTGTGACTCCCGCGGTGCGGGCATCTTCCGGCCATCTTGTCCGCCCTCGTGCAGTACAGCCGGCTCAGTCCGGCGCCGTCGACGTCGGCCCGCGCCCACCGCCCCTACGGCCGGGCGGTCAGGACCAGGGTTGTACAGAGAGCCGGTTGGGGGTCGTCAGGCACTCCTCACCCACGGCCATCGGGCGATGAGCCGGTCCGCCCGCAGGTCCTCCAGCCGCGCCACCACGCGGTTGCGCAGCGTCCACGGGTCGATCGTGTTGAGGTAGATCTTCGTGCCGCCTCGAGAACCGAGCCAGGGTCGAGACCCGCCACTGAGTGTGATGTGCCAGGGCATGGGCATGGTCCACGTCGAGGGGCTGTGGTGCCACTCCTCGTTGCTGGGCACGTCCGCGCCCGTGGCCGCGTGCAGGGGCGTGGACCAGGTCGGCGACGGCGTCGACCTCCTCGCGGCTCATGAGCCACGGCTCGGGCATGGCCGACGTCGAGTACACCTCCAGCGTCGGGTGGCGGTGCGAATCCGGCGAAAGACCACCGCGTGCTCGTTGCTCGCCACGAGCGGCCCCTGGTAGGCGGCGTAGTCCACCGCCATCTCGTTGTACAGGTTGGGGTTGACCCGCACCTTCAGCAGCTCCAGCCGGCTGGTCACGCCGCGCTCGTCGATGCCACCAGCTGCTTAGTGCAGGTGGTCGAAGCTCGCCCGGCCGGCCGCAGCCAGTTCTGGAAGACGGCTACGTAGCGCACCCACCGGTTGGCCTCGTACAGGCTCTGCATCGCGTGGATCGCCAGGCGCGTGTAGGGCACGGTGCTCTGCCACGCTCAGGGTTCCCGAGCCGGCCAGGGCGGAGGTGTCGACGGCGTCGTCGGTGAAGTGGCGTCGGCCGACGATGACGTCGTGGCCCCCGGCGAAGAAGGCCGCCAGGAAGGTGTGGCGGGTCCGCTCGTCCATCGAGTCCCAGAGTCGGGTCCGCGCCCGCGTGCCGGCGCATTGCGCGCCACCGCTCGACGTGCTCGACGCCCGGCCGGCTCGGCCAGGTGAGGCCTCCATGCGCTCGCGGGCGGCGTCAGGGATCTCGTAGCCGTGGTTGATGTGCCAGTAGTCGAAGGAGAGGATCTCGAAGAGGTTGGGCACCCGCCGGAACTCGGCCACCGTGTCGAACAGGGCGGAGGCGGTAAGAGCGTCGAGACGCTCGAAGCCACCGTCGGCCCGGCGCACGACGCGTGCCTTCTCCGGGGGTGTCTCCAGGTAGCGCCCCGAGCAGAAGGCGCAGCTGTGGGTGCGGTCGGCCGCCTCGAGCGGGCGGACCTCGGCGACCGGGTGTGAGATGGGGCGGTTGGCGCGGCCCGGCACGGTCCACACCTCGGTGCCGGTGAAGGGGCTGATCTGCTTGACCGTCCCGTCGGCCAGGCGCGTAAGTGGTTCGGCGGAGGGTGCGTACGGCATGAGCATGCCCCTATTGTGACGCCTTGTGACGCACCCGCGCGCGCTCTGCGTCCCCTTGGATGCCTCCGGGCCGTCGAGGGCGGGGGTAGTCTCTCTGACTCGTGTGGACTCGTGCGCCGGTTCCGGCCTGCTGCGCATCCCGACTTCCCCGCACCCGACTGACCAGACACAAGGAGGCGATGCATCCATGACCGACCTGGCTCAGGTCCTCACCTCCCTGCTGCTCATCGTGGCGGTGGCCCTCGTGGCGCCGCTGGTCTCCTGGACCGTCCCCAAGCGGCTCGTGCCCGAGGTCGTCCTGCTCATCCTCGGCGGCATGGTCATCGGCCCCCACGGCCTGGGGCTGGCCGGTGAGGGCTCCTCCATCGAGCTGCTGCGCGAGCTCGGCGTCGCCTTCCTCTTCCTCATGGCCGGCTACGAGATCGACGTCAACGAGCTGCGCGGCGCGGGCGGGCGTCACGCAGCCGTCGCCTGGATACTCTCGCTGGGTCTGGCCTTCGGGGCGGTGACGGCCATCGGGGTGACCGGTGGCGCGGCGTCGGCCAACGGCATCGCCATCGCCATCGCGATGACCTCGACGGCGATCGGCACGATTCTGCCGATTCTGCGCGACCGAGGTCTGCTGCCCACAGCGGTGGGCGCCTCGATCCTCAACCACGGAGCCGTCGGCGAGGTCGGCCCGATCCTCCTCATGGCGCTGCTGCTGGGCTCGCGCTCCACCTGGGTGAGCCTGGTGATCCTGGGCGTCTTCCTCATCATCACCCTGCTCATCATCCGCTTCACCAGCCGCGTCAAGCGCCTGGGGCGCCGCTTGGTCGAGGCCATCCACTTTGGGGCCTCGACGACGGCGCAGACCACCATCCGCGCCACCGTCCTGCTGCTGGTGGGGCTGTGCGCGATCGCCGCCGTCTTCGATCTCGACGTCATCCTGGGGGCCTTCGCCGCCGGCTTCGTCCTGCGCCACGTCCTGCCCGAGGGCGACGCCGAGTTCGAGGAGAAGCTCGACGGCTTGGCCTACGGGTTCTTCGTCCCGATCTTCTTCGTCACCTCCGGCATGGGCATCGACTCGAGCCTCAGCGCCGGGGACCTGGGCAACCTGTTCGCCTTCTTCGTGCTGCTGGTGCTCGTGCGGGGCGTGCCGGTGTGGCTGGCCTCCCGCGTGGAGCGGCGTCGAGACGGCTCGCGCGCCTACTCGATGCGTCAGAGTCTCCAGATCGCCGTTTACTCGACGACGGCGCTGCCCATCATCGTGGCCGTCACCCAGGTGGCGGTCAGCGCCGAGGCCATGTCGACCTCCTTCGCCTCCACGCTCGTGCTGGCCGGGGTGCTCTCGGTGCTCGTCCTGCCGGCGGCGGGGCTGGGGCTGGGGCGCAGGAGCGACCACGTTCCGGCCAACGAGGTGATGCGCGTGGTCAGGGGCCGGCCGCACCCGACGGACGCACCCGGAGGAGGCCACCGTCCCCTGCCGGCGAGCACGTCTCGGAGCCGCGCCGTCCGGCGTCGCCGCCCAGCGGTATCAGGCTGCCGGAAGGTGTGCGTACCCCAGCCGGAGGCGTGAGGCGGCCGGCGCAGCCCGACCTGGTGGGCTGGCCCGACCTGCGCGAGCAGGCTGCCCCGGTTGCCACGCACCTCGCCGACCTGGGGGTGCACGCCCACGGGCTGTCGGTGGAGAGTCGCACCGTCTGGCCGCACGTCTGGCCCAGATCGAGCAGGACCACGCCCAGTGGCGCGAGCGCTGGCACCACCTGCGTCGGCGCGGCGGAACGTCCCGAGCCGCCCGGCGTCGTGGGCCCCGCGGCCAGTGACTCCTCTTCCGCCGAGCTAGGGGAGCATCTGCTCGACCATCTCCTCCATCGACGCCTGCACCGGCCGGTAGCGGGTGCCCAGCTCGAGGCGGCTCCGCGAGGCGTCGGAGCGGACCGTGTAGCCCACGTTGCGTCGAATATAGGTTCGAGTCTGTCCAAGTCTGGGTGCCATGGCCACTACTACTGGCCGAGGCAGGGCGCGTCGTGGCAACGGGAGCGATCGGCCGAAGCGCGGCAGCAGAGTGCTTGTGAGCGCGAAGATGTCGGTATCCTCCGCGGAAGCGATGTAGCGGCCGTGGGCCTCGGGCAGGAAGGCGGCGGCGATATGCGCCTGGGCCACCTCGCGAACGTCGACGACGCTGATGCCCACGCGTGGCGCCCCGAGGCGAGCGGTGCCGTCGATCATCATCCGGATTGTGGAGAAGCTGTCGCTGGTCGGGGCGCTGCCCAGAGAGGGGCCGAGGATCATGGACGGGTTGATGGTCACCAGCCTCCACCGATCCTGCTCTGCGGCCAGTCGCCACGCCTCCTTCTCCGCGAGGGTCTTGGAGTAGGGGTAGGGCTCATGGGACAGGGAGGAGGTGGTGTTCCAGCAGGTCTCGGTCAGGATTCGCCCCGGGTATCCTTCGATGTCCGCGGCGTCGCCGTACATGGCGGCGATGGAGCTGGTGAGGACCACTCGCGTGACCGATGGTGTGCGCCCCACCCCGGTCAGCACGTTGCGGGTTCCTTGCAGCGCTGGGGCGATAAGGTCTCGTTGGGGATCTTCGACTGCGCGAATGAATGGCGAGGCCGTGTGGATGACGACTGTGCACCCCTCCATGGCCTGGTCGTAGGAGCCGGGACTGGAGCAGGTCGCCGGCGAAGAGGCGCAGAGTGCCCGGCGCCTGCTCGGCCATGCGGTTCAGGTGGGCCACCTTGTTCGTGTTCTGGGGGTCGCGCACGGCGGCATGGACGGTGACGCCGGCGTCGAGCAGGCCCTTGGTGACCCAGCTGCCCAGGTAGCCGGTGGCGCCGGTGATCATGACGGGGCTGCTGGTGTCGACCGGGATGCCGCTCAGGTCGATGGTGGAGTCGAAGTCGTTGATGGTGTGTGTGTCCGAGGATCGCATGGCCGCAGCCTGACAGTCTTAGGAAACGAAGTCAATCAGTTTCGCTATTGGTCGGTACGATCTCCCCATGAACGCTGTGGGCTCACAAGCACCGAGGAGCAGGCGCACTCCGGGGCGGCCGGTTGACGCCGCTCTGGGGCCGGCGATCATGCTGGCTGTGCGTGACCTCCTGGCCGAGAGCGGCTACGCCGCGCTGACGACGGCGGCCGTGGCCCGGCGCGCGGGCGTCTCGACCGCCACCTCTACCGCCGGTGGCCCACCAAGCGCGAGCTCGTCCTGGCCTCGACCAGGCGCATGATCGAGACCGGCGTGGCCGACGAGGCTGTGGGCTCCGGTGCCGCCGTGGCCGAGGACTTCGATACCGGTTCACTGCGAGGGGACCTGCAGGCCTTCATCGCCCACAAGAACCGGGCGCTGTCAGGGGCCACGGGTCAAGCGCTCCTCTTCTGGGCGAGCTGCCGCAGGACCCGGAGCTCAAGGAGCTGATCGTCGGGGAGCTCCTCGCCGCCACTCGCTCTCACCTGGAGCAGATCCGGGACCAGGCCCGGGCGCGCGGTGAGGGTGCCTTCGACCTGGATCCTCATGCCGGGGCCCGACTGGTCCTGGGGGCGGTCCTCGCGGGGATCGCCTTTGCGGCCGGAGGTGACGAGGGCTGAGCCGTTGTCCGACGTCGAGCAGGGCTGCTGCTTCAGGGCCCTCGGTTGCGGGTGATGTGGCTTGGTGTGCTGCCAAGAGGGCGCCGGCCGTCGATGACCGGTCGGGCACGAGGGCGGGTCTCTGCGGTGGAGTGGCCCCGATCAGTTGGTCGACACCGCCACTGCGCTCGTGGCCGCGATGATGGCCATCGTCGTGGCGTCCACGGCCCGCTGCACCGCGCGGCCCACGGGGCTCGCCCCGGAGATCTCCTTGATCCGGTGCTTGAGCTCACCGCGGCTGAGTCCGGTCTCCTGCTGCGGAAGGACGACCGGCGCGATGTTGAGTGCCTGCAGGATCGCCAGCAGGGCGACGTCGGGTCCGGTGGGCGGCTGCACCCCGCGCAGAGCGCCGTCGATGCGCTCGCGCAGCAGCCGCTCGGGAACGGGGTCGAGCGTGGGGTAGGTGGGGCTGAAGGATCCGAACAGTCCGCCCGTGTGGATGCGGATGACTCCGGTCGTCTCCAGGGATGCGGCGATGTGGCGAGTGGGGTTGAGCTTGCCCCATGAGACCACGGAGGAGAAGCGCTTGCCGTCCTTGGCGGGCAGAACCGTCAGCGCCCAGTCCAGCACGGGGTGCCCGGTGGGCCCCGAGTTGATGATGTAGACGCGGGGGCTGCGTTCCTCGGTCAAAGAGATACGGCCGGCCAGCAGCAGGTCGGTGAGCAGCGCGCCGGTGAGGCCGTAGGCCGGGTAGGTCATGCGACTCTCGGGCTTTCCGGAGTCCTTGGTCAGCAGCAGGAACAATTCTTCACAGATCAGCATCGCATTCATGGGTCCAGTACAACGCGCCGTGACCTGTTTGTGATCCCTCGTAGGTGCGAGATCCGGATCCTGGGCGGGTCCTTCTTGAGGGGGAGGCCCTTGTCCTCGCGGCCGGCCCCGGGCGAAGGCCAAGGGCCCTCGCCGAGCCCTCGTCCCGCGCGTTGTGGAGCCGGGACCGTTCGCGCTGGGCGTTCGATCGGTGCTCATGGTGCCCGAACGCGTCGTACCCCGCGTCTAACCTGGAGTCATGGCGCGCGCTATTCGGCATGACGACTGGCCGGTGAGGCTCACTGATGACCAGATCATCAGTCGGGTCGGCCGAGGGGCCTTCCAGCGCGGCCTGGACTACGCGCGCAAGGGCCGGGTGCGGGGCATCGGCGTCGCCGGGAACGGGGACATCATCAGCGCCCAGTCCAAGGGCTCGGGCGCCCACATCTATCAGACCATGGTCTTCCGCAAGCAGCACGACCAGAGGGGCCCGGAGGCCTGGGTCGGCAACTGCTCGTGCCCGGTGGGCGCCAACTGCAAGCACGTGGCCGCCCTGCTCATCACGGCGCGTTCCCTGGCGCAGGAGGAGCCCGACGTCGCAGCCCCGGCCGGTCAGGTCGCTCCCTGGGAGAGCCGTCTGGCCGGCCTGCTGCAGCTGGAGCGCATGCCGCACCGTCGGATGGCCCTGGAGATCATCGACGACACTGGCGGCATGTGGGCGGCTGGCCAGCCCATCCATGCCCCGCTCATCGAGGGCAAGCGCGGCTGGAACCGACAGGGCGCCTCCTGGAGCCAGATCGCCTCCGGTGGGCTCGACGACGAGGCGGACCCCGAGGTGATCGGCGTCCTGCGCGAGCTGGCCGGCATGGCCGGCGGCTACGGCTTCTACTGCGCCGACGACCGCGTCTCCCTGATGACTCCGCGCCGCCCGCGTCTGGGAGGTGCTGCGCCGCGGGGTGGCGGCCGGCTGGCCTACCACCACCGCAGCGCCACGGCAGGCCCGTCCACCTCGCCGAGGCCTGCGCGGCGGCGTCCACCTCATCAGGAGGGCGACGAGGCGTCGTCGTCGCCCCCGCGCTGGAGATCGACGACGTCGAGGAGATCAACCGCCCCAGGTACCGGATCGAGCTCGATCGGCGCTCATGCCGATCGGCGACCCGGTTCACGGCTTCTACACCTGGATGCCCGGACGCGAGCTGCTGCTCATGCCGATCGAGCCGCGCCCCACCGAGGCACTCTCGCGGCTGCTCCTGGGTGAGAGGGAGACGATCACCTCGCCGGAGACGTCAAGCGCTTCGGACCAGAGCACCTCGAGGCCCCTCACCCCGGGGCGCTGCCGATCCTGTCCGCCGACGCCTCCATCCGCCTGCCCCGGCCCGCGCTGCGCGCTGCGCTCGCGGTCCACGTCGACGCCGACGAGCACCACCTGACCACCGAGTGGTCCATCCGCTACATCTCCGAGGACGGCGAGGTCCGGCACGGTCACGGCGTCGGGGACCTCGCCGAGGCCGCCGAGGGCCGCATCGAGGACGGGGCCGCCGGCCGAGACGTGGAGGGTGAGACCCGCCTGGCCCGCGAGGTTCTCAACCGTCGCTGCCCCTGGCCGTCCAGCACCCGGCAGTCTGGCACCCCCTGGACCTGCGGCATGGCCACGGCCCGCTTCGCAGCCGAGACGCTGCCGGTCCTGCGCGAGCTGGAGGCCTTCGACGTCGAGGTCGACGACGACGTCCCCGACTACCGCGAGGCCGCCGACGCCCCGGTCATCACCACCAGCGTCAGTGACGACGAGGACCGCCCCGACTGGTTCTCCCTGCCGCGCGTCCACGTGCAGGTGGGAGGAGATCCCACTGGCGCCGCTCATGGCGGCTGTGGCCGCCAGTGAGCCCGAGGTGTCACTGGAGTCGGGCACGTGGGTGAGCATCGACCGCCCGGAGATCAGGGCCCTGGCCCGCCTCATGGAGGAGGGGCGCAGGCTGGCCCGATCCGCAGGCGCGGCACCCTGCGGGTCAGTGCCCTGCACGCCGGCTACCACGAGGTCTGGAGTCCTCGGCATCATCGAGCGGGCGACCGCGCGCTGGAAGGAGCGGGTCGGGCGGCTGCTGGAGCGGGCGCGCGCCGCCGAGGCCGCTGCTGAGCACGACGCCGTTGCCGATGCCGGGGGCAGCGCCGGCGGGACGCCCGTGCCCGAGGCTGCGGGCGACGCTGCGCCCTACCGGCTCGAGGGCTACCGCTGGCTGGACTTCCTGCGCCAGGCTGGCCTCGGCGGGGTCCTGGCCGACGACATGGGACTGGGCAAGACCGTCCAGGTGCTCGCCGTCGTCCAGCGCCTCGTTGAGGAGCGTGAGAAGGCCGAGGGGCAGGTGCCGACCGACGTCGGTACCGGCGAGGACAGCGAGTTGACTGACTTCGATGCGCTGAACGGTCCTGAAGGGACCGGGCCGGTGCTCGTCATCGCACCGACATCCGTGGTCGGCTCCTGGGTGGAGCAGGCCGAGCGCTTCTGCCCGAACCTGCGGGTGCGGGCGGTGACGCGGACGGCCGCCAAGCGCGAGGAGACCCTGGAGCGGATCGCGGAGGGCTCCGACGTCGTTGTCACCTCCTACACGATCGCGCGGCTGTGCGAGGAGGAGTTCATCGCCCAGGACTGGGCCTGGGCAGTGTGCGGGCCCAGTTCGTCAAGAACCGTACCTCGGCCACCTACACAGGCCGTGCGGCGGCTGCGGGCGCCGTCGACCATCGCGATTACGGGCACGCCGCTGGAGAACTCGCTCATGGACCTGTGGGCGCTCGAGCATCGCGGCGCCGGGGCTCCTCGCCCGATCCGGAGCGCTTCGGACGGTCTACAAGCCGATCGACCGCGGGGACGCCGGCGCACTGGAACAGCTCGCGGCGCCGGATGCAGCCCTTCCTGCTGCGGCGCACCAGGCAGGTGGCCGCGGACCTGCCGGACAAGACCGAGCAGGTCCTGGCCGTCGAGCTGAACGCGAACGCACCGCAAGCGCCTACGACCAGCGCCTGGCCCGAGGCGCGGAAGGATCCTCCGGGCTGCTGGAGGACGGGACACAGCGCGACGCGCTTCATCGCCCTCAAGCGCGCCGACCACCCTGCGGCAGATGGCGCTCGACCCGGCGCTGTCGACGGCGACGGCGGGAATGACGGGTCCGAGGGACGATATGGCGGCCGCGGTGCGAAGTGCGAAGGATGCAGGCGACGCCACCCTCCCGAGGACAGCGGAGGTCGGTCGGCGGCCGAGCCCACCGGCCAAAGGTCGGGCACTGCTGGACGCACCTGCGGGACCATCGTCTCCGGGGGACACCAGGCCCTCATCTTCTCCCAGTTCACGCGCTACCTCCGGCGTGCGCGAGCACCTGGGAGGACGCCGGTGTACGGACCGCCTCATGGACGGCTCCACCCCCGACCGGCGGAAGGTCATCGACGCCTTCCGGGCCGGGCAGGGGCCGACGTCTTCCTCATCTCCCTCAGGCCGGTGGCTTCCGGGCTCACGCTACCGAGGCCGACTGACGTCTCCTGCTCGACCCGTGGTGGAACCCGCAGGCCGAGGAGCAGGCCGTCGACGACACCCACCGGATCAGCCAGGACAAGCCGGTCGCGGGTCTACCGGCTCGTCTCGGCTGACACCATCCGAGAGAGAAGGTCAGCCAGCCCTCAGGAGGAAGGCCGGAGCTCTTCCTTGGGTCGTTGAGGGTACCGGCGACGTCGAGGCCGGCGACGAGGCGCTGGAGGGGCCGGCTAGGGTTGCCGGGGTGCGGCGGGCGCAGTGGCCTCAGCCCTGCAGCCCTGACCGCCGCCGAGATTCGTGAGCTCATCGAGGCTGGGGCTCTCGACGCCGGTGAGCCTCTCCTATGGTCCGGCCGGGATCGGCTGAAGCGCGGGCGTCCCAGGGTCCAGCAGGCCCAGGGGACTGCAGGTGGTCTCCACAGGGCTGAAGCCCCTGAGGCGCGGGCTCAGGATGGACCGATTCTCGGGTGGGGCCGGGCACAGCGCCCGCTGGGGAACAGCGCAGTGCGCTGGTCCCCATCACCAGAGGAGAATCACCATGAGGGCGACCCACGAGGACCACTCTGCGCGCTCTGCGTACCAGCGTGATGCTGGCCCGCCCGGGCGACGTGTCGGCACTGCCGACCCGCTTGCGGCGCCTGGTGTCCCGGGAGGAGGGCATGGCCACCGCCGAGTACGCCATCGGGACCTTGGCGGCCGCGGCCTTCGCCGGCCTGCTGCTGGCGCTCATGCGTTCGGGCAGCCTGAGCGGCGCCCTGCAGTCCATCTTCGAGTCGGCGCTCTCGGTGTGATGTGCGGCGTCATCGCCGCGGGTGGGCGCGCTCGCCCCCGAAGGGTCCGGCTGCCCGGCGGTGGCCGACGTCGCCGCCCGGGCCCCGCCTCCCGCCGGCCTTCCGGCCGGGCGGAACCGCATCCGTCACGCGGGTGCCCGTGCCATCGAGACGCTGGGTCCGGCGGTGGGTCCAGTGGCCCGGACGAGTCCGGGCAGGGCGAGCAGGGGATGGTGACGGCGGAGACGGCGCCGCTCGCCTGCAGTCGTCTCGTGCCTCCTCATCGTCCTGGCTGCCGTCAGCGCCAGCGTCACCCAGCTGCGGGTGGCCGACGCCGCCCGCACGGCCGCCCGACGGGCCGCCATCGGACAGGACGACACACCGCGCGGCCCAGCGCGTGGCCGGCGGTGAGCCTCGGTATCGAGCAGGGCGAGCTCACCGTCACCGCTGCCCGTCCCGTGCCCGCCCACTGGGCGGGCTGGGCCCCTGACGGCGCGCGCGCCTGCACCTACACCGGAACCGAGCAGCCGGAACCGTCCACGAAGGGATGAAGCGCGGCTCGGGGACGGTTTACGCCTGGGGTGTCATCGCGGTGCTCTGGCAGGCCGCGGTCGGCATCGCGGGCCTTATCCGAGCCCAGAGCGCCACCGGCGGGCGGGCCTGCCGCCGACCTCGCGGCCATCTCCGGTGCACAGTCTGTCCTCGGTGGTCGCCCTGACGACCCTGCGCCATAGCCGGACGCGTCGCCGCCGCCACGCGGCGCCTCGGTGACGCCTGCTCCGTGGCCGGCGAGGACGTCACGGTCGGCGTGACTGCTTCGCGACGATCCTCGGCCTGCCCGCCAGGCCGCCGCCCAGGCCCGCGCCGGGTTCGTCGACGCCCCGCCCGGCTGAGACTCAGCGCGCCCCGGCGAGACTCAGTCTCGACGGCGACGGTGGCACCGTTGGCGAACTGGGCCGCGTGGAGCCTTGCGTAGGCGCCGTCGGCCGCGATGAGCTCATCGTGGCTGCCCTGCTCGACGATGTCGCATGCTCAAAGACCCGGGATGGTGTCGGCGTCGCGGATAGTCGAGCAGACGGTGGGCGTGATGAAAGCATGCGGCGCTCAGCGCCTTTCGTGCGTACTGCTGGACCAACAACTCGGTGCGTGTCCACCGAGCTGGTGGCCCTCATCGAGGATGAGCACTGCCGGGTTGGCCACGAAGGCCCGTGCGTCGTGAGCAGCGAGCGCTCACCGGCGGAGATGTTGCGGCGTCCTCCAGAACTCGTGTCGCTAGCCTGTGGCGGGGCCTTGATGATGCAGTCGACGAAGCACGCCTCGCGGCGGCCTCGACCCCCTCATCAGTGGCCCCAGGGCGTCCGTAGCGGATGTTCTCGGATCGTGCCGGCGAACAGCCAGGGGTCCTGCAGGACCGATGCCGGTTCGACGGCGCACGTCGTAGCGCGTCATGGTGGCGATGTCGCCCGTCGAGATGAGATGCGACGCCGTCGAGCTCGTAAAGGCATGGAGCAGGTTGACCAGGGTGGTCTTGCCCGCTCCCGTGGGCCCCACGATCGCGACCGTGTGGCCGGGGTCGACCCGCAGCGACGGGTCCCGGATGAGCTCGACCTCCGGGCTGTAGGGAGAAGCGCACGTCTCCATCTCGATCACCCGAACCCCAGAGCCTGCCCGCTGGGGTGGGTCGCAGAATCCCGGCCGGCGCCATCCGGGGGCGACATCGTCGGGCCGCTGCTCCTCGGCATCGAGCAGCTCGAAGATCCGCTCGGCGCTGGCGGTACTCGGACTGCACGGCGTGTGCCACCGAGCTGGCCAGGGGCTGGGAGAACTGGGGAGTACTGGATGAAGGCCTGCCGTCGCCCAGGCGCGGCGACCGAGGCGACCATGGCGCCGCCGACCACCGCAATGGCCACGTAGTTGGGGTTCCCGATGACCAGCATGCAGCCGGCATCGCCCAGTCCCGGAGAGGAACTGCGCGCGCGCAGGGAGGCCCGGAAAGAGGCTCCCTCGTTCTCGGCGGCGAAGGCCTCGCGCACCGAGTCCGTGCGCCCGTGAGACTCGACCAGGGCGTGTCCGGAGGACGACCTCCACCCGCGTTGATGCTTTGCCGGTGCGGCGCTGGTGGGTGAAGAGGCCTTCTGCGAGCGCGCCCGATCACTGCGCGAAGACCACGCCCGCCAGGCGGGAAGATGATGCGCACACCAGCGCCAGCTTCCAGGAGATGGAGAACATCATCCCCAGCACTCCCACCACCGCGATGGAGGTCAGCTGCTGCTGGACAGGGACCGCTGAAGAGGGTGTTGGTGACGTTGTCGACGTCGTTGGTCACGGCTGGAGCAGCTCACCGCGCTGGACGGTGTCGAAGCGAAGCGCTCAGCGGCAGGCGGTGGACCTTGTCCTCCACCTGGGGCGCGCAGACGGTGAGGACCTTGACCGTGACGCGGCTGAGGAGCCAGCCCTGAAGCCAGCTGAGCAGGCCCGAGCCCGCGCACGGGGCCAGCACCACCCGTCAGGATCTGCCCCAGGCGGGTGTAGTCGATGCCGGCGGCCGAACGACGTCCGCTGGCGGAGAGCATGGAGGCGAAGTCGTCCATGCCTCGGGCTCGCCGCAGCATCCTCGAGCGGCCCGCCTTGCGGTGCCGGCCGGCAGCATCGTGGGAGACCACGCCCCTCGAAGATGACGTTGCGGCCCGGCCCAGCGCGGGCGGCCACCGCCAGCACCACCGTGCCCACGGTCAGCCAGGGCCACGACCACCAGCGGAGATCCGGTGATGCTGCAGCCCGACCATCCGCGTCGAAGGCGGGTCAGAAGGCTCCGGCCTTGCCGGAGGCGGTCCGTCGTGCCAGTCGCCCGAGGATGCCTGCGTCTCGGCGCGGCTTGAGGTCCTCCTCGCTGAGCTCTGCTCGGGGCCGACAGCAGTGCTCGTTCCGGTGCTTGCGTTGCTACTCGTGCTGGTGCTCATGCTGCGGCCTCCGCCCGAGCTGGGAGGTGACGATCTCGCAGTAGACGGGGCAGGTGGCCAGCAGCTCGTAAAAGTGCGCCGCTGCCCACCAGGTGGCCGCCGTCCGGGACGAGGATCTGGTCGGCCTCGGTGATCGTGGAGACGCGCTGGGCCACGATCACCTTCGTGATGCCGGCCGTGGCCGGCTGTAACCTCGCGCACCGCGCGTCGGTGGACGTCCAGGGCCGGAAGGGTCGTCGAGATGAGGATGTCGGGGCGGCGCACTAGGCCCGGGCGATGGCCAGGCGCTGACGCTGACCGCCCGAGACGTTGGTGCCGCCCTGGGCGATGGCCGCCTCAGGCCGTCCATCGCGGAGACAGTCCTTGGCCTGGGCACTTCCAGGGCTTCCACAGCTCGTCGTCGGTGGCCTCCTCGCGCCCCCAGGCGCGGGTTGGAGGCCACGGTTCCGGCTGAACAGGAAGGGCTGCTGGGGACAGAGCCCCATCTGGGCCCACAGCGCCTCGGGGTCGGCCTCGCGCACGTCGGTGCCGCCGATGAGCACCTGCCCGCTGCTGGCCTCCAGCAGCCGGGCACGCAGCCACATTTTCCGCGTCGGACTTGCCCGACGCCGAAATCGAGGCGACGCCGTCGTCGTGCGAAAGCTGAACCGTGAAAGCTCACCTCCGCCAGGACGCGGGCGTCGGCGTCGGGGTGAGACAGTGACGTCACGCATCTCGACCGTTCCGAGCCGGGAAGGTGTCGGCAGCGTCGGGGGAAGGAAAATGATGGTCAGCGCCGTCTGCCAGCTTTCTCGCTGATGCGCTCGGCAGACGGCGGCGCGCGGATCATGATCGTCGCCAAACTCGCCGCGACGATGCCGACGAGGATCTCTGCATCAGGTAGCGACGCGCAAGAGGCGATCAGGGTGCCCACCTCCACGTCGCCGTCGCCGACAGTCCCGCCGAACCGGATGACGCCGACGATCGTCGCGTCCAGCACCAGCATCACCAGCGGGAACAGCAGGACGAGAGAGCCGGCCCACCGCTCCCTTCGACCGGGCGATGTCGGTGTGGCGCCCTCGACGCATCGGTGCTCAGCCTGCTGCGCGCACGAAAGGCGCGGATCACGAGCCGCCGGTGAGCTAGCTCGCGCATCACCCGGTTGATGGCGTCGAGGCTGTCCTGGGAGCAGGAACGGGGGCGGCATCCGGCCACGGTGAGCACCGCCACCAGCAGGACCGGCGCCACCGACGCGATCAGCCACGACAGGCCCGGGGCGCGCAGTGACCGCCATGATGCCGCCCAACTGCCGCGGCCGGCGCCGTCACCAGCATCGTGGCAGCTCATCATCACCAGCATCTGAACCCTGCTGGACGTCATTGGTGCGGGTGAGCGACCGCCCGAACACCTCCCCTCACAAGCCACTGACCCGCTCAAGACCTCACTGTCAGACCCATACTCATAGCCGCACCGCCGCGATACGTCGCCGCCACGAACACACACCTGACCGACGCTCACCACCAGCATAGACGCGCCCATTCGCCAGCAGATATATGCAGTGTCCCCAGTGGCCACCCTTATCGATGTCGGCGTTGGGGTGGGGAAGGTACAGAGAGGCCATCACCTGGGCGAACTGTGGAAACACCAGAACGCACAGAAGCAGTCCGTATACGGTCACGGTGCCTGCGCGGTAATCGAACGAGCATGCAGGGGCAATATCGGTCTCACGCTACGTGAGGGCGGGCATCTCAGACCACGAGCGGGTGTCTGAATTTACGTTCATGCCCGAGCACTGGGCAACCTCATGGTGCGTAAGGGCCGGTGGCGGCACTGCGCCTCGGCGAGGCCGCAGCGGGGCCGCCCGGCCTTGTCAGGGGCTCGTTATTGTGCCACCCGGGCGACTGCACGCACGAGGGCAGCCGCTCACCGCAGCCCTCAAATGACGAGCGTCGCCGCCAGCCACTCTCGCGCGCCCGGCCCGGTAACCGCGCTCGGCGAAGCCGCGCCCCGCCGGCGTGCCGTCGTGGACGAACACGGTACTGGGCGCCCCGTCTGCGGAATTGCGCTGCGGTTGACAACCGCCGATGTCCCAGGTGCGGGTCGCCAGCAGCAGCATCCGATACTCGTGCTCGGCGGCGTGCGGGGCGCCGGGCGAGTCGGTGAGCTCCAGGCCCGCCGCCTCGCAAGTCTCCACCTGCGGGATCGTCCACCACGGCGGCGGTGGAGGCAGCGTGCTCGTCCGTCTCAAAGGGCGTGTGAGGCAACCTCCCCGCCGAGCAGCGCCATCCGCTGGTAGCCGGTCACCTGGCCGGTGACCTCCGCGACGAAAGGACCAGGTGATCGCGCAGCCCGGGCCTCCTGCCCGTCGACCGGCCGTGTGCTGACGGCTCAGGGCCGTCGTCAAGGCCGATCCTGCCCCGACCGGCCGCCCCAGACCCTGCTGCTCGCGCTTTCGGCGATGATGCGCTCGAGAACGCGACCGGGCCTGTGCGGTAGCCGACCGCCGCCCGCTGCCGCACGAGTGCGACGTCGTCGGCCGACTCCTCGACCACGTAGACGCGCCCCTGGTGGACGTAGACCGCGCCCTCGTGGACGGTGGGTCAGCGACCGCGCGCCGTCAACCGTGCCGATGACCCGCGTGATGTCGGCCTCCACCACCGGCATCGGGCGGCCCGTCGCCGCGCAGGAGGTGGTCCTGGGGCCGGCCGGGCAGGTGCGACGTTCAGGAGAACCGGCCGTGGGTCGACGCCGCAGCGCGGCTCTCCATCTCGCGCAGCAAGGGCGTCTCGGACAGGCCGAACAGGGCCGGGTCCTCGGCCTCAGGGCCTCAGGCGGCGGCGCACCTGGGTGCAGCGGCGCAGGCACGTAGGGGAGGTGGCAGCCAGGTCGAAGACCGTGGCCTCGGGGCGAACCGCCTCGAGGGTGGTACACCAGGTGGGCGTCCAGCGGGTTGTCGGGGGCGAGTAGGGACGGCGGTCCGCGGCTGCCAGCGCGTCGGCAGCCCGCCTGCTGCCCCAGCGAGACGCGCGGCGGCCATCCGGCGATGAGGACCGCGTCCAGCCCAGTGACGTCGATGCCCAGCTCTCAGGGCGTTGGTAGTGGCCAGGGCGCACCCAGCTGCCTGAAGCTGGAGTCTGCCTCAGGGCCCGGCGCTCCTCGGGCAGGCGCCGCCGCGGTAGGCCGAGACCGTGTTGATGAGCTCGGGCAGCGAGAGCCCCAGCGTGTGGCGGGCCCGCTCGACACGATCTCCGCCGAGCGCCGCGAGCGCGGTACCAGCGCCCGGGCGCCCATGCTCATCAGGTCCACGAGCAGCTCGGCGGCCTCGGCGACGGCTACGCCGTGCCGAGGGGTCCTCGCCGGGTCGCCTGAGTCCAGCGGTTCGGTCGCACGGGCCGAGTCACCAAACAGGCCGGCTCGTCGGGCGCAGGCATCCGGGGGTCGCGCAGGGGCCGGCGCCACAGGGCCAAGGGTGCGCTCCCCGGCCTGGGTTCGTCGTCAGTGACAGCCACGACGTCGTCGGGCTCGGCGCGCCGATGAGTCGGGCCGCAGTGAGGGCAGGTCATTGCCGTCGCCGGTGCCTGCAGGTTCGGTTGCGGGCGCGAACTCTGGGCGCCACCGAGCCGCGAGGCGGCGCAGCACGAGGCGACATGCGCCCCAGGATCCTGATAGGCGTGGCACTCGTCGTGACGACTGGCGCAGGCCACAGGGCAGGTCGCGCTCGTGGCCCGGCAGCAGGGGAGAAGTGGAGGCTCGGGGTTGGTCGGACGGCGTCGGCATGGTTGCTGCCAGTCTCGCTCGGGCGAGGGGTGTGTCGCCGTCGCAGATGCCGGCGCGCACCGTGCGCAGGGGCCGTGGGGGTGCCGGCCTCATGGACTGCCTCTGACTCTGCTTGATGGGCCGGCCCAGGGGAGGCGGCCTGGTCCGGCGGCAGGCGCGCGGTGGGGAGATAGAGGGGTGGGGCAGGGGCGCCGGCCGTGGGCGAGATGCGCGAGTCGGCGCCGGGGGACTGGGCCGCTAGGACGTCGGAGAGCGCGCTGGCGACCAGGCGGCGGGGCACGCCGAGCCGGTGCCGGTGTGGCGGGACCGTGTGGTGGCCGGCGTGACGGACTGCGCGGCGACGACCTGGGTGCGTCAGGGCGCTCGACGCCGATGCGGCGGTGGGCAGCCTGGGTCGGTCGCCTCAGGCCAATCGCCGTGGTGGCCGGGGCGGGCCGGGGTGCGTTGGTGGACGAGCCTGCGTCGCGTCACCGATGGACTTGAGCAGTAGGGTCGCGTCTGGTCCCGTCTGCCATGGGGCTGATGTGCCACCGGTGGGTAACGGGTTGTGGCTTTGTGCCGCGATCGCTCGTGTCCGTTGCCCCTGCCCGACCTCGATCGCCGCGGTCATGCCTTATGTCTCCCGTTCGAGGGTAGAGGTGCGAACGGCACCTGCCCACCGAACGCGCGGCGATCCCACCACCGGCGTCAACATCCCCAGAGCTCCCGCGCAGGCGCCCTCGGTAGGGTCGGCCTGTCCGACGCCCCACGTCCTCCGCGCGCACGCCCGCAAGGGTGCAGATCCTCGTCTGGAGCGGCACGGCCTCGATCACCGTGGTGCAGACGCTGCCGCCGCCTGATGGCGTACACCTCAAGCTGGGCGGCTCCACGGTCGTGCCAAGGGCCTGGACTGGCAGTTGTTTATGCCGGGCACATACTCATCTCCTTGGCCTGCCTTGTCCTCCTCTTCCCGGTTCTCGGGGACTGCCCGTCGTTGTGGTCCTTATCGTTTTCCGCAGGCTCATCCCTCCTGGCAGCAGGTGGCGGCTTATGTGGCTTGAACTGTTATCGGCATGCGTAAAGGGATGAATGCGATACCAGTCTCGTCGTGGCTGCCATGATCATGGGCGTGGCCCTGGCTCCGTCCCTCAGTCCGAGTCGCGAAGGGCGCGCTGGTACTCGCTGCTACATACGCGGTGTTTACTCTCCCGATCTGCATCGTCTGCGTCATGCAGTCAGCCTGCCAGATACGCGAGGCTACTGCCGCTCAGCCTCCCGCGAGCCCGCCTCATCCACGCACCACACAGGCGCGCATCGCCCAGAGCACCCCGCCGAGAACGCGCCGCATCTCCCGCAGGATGGGATTCCCTCGCCCCACCGCCTCTCTTGATCTCCTCCCGCCAGCGCGCTCCGGGCCCGCACCTACCTGGATATAGGGGAGTGTCACAGATCGCGGGCAGTATCCACACCCTCGCCGCCGACTCCAGGCGCGAGGCTGCGCCAGATCCTCGCGTCCTGCGACGAGCAGTTCCGCTGACGCGCCGGTCGATGTCCGGACGACCTGTGTCCTGGGAGCGGGAGGCCGGCCAGTCGACTGCACCTGGCGGCCGGAGTCCTGGGCGGAGTCCTTCGAGGCCGCGACGCCGCAGCCCGGCACGCGGTCTGCGCACCATTGAGGCTGCTCACCAGCGCTCGCCGCCACGGGGCCCGGCGGCGTGGTGCCAGCTCGACTGTAGTCAAGGCCTCCGACGGTCGGCGACGGTGGCGCAGCCCTCGTGGTGCGGTGCATCGGCATTTTGCCTGTCCACGCCTCGACGGCGCGCGGAGGCGGCCTGGGCCTGGAGGCTGCGCGAGCAACTGCAGCTTCTCGGTGGCAAGCTGCACGTCTCGCAGCGCACAGAGCAGTTCATCGTCATGGCTGCGTCCCGCCCTTCCGACATGCAGTAGGCAGGTAGTTGAACAAAGCGGAAATCGGCATGGACTCACGCACTGGCGCCGTGGCACGTGTGTGTTGTCATCGTTGACGGCAGGCGCCCTCGTACGCGCCGCGTCTCTCATCCTGGACGAGCGACTCCGGCGTCGCGGTCCTCAGTGACGGGTTCCACGGCAGGCTGTTTAGCGGCTGCGACGCGGCGCGCGATGCTGCCCCGACGTCGTCCTCATGGACCTGCACGCTGCCGGCGCCGACGGCGTCTGGGCCACCGCCAAGATCGCGCGCCACCGACTATGCTAACGCAAGGTCCTCGTGCAGCCGCCTTCGACACCGACGCGATGGTCGCCACGCCGCCCTGCACGCCGGCGCACAGCGCCTCCTCCGCAGCGCGAGGTCATCTTCCGCGCCGTGCATCCGCCGCGCCGACGCAGCCAGCGGGCCTTCTCCAACTCGATCCTGGACCGGCTCGTCGAGCAGCCGTCGAGAGACACCCGCAGCGCCGCGCACTTTCCCGAGGCGTCACCGACCGGGAGCGCCAGGTCGCCCTGCTCGTGGCGCGTCTGGGTAACGGCGAGATCGCCGGGCGCTCGCCACCGTCGGCGCCAACACTGCGTCAAGACCCACGTCTCCACGCCCTGCTGGACAAGTTCGGCGTCACCAGCCGGGTCCAGCTCATGCCGTCGCCGTGGCGAGTGCGCATCGACGACGTCCCTCGCTGAACCTGCTGCCGCCGACCACGACAGCACTCTCGCCCAACGACGCGGGACCTCGACCCACTCGCCGGGAGTGATGCGCCGAGGCCCCGAGAGGTGTCCCGCGCGTGCGGGTGCTGTCTGTCGGCCTCGGCTCCGCCGGCGGCCTGACAGAGCCGGCGCTCGCCGAGTGGATTCCCTCTGCCGGGACGGTTCCGTTGACGAGTCGAAGTCGATCGCGGCGCCGCTTTGCAGCTGCCGGGCGCCATGGCACGTGGCCTTCCTTGACGGTGAGCAGGTGGCCGTTGTCCAGCTGGTCGGTGAAACTCTGGGCCCAGGGTAGAGGGTTCGGAGTCCTGTGGTTCCGATGACGAGGATCAGGGCAGATCCCTGGCATGGGTCTCCTGTAAGGGGTGGGGTCTGTGCCCGGGTGCCCCAGCCTCAACAGTGAGCCTCCATAGTTCAGTGCCGCCGAAGAAGGGGTAGCTCTTCTTCTCGGCGGCTGACTGCGCGTCAGTCGGAGGCGGTGCCGCCCGTGTGTCCGGGTAGTCGTTGCAGATGACCGCGCCGAACGCTGACCTCGCTGTTGGCGCTGCTGACCTCCGCGACGGTCGTCTCGGCGACAGGTCGGGCGCTCCTTCGCTTTCCATGAGGTGCCGTCACGCTTGTTCCTTGGCCGGGTTGAGCATGGCGGTCAGCGCCTCGGTCGGTTTCTCGACGGCGTACTGCTGGACGATGGCGGTGGCGTCTTGCGTGTTGACGGTGACGGTAGGTCCGGCGGCAGGGGATTCTTGTCCAGGCCGTCCACGAGGTCGTCAGCTGGGCGACCGCCTCGTCCGTCAGAGCCGGTCAGGGGCAACCGTTCTGGGCCTGGCAATGCTCCACGTATTGGCGCAGGGGCACCTTCGCCAAACTACTACCTCGGCGTCGCTGTCGGTCCGGTACCGCGACAGGGTTCATGGCCGCGTTCAGGACGGTGCGTCCGGCGTGGCCGAGAGGTCGTAGATGAAAGCCGATGTAGGTCCCGTAAGGGTGCCCAGGTAGTTCAGCTTCGCGTTGCCGTTCGTGGCGCGCAGGATGTCGGGTCGCGGGCGACGTCGCGCGGTGCCGACGTGGTCGAGCAGCTCAGACCTCAGGTGCTGGGCGCATCTGGCGGCGTTGGCCGCGCCTGGTCGATCTTGTCCTGGGCCGGAACGTTCTTGAAGTGACGCTGGCGGCTTCATTGGGTTGGTGCTGCCGTCGTCGGGGCTGCCAGGAAGCAATACGTAACTTCC